>Ga0184623_10001388_pt1 | contig 10482 bp, 8 predicted proteins | sample PLM1_100_b1_FD_133138 | JGI IMG/M metagenome (GOLD analysis project Ga0184623, IMG submission 133138) | Groundwater sediment microbial communities from an aquifer in East River, Colorado, USA - PLM1_100_b1 | ecosystem: Environmental > Terrestrial > Soil > Riparian zone | place: USA: East River...
AGCTGGGTTTAGAACGTCGCGAGACAGTTCGGTCTCTATCTGTCATGGGCGCAGGAGATTTGAGTGGGGCTGTCCTTAGTACGAGAGGACCGGGATGGACGCACCTCTAGTGTACGAGTTGTCACGCCAGTGGCAGCGCTCGGTAGCTACGTGCGGAAGGGAGAAACGCTGAATGCATCTAAGCGTGAAACCCTCCACAAGATGAGATCTCCCAGGCCGTAAGGCCTCTAAAGGCTCCTGGAAGATGACCAGGTCGATAGGCCAGATGTGTAAGGCCCGTGAGGGTCTAAGCTTACTGGTACTAATCAGCCGTGCGGCTTGACCATAAATTTACTTACGCTGACTGGCTCTGGGCTCTTGGCTCTGGGCTCTCGTCAGCGGATGCGCGCAATCCCGGGGATAGGGACCCCGGGATCAGTAACGCTGCGTGCGTCGTGGAACGATGAAACTACCGTTTGCAGAATATTCAGTTGTCCTCGATCTTTGACAAAGTCCTGCATGAGCGCGTGGGGAATTCGATTCCTCGTCGGAATTTTTTAATGCTCGCGGGGCCCCCCCGCTCGCTGACGCTCCGCGACTTCGAAGACTCGCGCGTCGCGTCGGCCGCAGGCGCTATTTCCCGGTGGTCATAGGAGCAGGGTCACACCCGTTCCCATTCCGAACACGGAAGTTAAGCCTGCTACCGCCGATGGTACTGTGTGGGCAACTGCATGGGAGAGTAGGTCGCTGCCGGGAGTATTCCTCGAAGCAAAAAGGCCCGCTGTGAGAAATTGCAGCGGGCTTTTGCTTGTACCGGCTCTCGGGCTTTAGATTTCAGGCTTCGGGCAGGCAGGTTTCCACACGGGGCATCGGCGGTAGAGTCCCATTCGATGGCGCCGCTCCTCTGATCTGCCGTATCATCGGTGCACTGAAGCGGGGTTGTTGCATGCTGACTAGACGCAAGCTGCTGGCTATCTTGGGCTCTGCCGGACTCGGGCTGGCGGGCGCCGCTACGGCAATTACGATTACGACCCAGCGGGCACGGAGCGGCGATCGCAAAGCACAGGTGGATCAGGGCAAGCTGGAAACGGTAACGCTCACGATCCACGGGATGATATGAGCAGGCTGCCTTGAGACAGTGCGGTCTGCACTGCTGTCGGTCAACGGCGTGACGCGCGCTCGTGTGACGCTCGAAGAACACGAGGCGGTCGTTATCTACGATCCCGCTCGGGCCAGTGTGACAGATCTTCTCGAGGCCGTCACACACGCCCAGGGCCCTTCGGCTTACACCGCAGAAGTGAAGCAGGGAAAACCATGAAGGCCGCGTGAACGCGAGCAGAACAGGGCTTGCATCCGAGCGGTGTTTATGGCCGCAGTGGATTGCCGCCAGCTCGGGAGAGTAGGGACGTCAGGGTATCGAGCCAGTGGAGCTTGACGTGCAGCTCGCGTCTCGGGTCGCGGTCGGTGGCGCTCACCATAACGAAACGTTGCCCTTCCGGCATAACATCGTAGTTTGTGAGATCGAGTGTCCCGGGTTCGAAGTTTCCACGGAAGAGTACCTCCGAGCCAAGAGGCTCGTCTCGCAAACCCAATTTCACGCTCATCATTTGATCGCCCATCCGGTAGAAGAGCTCGCGGGCGCTGAAGCCCCAGGCTGGCTCGGTGCCGCCAGCCGCCGAGACCCGGCGTACGCGCGACGGATCGGCCAAGAGTCGGACGTACACCTCGTCCCGTCCCGACTCGTTCGTTACGTAGGCGAGCAACCGTCCGTCCGGAGAGAACCTGGGGGCGCTCTCGTCGAAGACCGCATTGAGGAAGGAGTAAGGCTTGCGGTCACCGGTAAGCGGCAACATCCAGATATCGCGCCCTGTTACCGAATGTCGTTCGACGAAGGCGAGGATGCGTCCATCGGGCGACCACGATCCTGGGAGCTGGATCGTGTCGCTCTGCGCAAGCCTTTCCTGACCGGAAGCCACATCGAGGCGCGTCCAGAATAGGTTGAGCGCACCTGCCCGGTTGGAGCTGAACGCGATCCTTTGGCCATCGGGCGTCCAAACAGGAAACGAGCTGTTGGCTTCGAATGTCAGCTGGTTCAACGCGCCGCGGCTGATGTCGTACATCCAGAGGGCTTCCGTGGTTTCGGTAATCGTGACAACCAGCTTCTGTCCGTCCGGCGACACACGCGGCGCTGAATACGCCCGCGCGGGCGCCGCGAATGGTATCGCGTTGCCCATTCGGTCGACCGTCATCAACTGTCGATCGCTTGAGGCGAACCGCCCTGGGACATACACGACGCTGCCCGATTGGGCCACGCTCAGTTGTGCCGCACCATCTGACGACTGGAGCACGTTCTCCAGCACGCGTACGGGAGTGCCGCTGACTCTGAGCGCCGAGGGATCAAAGGGAACAGCGAAGATCGTGCCGCCGTGTGCATACAGGAGATGGCCCGTGGCCAGATAGCGAGGGTTCGTCCCACCTTGCAGAAGCAGCTGCCGCCGCCCCGACGACAGGGATTGCGCGACGATGTGTGCGTTATCCCAGCTCCCCTGGGTCCCCACGGTGAACAGCACGGAGTCGCCGTCGGGCAGGAGCTCGGGCCAGCGATGGCTGAATTCGCCTTTTTGTTCATCGAGCGTCGTGACGCGTGTCGGCGATCCGCCCGCCGCGTTTACGCGAGAGAGGCCGGATCCGCTGGCCGGCGCGAACACGATCACATCATCGCGACCCCAACTTCCTCCAAACCCGATCGGCGCATCGCAAATTAAGACCGGGACCCCGCCGGTCGCCGACACTTTCTTCAGCTTGCCGTCGGCGAAGAAGCCGATCCAACGGTTGTCTGGCGAGAAAAACGGACTGATGGCATCTTCTGTACCCGAAAGTGGCGTCGGCTCCGGGTTATCCATCCGCCGGACGAACAACTGTGGTCGTCCGCCGCGTGTGGCAATGTAGGCGATCAACGAACCGTTGGGCGATATCGTCGTTGCTGGAAAATCGAGGCTCGTGAGCATCGCGCCGCGCGGCAGGGGCAGAGGGAAGTCCGCCACCGTCCGCTGCGGCACCGGCGCCATTATCAGTCGTGCCGCGATGACCGCACCGATGATGCCGCCGCTCACCAGGATGGCGACTATTTGGCTGACCGCACGGCCACGACGACGCGTGTTGGTGCCCGCGTCTTCCGTGAGCGCAGTTGGTGCCGCCAACGATTCTTCAATCTCGAGACGTGCATCGCCAATGTCATGTAAACGCCGCTTGGTATCCTTCTCGAGACACCAGCGAGCAAGACGGCGGATACCGGGCGGCGTGGCGTCCGGTAGCGCGCGCCAGTCGGGCTCACGTTCCAAGATCGCGGCGATGACGTCGGAAACCGTGTTGCGCGCGAACGGAGGCCGGCCAGTCAACATTTCATACAGCACGCACCCGAAGGCCCAGATGTCGGTGCGCTTGTCGAGCGGTTTGCCCCGCACCTGCTCCGGGCTCATGTAAGGCGCAGTACCGAAGATGGCGCCTTCCCGCGTCCCCTCAACAGAGACGGTCGGCGACCGTGATAGATCAAGCCCGGCCGCGTCGCCAGCGCATGCCTTTGCGAGGCCGAAGTCGAGGACCTTCACGATGCGGTCAGGCGTGACTTTGATGTTGGCTGGCTTCAGGTCCCGATGGATGATAGCCTGTTCGTGTGCCGCTTCGAGCGCTTCAGCGATCTGCTTCGCGATCGGCAAAGCTTCGTTGAGCGGAATCGGACCCCGCCCAATTCGATCCGCGAGCGTGTCGCCTTCAATCAGTTCCAGTACCAGCGCGCGGATTCCGTCGTCGGCAACCTCGAGTCCGTAGATCGCGCCAATGTGCGGATGGTTCAGTGTCGCCAGCACCCGCGCCTCGCGTTCGAAGCGCGCGAGCCGGTCCGGGTCTGACAGGAAGACACCCGGCAGGACCTTGATGGCGACGTCACGGCCGAGCTTCATGTCATGCGCGCGATATACCTCCCCCATCCCGCCCGCGCCGAGCAGCGACAGAATTTTGTAGGAGCCGATCTGCTTTCCTGTCATCGGGCGGACTGGATCCTCGGTCATCGCCTTTGCCGCCACCTCCAACGCAGGCACTTCAATGGACTGCTGCGCGTCTCCGTCATACCCGAGCAGCGATTCGACTTCGTGCCGCAGTGCGGCGTCGCCGGCACAAGCGTCCTCTAAGAACTCCGCACGGTCACGCGCGTGGCGCGCCAATGCCGCCTGGTAGAGTTGCGAGATTTGCTGCAAGCGGTCACGATTCATAGGAAGGCATCAGTCTCGCATCAGTCGGTCCGCATACCGTCGGAGTGCCTCGGAATCGGCTCAGGGAGATAGTGTATACTCTGACCCTCAACCGATCGTTCGCCGGTCCTCCTTTTGCTGTAGAAAGCCCATCATGCAACGGTTTCAATGTACGCGTGCCGCGACGGGCGCCGTAGCGGTGACCGTGCTCGGCCTGCACCTTCTTGGAGTCTCCGCGTGTGGGCGCAAGGCCTCGGACGAGGGGGTAGCCAGCGTTGCGGCCGGCGGTCCGCCGGTGGTGGCAGGCGAAGCTGAGGGCGTTCGTAAATTAACTGATGCAGCTTCCGGGCTCAAGGTCGGCGACCCGGCGCCCCCGTTTTCGCTTGTCGGGTCCGACGGCCGGACGTACCACCTGGCCGACTATAAGGGCAGACAGGCGGTCGTGTTGGCGTGGTTCGCCAAGGCATTCAGTGAGGCGTGAACGGTGGAGTGCAAGTCGCTCCGTGAGAGCGACGCCATCCGGGAATTTGATGTCGCCTACTTCGCCATCAGCGTGGATTCCGAAGAAACGAACAAGACCTTCGCGCAATCGTTGGGTGTCGACTATCCGCTGCTCAGCGACCCATCAAAGAGAATCGCGGTCGCGTACGGTGTCGTCGACCAGGATCAGCCGTTCGCATCACGCTGGACGTTCTTCGTAGGTCCCGACGGGCGGATCCTGTACATCGACAAGCGGGTAAGTCCAGCGACCCACGGACGCGACATCGTACAGAAGCTGGCTGAGCTTGGCATTGCGAAACGGCGGCCCGGCACTGCCAGTCTCGGGGACTCGCTCCTGCCAAGACGTGCGAATTCCGAAGTCCCAAAATCCCGCTAGTGCCGGCGTATTGCTCAGAAGGAAAGCCCGATGCTGTCTCACGATGGCATCGGGCTTTTTGGTGTACGGCGTCGGGCTGTGGGCGTCAGGCGACTCGAGCCGCCTGTTTATTGGAGGATGATTTGTCTTCACGCCTGAAGCCCGCAGCTCAAGGCCTGAAGCCAGATCGATTCTTCGACTCGTTCACAGTGCTGTGAAGAGACTCTGCGCGAAGGGCCATTCGTGGTCCGCCCACTGGGCGTCGCAGCGGTATCCCGTTCGTGCGGCCATGAGGCCGACTTCTTCGAGCGTGTACTTGTGCGAGCTCTCCGTCCAGATCGTCTCGCCTCCGCGGAAAGGGACCTGGATTCCAGCGCCGGCGATACGGACTTCATGGTCCTCTTTCGCCTGCAGATGCATTTCGATACGCCGCTCGCCTTCGTTCCATCGCGCGACGTGCTGGAACCGCGAGAGATCGAAATCGGCCTGCAGCTCGCGGTTGATTCGCGCCAGCAGGTTCAGGTTGAATGCCGCTGTCGCTCCGATGGCATCGTCATACGCCATGAGGAGTTGCGGAACCGGCTTCATCAAGTCGGTCGCGAGCAGCAGGCAATCTCCGGGGCGGAGGGTCGCCCGCACCTGGCGGAGAAACTCATCCCCGGCGGGCCGGTCGAAGTTTCCGATCGTGCTGCCGAGGAACAGCACCAGCAGTTGCTCGGGCCCCCGGCGCCGCGCAGCCACTTCCAATAATCCGTCCAGATACGCCTGCTCGAAGCCGACGACGGCCACTGAATCGATCTGGCTCAGCTCCCGCGCGCATTGCACGAGCGCCGCCGGCGAGATGTCGATCGGGTAATAGGTCGTCCGCTGCCTCGTCGAAAGCGCTTCGAGCAGGTAGCGTGTCTTCTTTCCGCTGCCGCTTCCCAGTTCCGCCACGATCGTGGGCGCGTGGAGCCGCTCCACCATGTCCTGTGCATGGCGTCGGAGGAGCCGCGCTCCTGCGCGGCACAGCCCGTACTCCGGCAACACGCAGATCACTTCGAAGAGCGCGGAACCTACTTCATCGTAGAGATATTTCGATGGCAGCTCCTTTTGATCGGTCTGGCTCAGGCCGATCCTCACTTCTGTTGCGAAGTCGGTTTCACGTATCGGAGCAATGGCCTGAGTGAGCATGCATCTCTCCTTGTGCTGTCGGCTGCTGAAACCAGGGGCCACCCACCGCTCAATCCGCTGCGCAGCGGAACCCGCCGTAGGCGTACTGGTATTGCGGTTGAAACCAGTTGCGAAAAGATCGGCGCAACATAGACGCCGCCGTTCGCGCAGAGCCGCCTTTGATGACGTAGTGTTGACCGTCGAAAAAATCCGCTGAGTATCCTGGATAGAAAGGAAATCGCTCGAAGCCCGGGAAAGGATGAAAGATGGTTGCGGTCCATTCCCATCCGTTTCCCAGCATTCCGTCCACGCCGAAGCCGCTGCGTCCGGCAGGATGTGCGTCCACCGGCACTGGATCCCAGCGGTGGAAGTCGAAATTCCCGTGCGACGCGCGGGGAGGATCGTTGCCCCAGGGATATACCCTCTCTGTTCCTTCGCGCGCTCCATAGGCCGCCCGATGCCACTGCTCTTCGGTGGGAAGCGCCTTTTTCGCCCATTGCGCGTAGGCCGCTGCTTCCGCATGACTCACGTACACTGGCCAGTTGAGCGGAAGGGCAATCTCCTCAAACATCGCGCGGAACCTGAAGTCACTGCCCTGCGGCACCCACAAGACGGGATGCCGGATTCCTGCCGCCTGTTTCCAGGCCCAATCTTCCGGCTTCCACACACTGCGGTCGTCATATCCACCTGCGCGTAGAAATTCGAGGAACTGGCGGTTGGTCACTTTGTGTGCGTCGATGCGAAACGCCGGGACATCTACCGTGTGCTCTTCAAATTCATTGTCCCAGCCGAAACCGCAGCCCTTCTTTTGGCCGAGAGTCGCCTGTCCTGCGGGAATCTCGATCATGTGCGGCGCCGCTCCGCCTGCCTTCGGGACGGGAGCCTGCGGTTGAGGAAGTTTCCGGTGGAGAGGTAACTGGTGCAGGAGGTAGGCGAGCGTCTCTGCGTGCATCAGGCGGTGCTCGATCGCCACCTGAACAAGCGTTCCGCCGTCGATGGCTTCGTCCTGGTGCTTCGGCTGCAGTCCAGGCTGTTCGTACTCGTTCAGGCACGCGTCCAGAATCTCGCGCACCCGCTCGCAATATGCACGCACCTGTCCAGGGGACGGCCAGTCGTTCGGTTGGTCACTGGGAAGCTTCCCATCTACTGGATCGATCCCGAAGGCGAAGAGTCTGTCGAATCCTTCGTGAAAGGACTCACGCTCGAAGGCGCCCTTCGCGATCAGGTTCCAGTCAAAGGCTTCGAGATGGCCAAGGTAGAAAATGAGCCGATGGCGCTCGGGGATGGGTCGGTCAAAGAGGGCTTCGGGCTCGATGATCCGGAACAGCATGTCTGTGGTGGCACGGGCCGCGGCGAACTGTCTCAGTCGGCTCTGCCAGATTGTTTCGGGCGCAGCGGCTTCTCGCATACTTTCCTTCTGACTCATGTTGCGTCGTTGACACACGGTTCGTCGATTGTTAGGGTTGGCCCGTGTCTGGTTCTTCTGCCCCGTCGGTCGAAGTCGAGTTTCGAAAGGTCAGCTATCGGGCCGTTGGCAGAGACGGCCACTCGACAGAAATTTTACACTCTCTCAGTCTAACGCTCCACCGCGGGGACACGCTGGTTCTTCTCGGCCGCAGCGGCTCCGGCAAAACCACGGCGCTGAAGCTCGTCAACCGCTTGCTCGAGCCGAGCGAAGGAGAAGTTCTCGTAGAGAACCGCTCGACTCGCATCTGGGATCCTATCCGCCTGCGCCGCCGAACCGGCTACGTGATTCAGGAAAGCGGACTGCTCCCGCATTTGAGTGTCGAGGGCAACATCGCGATGGTTCCGCGGCTCGAGCGCTGGACGCACGATCGCATTGTCGCTCGGGTTGACGAGCTGCTTCGCCTTGTCGGCCTCGAGCCTGCCGACTTTCGCCGCCGTTTTCCTCGCGAGCTTTCGGGCGGGCAGCGTCAGCGGGTCGGCGTGGCGCGCGCGCTGGCCGCTGATCCGCCGCTCCTTCTCATGGACGAGCCGTTTGGCGCGCTTGATCCGATCACACGGGCTGCTCTTCAGCGTGAGTTCCGAGCGCTGCAGCAGCAATTGCACAAGACTGTGATCTTGGTCACGCATGACCTTCGGGAAGCCTTGATGCTCGGTACTCGCATCGCGTTGCTCGACAGTGGCCGGGTAGTAGGAGTGTTTTCGCCCGACGAGTTTCTTCGCGCGACCGATCCGGCCGCTGCTGCGTATGTCGCGGCGTTTCGCCTGAGCGGCCCTGACACAGCAGGTGAAATCTTGGACAGGAGAATGAGCACTCATGAGCTTCCTCGAGTTTTTTCGAAGGAACAGCGGCCAGATTCTGACCCTGGCCGTTGAACATCTCTGGCTCGTCGGCGTCTCTGTGTTCCTTGCCGTGCTGATCGGGGTGCCGCTGGGTGTACTTCTCACGCGGTATCCCGGCCCGGCTGGCGTGTGGAAGAAACTCGTACTCGGCTTCGCCAACATCGTGCAAACCATCCCGAGTCTCGCGCTCCTCGGCTTTCTGCTTCCCATGCCCTGGCTTGGCGAACGCGCCGATCGACTGGCCATCACGGCTCTCACCTTATACGCGCTTCTGCCCGTCGTCCGAAACACGTACACGGGCATCAGCGGCGTCGATCCAGCGCTTCGCGAAGCCGCGCGAGCCATGGGCATGACCGATCGTCAGCTCCTGGTACACGTGGAGTTGCCCCTCGCCACCAGCGTCATCCTGGCAGGCATCCGGGTGGCGGCCGTCATTTCGGTTGGGGTCGCCACCATCGCCGCGGCGGTTGGCGCCGGGGGCTTGGGGGAATTCATCTTCCGAGGCGTCGCCTCCGTCTCGAACGCGGTGATTCTCGCCGGGGCGATTCCGTCCGCCCTGATGGCTCTCGCGCTCGATCTGATGCTGGGCTTCGCCGAGCAGCGGTTGAGCGTCCCACGATAAGAGAATCTGACCGGTTCGAAATGGTTCTAAAGTTCTAAAGTTCCAAGGTTCTACAGTTCTCCCGTGCGAACCACAGACTACAAGCTTAGAACTCCAGAGCCATAGAACCTTAGAACCTTAGAACTTTGGAACCATAGAACTTTAGAACCGCGAAGCGAGTTATGAAACGAGCTCTCCGACTTTCCTCTGTCCTGCTTGGAGTTGTCGCCTCGAGTCTCGTCTCCTGCAGTACGCGCGACACGCAGACCATCGTAGTGGGCTCCAAGAATTTCACGGAGCAGGTCATTCTGGGAGAAATTCTCGCGCAGCATCTGGAGATGGCGACAGGGGCGCGAGTCGAACGCCGCTTCTATCTCGGCGGCACCTACATCGCGCATCAAGCGCTTCTCGCCGGCCGCATTGACGTCTATGTGGAGTACACCGGTACTGCTCTCACGGCCGTGCTCAAGGAGCCGGTGGTTTCCGATCCGCGCGCGGCGTATGAGATCGTTCGCTCTCAGTATGCGTCGAGATTCGGTCTCGAAGTCGGTCCGCCGCTCGGCTTCGAGAACACGTTCGCGATTGTCATCCGTGGGGAGGATGCCCGCCGTCTGCACCTGGGCACGCTTTCCGATGCGGTCCGTCACGCGCGCGAATGGCGAGCCGCGTTCGGCTACGAATTCATGGAACGTCCGGACGGCTTCGAGGGGCTGGCGAAGACCTATGGCCTGCAATTCGCCGCTCCGCCGCGCATCATGGACCTCGGCTTGCTTTATCGCGGACTGACTGAAAGGCAGGTGGATCTCGTGGCCGGCAATTCCACAGATGGTCCGATCACGGCGCTCGACCTGTCCGTGCTCGCCGATGACCGGCGTTATTTTCCGCCCTACGAGGCGGTCCCTGTCACGCGGGCGGAGACCCTCGCACGTCATCCAGCATTCAGGCCGGCGCTCGAGCAGTTACGCGGCCGCATCGATGCAGCGCGAATGCAGCGCATGAATCACGCAGTCGATGGCGAGCAACGGGACGTCTCCGACGTGGCCCGGGAGTTTCTCAGGCAGGATGGTCTCGGGCGCTAACGCACTTTTTCCATCAACGACCAGAAGCCTTCCGCCAGCGTCGGATGAATATAGATGGCGCCTTTGAGCACAGTGTAAGGCGCGTTCGCCAACATCACCGCCCCCAGGATCTGCACGAGCTCTCCGCCCGCGGTGGCCAGGATCGAGGCGCCGAGGATTTTATCTGTCTGGGCATCCACGACAATTTTCATCAGGCCCGCTGTCTCGCCGCGTTCGATGGCGCGAGCGACGGAGCTCATCGGGACCTGGCCGATCTTCAGC
>Ga0184623_10001389_pt1 | contig 10472 bp, 5 predicted proteins | sample PLM1_100_b1_FD_133138 | JGI IMG/M metagenome (GOLD analysis project Ga0184623, IMG submission 133138) | Groundwater sediment microbial communities from an aquifer in East River, Colorado, USA - PLM1_100_b1 | ecosystem: Environmental > Terrestrial > Soil > Riparian zone | place: USA: East River...
GAACAGAGGCTTACGCCCCTTTATGCATCACCAGAGCAGACCGCCGGACAACCGGCTACAATCTCCAGCGACCTGTACTCGCTCGGTGCACTTCTCTATGAGCTCCTGACAGGCAAGGAGCCATCCAGCAGTTCAAATGGCGATCTATCGCACAACGAAATATCGGGGCATTTAGTCGGGCCGCAGTTACCGAGCGAGGCTTGTACCGATCCGAAAACGAAATTCCAGCTACAGGGTCAGCTCGATCGAATCGTCGCAAGGGCGATGCGACGCGACCCGGCACAGCGCTATTCCTCGGCGGCCGACTTGTCCCGGGATGTAGAACGATACTTCAACGGCGTAGTGCCTCGCTCTAAAGACTTTTCTGCAGCCCACTCTGAGGCGGAGACTGCGCACGGGAACTTGAAGGCCCGAGTTAGCTCATGGCGCCGTTGGCCTACCACTGCTGCGATTCTCGCGCTAATTGTGCTAGCGGCGCTGGTTTCACGCGGACCGGCTGTTCGCTGGCTTGGGAAACATGGGATCGGAACCGCAGCTTCCGCGACTTCGCCTGGAACTGTGTCCGACGCCGTCCGCTCGATCGCGGTTTTGCCATTCGAGCCGCTTGGCCAGGACAGGAATGATGAGTTATTGGGACTTGGCATGGCTGATGCGGTAATCGGCAAGATGAGCAATTTAAAGCAGCTCGTCGTCTTGCCGACTAGCGCCGTGTCTAGATACAAAGGACTAGCAGGTGATCCGCTCGCAGCGGGGCGCGCATTAGGGGTTGATGCGATCTTGAGCGGCACCGTCCAGCGGTCCGGAGACCACGTCCGCGCGACTGTGCAACTTGTCAACCTCCGCAAGGGTCGCACTGTTTGGTCGGAAAAGTTCGACCAGACATTTACCGACATCTTTGGCATTCAGGATTCAATTTCTGATAGTGTCGTTCGATCGCTGGCCCTTAACCTTAGTACGGGCGAGCAGAAGCGGTTGGAAAAACATTATACGACAAACGCCGCTGCCTATGATTCCTATCTGATGGGTCTTTACTTCTGGAATAAGCGATCGAAGGATGGACTTGAGAAAGCGATCGACTATTTTGGGCGAGCTGTCGAGGAGGACCCGAATTTTGCTCTCGCCTACGCATTGATGTCGGACTGTTACTACTTGCAACTCTATTACAGGTACGACTCTAGACCAGACCGGATTCAAAACGCGAAGGCAGCGGCCGAGCGCGCCCTGCTACTTGACGATTCTATAGCCGAGGCTCACGTCGCCGCCGCCATGGTGCAGTGTAATCAGAAAGATTATCAGGCAGGCATGGGTTCGCTGCGGCGCGCCCTCACATTGAATCCCAATCTGGCTACTGCCCACCAGCGGTATTCGTGGGTACTTTGCTACGGCGGGCGATTGGATGATGCCGTGCCAGAGATGAAGCGCGCGCAACAGCTCGATTCGTTGTCGCCGAGTAGTAATTCAGCTTTGGGGATGATCCTCATTTTTGCCAGACAGTTCCGCGGCGCTCTGGAGTATTGCTCCAAGGCCGCCGAATTAGCTCCCAACGAGGCTCCCATCCAAGAAAACCTGGCGTTCGCCTACGCTTTAAACGGCATGTATCAACAAGCGATCGAGCATTATCAAAAGCAACGTGACCTTACTCCCGAGAGCAAAGGGGATGCTCTCGCCTGGATCGCGACCGTGCTGGTTTCTGCGGGCCGCAAGTCGGAGGCGGATTCGATGATGCCTGAAATTCTGAAGCTTGCCGGAGAAGGCAAAGCTGATCCTTACAATATCGCTGTGTTATACGGTGTGCGCGGTGAGAAGAATGAAGCATTCGAGTGGTTCGATGAAACGCTGCAAAGAAACTCCGAAGGCGTCCGCGGCCAGGCGCCAATGATCAGGTATGATCCGATGTTGGATCCGTTGCGATCGGACAGTAGATTTGCAATGCTGCTCCGGCAGCACAACAGAGCTTCGCTTCTCGTTCCTGCCCGCCCTTAGCCGTATTAGTAATCAACGACTTGCATTCGTATTACGACGGCATCTGCAGGCTTACGGTTAGGTGCTAGAAGAGGCATCGAAGAGGTTTAGATTTCACGCTCGTCTTGTTCCCGGATTGGTTGGACCGTCGCCGGATCGTATCTTGCGCTGGCTTTCGTCGCCTGCGTGGTCGCCGCGCAACACCTGATTGTCTCGCCCGACATGCCAGGGCTTGCCGCCATTGAGTTGGTGCTACTCGCACTTCCTTGGAGTCTTCTCCTCGAGGCGCCTGGCCTGCGCCAAGCCGGATGGCTATTCATGATTCTCACCGTGATCGGCGGAATCCTTGGCTCGTATTGTCGGTTCTGTGTCCTACCCGCTACGCTCAAGGAGGGGATATTGTCGATTTAACAAATGAACCCAAAGCGGATCGGATTTCTTGGGTTTGAGGGCGTCACTGCATCACATCTTGTCGGTCCGGCGGACACTTTTGCAGCCGCGGCCCTCGATGGCGGATATGGAAATCGCATTCCATGTTATCAGATTTGCACGATCGGTTTGACGTTTGAACCTTTCCGAGCCGAGTCGGGCATAATTTTCCAGCCGGAAGAGACACTACAAACGGCGCCCGAGCTGGACACGATTGTCATGCCGGGCGGTGGCGGGCTGCGGAAAGTTGAAATCGGCGAAAAGATTTCGAATTGGATTTGGACGCGGGCAAGTCGGACACGGCGTATCGCAGCCATCTGCACCGGTATCTACGGCCTGGCTCCAACAGGACTATTAGATGGACGTGAAGTTACCACCCACTGGCGCTTTGCGAGTGATGTTGCGCGGCGGTTTCCAAAGCTGCGCGTGGATCACAAAAGGCCGCTTGTCAAAGACGGTCCGTTTTATACATCGTCGGGTCTTGCTGCGGGCATTGATCTTTCGCTCGCTTTGATTGAAGAAGATTACGGACGGCATGTCGCGCTCGCTGCGGCGCAGGAACTGGTGACACCGCTGAATCGCAATGGAGAGAAAGAATTTTCAAGACCATTGCAATTTGACAGTCAGCCAACTGATCGGTTTGCGGAGCTCGTCGCGTGGATCGTACGCAATTTACATGAAGACCTTTCAGTTAAAACCCTGGCGCGGAGAGCGTGTATGTCCCCCAGTCACTTTAATCGCGCTTTTAAAAGCGTATTTGGAAGCCCGCCAGCCGAGTTCGTAGAAAACCTGCGTCTTAACGAAGCAAAGCGTCGTCTTTCCGTTTCTAAAAGAACCCTTGATACCGTCGCTGCATCAGTCGGCTTCTCAGATGCGGATGCATTTCGCCGCGCGTTTGAGCGGCGATTCGGGACAAAGCCGCGGAGGTACCTCAACAACTTCGATCCGAATTCCTATCTGATCCATTCTAACGGCAAAGAGTTGGCTGCGACAGAAGCGTGCCCACGGAATGGGATGGACCAATAATCTGCGCTTATTGAAACCATCTGCCGTTTACTTTGACTGAAGATGCAATGAGCAGTCGCTTGAGGAAGGCCGCCCCTCTGATCATTCTGGCACTGGTATTAGCTTACTCGTCGTGGGCATCACCGAGCCCCGAAAGCGCGCCCATCTCTTCTCCACCAGCAGCATGCGTAGCCCCGGAGTTTCGCCAGTTCGATTTCTGGTTGGGGAGATGGAAAGTGACAAATCCGCAAGGCAAAGAAGTAGGCACTAGCGAGATCAGTGCTGTCTCCCAAGGCTGTGCCGTCCGAGAACAGTGGAAATCAGCGTCCGGATCGAGCGGTACGAGTATCAGTTACTACGACAGTGCTGACCATAAGTGGCACCAGGATTGGGTCGGGGGTGATGGGACGATTCTTCATCTCCACGGCGAGTTCGCAGGAGGCGCCATGGTGCTCAGCGAACAGAGTAGGACCGCCAAAGGAACACGGTTAGACCGGACTGTCTGGACTCCGCGGTCGGACGGGAAGGTCAAGCAGGAATGGACGACCTCGGCCGATGATGGCCGCACGTGGCAGATTATCTTCGTCGGAATCTACGAGAGACAACCGTGAACTAACGGTCAATCCGTCGTCCTTGGAGGCAAATCGAAATAGCGAAAGAGAATTTTTGAAGCCATTTAGTCAGCTGACCGATTCGGTTTGCAGAACTCATCGCGTCTATCACGCGGAATTTACATGAAGACCTTTCAATGAATGCTCTGGCCCGGAGAGCGCGCATCGGTTGGCTTCTCAGATGCGGATGCATTTCGCCGCGCGTTTGAGCGGCGATTTGGAGCAAAGCCGCGCAGCTACCTTGGATCACGTCGGTTCGTTGACCTCTAATGGCAAGGAACACGTGTCTGCGCAGGCGTTTGACTGCGCAGTTCAATCGAAACGCTGAGAATCGTTGCAACTAAGATGACTGCCAGTTTTATCGCGGTTCTTCTGTTGGTATGTCGCATCTCTTCCTCCCAGATTAGATCTTCACGCTAGCGTCAATTATTGCTTGATAGATGTTCGGAGGATGCTCGGCAAGCCGATTACAAAGATATAAGTGCCATTCCCGCCCGTACGGCAAATACACACGTGTTCGATAACCAGCGGCGCGCATGGCATCGAGGCGCTCGGGCGTCACTCCCTTGAGCATCTCGAATTCGACATTGTCGTGCCGAAAGTTGCCCGCCCGAATAAATTGATGCGTCTGTTCGAGAATCGTCTGGTCGTGGGTCGCGATCGAGCAGGCGTGTCCGCTTTCAATAAGTCTCTTCGCCAATTGCAAATAGGCTGAATCAAGTTGCGAGCCGCGCGGCATGGCAAGATGAGCCGGCGCCTCGTATGCGCCTTTGCATACGCGAATCTTGCCGGGTCTCTGCAAGACCGAATTCAAGTCAGCATCGGTTCGATAAAGGAAGGCCTGCAAAGTGATGCCGACATTATCGAACTCTTGCGCAAGTTTTCCGTGAATATCCAGAATAGTGGTTGTTCGGTCGGTGCCTTCCATACTTATCATCATCTCATTGCCGGCGGCTCTTGCGGCTTTGGCGAGAACACGAGCATTCTCGTACCCCTCCGCGTCGATAATCATGCCGAGGTGAGACAGGTCATACGACACTGAGGAATTGAGTTTCTGTTTAGCAATCAAGTCTATGGCTTTCAAAAATTCCTGGGTCGCTTGTTGAGCTGTAACCGCATCGCGCGTGCTTTCGCCCATGAAATCAACCGTCACGGCATGACCTTGTTCGTTTAGTTGTTTCGCGACTACGCAGCAATCGCTCAACGTTTCTCCGCCAATAAAGCGCATGGCTGCACGCATGAGTGCTTTGTAGAGTGGCGGATGTTCGAGCACATACGCTTTGGCGCTTTCATCCAGCGCCAGATGTTTCAGCGCTGCGGAAACTTCGCTATTCAACGTTGGCTCCACGTCCTCCAGCGGGAGGTCCGACAGTGATCTTGCCGAGCTCATGCTTCCGATGAATGCAGCGCGAGCCGGTTACGTTCGGAATCGACAATCACCGCGCGAAAACCGTGTGGCCCGATTTGCGTCTTCTCGTCCAGAATTTTCCCGCCGTTTGCGCGCACCGCTTTGACCGCATCATCGAGTCGGTCTTCGACTGACAAATAGATTAACGGCCCGTTCTGCGACGGTTTGTTTTCGGTGCCCGCGGTGTCACTGTTCACACACAAACAGCCGGCCGCATTCTGTTCCTCATGTGGCAGCAACCCGTATTTGACTCCGCCCTCTGACATCTTCGGAACTTCCTGGCCGAGCACGGCGGAGTAAAACCTAATGGCACAATCAAAATTCGTGACCGGATTATCGGTCCAGCAGAGAGTATTTTCGCGCTCATATGTCGATCTTACTTAGTTAGGCGTTTGAGTTTTTCTACTTCCTACTACTTCCTACTCTCCTTTTGGCTGCAGCGATTGATTAGATGGTTCGCTCAACGTGGCGCAGGAATCGTAAAAGTGAAGCCGTCGAAGTCCAAAACGAGCGCCGTGCGCACCTTGTTTAGGCTGGTCATTGAGAGTTCGCTGTTCTCGCCAGTCCTCGTTTCCTGTGGGAACGAAAAAGACCGCGTTTAAAAAATGCAAGACCTATCTCAGGCAAGCTCGGCGACAGCTTGAAAGCAGATTTGTTCAAACAAGCTTGTCGGAGCTAACGAAGAACGAGACAACTCTGGGCGGACTACCAAGCCACTCCAAAGCAGCGGTAGCGGTAGGAGTGGTGGCCCAAACTCTCGTTTCTTTGTCCTAACGGCAAAACTCTGTTCTGCGTTATACCGCCGAGTCTATGGAGAAACTAATGATAAAAAATGTGCTAAATAAATTCGGATCCGTGCGCATCGCCCTCGCGGCAGGCGCCGGATTACCCTTGATTTTTGCATCAAACGCGTTTGCCCAGGCGCCGCCCCCGCCACCTCCGGGCGAGGCAGTAGCCGAGCGAGTCATCGTTACCGGTTCGAACATTCCCACGGCGCAAGAGCAAGCCTCGATTCCGGTGACCACGTACACGGCCCAGTGGCTCCAGAAATCGGGCGCCAATACGCCGGTGGAAGGATTGCGTCAGCTTCCTACCTTTGTCGGAAACGCCGCGACCGAAAATGACTCCAATGGCGGTGATGGCACGGCCAACATCAACCTGCGCGGCATTGGCCCTGAAAACACGCTCGTCCTCATCAACGGCCGGCGCGCCGCTTTGGGCAACGGTTTCCCGGACGTCAATCTTCTTCCGCTCAGCGCGATTCAGAAGGTTGACATCTTGAAGGATGGCGCTTCAGCCATTTACGGCGCAGATGCGGTCGCCGGTGTGGTCAATTTTATGATGTGGAATGACGTACGTGACTACGGTCCAGTGTATGAAGGCGCCGAGTTCGAGGTTCGTTACGGAACTACGACCGACCACGACGCGAATGTGCGTCAGGCCTGGATTCGTGGCGGGGTAACAGGTCTGGATGGCAAAGTCGCAATCTTTGCCTCGGCTGAATATTATAATCGCGCAGCTATTATGTCCAGAGATCGCACGATCTCGGTCACAGGTGATTTGAGCAGCAACACTACTGGCATCGGCGATAATCCCAATATTGGCGTTACTGGCCTGGGTCTTGGCGGCTTCAATAACAATAGCCCCACCTATGCCGGAGCGCTGACCACTAACAGTCGTGGGAACCTTACTTTGATTGATTTAACAAACAATGCGCCGACTCCGGCCAGTTACCGGCCATTTCTGGGAGCCGTCGATCCGTCCCGGTTCAACTTCCGCGCTTTCTCGCCGGCGATTCCGGCGATGGAAAAGGCGATGAATTACGTGACTGGGCGATACAAGATATTTGGCGATGCTCTCCAGGTTTACGGAGACATGCTCTATACGCACGAGCGACAGAATAACGGTCTGGCGGGGGCTCCGTTTGCCCTTTTCGCTGGTCCAAGAGAAGAAGGGGGGGACGAAGTAGAAACCTCGCCCTTCAACCCGTTTGGCGATGATCTCGCTTTTGTGAGATATCGCCTCCAAAGCGAGTTGGGTAACCGTGTATCTACCTTCGATAAAGATTACTGGCGTTGGGTGGTCGCCGTGAAAGGTGACATCGACTTTGCGGACAACGGTTTCATTAGCCATTTTGGGTATGACAGCGGCATTGTGTATGAGCGCTTCGAAGAGGAAGAAACCGACAGTGGCGATGCCCAGCGCACCCTCATAGTGAACCAAATGCTGGCCGGCAATTTTAATCCGTTCATCGGCCAGAACGCGCCCCCAGTTGGGGTCGCTCCAACCTATGTGAATGGTGTTCCCACCGGCGTGTCGGCGCCTTATGATAACGTGGCTGCCGCACAGGCGGCTGCCTACCTTGGCCACACATTCTTTCGGAACAAAACGTTTACGTGGGACGTGACGCTCAATGCTCATCTTCTCCCGAACTTGTGGAACGGAGGAATCGATGTGGCTGGTGGTTATGTCCATACATGGCGGCAGGACCAGCAGATCGGCGATCCGGTGCAGGCGGCAGGCGATCAGCTCGGGTTCAACGCAGTGCCGAATGCCAAGTTCAGGCAGGAGGTGGACGCCTGGTTTGGTGAAATCAAGATCCCATTCGTGACTTCAACGATGAACATTCCGTTCGTCAATTACTTTGAGGTGGATTACGCCTACCGCTTCGAAGAGTTTGAGGATAGCGACCTGACAAATCCGAATCTCCCGATAACATCAAACGCATCATTTCCCCATGCCACGAGCAGCTTCGATAACGGCGGCGACCACCGTGTGACGGCCGGCTGGCGGCCAATTCCCGATTTGCTGCTGCGTGGGACCTATGGAACATCGTTCCGGTCGCCAACTCCGGCCAATCTCTTTTTCCCGACCTTTCAGGACTTCCCGGTCGTCTTCGACCCGTGTGGAACTTGCCCTACAGCCGGCACACTTCAGCCGCAACGAGGCGTCTGGATTCGGGGAAACACGGAACTCAAGCCGGAAGAGTCAACAAACTGGACAGCCGGCCTGGTCTATTCGCCCAAATTCGTGCCTGGCTTGACGGTAACGGCCGATTGGTATCAGATCTACACTACGAATCAGATCGTAGCTGGGAACGACTTCGCGCAAGTTCTCTTGACGCAGAACGTGATCGATCCGGATGGTTTTGGCAACGGTTCTGGAACCATTGACGGCCCCGGGGGCACGGGCCTTGGGATAACCCGCGATTCCCGTGGAGGTCTGTTAGCAATCGATTCCGTGCCCGGCAACGCAGGTGTCCGCTTTGTTCAGGGCTTGGATGTGCAGGCCAACTACGAGCTTCCAACGACGAACTTCGGCAAATTTACCTTCACCCTTGGTTACAACCACTTCTTCACCTGGAAGGCGTCGCCGGGCCCGGGCGCGGCCTTCAACAACTTCCTCGGCAATTATATCAACAGCACTCTTCCGCTGCCGCCCGGGGCCATTCCCTTTAACAAGGGCTTTGTCCGCCTCGAATGGGAATATAAACTTGGACCCGGAAATCTCGATTTCGTTGCCCAGGGCAATTACATCGGCGATTACGAAGATGATCCCAGCTTCCTTGTGGGCAACGAACTCACAACTGAACCGCCGTTGGCGCAAGAGTGGGTGCTGCATCGGCGGGTAACGGACTACATGACGCTCGACCTACAAGCCAGTTACGAGTTTGTCAGGCCGCCAATGGAAGCGCCTGTCCCTGGCTATTCGAAGGAGGGGAAGGACTTCAAGAGCCCGCTGGGCAAGCAGCCAGTGACCCCCGGAGTGGTGGAGACCGGCAGCATCTGGCAGCGGATGCTATGGGGCACCAAGATCACCGCGGGCGTCGTCAATGCGTTTGACCGCAACCCACCGACGGTTCTGGGAGCATTCAACGACAACTACGATACGTCGCTCTACAGTATCCGTAACCGTTTCTGGTACGTTGCACTGAGTAAGAAATTCTAAACCAGAATAAGTTTGCCGCGTACGAACGCGGCGTGAATTGGGCGGGCCCCGAAACATTTCGGGGCCCGCCTTTGTTCGTAGTGCCAGCCGACACTTGGGAAAACTCCCGTGAGGGTCGCTACTCCGGCGAGCTGGGCCAAACCTAGCGCATCCGATAAATCATACCCTCAGCGGTGCGCGCGACCGGGTGGTACCGTTCCTTCAAAAGTTTGGCGAGAATCGGAAAGTTTTTTGCTGGGTACTGCACGGTTCTCGGGTCGGACTGAACATCAATAATGTAGGCCGGTGGATGCCTGGCAAAATCTCGCTCGAGGGTGGTCCAAGCACCGGGCAAGATCCGGCTACGAGTATCGAAACCGGGGACCGATCCGCCGAAGATATAACCGGTGAGCGGAAACGTTGTGATATAACGAGAGGCAGGACGCCGGTGAGCGTCTAGATAGATTTTCGGAGTTTGACCCCAGACGAAAATTCTATCCTCAGGGGCCGAATGCGTGGACAAATATCGTCCTTCCTCCGACGGGGCGCGTTGCGGAGCCAGCCCCGCCCAGTGTACGATTGAGAGGACAATAACCGTGAGAGCCAGCCACGCGTACGTCACCGAAGGTCGTAGTAGCCAGTGGGGCGGCTGCATCGTCCGGGACCAAAGTCGTGCGTAGTACGGTGCCGCGAGCAGTGCGAGCGGAGGGATCAATTGGACATAGTAGTGAGGGTAAAAGCGAGCGCCTGCTGCAACGCCAATCGCCGAGGCAGCGAGTAGCCCGAAAAGCGCTGTTCGTTCTGCCGTCCTCGCAGCCCAAACCTCACTCTTATCCCGGCATGCCATTATCGCCCCCACTACCAAAGGCAAACAGGCTGCAACGAAGGTCAGCGTATTCACGATTCCCTTGTGCCAAAAAACGTGCGGAACATCATGATCGGCAATTGTCCAGTAAAACGCGTCATGGAGGATGCCTTGTTTCCAAAGCACAGTTGTCACGAGACCGAGAGCTGCGAAAAACCCTGCCGTGAGGATAGCTGCGTGAATGATCGAATTCGTTCGCGTCAAACTGCGGCTGGCTCGATAGCTCGGGAGGAGCAAATAGATGCCGAGGGGGACTGCCGCTATC
>Ga0184623_10001390_pt1 | contig 10465 bp, 9 predicted proteins | sample PLM1_100_b1_FD_133138 | JGI IMG/M metagenome (GOLD analysis project Ga0184623, IMG submission 133138) | Groundwater sediment microbial communities from an aquifer in East River, Colorado, USA - PLM1_100_b1 | ecosystem: Environmental > Terrestrial > Soil > Riparian zone | place: USA: East River...
CGATGAAGGCCCGCTCCGACGAGAGAGGCTACGACCTGGCGTTCAGCTGGGACGTCGAGTATCCGCCCGGAATCATCCTCAACCCGATCCGCTACAGCGCGATCGACCACGCCGTGAGCCCATTCCACAACACTGCGGCCAGCGTCGGGCGACCGGTCCTGACGTTCGCTCCGTGGAGGACGTATCGGCGAACGATTGCCCACGACGTCGAGCGTTGGAATCAGGTCAACGCGAACCCCGGCACCGAGAATGCCGGCCGACGGATCGATCACCTCATCGCCTGGACCGTGAACGACTTCGACGAGTTGAAGTGCCTTGTGGACATGGGTGTCTCGGGAATCATCACGGATTCGCCCGTGACGCTGGCGTCGATCGTGGACCAGGCGTAGGGCGCCGAAGCAGATCGACCCAACCCGCTGCGGTATCCGTTTGACCCCGTATGAGCCGCCCCTCGTGCAGGCCAGTACATCCTGGGCGACGAGCCGGAACGAGTCCCAGGACACGGCCAACTCCAACGCAATGCGAAGACTCAGGACGCCTACGACGCTCCCGACCTGAACACCCGTTCGCGAAGACCCTGCGGCGGACGCCCACACAGAGACCGTTGCTCGTTGCGGGCTGCCAAGGGTTGTCTCCGGGAATCGGCCGTGGGCGCTTCAGCCGAAGTTGTCGACCCAAACAAGCTGGGCTCCGGATGCCGGTGCGAAGCTGCGGCGCGGTGAGATCCATCGGGAGCTCCTCGAACTTCAGCCTCTCGGCGGATGAGGATCGTTGCCGTATCTGTTGCGCTCCCGAATCTGGCCGTCCTCGCTCTGAATCAGCAGTTCGCTCTGCAGTCGGCGAGCAGAGTCCCGGGCCACGTTGATAGCCTGACGTCGGGTTTCAAATGTGCCGGCCTCATCACGACAGTAGTCGCGGGTCGCGGCAATTTGGGCGCCCGGCTGCCGGGCTACCGTTCTGTAAGTTTAGAACGGAGGTTCGGTCACGACAAGGCTATGTCGATGTCCTGTGCGCATTCCTGGACGTTGGCCCTCAGCCGGACCCAGGATTCGCGCCAGCGCTTTGCCGGGCCCGCGTCGAGGGGTTGGAGTCGCCCAGACCGCACGGTCGCTTAACCACGTATCAGGCGCCCGGACCCAAATTCCCTTCATCGCGCGGAACCGGGTCCATCGCTCCCGTTCTGGCCAGTGCTCAACGTTACGATCTCAAGGCGTCGGCCGGTTCGATACGGGAGGCATAAAAGGCAGGCAAGATCCCGGCCACGATGCCCGCGATGACTCCTGCGACTGGAGCCGCGATGAGTACCTCCGGCAGCAGGACTGGTGACCAGCCGCGCTCGATCGAAACGGTGAGAAACGCCGCGAGTCCGGCGACCAGGCCGGCGAGGCTGGCCACCGTCCCGGTCAGTGCGGCTTCCCCAAGTATCAGCTGAACGATCTGGCGCCGCCGCGCACCCAGCGCTCGTCGGATCCCGATCTCGTGCCGTCGCTCCGACACGGCCGCCACCATCGAGCCGGCGATGCCAAATGACCCGGTGATCAGAAGCCCGACCCCCACCAGCAGCGCGATCCCGTCGACCTGTGTCGTCACGGTCATCCTAAGCTGTGCCGCCTCTGGATCGTATAGCGCGATCACATGCTCGGGATGATTCGGGTTGACGATCATCGGCGCCTCGATCGCGATCGTTGGCGCGGCGCCGACATCGACCTCGATATTGACGCTGGCACTCGTCTGCCGCGATGGCCAGACGTCAGCAGCTGTCGAGGCAGGAACCAGGACTTCGAGCAGGACGTTGGCGCCCCGCCGGGCATCCGTTACGATCCCAGCCACAGCGAATCGCTGCCCGTCGAGCCTGATGGTCATGCCGGCGGCCAGTTCGGGGCTGAACTCCCGGGCAGCCCCGATCCCGATCAGGGCCACCGGGCGTGCCAGCACGTGATCAGCCTTCGAGAAACTCCTACCCTCCGTCGTAAGCCCGAGGACGCTCGTCGCGCCAGCGTCGATCGCGGTTGCCAGGATTGGCCGCCGTTCGGTGACCCAGGGCCCGTCTCCGGGCTGCAGGGACACCTCGCCAAGCCTCCATCGAACGCCAGCTGCGACCGTCCCGGGGAGTGACTCGATCCGTCGGGTATCGACGTTTGGTCCGACAATCCCGTCCCGATCGGGCTGCGCGCTGACAAGCTCGACGGATGTAGCCGCCAGACGATCGAACGATGAGGCGACTTCGACCGCAGAAGTCGTCGTTACTGCCGACGAAAAGACGAATATCGCGACCGCGAGGAAGGCACCCGCTCCAGCGAGCAAGTTCCTGATCGGGGTCCTTGACACATTCAGTCCGACGTCGTCGAGGAAGTCGACAAGTGCGTCCAGCGGGCTGCCTCCGATCGCCGTTTCCTGTCGCGACCGCGAGCGCGCGGGACCACCACTATCCACCGGCACCGTCCACCTGTATCCCGTCCCGAAGGATGAAGTTCCGATCCGCCCGACGCGCTAGGTCGGGATCGTGCGTCACGAGGATGACGCTCGAGCCGTCCCCGGGCACCTCCTCGATGAGGCGCATCACCTGCTCGCCGGTCTCGACATCGAGGTTTCCGGTGGGTTCATCGCAAAGAACGAGGGAGGGTCTTGTGGCGAGGGCTCGGGCGAGGGCCACCCTCTGGCGCTCGCCGCCGGACAGGGTCGGAGGTCTCGACCTCAGACGATGGGAAAGTCCGACGGCCGCCAAGATGTCTCGTGCTCGTTCGGTGCGCCGCGCGCCTCGCCGAATGCCAGCAAGCTGGAGACCCAGCTCAACGTTCTCGACCGCTGTGCGTCCCGGGATCAGGAACGAGTCTTGGAAGACGAACCCGATCTTTCTGCCCCTGATCTCCGAGCGCCGGCGCTCCGATAGGTCACCCGCGCTGGCGCCGTCCAGACGATACGTGCCCGACGTCGGGCGATCGAGCAGTCCGAGGATGTTGAGAAGCGTGGTCTTGCCTGACCCCGATCGTCCCGTGATCGCGACAAACTCTCCTTCGGAGACCAACAGGTCGACGTCGGTCAGTGCGGCCACACGTCCGTGGTCGAAGACCCTCGAAACGCCACGTAGTTCGACGACAGGCTCGGTCATCGGGTGGGATTCAGCACCAGCTCGTCCCCAGGCCGCAGTGCGTCGGAGACTGGCGTCATGATCTCCACGCGCAGGTCGGTGACAAGGCCAACGCGGACCGGAATACGCCGTTCGGTGGTGCCATCGATCACGACCACGAAAGGACTCCCCTCGCCCTCCATCTGAACGGCCGCGGGAGAAACCGACAGGACCGCTCCGCGAGTGGAGGCAAGGATGACTTCGAAGACCTGTTCTCCGGTCATCGATTCCGGGGGCGATTCGCGCGTGACGAACGCGGTGTTCGGTCCGGGAGTGCCGTCCTCAGCGCCGATCGAGACCACCTGATCGATGACTGTCGACCACGTTTCGGTGCCTGGTGTGATCACACGGATCGTCGCCCCGGCCCGAACGACCTGGCGCTGGTCGATCGTCAGATCGGCCTCGATCCGGCGGCCGTCGCTCGCCAGGGTGATCGCATCGGGTCGCAGCCTCTCGCCGACCCTAGCGTCGACTTTGTCGATCTTGCGCAGATCGCGCGGAATGAAGATGAGTTCCTGATGGCTCATGATCGACTTCGAAAGCGATCGGTATCCGACCGACCGATATAGTCGAATGACGGAGCGCAGCGACAGCGGTCCGAAGTTCCCATCGATCTTGTCGCGGTAAAGGCGAAGTTCCTGCAACGCCCGTTGAAGCTGTGCCACGTCGGGGCCGGGGTCCATTCCCTTTGAGAAGTCTCGCCAAGTCGGGAAGTCCCCGCTGAGGACGATCACCGGACGACCTTGCACCTCTAGGACCACCTGGCCTGAGCGGAGCTCATCTCCAGGCTCGACGCCGATCGCAGTGATGATCGCGCCTTCCAGTCCGACAGCGAACCGTGGGGAGCCACGCTGCGCGGGCGCCAACGTCCCGCGAAAGGTAAGAGCGCGCTCCAGGACCTCCGAGCGCACCGGATCAGTGATCGGCACGACCTGCGGCGGCTGGCGCAGCGACGCCTCCTCGGGGGTTTCGAAATAGGCCCCCACGAGGATCCCACCGACAACCAGTATCACGGCGGCGGCGACCAAGAGGGCGACCGCCTTTATCCCCAAGGAGGTTACTCGCCGAACCTGAGGATGTCCTTTGCCCGGACTAGAGCCTCCGCCTCGAATTGCTGCAATGCGATCAGATCGTCTTCGAAGGCGGCCAGATTCGCATTGGTCGCTGAAAGGTACGCGCCTTGAACAGCAAGGCCAAGGCTCGATTCGGTCTTGCATGCCGCGTCTGTCGTCGCGATGCGGCGTTCTTGATCATGATCGCCTGATTGCGCAGCACTGGAAGCGGAATCGAATGCCTGATTGGGGTCTTCGAACTCGAAGCCCTGCTTTGCGACACAGGTCTTCCAGGAATCCAAAGCCGCCACGACGGCCTCATCCGAGAGCGTTGCCCCCCAGATATCTGACTCGGCTGCCGTCCTGGAGTCACGCAGTCTCATCGCCTGCCCGATGTCGCCGTAGACGGCTCGTTCGGCCTCGCCGAGGCACCCGCCGCCAGAGACTGAGGACCGGGAGCCGTCTCGCTCGACGATCTCGATCCGTTCCTCGTCCGTACCGAAAAAGTCGGTCTGGTATCGGTTGGCTTCCTCCGAGGGCATGAGTTTGATGTCGGGTATTCGCGCCTCGCTCTCAACCAAGGCTAATCGTTTCTGGAACGCGGCAAGCGCGGCAAGATGTGTGGCGAGCCCGTAGCCTGTGGATTCTGCGGACTTGCGGTCAGCGAACGTCCACTGCTCCAAGTTCGACATCGCGCTGGGCCCGGCCCCAGCCACCTCCGGTGTGGCCGTGCCGACCACAAAGTCCCAGCCTCGTTTCTGCATACAAGCCTCTACGACCGACCCGTGCGCGTTGATGAGCAGTGAGGACTCTTCCGGACTCAGCTTGCTGACGATGACACGCTCAGCCTCTTGGATCGTCTCGACCTGCTCCGGGCCAAGGCTTGAGATAGGCGCAGCCGCCCGACAGGCGGCTGCGCCGAGCAGAACGACCAGCGCTACTGCACCGGTCGCGGGGAGGCCTCTACGCGTCATGGCGCGGGTTCCCACCCGCAAACCGCGTGCCCCTGCTGCGGGTCTGGCCCCTCGGCGTCATATCATCCTCCCAAGGCCTGTGATCTCGTCTAGGAGTGTTCAGACCACCAGCCCGCCAGGCAAGTAGGGACGTCCCTACTCGCATCACCGTCGGAGAATCGGCTAGTGTCAGGCGTCGATCTGTTTCGCACGGTACGCATGCCGATGCCTAATTCCCACTCGTCACGCGCGGTATCGCCGGTCGCCGCCGTCCTGCTCGGGGCGGCGGTCGCCGTGAGCGGGACGGCAGCCGCCCTGGCCGGGTACGCGGGCGCCCAGGGCAATCCGTTTGCGGGGGACGCGGTTGCGCTGCCGGCGCTGCCGATCCGCCCCGGGGTGGAAACCGACGGGGCGCGCCTGACCCAGGTCGTTCCCGGCGGACCCGCATGGACGTCGGGGATGCGGCCTGGTTGGGCTGTTGAGTCGGGTGAGGCCGACGGGCTACCTGGTGCGATATTCGCCTGCGATGGCCCGGCCGAGTGCGCTTTCTACCACGACCTTCAGCCGCAGTCCGCGCTCGCGTGGCGGTGGTGGATCGAGACCCTCGCCGCCATCCTGGTCATCATCGGCCTGGTGACCTGGCGTCAGCGACCGCGGTTGGCAGGCCTTTTGGCGCTAGCGGCGATCGCCTTCAGCGCACCGACCTACGCATTGCTGGGGCAGGTACCGCTGTTTCCCGCGTTGTACGCTGCATCGGTCGTCGCGCCGCCGCTCTGGTTGCGCCTGACCGGCACCCATCGGCTCTGGACCATCCTCCTGATCGGAGCACTGGTCGTAGGGGCGGCGTGGATCATCGCCTGGCTCGAGCTGCCGGAGATCTACGACGTTGCTGAGGTCGCCCGGCAGCTGGCTATCGTCGTGGCAGTCACCGCCGGCATCATTGTACTGTCCGGCCTGATCGCCCTCGTCGACGCGCCGATCGCCCGCGATCGGCTTGTCGACGCTGTCGTGGCTTTCGCGGTCATCGGTTGGGCATTGGCTACGTGGTGGTTCGGTTCACCATCCGCCCCGGACTTGGTGGCTGCCGGGGTGGCGGGCATCGCTCTCGTCGCCTACTTTGCGCTTCGGGACCGTCTGCGCAGCTTGCTGGCGCGCGTCACGTTCGCCGAACTCGGCCAGCGAGCGACGCTCCAGGCACTCGAGGTGGAGCGATCGCGCGTGGCTCGGGACCTCCACGACGTCCCGCTCCAGGAGCTGACGGCCATCATCCATCGGCTCGACCGACAGCCCGAGGCGGCCTCCGAGACGGCGCGGCTGCGCGAGATCGCGGATCGCCTGCGCGACATGAGCGTCAGTCTGCGTCCGCCTGTGCTAGACGACGTGGGCCTCGGCGCCGCTCTCGCCGAGCTGGCCGATCGGCACGCGGATGACGGAGGAGCACCGGTCCGCATCAGTCTCGATGACCAGACGCGCATCGATCCGGACTCGCGCCCGCCAGCCGACGTGGAACTGGCCGTCTATCGCATCGCGCAGGAGGCGCTGACCAATGCACAGCGCCATGCCCACGCCTCGGGGATCGTAGTCGGCGGCGTGATCGGGCGGGAACGCCTTCGGGTGACGGTCACAGATGACGGCCGCGGTATCGACCGTCCGTCCGTGGCGCAGGCCGAGCGCGCGGGGCGACTGGGTCTGGCGTCGATGCGTGAGCGAGCCGCCGCCATCGGCGCGGCCCTGACCGTTTCCGCGGCTCCTGGTGGATCGGGGACCTCGGTCAGCGTGGAATGGAGCCACCGGTGAGCGTCAGGGTGCTGTTGGTTGATGATCACCCCCTGGTCCTTGATGCCCTGCGCCAAGCAGTCGATCACGATGACGCGTTCGAGGTCCACACGGCCGCCAGCCTCAGCGAGGGCCGGGAGGCGCTTCGACGCCTTGAACCGGCGGTCATGGTGTGCGACGTGCGTCTGCCGGACGGCAGCGGGCTGAAGCTCATCGAGGAGGCGAGGGCGACGAACAGAGGGACGGCCTGTCTCGTCCTCTCCTCGTTCGACACCACGCAGTACGTCGCCACGGCTCAACGGCTGGGAGCTGCGGGCTACCTGCTGAAGACCGAGCCGACCGACACGATCATGGCCGCCATTCGCACAGTGGCCGCAGGCGGGACGGTGTTCGCGCCGCTTCGCGCCGGTCTGGATCTGGAGATCATGCTGAGCGACCGAGAGCGAGCGGTGGTCGCCGGCGTCGTATCCGGCCAAACGAATGACGAAATCGCCGGTCACCTCGGCATCAGCCGGAAGGGTGTTGAGGCTCACCTGTCTCGACTCTACGAACGCGCCGGTGTCTCAAGCCGAACGGAACTGGCCGTTCGCGCTGAGCGTGAGCTTTGGCTCGACGACGCATGACGCGCGGCTTGGACCATATGGATGGGGAAGGTAGCGAGGTATGCAGCGCGATCGAACTGCGAGAGTGGATCCCACGCGCGCCAGTAGGGTTTCCCCGGCTTCGTTCGAGGACGTCTGCCAAGCCCATGCGGCATGGCGACGGTGACGCGCCCGGATCAGGGCTCGATCGGGCCGGCGCTGTCCCACGCAAAGGATCGGGGGCGTGGTGCAAGCGAGCGCCACGACCTCCAGCCCAAACCAGCGCCCGGCAACCCGCTACGGCGTCGGCCAGGCACCGGATGGTTTCCAAGGGCCAACGATCTCAAAGCTCCGTCGGCTCTGGGCGCGCGTAGGGTTCCACCCCACTTCGCGTAGGGTTCCACCCCATTTGCGTGGCGCGGGTCGCGTCCATCATCGATGAAGCCAGACTACTGACCCGCATCGGTGTCGGGCCTCTGGGACTCATCGAAGGAGAGGCGACATGCGACCGTCCGTTGGTCTGAGGAGACTGATCTCGGCTATCGTCGGCCTCAGCCTCGCTGGCATGCTTGCGGGGCCAGTAGCCGCCGACAACCAATGCAATGGCGGCGAACTCTGTCTCTGGGGAACCGCCGGGTTCGGCGGCGACTTCTGGGACCCGGGTGGAAGCGACCCGGACTGGCCGTTCTTTGGTATCGAGAACGATGATGATGCCGTTCAAAACAACGAGGTAACCAGGAATTTGGTCTATAACAACAGCGGTTACAGTGGCTTGCTGTATTGTGTTGCGCCCGGCGAACTTGAAGATGACATCGCGGACGCCCGCGACAACCAAGGGGACAGTAACCTCTTGAGCAGCTTCACCTCGTGCGGGACCCTTCCTCGCCCATGAAGGTTGGGGCTCTCTTGCGACCCGCGTAGTAGCGCTCGTCGCTGTCCTCGGCGCAGCCGCCTGTCAGGCGGCTGCGCCCATCTCAAGCCTGGGCCCGGAGCAGATCGAGACTCATCGGGGGCTGCCGCCCGAGTTTGGTCGACGGCGATCGACCGGCAGTGCGAGGATCTGCTCGCGTTCCGCGAGGATCCCCAACTCGGTCCTAGTCGCGACGTCGAAGCGGACGAAGAGTCTTGAAATGTAGGCTTCGACCGTCTTGCGCGCCAGTCCGAGATCAGCGCTGAGCTCGTCGTTCGAACGACCTGCCATCACCCCCTCGATGATCTCGTGTTCTCGGGCCGAGAGGGGCGCCCAGGCGGCGCCGCGGCTGGCGCGGAGTTGCTCGGCGGAGAACGCAAGCCGTCCGTCCGCGACCACAGCTATCGCGGCGATGATCTCCTCGGTCGGGGCGGTCTTCAGCAGGAAGCCACTGGCCCCGAGCGTGATCGCCGCACTGACGTATTGTGACGTGAGGAAACTGGACAGGACGATGACGGCCGGCGGCGACGCCATCTGTTGCATGTCCAGGAGAAGGTCCGCCCCCGAACCGTCGGGCAGCCGCAGGTCGAGCAGCACGACGTCAACTGCTGGATCTACGATTCGGTCGCGCGCCTCTGCCAGGGTCGAGGCCTGACCGACGACAGCAATCTCGTCGTGGCCACCGAGGGCGGCTCGGAGGCCGTCGACGACGATCGGGTGATCGTCGACAAGGAGCAGGCCGACTGTCATGCCTGCCATCGCACGCTGACCGTGGTCCCCTTCCCCGGCGCACTGTGATGCGCCAGGCGGGCATCGATCGCGTCAGCACGTCGACGCATTGACGCGACGCCAATGTGCCCGGTGCGCATCGCGGCCTCCATCTCATTGGCGGTGACGCCTCGTCCGTCGTCCACGATGTTGAGGGCTACGCGGTCAGGGCCAACCTCACCCTCGACTCGGACTGTACGGGCTCCGGAGTGTGCGACCGCGTTGGCGACCGCCTCCTGAGTAATCCTGTAAAGGGCGATTTCGACTTCCGCAGGCGGTCGGTGCGCACGTTCGTAGCCGCCGTGCGACACGGAGACGATGAAGTCGATGGCGTTCTCAGCAGGCGGCAGTGCCTCGATGGCTGGTACGAGCCCGAGGTCGTCGAGTACCGGCGGATGAAGCTCGGCTGCCACGTCCCGAAGGTGGGCCGCAACGGTCCGGAGGGTGGCTCGGTCGTCCGCGGTTTCGGGCTGTCGCTCCAGCCGATGGATGACGCCTGCCAGCGCCTGAAGTGGATCGTCATGCAGCTCTCGCGAAAGCCGCGCACGTTCCTGTTCGGCGGCTTGCAGCGCTGCCCGCTCGCGCACCTCGGCCAGGAGCACCCGATCGACCAAACGAGCGATCCCGGTTCGGAAACCTGCATAAGCGACCACCATGACACCGGTGACCGCCGCCACGAGCGGAAGCGGCATCGCCAATGAGATCGCCAGGATGCCCGCGGCAAAGAGGACCGCTACGCCGGCGGCAGCGTCGACTACGCGCAATGTCGCGGCCGAGTGGGCCAGTCGATCGATCGTCACGTCGAGGGCCGCCATGAGCACTCCCGTAGCGAGGAGCGTGGTCGAGGCCAGCCGCAGACCATCAAGGTCGGCCGCGATCGGGCTGTCGATTGCGCGCGTGCCGGCCCAAACCACGGCGATCGCGACGACGACCGCTCCAGCGACGGTCGCCGCCCGTTGGCGAGGCTCGGGCCAGCGACTGATCCAGAGACCGAGGGAGGCTGGGGCGAGGACACCCGTGGCGGTTGCGAGGAGGGCGTATTCCGCGAGCCATAGTGGGACTGCAGCCAGCGCCAGTCCGAGCCCAGCCAGCAGTTCGGCACGGCGACGCCGCATGGGGACCGCGACCAGCGCGAGGATCCCGAGCGCGGCTGCTGTGGCAGCGACGGGCGTCGATTGGCGAAGGGTGGCCGTCGCCATTTGTGCCGTGGCGCGGTAACGCCCGGTTGCGTCGATCGTCTCGATGCTCCAGCCGCCCTCCTCGTCAACCGCCGAGACAGACACCACAGCCTGGCCCAG
>Ga0184623_10001391_pt1 | contig 10455 bp, 10 predicted proteins | sample PLM1_100_b1_FD_133138 | JGI IMG/M metagenome (GOLD analysis project Ga0184623, IMG submission 133138) | Groundwater sediment microbial communities from an aquifer in East River, Colorado, USA - PLM1_100_b1 | ecosystem: Environmental > Terrestrial > Soil > Riparian zone | place: USA: East River...
CGACGGGCGGCGCGGGCTCGGGCGTCTGCGGCTGGGCGGTCTGGGGCTGGGGCGTCTCGGGCTCGGGCGGCTCGCGGGTCTCCGGGGTCTCCGGCCGCGTCTCGGCGTTATCGGCCCGCTCGGTCAGATTGGCCGGCTCGGCAGTCCCAGGCGATTGGGGAGTTCCCGGAGCGCCGGCGCCTTCGTCGGGAGGTGTCATGATTGCCGCCCCCCGTTCGCGGGTGCGCCAGCGCCTTCGCCCGGGCCGTCCCCGCCATCGTCGAATTCGTCGGTCACCTCGACCCCACCCTCCTCAGCGCCGGTCCACCGGACTTGCAGTTCGCCGAGCGGGGCCATCTGCTCGAACGCGACCGCGCCCTCCTGGTAGAGCTCGAGGAGCGCCAGGAAGCGCGCCACGACCGTGAGCGTCTCGCAATCCCGGGTGAGCGCCCGGAAGGTCGTCGTCCGGCTCCGGCGGAGCGCCTCGACGACGATCGCGGCCTGTTCCCGCACGCTGACCCGAGGTGCGTGCAGATGGCCGACAGCGAGGACCGGCATCGGCTTGGGCGCGGTAGCCCGAGCGGCCAGGGCGGCGAACTCGAACAGGCCCAGGCCGAGCAGCACCTCGGGGAGCAGCCCGGCAAAACGCGGCTCGATCCCCACCGCCCGCGGAAAGCGCCGGCTCTCCTCTTCGATTCGGGCCGCGAAGATCGCAGCGACCTGCTTGTAGGCGCGGTACTGCAGCAGCCGCGCGAACAGGAGGTCGCGTGCCTCGAGGAGCGCGAGGTCGTCCTCGTCGTCGACCTCGGCGGAGGGCAACAGCCGAGCCGCCTTGATGTCGACCAGCGTCGCGGCCACGACGAGGAACTCGGTCGCCTGGCCCAGGTCCCAGTGGGTACCTCGCGAGTGGATGTAGGCGATGAAGTCGTCGGTGACCTTCGACAGCGCGACCTCTGTGACGTCGAGCTTGTGCCTGGCGATGAGGCTGAGCAGGAGGTCGAACGGCCCTTCGAAAACGGCTAGCTGCACCTCGAAGCCGCGCCGACGGTCGCCGGCCTCGGCGTGCTCCTCGCTCGCCGCGCGCTCGGACCCGCCGGCGGTACCCGTGCTCACACCCGCACGGTAATAGCTCGCGGCCACCTCTGAACCCCCGTATTCGAACGCTGAACCAACCAAGAGCTTGAGCTCTAAAACGTTATATCGACAAAGCGAGCCAGCAACACCAGGCGGCGACCCCCACCCAGGGGCCGCTCTGACCCGGTCAGAGCCCGCGCAGCCGACGGACGAGGATGCTGGACTCGCCCTTGGCCTCCAGGTCGGCAAGCACGACCGCTACCGCCTCGCGGACGATGCGGCCGCGGTCGACGGCCAGCCCGTGCTCGCCCCGCAGCGTCAGGCGGGCCTGCTCGAGATCGATGAGCTCGTCGGGCGACACGTACACGGTGATCTTCTCCTCGTGCCGTTCCCGCCCCGTCGGCCGACGCTCGCCTACCCGGGACCGACGGCGGCCAGTGCTGCGCACGCCCGTCGTCCGCGCGGGCGCGGGTTCGGCCGGGACGGCGACCGGGGCCTGCGGGACCTCTGCAAGGTCATGGACGGGAGGCTCGACGTCTTCGGGCGCCGGCGGCGGCTGGACCGGCGCCGGTGGCGGCACTGTGCCGCGACCGGACGGGGCCGGAGAGGCTGGACCTCCAGTAGAGCGGAAGAGTTCGGCAGCACCCGGCAGGCTCGCACGGCGGCTCATCGGGCGAACACCTCGCGGGCCAGTTGGCGGTACGCCTGTGCGCCAAGAGAGCTAGGGGCGTACGTGATGATCGGCTCACCCGCTACCGTCGTCTCCGGAAACCGGACGGTTCGGCCGATGACCGTGTGGAAGACGTGTTCACCGAACGCCTCGAGCACCCTGGCCAGCACTTCACGTCCGTGTACAGTACGAGCGTCATACATTGTTGCCAGGATTCCCTCGATCTCAAGTCGAGGGTTAAGCCTTTCCTGGACTTTCTCGATAGTCTGCACCAGCAACGCGACGCCACGCAGCGCGAAGTACTCGCACTCCAAGGGCACGATCACGCTGTCCGCAGCGGTCAGGGCGTTGACGGTCAGCAGGCCGAGCGACGGCTGGCAGTCGATGAGGGCGACGTCGTAGTCCTCGAGCAGCGGGGCGATCGAGCGCATCAGCGTCTGCTCCCGGGCCACCTCGCCGACCAACTGCACCTCGGCCGCCGACAGATCGATGTTGCTCGGCAGCAGGTCGAGGCCCGGGACGTTGGTCTTGAGCAGCACCTCCTCAGCCGGCACGTCCCGATCCATGATCAGGTTGTAGATCGTGCGGTCCAGCTCGTTGGGATTGACGCCGAGACCGACGGCCAGTGCTCCCTGCGGATCGAAGTCGACAAGCAGGACGCGGCGATCGAACTCCGTCATAGCCGCGCCGAGGTTGATCGTGGTGGTCGTCTTGCCAACCCCGCCTTTCTGGTTGCACATCGCGATCACCCTGGCGTTCCCGTGCCGGTCGACCGGGGGCGGGTCGGGGAACTTGGGCATGGGCCGTCCGGTCGGGCCGAGCGCGAATGCATCCATCGGAAGAAGGGCTTCCTCATCAAAAGTCGACTTGGTCACAAAGCGCTCAACCTCCCTGGCGACGAGGCCACACCGCGATAGGTCCGCTCGGCGCCTTGGCGACCCCCGGACTCTAGGCGGTTGCCGCGCACAGCAGCAAGGCAATGCTTGCGTCTGTGGAAAGGGTCGTTTGCACCTGTGGAAAGGGGTGCCGCCACTGTGGAAACCATGGCTGCGACTGTGGAAAGTGGGACCAGCGACCGCTCTTGCTCGCTCGCCTCGTTCACCCCCGGGCACGGGGGTGCGCGGCGGCGTACACCTCCCGCAGCCGGTCCACGGTGACGAGCGTGTAGACCTGGGTGGTCGTGACAGAGGCATGCCCCAGCAGCTCCTGGACCACCCGGACGTCCGCCCCGCCGTCGAGGAGGTGCGTGGCGAAGGAGTGCCGCAAGGTGTGCGGCGAGACGTCCACGGTGATTCCCGCGCGCTCGGCCGCCGATCGCAGGACCGCCCAAGCGCTCTGCCGCGAGAAGCGGCCGCCGCGCGCGTTGAGGAACACCGCTGGCGAGCCCCTGCCTCCGGCGGCCAGCACCGGGCGTGCCCGCACGAGATAGGCGTCGACGGCCCTGCGGGCGAACGATCCGACCGGCACGACGCGGTCCTTACCGCCCTTGCCCCGCAGCCGCACCGCTCCCCCCGCCAGGTCAAGGTCGTCGACATCGAGGCCGACCGCCTCGGAGATGCGCGCCCCGGTGCCGTACAGCATCTCCAGCAAAGCATGGTCGCGAAGGCCCCGGGGCCCGGCGTCGCCCGCTGCCGTCGCCCCGAGAAGGCGCTCGACGTCCTCCACGCTTATCGCCTTGGGCAGGCGGCGGGGCGGGGCGGGCGGGCGGACCTCGCGCGCCGGGTCGCCGCTCGTCACGCCCTCGCGCTGGCAGAACCGGTGAAAGCCACGGACTGCGACCACCGCGCGGGCCGCGGAGCCGGCGCCCAGCGGAGGGTGCTGCTCGTCCCCAGTGCGCAGCGAGACGAGGAAGTCGGCGACGTCCGACTCGGTCACCGCGGCCAGATCGGCGTGCCCCCGGACGGCCAGGAATGCGGCGTACCTGCGCAGGTCGCGGCGGTAGGACAGCAACGTGTTGGCCGCAAGGCCGCGCTCCACCGCGAGGTGGTCGAGGTAGGTCTGCGCTGCCCCCCGGATCGCGGCGAGCCCGGCCGCGCCTTCGGTCAGCGCAGAACCTCGTCGAGCCCGACCGACGGCATTCCATGCGCCGCCGCGACCGGGCCGTAGGTGATCTGCCCCTCGTGCGTGTTCAGCCCGAGTGCGAGCGCCGGATCGCCCGCGCAAGCGTCCCGCCAACCCCGGTTCGCGATCTCGAGGGCGTACGGCAGGGTCACGTTCGTCAGCGCGTAGGTCGAGGTGTGCGGCACCGCCCCCGGCATGTTGGCCACGCAGTAGAACAGCGAGTTCGCCACCCGGAACGTCGGGTCGTCGTGCGTGGTCGGCCGGGAGGACTCGAAGCACCCGCCCTGGTCGATGGAGATGTCGACGAGCACCGACCCGGGCCGCATCCGCGCGACCAACTCGTCCGGGATCAGCGTGGGCGCCCGCGCCCCGGGCACCAGCACCGCGCCGATCACCAGGTCGGCGTCGATGCACGCCTTCTCGATCTCGTACGTGTTCGAGGCGACGGTCTGCAGATGACCCTGGTAGATCCGGTCCGCCTGGCGGAGCTTCTCGATGTTCTTGTCGAGCAGGAGCACCTCGGCCTGCATGCCCAGGGCGATCGCCGCGGCGTTCATGCCCGACACGCCGGCGCCGAGAACGACGACCTTCGCGGCGTAGACGCCCGACACCCCGCCCATCAGCACGCCGCGCCCACCGGACTCGCGCTGCAGGCAGTAGGCCCCGACCTGGGGCGCCATCCGCCCGGCGACCTCCGACATCGGCGCCAGCAGCGGCAGCGACCCATCGGCGAGCTGCACGGTCTCGTAGGCGATCGCCGTCGTGCCGGAGTCGACCAGCGCCTGCGTGCAGTCACGCGAGGCGGCCAGATGAAGGTAGGTGAACAGGATCTGGTTCTTGCGCATCCGCGGGTACTCGTCCGCGATCGGCTCCTTGACCTTCAGGATCAGGTCGCCGGTCGCCCAGACGTCGTCGGCCGTGGCGAGGATCGTCGCCCCCGCAGCGACGTAGTCTTCGTCGGGGATCGACGAACCGACGCCCGCGTCGCGCTCGATGAAGACCTCGTGGCCGGCTCGGACCAGCTCGAGGACCCCGGCCGGGGTGATGGCGACGCGGTACTCGTGCACCTTCAGCTCACGGGGAATGCCGACCTTCACGACCATCAACGTCCTTCGGTCTCGCGGCTCTCGCGGGGCTCGCGGCTGCGTGTAGCGGCGACGAGTCTAGTCCTCCGCACTGCTGTCACACCGCCTGCAAGTTGCCAGGTTCGACGTGCTCGGGCTGACAGGATGCGCCCGCCGCGACCCTCAACCGCGACGGGGCATGACGATGCTCAGGCAGGTGACCCCCGCCTCCAGCCGCTCGAACTGGCCCACGTCGACCGTGTGGACCTGGTAGCCCTCGGCGCGCAGCAGGTCCGCCGTGCGCGGCGCGCTGGCCGAGAGCACGAGCTGGTCGCCCACGGTCAGCACGTCGGCGCCGGCCGGCTCGAGCGGCTCCAGCAGGGTCCGGTCGCCGAGAACGGCGGTGTCGACCCACCGGCGCACCCCGAGGAAACGGCCGTCGGGCAGCGCGGAGAGCCCGGTCTTCAGGTGCAGGCAGCCGGCGACCGCGACGGGCACGACCGCGCGGCCGGTGGGCGCGAGCGCCTCCCGGAGCGCGGCCACGCCCGCGCCGTCGGTCCGGGCAGTGCGGCCGACATACACGGTGTCAGCGGTGACGATCACGTCACCCCCGTCCAGCCGGGCCGGCGGCGGCAGGGCAACCACCCGCGCCACGACCGTCTTCAGCGCCGGCTCGATCAGGCTGGTCTCCGGGCGGCGGCGCTCGTCGCCTGGCCGCGTTACGACAGCGAGATCGTCGACGACCACTGCTACGTCCTCGACGAAGACCGCGTCGGGCAGGCCGGGGGCCGGCGGAAGGGTCAGCACCTCGCAGCCCAGCCGTTCGAGGAGAGCGGTGTAGCCGGCGTGCTGTGCGACCGCTTCCGGCAGATCGACGGCGACCCGCTCGATGAACGTCGTGAGCCCGTCGGCCAGGTCTGGCCCGGGCCGGCGCACCACGGCGAGGTGAGTGGGCGTCATTGCCGCACCGGGCTCGGCCGCGACGGCCACGGGGCGTCCGCCGGGCGCAGGCCCGCCCAGCCGGCCGCTCGCGCCGCCGTGGCTGCCATTGCCCCCATGATCAGCAGCGGGTTGTGCAGGTGGCCGGCGAGCACCTGCGCGACGACCTCGTCGAGGTGCACCCAGTCGACCGGCATGTCGCGCTCCTCGTGGAAGCCGACGTGCCGGTCGTCGTCACCGACCGGCGTCAGGTCGCGGGCCAGGTAGAGCCGCACCGACTCGTTGCTGCAGCCCGGCGAGGTGAACGCGTCGACGAGCACCCGCCAGTCGCTCGCGCGGTGGTGCGCCTCCTCGTGCAGCTCGCGCCGCGCGGCGACGAGCGGGTCCTCGCCGGGCACGTCGAGCAGGCCGGCGGGCGGCTCCCATAGCCGGGCGCGCACCGGGTGGCGGTACTGGTGGACGAGCAGGACGCGGTCGGTCTCGTCGATCGCGATGATGCCGACGGCGCCGGGGTGGACGAGGTAGTCGCGCACGACCTCCTCGTCGTCGAGGGCGACGACGTCCTTGCGCATGGCGAACAGCCGGCCGACGTAAGGCGTCTCGCTGGAGACGACGGGCCGCTGAGCCGGTTCGTCCGCCAGCCCGCTCACGAGCCGGCCTCGCTTCGCTCGGCGTCGGCGTGAGCCAACGCGCTCTGCTCCCTGGCTCGCTCGCTTCGCTCGCTCACGAGCCGGCGCCGATGTTGGCGGGCAGGTCGACAGCCGTGGGCAGGCCGCCGAGCCGGGCCGTGGCGTGCTCGACGGCCGCAGCGATGAGCCCGTCGAACAGCGGGTGTGCCCGGGTCGGCCGGGACCGGAACTCGGGGTGCGCCTGGGTGCCCACGAAGAACGGATGCGCCGACGACGGCAACTCGACGTACTCCACCAGCCGTGCGTCGGGCGAGGTGCCGGAGAACACCAGCCCGGCCGCGTCGAGTTGAGCGCGGTAGGCGTTGTTGACCTCGTAGCGGTGCCGGTGCCGCTCTTCGACGTACGGCTCGGCGTAGAGCGAGCGCACCACCGAGCCCTCGAGCAGCTTCGCGGGGTAGAGCCCGAGCCGCATCGTCCCGCCCATGTCGCGCTGCCCGGCCACGACATCGCGCTGGTCGGCCATGGTCGCGATCACCGGGTGCGGCGTCGCGTCGTCGAACTCGGTCGAGTTGGCGGCGTCGAGCCCCGCGACGTGCCGGGCGTACTCGATCACCATGCACTGCAGGCCGAGGCACAGGCCGAGGACGGGGATGCCCTCCTCGCGGGCATGCCGGATCGCGCCGACCTTGCCCTCGATCCCCCGGACCCCGAACCCGCCCGGCACGCACACCGCGTCGACGCCGTCGAGCTCGCGCGCGGCGCCCTCGGGTGTGCGGCAGTCGTCGGACGTGACCCACCGGATGGTCACCCGCGCGTCGTTGGCGAAGCCGCCGGCCCGCAGCGCCTCGGTGACCGAGAGGTACGCGTCGGGCAGGTCGACGTACTTGCCCACCAGCGCGACGGTCACCTCGCGGGCCGGCCGGTGGACGCGGCGCAGCAACTCGTCCCAGTCGGTCCAGTCGACGTCGCGGAACGGCAGGCCGAGCCGGCGCACGACGTACGCGTCGAGGCCCTCGGCGTGCAGGACCTTGGGGATGTCGTAGATCGACGGCGCATCGACGGCGGCGACCACGGCCTCCTCGTCGACGTCGCACATCAGAGAGATCTTCCGCTTTATCGACAAAGGCACTTGTCGGTCTGCCCTCAGAACGATCGCGTCCGGCTGGATGCCGATGCCGCGCAACGACTGGACCGAGTGCTGGGTCGGTTTCGTCTTCAGCTCACCGGACGGCCCGATGTAGGGCAGCAGCGACACGTGCAGGAAGAACACGTTGTCGCGGCCGACCTCGTGGCGCACCTGGCGCACCGCCTCTAGGAAGGGCAGCGACTCGATGTCGCCGACCGTGCCGCCGACCTCGGTGATGACGATGTCGACGTCTGTGTCTCGCGGCCCCGCCATCTGCCGGATCCGCGCCTTGATCTCGTTAGTGACGTGGGGGATGACCTGGACGGTGTCGCCGAGGTACTCCCCCCGCCGCTCCTTGGCGATCACGGTGGAGTAGATCTGGCCGGTGGTGACGTTGGCCGAGCCGTGCAGGCCGACGTCAAGGAAGCGCTCGTAGTGTCCGATGTCGAGGTCGGTCTCGGCCCCGTCGTCGGTCACGAAGACCTCGCCGTGCTGGAACGGGTTCATCGTGCCGGGGTCGACGTTGAGGTAGGGATCGAGCTTCTGCATCGTGACCCGCAGTCCGCGCGCCCTCAGCAGGCGGCCAAGGCTCGATGCGGTGAGGCCCTTCCCGAGACTGGAGGCCACGCCTCCGGTGACGAAGAGGTGCTTGGTCGGTAGGCGCGCTGCCAAGGTGGGCTCCCGTGGGCTCGGCTCCGGTCGGCGGGCGCCCAACTGACTGGTAACCCTGGCTGGTAACCCACCGGTCCACGGGATTCCAGCGTATCAGCGTCACCGCCGAACGGCAGGATGCCCGCGCGTGTCACGCCCGCTCAGCGCCCGGGCGCAGCCACTTGGCGAGGTTCTTGGTGCGCCGGTCGAGCCGGGCGACGCCGACCACGCCCGGCTGCCCAGCCTGCCGGGCGCGTCGCTTGGCGGAGAACCTCATCAAGATCGCGGGAGGGTGGGGGCGCTCTTCGCCGCCGTCGCAGCGGCCAGCAGCTCCTCGGCGTGCGCCTTCGCCAGGTCCGAGCCTTCGAGGCCGGCCAGCATGCGGGACAGCTCCTGCACCCGGCCCTCGTCGTCGAGGCCTTTCACCCCGGTGCGCGTGACCGTGCCGTCGCTGGACTTGACGACGACCAGGTGGCGGTCGGCGAACGCCGCGACCTGCGGGAGATGGGTCACCACGACGACCTGGGCGGAGCGGGCCAGCCGGGCGAGGCGTCGCCCGACCTCGACCGCGGCCTTGCCGCCCACGCCGGCGTCGACCTCGTCGAAGACGAACGTCGGCACCGGATCGGCGCCGGCGAACACCACCTCGACCGCAAGCATGACGCGGGACAGCTCGCCGCCGGAGGCGCCCTTCGCCAGCGGGCGTTCCGGAGCGCCCGGGTGGGGCGCGAGCAGCAACTCGACCTCGTCGACACCGGTCGCGCCGTAGACCAGCCGCCGTCCGCCGACCAGCGCGCCGTCGCGATCGTTGGCCGCCTCGGCCTGGGTCACCGCCACGGTGAGCCGGGCGTGCGGCATCGCCAGGTCGGCCAGCTCGGTGCTGACCTCCTTGCCGAAGCGCTCCGCGGCGGCCGAACGGGCCGCGCTGACCTCGCCCGCGGCTGCGGCCAGCTCCGCGCGCAGCCGGTCACGCTCGGCGCGCAACTCCCCGACGCGCTCGTCGTCGCCCTCGAGTCCGGCCAGCCGGGCGGCCGCGCGCTGCGCCCAGGCAACCACCTCGGCGGCGGTGTCGCCGTATTTGCGGGTGAGCGTCGCCAGCGCCGCCTGCCGCTCCTGGACCGCGGCCAGCCGGGCCGGATCGGTCTCGACACCCGCGGCGTAGGACGCCAGGTCGGCCGCCACGTCGGAGAGCAGGTAGCTCGCCTCGGCCAGCCGTTCGGCCAGATCGCCGAGCGCGCGGTCGTGGTCGCGCGTCCGGTCCAGCTCGCGCCGGGCCGCGCCCACCAGGGAGACGGCGTCTGATGCGGACGTGGTGGGATCGGCCGGGTCGCCGAGCAACGCCGCGTGCGCGGTCTCGGCCGCGCCTCGCAGCGCGTCGGCGTGGGCGAGCCGGTCGACCTCGGCGGCCAGCCCGGCCTCCTCGCCGGCCCTCGGCTGCACCGCCGCGATCTCCTCGAGGCCCAGCCGCAGGAGGTCGGCCTCCTGTGCGCGCTCCCTGGCGCGGGTGGTGATCTCGGTCAGCTCCCGCTCGACGACCCGCAGCGCCAGGTAGGCGGCGGCGTAGCGGGCCAGCGGCACGGCCACGGCGTCGCCGGCATACCGGTCGAGCGAGGCGCGTTGCCGGGCGGGCAGGAGCAGGCGCTGCTGGTCGGACTGCCCGTGGACGGCGACGAGGTCGGCGGCGAGGTCCCCGACGAGGCTGGCTGGGACCGCGCGTCCGCCCAGGTGGGCGCGGGAGCGCCCCTCGGCGGTGACCGTGCGGCTGACGATCAGCGCGCCGTCGTCGAGCTCGGCGCCCGCGTTGATGGCGCGCTCGGCCACCGTGCCGGCTGGCGCCACGGCCACCCGGCCCTCGACCACAGCCCTGCCGTCCCCCGGCCGCACCAGCGCCGCGTCGGCCCGCCCGCCGAGGAGCAACGACAGCCCGGTGAGCACCATCGTCTTGCCGGCGCCGGTCTCACCGGTCAGGACGGTCAGCCCGGGCGAGAACTCGAGCACGGCGTCCTCGATCACGCCGAGCCCCCGGATCCGCATCTCCTCGAGCACGCTCGCCAACTTTAGTGCCGAGGACGCGCCGTCGGTGGGACGCCTGGCCCGGTGTCGCCGGGTCAGGCGTCGTCGTCGCTCCACGCCGCGGCGCCCCGCCAGCCCCGCACGGGCAGCGCGAACTTGGCCACCAGGCGGTCGGTGAACGACGCGGCGTGCAGCCGGGCGAACCGGACCGGCAACCGGCCGCGGCGCACCTCGATCCGCGCTCCGGGC
>Ga0184623_10001392_pt1 | contig 10455 bp, 11 predicted proteins | sample PLM1_100_b1_FD_133138 | JGI IMG/M metagenome (GOLD analysis project Ga0184623, IMG submission 133138) | Groundwater sediment microbial communities from an aquifer in East River, Colorado, USA - PLM1_100_b1 | ecosystem: Environmental > Terrestrial > Soil > Riparian zone | place: USA: East River...
ACATGGGGCGGAACATCTGGCAGCACGACACCCCGGTCCCGATGATCCGCGCGGTCCGGGCGATCGTGCACGAGAAGGCGACCGTGAAGGAGGCCGCCGCCCTCCTCAAGGAGAAGGGGAAGCGGTAGGGGCAGAGTTCCGCGATTCGGGCGAAGGTTCATACCCGCGCGTGGCACTCCGTAACACGGCGGGACGATGCTGGCGAAGCGGCTCGGAGGGGACGAGGCGGCGCGGTCGTGGGTGGCGGCCCTCGCGAAGCGGGTCGCCGCGGCGGGGAGCGCGGAGGATGCGGTGCGGGAGATCGCGGACGGGGTCGCGAGGGACCTCGACCCGTACGCGTTCGGCGTGTTCCTGGAGGACCCCGCGGCGCACGCGCTCGTCCTCCGGCACCGGAACGCGCACGGGCCCCTGAAGGACCACCCCATCGAGGTGCACCCGGAGCAAGGGATGGTCGGCTTCGTGTTCCGCCACGGCGTGCCCCTCGTCGTCCACGACGTCGCCCGGGACCCGCGGTACATCCGCGGCCCCCTCGCGGATTCCCTCACCGCGCTCGCGGTCCCGATCAAGGCGGGGCGGGAGACCGTGGGAGCCGTGGACATCGAGTCCGACGAGGCGTGGACGTTCGACGCCGCGGACGTGGAGGGGATCCAGGCCCTCGCGTCCGCGATCGGCTCCGTCGTCGCCCGGAGCCGGGGTGCCCCGCGGGCCCGACGCGGTGATCCGCCCGCCACTTTACAAAAGCCTTAAGAGTCGGACCCCGCATCGAGAGGTGTCTGACACCGGTCAGACAATCCGAAGGGATGGGAATGGGTCTCCTCCGGAGACGGGACTCCGAGGACCCCGACCGGGACGAGCGCCCCCGCCACGGGGTCTACCGGGTCGAGGTCGACAGCGAGCGTCGCCACTTCCACCAGGAGGTCCCGTTCTCGTTCTATGCGTCCGCGAAGGTGATCTTCCTCCTCTCCGTCCTCCTCTGGTGGCTCCCGCAGAGCGCGGGGTACATGGTCGCCGGGTACGTCGGCGGGCGCCGGGCGGGCGCGCCGTGGAAGGCGGTGGTCGCGGCCCTGATCCCCGTGGTCCTGATCTTCGGGATGAACGCGAGCTACGGCGCGGGGTACGGACGCGCGCAGATCGACTTCCTCTCCGGCCTCCCCCCCGCAATCGCGTCGGCGGTCGGGAGCGCGGTCCCCTTCCTCGAGCCGTACACGAAGTTCGTCGTCTCGTACCTCACGACGTTCGTCGAGGCGCTCCAGAAGCTCTTCGGCATGGGCTCGAACGGATACATGGTCACGATCGCGTTCGCGTACATCGGCGGGATCGTCGCGGACCAGACCCGTCGGGAGATCGGATCGAAGGCGGGCGGGTCGACGAGCGTGAACATCGTGCAGCCGATCCTGGAGCGGCTCCACCGCGCGGACCGGGACGACCGCGACGACGAGGAGGTCCCCGTGCGGGCCGTCCGGCGGGTCCGCGCCGCCCGAGGGAGGACCTCGTCCCTCTCCGACTACCGCAAGGTCCCCGCGCAGATCGTCTCCTCCCGCCGCGCGGCCCTGCCGCCGCGGCGGCACCCGGCCCGCGAGGAGCCGGAGCCGGAACCCGAGCCCCTGCGGGTCCGGGAGACGACGGCCCCCGCGCACCGCCCGAGGGAGTCCTCCCAGGCGACGCAGCGGTTCGTCGAGCGCGCGCTCCGGAACTACGAGCGCCCCCGCGACGCCCGCCACCCGCGGGACTAGCAACGTTTTTATTCCTCCGTTCCGTCCGAGACCCTTGCGCGATGTTTTGCCCGAAGTGCGGCTCGCTGATGTTCCCGAGCGACGGGAAGCTGGTGTGCGGGAACGCGACGTGTCAGTTCACGAAGGCGGTATCGCTGAAAGAGGCCGCGAACGCGCGGACCGCGGTGAGGGTGAACCGGGACCGGCCCGCGGAGACGCTCGTCCTCGACGAAGTCCTCGAGACCCTCCCGAAGACGCGGGCGGAGTGCCCGAAGTGCAACTACTACGAGGCGTTCTGGGTGATGCGTCAGACCCGCGCCGCGGACGAGCCGACGACGCGGATCTACCGGTGCGTGAAGTGCTCCCACACCTGGCGGGAGTATTGACTCTCTGAATCCGCGGAAGACTTTATAATCGGGCCCCGTTATCGGGCCGTCTCTCGGGGGAGCCGGATGTTTGACGTCAAGGTGAAGGCCGAAGTCCTGAAGGAGGTCGTGGACGTGATCTCCACCCTCGTCGACGAGGCCAAATTCAACGTCACGAAGGACGGCGTGTCCGTGAAGGCGGTGGACCCCGCGCACGTCGCGATGGTCGACCTGTCCCTCGAGCGGGGGGCGTTCGAGTCGTACCGCGCGGAGGACGGCGAGCTAGGCCTGGACATGGACAAGATCAAGGAGGTCCTGAAGCTCGCGAAGTCCACGGACGTGATCTCGATCACCCACGAGGAGGAGAAGAACCGAATCGTCCTGAACGTCGGGAACACGACCCGCCGGATGGCCCTCGTCGACACCGCGGGGATGAGCGACCCGAAGGTCCCGAGCCTGAACCTCCCGGCGAAGGTCACCATCCGCGCGGACGAGCTCCGCCAGGGGATCCGGGCGTCCGAGAGCGTGAGCGACCACATCGCCCTGATCGCGGGGCCCGACGGGTTCGAGATCGTCTCCGAGGGGGACACGGACACCGTCAGCCACAAGGTCGCGAAGGAGCTCCTCGAGGAGCTGTCCGCGAAGGAGACCGTGCGCTCCCTGTTCCCGCTCGACTACTTCTCGAACATGGTGAAGGCGATCTCCACCGCACCGACGGTGCGGCTGTACCTCGGCAGCGACTACCCCGTGAAGATGGAGTTCAAGATCGCGGGCGGGAAGGGCGAGGTGAAGTATTTGCTTGCTCCTCGCATCGAAAGTGAATAATTCGCATCGCGGAATAATATTCATCGATATCAGCATCCTCATTCTGAGGACCGGCACGATCCCGCACCCCGGACGTCGACCCCACGACTCTAGGGCGTCAGGGGGACCCCCGCGGCGGAAAGCACCGCGGCGACCGCATACGCAAACACCATCGCCGCCGGCAGCGTGAGAATCCATGCGATCACGATCCTCCGCGCGACTCCCCAACGGACCGCGGAGGTGCGCTGCAGGGCGCCAACGCCCATGATGGAGGTTGCGATCGCGTGCGTCGTGCTGATCGGTGCACCGACCTGCGCCATTGCAACGAGGACGAGCGCCCCGCTCGTCTCCGCGGAGAATCCCTGGTAGGGCCGTAGCTTCGTGATCCGCATTGCCATCGTTCGGACGATCCGCCAGCCCCCGAGGAGGGTCCCCAGGGACAGGGCGATCTGCACTGCAGTGATCACCCAGAACGGCGCGGCGCTAATTGTCGGTGGCTCGAGGCCCGAGAACACCAGCATCGCGATGACGAGCCCGACGACCTTCTGACCATCTTGGGACCCATGGGAGAAGGAGAAGAACCCCGAGGAGAAGAGTTGCAGGCCCCGGAAATACCGGTTCGCCCGGCTCGGAGGCCACCGACGGAAGACGCGTACGATGAGCAATCCGAAGAGGAACGCGGCCGCGAAGGCGATAATCGGCGAGTACACCATCGGGAGGACGACCTTGTTCACGACGCTCGAAAACTGGACCGCGGCGACGCCCCCCACGGCCAGTCCCGCCCCCACGAGGCTCCCGATCAGGACGTGCGTCTCGCTCACCGGGAGCCCGAAGTACCACGTGATGATGTCGTAGATGAGACCGCCCATGAGGGCGGCGATCACGAGCCCCGGCCCTACGAGGTTGCCATCGACGAGACCCTTCCAGATCGTGAACGCGACGGCCCCTCCGAAGTACAGGCCCAGGAAATTCCCCGCGGCGGACAGGGCGACCGCGCGAAACGGTGTCAGGACGCGGGTCGCGACGATCGTGGAGATTGCGTTTGCGGCGTCCGTGAACCCGTTCCAGAACGCGAAGAAGAGGGCCGCCGCGATCCCAGCGTAGAGAAGCTCCGAGGCCATCGCCGGGCCTCACTGGTTCTTCGCCACGATGTCGCTTAGGACGTTCGCCACGTCCTCGCAGTAGTCCGTGGCCTCCTCGAGCCTCTCGATGATCTCCTTGCACTTGATGATGTGAATCACGTCCGTCTCTCGGAACAGCGCGGCCACGGAGGTGTTCATCAGGTCGTCCGCGACGTTCTCAAGCCGGTTCACCTCCACCGCGATCGCCTCGACCCGGTCGGCCTGCTTCATGTTCCGGATCATCCCCACCGCCTTACGCAGCGCCGTCGTCGCTTCGACAATCACCAGGGCGAGATCCACCATCGCGGGGCTCGGCTCCTCGATCTCGTATAGATCCAGCCGGTTCGCGGCGGCATCGATCATGTCCAGGACGTTGTCGAGGTCGCTTGCGAGGGCGGTGATGTCCTCCCGGTCGATCGGGGTGATGAACGTCTTGTTCAGTTCCTCGTAGATCGTGTGCACCACCTCGTCTCCCCGGTGCTCGATGTCCTTGATGTGCTTCCGCTTCGCGGGCACGTCCCGGAAGTCCTTCATCAGGTCCAAGAGGGCGCGGGCGCCCTCCTCGACCACCGCCGCGTCCTGCTCGAGGAGGTCGAAGAAAAGCCGCTCCTGGGGGACGATCCACTCCTTCAGACCCATGCCCTTCACTCCGTCGCCGCGGTAATCGAGGGCCCTTCATTAAGGTTCCCGGCGCGAGGCGGGAACCCTCATCCCTCGCCCAGGTCGACCCCGGACGCCTCTAGCTGCTTCATCAGCTGCTTCCGCATCTTCCGGTTCCCCACGAAGCCCTTGATCGCCTTCCGGCTCATCTCGTAGTGCTTCAGGAGCTCCTTCACGTCCCTCGGGGTCACGCCCGCGCCCCGCGCGATCCGCGTGATCCGGGTGGACTTCACGGATTTCGGGTCCGTCATCTCCTCGTCCGTCATCGAGTCCATGATCGTGATGAACCGGCGGAGCTTTCCCTGGGTGCTGTCGAGGTCACCGTCCTTCATCTTGTCGGAGACGCCCGGGATCATCCGGAGGAGCTTCTGGGCGGGGCCCATCTTCCCGAGCATCTCGATCTGCTCGTACATCTCGTGGAGGGTGAACTTCCCGGACGTCATCTTCTTCACGAGCGCCTCCGCGGCCTCCTCGTCGATCGCCTCCTGCGCCTTCTCCAGGAGGGATTCGAGGTCCCCCATCCCGAGGAGCCGGGAGATGAACCGGGGCGGGTCGAACTTCTCGAGGTCCTCGATCTTCTCCCCGACCCCGACGAACACGATCGGCGCCTTCGTCTCCGCGACCGCGCTCAGGGCCCCGCCCCCCTTCGCGGACCCGTCGAGTTTCGTGAGGATCACGCTCGTGACCCCGACGGCCTCGTGGAACGCTTTCGCCTGGGGCCCCGCCTGCTGGCCCGTCGCGGCGTCGAGGACGAGGATCGTCTCGTTCGGCTGGACGACCTTCGAGACCGCCTTGATCTCGTCGATGAGGTCCGCCTCGAGGGCGTGCCGCCCGCTCGTGTCCACGATCACGACCTCCGTCCCCTCGAGCGCCTTCAGGCCCGCCTTCGCGACCTTCGCGGCGTCCTTCCCCGCGCGGTCCCCGTAGAACGCGACCTTGATCGAGTCCGCGAGCTGCTTCAGCTGGTCGTACGCCGCGGGCCGGTGGGTGTCCGCCGCGACGACGCCGACGCTGAGGCCCTTCTTCTGGAAGTACCGCGCGAGCTTGCCGACCGTCGTCGTCTTCCCCTGGCCGTACAGCCCGACCATCAGGATCCGCTGCTTCGTGATCGGGAGCTCCCGCGCTTCCCCGAGGATCTTCACGAGCTCCTCGTAGATGATCCGAACGACGTGCTCCCGGGGGCTCATCCCCGCGGGAGGCTTCTCCTCGAACGCCCGCTTCTCGAGCCGCCGCGTGATCCGGAGGACGAGCTCGACGTTCACGTCCGCCTGGAGGAGGGCCCGCTGGATGTCCCGGACGACCTCCTTGATCAGGGCCTCGTCGACATGGGACGCGCCCGCGATCTTCCGGAGGACCTCCCGGAGGGAGGACCCGAGCTTGTCGAGGACCATGCCGAAAACCGATGTTGGACCTTCGCTATAAAGAATCGGAGGCGGGAATCCCTGGACGGTTCGGCGAGAACGGACGTCCGCGGGGTTCGTGAGAAAAAAGGGAAGGGAGGGCTAGCCTTGTCAGAAGGGATGGGATGCACTCTAACGAACTAGCCCAAAATTCCCCCGTCATCGTATCCGGAAGTCCGTATATAAGTGTTTTGTAAAGCAGAACCCGTGGAAATGGAAGCAGGCACCTTCAGAGGTACCCGGACTTCTGGAGGGCCATCAGGTCCTCCGTGCTCAGCTTCTCCCCCCGCTTGAACCGGTCGAAGATCATCTCCGCCTGCCGTTTCACGCTGACCCCCTCCGTCCCGGGCTCCTCCTTGAACGACTTAAGCCGGATCCCCTGGACGATCTTGTCGTAGTCGTGGACCTGCCGGATGCGCTCGATGTGCTTCCGGTGCTCCTCGTCCGCGGCCATCTTCGTCTTGATGAACTCCTCCTGCGCGAGGTCCGCCTGCCGACGGAACTCGTCGGACCGTTCGTACAGCTCCGTCATCGTGTCGTGCTCCTTCTGGGCCTCCTCCGCGAGCTTGCCGACGACCGCGTGCGCGGCCTCCGCCTTCTCCTTCTCGTCGTGGAGCTCCTGGATCGCCTTCCGGACCTCCTCGTTCTCCTCCAGGGACTTCTCGAGCTTCCGGATCTCTCCCTGGATCCGGGTCATCTCCTTGATCAGTTCCTGCTCTTTCCCCGGCTTCAGGACGGAGGTCATCTGCTTGAACTCGAGGTCCTTCAGCTCCCGCTTCAGGTGGCTGAGGGGGATCGCCCCGCGCGGGAGCTTCCGCCGCTTCAACTCGTTCGCGACCTCGCTGAGCTCGTTCACCTTGCGGTTCCAGACGTCCCGCTCTTCCTTCGCCTTCTTCACCTGGGCGTTCAGCTCGTCCCGGCGCTGCCGGTGGCCCATCGCCTGCTCGACGAGCCCCCGGACCTGCGCGTTCAGCTCGTCCCGCCGGTTCACCCACTCGTGAGTCTGGTCGTTCAGCTCGTCGCGGCGACGCCGATGCCGCTCGGCCTCGGCGTTCTCGCGTTCACGTTTGACCTCAAGCTCCTCCAATAATTCCGTCATCGAGCTCGACACCGAGGGCCGGGGTGGCAACAGAGAGACGGTGCCCTTATAACCTTTTCCGGTCGTGGAAAACAGAGCTGATTTTCGACGCGCGAACTGAGTCGCCACTCCCGTGAAAGAATCGGGTCCGGGACGGGAGGCAACACCGTTATATATTGACGAACGGGTTCGTAATCCTAGCTGGGCACGAGTCGATGCTGCAACCATCCGAAGTCACCGCGGCAAAACTCTTGCCGACGATCCGCGCGCGCCTCGCGCAGGAGCTCCTGCAGGTCCACAGGATGACCCAGGTCCGCGTCGGCCGCGCGCTGGGGATCACGCAGGCCGCCGTGAGCCATTACAACACGAAGAGCCGTGGCCTCGACCAGGACCTGATGAAGCGGTTCCCGGAGATCGACGGCTTCTGCGTGGACCTCGGCGCGAAGATCGCGGCCGGGCTGTCCCAGCCGGAGCATATCTCGCGGATCGACCAGTTCTGCGAGGGGCTCGAGCACACGGTCCGGTTCTGCGAGTACCACAAGAAGGTCAGCGACATCGACCCGACCTGTGCGATCTGCTTCCCGTCCCCGCCGCGGCCTTAGGGTCCCCGCCGGAACGCCCCTTCTCGGAAGAGTGAGAGGAGCGCGAACGCCGCCACCGCCGCCTGGGCGAGGCCGAACGCGAGCCCCGCCCCCGCAAGCCCCGCCACGGCCATGAGGGGCCACGCGAGGGCGAGGGCCCCGAGGGTCGCCCCCAGGTAGATCAGGAAGACCGCGCGGACCCTGTTCTCCACGCGACGGACCGCGATGTACAGCGCGTTGATCGCGACGAAGAACGAGCTCGCCGCGAGGACGTCGAGGAGCGGGACCGCCGCGGCGAAGCTCGGCTTCAGCGCGGCGAGGACCCACGGGCCCGCGAGGAGCGTCGCCCCCACGCCGGGGACGAGGACCCCGATGGAGAGGAAGAGACCGTCCAGGGCGTTACCCTTGAGCCCGGGCCTCCAGCGGGATCCCTCCGCGAACACGCTCGTGAAGATCGATCCCGGGATCACGAACAGGAGGTTCGCGAGCATCCACGCGATGTAGAAGTACGCGGCCTCCCGAGGGCTGAGGAACCCTGCGACGAGGAACGGGAACACGAGCCCCGGCACCGCGCCGAGGACGTTCGTCGCGTGGCTCGCGAAGCTGTACCGGACCATGGACCCGACCGCCGCGCGGTCGAGGTCGGGGCGGAGGCGGTACGCGGGGACGACCCGGGCGAACAGGAAGACCGCGGCGACGAGGTTCGCGACGAGCAACCCCACCCCCCATGCGGAGAAGAGCGCGAAGGGCTCCGAGAGGACGACGACGAGGGCGGCGGGCAGGGGGACCTTGAGGAGGTTATAGATCGCCGCGCGGAGGAGGACGAACCGGGCCTGTCCGAGCCCGATGAACGCGGCGTCGAACAGGAGGGACACGGTCCAGACGACGGTGAAGAACGCGAACAGGGCGAGGAGCCCGGGGTTCCCGCTCAGGAACGCGAGGGCGGGCAGGAAGTGCCCCGCGCCGAGGCCGAACGCGACCGCGAGGACGACGGCCACCGCGGACCCGATCGTGACGCTCGAGTTGATCAGCCGGACGACGGGCGCGGACGCCTCCGGGAGGAACCGGACGAGGGAGATGTTGAACCCGAGCGTGGAGAGGATCGCGAGGAGGGTCGCCCCCGTGATCAGGACGGCCCCGAGACCGAGGATCGTGTCGTCCGGGAAGAGCCGCGCGGCGACGCTCCAGAACGCGAGGCCCAGGGCCGCCCCCACGGCCTCCGTGGCGATCAGGTAGATCGCGTTCCGGACGACTGGCGTCCGGAGCCTCCCCCGCCAGGCACGAAGGGAGTCCATCCCTCACGCTCCGATCGCGTCCCGCATCCGGGCGACGAAGATCGTTTCGTCGAACTCGCGGGCGCGGGCGACGCACGCCTCCCGCATCGAGAGGAGCGAGGACTCGTCAAGTTCGCGGATCGTGCGCGCGAACGCCTCCGGGTCCGGCGGGAGGAGGAAGCCCGTCCGGCCGGGGACGACGGTCTCCCGGTACCCGCCCTCGTCCGTCGCGAGGACGACCTTCCCGGCCGCCATCGCCTCCACGGGAGTGATGCCGAAGTCCTCGTCGATCGCCGTCGTCAGGAAGCCGCGGCAGCGGGCGTACAGGTCCACGAGCCGCTCCTCGGAGATTTCGCCGATCAGGGACACGTTCGGCGGCGGCCTGAGCCGTGCGAGGTATCGCTCTGCGCGGTCCCCCTCGGAGTATCCGCCGACGAGGACGAGCTTCTCGTGCGGCAGTCGCCGGAAAATGTCGAGCTGGAGTTCAATCCGCTTCTCGGGATATAGGCGGCTAACAGAGAGCCAGAAGTCCCCGAGCTCCCTGAACCGGTGGCGCGCCGTCGACACGGGCGGATAGATCACATTCGTGTCACGTCCGTAGTATCGGCGAATCCGTCCCCGGACATTCTCGCTGATCGCAACGATCTTGTCGGAGTGCTCGATGGACGCCCGCTCGAACCGGGAGTGGGCCGCCGTCCAACCGCGCGCGACCCAGCGGTTCGTCCATGGAAGACGGGCGAGCATCGCGTCCCGCTGGTCGAAGAAAATTCGCGTCGGGGTGAGGCAGTAGTACATGTTCGGATGATGCCGCCGCGCCGCGTAGGGCGCCGAGTTTCCGATCAGGACGTGGAAGTCGTAGTCACGGAACGCGGCCCTCGCGAACTTCCAGGCGGAATGGATCTGCTTCCATGGGGGCTGGAGGACGATGCGGCCTGTGGAGATCACGCGCACCCCGGGGAATCCCGCCCTCTCGGGCAACCCCGGGTCGAATTCTGTCGTGATCACGTCCGCGTCGAGGTGCTTCGCGAGGGTCAGCGCGACCCGCTCCCCGCCGCCCACGGTCTGCATGTAATCGTAGAAGACCGCCAGTCTCAACCGGTCACCACATTCGGTACCCGAGCCGAAGAGGGGTGCAACCATCCGGTCCTATTATAGATGGCCTCGCCAGCCATATCCGTGATCCCGTCCTTCCGGTCTGCTGAAGGATGAGCCCGGCCCGGCGTTCAGGCGACGCGGAAATCGATGAAGGCGAACGTGTACCGCTTCCCCAGAACGTCGAGCACGGGACGCCCGACGGACAGGTCGAGCGGTTCGGATACCCGGAAGCCGGCGGCCTCCGCCTCGTGGACGAACGCGCGCAGCTCGGGCTCGGAGAAGATTATCCACGGGACCCCGTACATCGTGATGCCCGACGTGTCGATCTTCGTGGGCCAGAAGTCCGTCGACACGAGGAGGGACCC
>Ga0184623_10001393_pt1 | contig 10450 bp, 5 predicted proteins | sample PLM1_100_b1_FD_133138 | JGI IMG/M metagenome (GOLD analysis project Ga0184623, IMG submission 133138) | Groundwater sediment microbial communities from an aquifer in East River, Colorado, USA - PLM1_100_b1 | ecosystem: Environmental > Terrestrial > Soil > Riparian zone | place: USA: East River...
CGTCGACTGCCCGGGACGGCACGCCGTAGGACGCCACCGCGGTTCGCCGAACGATCGCTGCGTCGAACATCAGAGACGTCGTGAAAGCCATGCTCTCCTTCGAGGCGTAGCCCACCGCGTCGGCGCGAGACATCTCCCCGCCAACAATGAGGTCTAGCAAATGGTTCTCGGCCCAAGAGTCCACGGTCGGGCTGGGTAGCCACGGAGCAACCCAGGGCGCGCTCGCATGCTCGATGAGCCGCGCCCACCGGCGGTCCCCGCGGACGGTCACAACACGGATGCCAGCCTCCTCGATCTCGGTCAGAGCCACCGCGGTGGCCCCGTCGCCCGGGCACGGGACGACGACCTCGACCGGACGATGGGCCTGCGCGATTACGGCCTCGGCGAGCGCGCTGGCCTGGACTGCTGGGCCGGGCAGGGCCGCACCCTCCGAGTCGTCGAGGGTGGCGACCACCGACACCCTCCGGTCGTCCAGGGGATCCGAGCCGAGCCCAAGCGCGCGGGTGAGGTGGTGCAGTCGGACGGGGGTGGCGTGTCGCGTGAACAACTCGCGCAGCACCGGCCACAGCGCGGCGTTTCCGAGTGGACCGGCTTCGACGGCCGCCCGGACCGCGGGCGCAGCCGAAGCCGGTTCTGTGACGACTGTGACTACCTCGGCAAGCGGGCCGCCAAGCCCGGCGTGTGGGCCGGACAGGACGCGAGCACCGCAGGCGAGCTGTTCGAGGACCCGGTCGCTGGGCGGGTAGCCGTCGCGGCACCCAAATGGGTCTGCCACGGCAATGGCGGCAGCCCGATAGCGATCCGCGGAACGCCGCCATTCCAGCGCACCCGCGACCGCATGGCGCAACGCCGTGGGTATGGCCAGGATCCCGCCTGGGTCGAGCGGGTCGAGGTAGAGCTGCGGCCGGAGCGGCAACAAAGACTCGAGTGCCCGGGTCACCGTCTGCCGGTGGCCGTACGCCTCGACGCGCCCCCACCCGCTGACATGGACCGGCTCCGGCGCGCGAGCGACGTCGGCCGCGATCGGGTTGTGTACAGCGAGCTGGACGCCACGTGACCAGATCCGCCCGCCCAGGGAGTCGTCGTCGGTATGCAGCACCAAGTCACACCTCTCGCCGATGCGCAGCAGACCGGGCGCCTCCTGATGCGCCATGTTGCGCCAAAGCACCACGGGGCGCCCGATCGCATTGGCCGCAACGACGACATCGAGGAGCGCACGGTCGCGCTCCGGCGCGAATGGCGTGCCCGCATACGCCCACGGCTGCCCGGCGCGGGTCGCGGCCGCCTCGATGATCACGATGTCGGGATCACCGCGCTCCACAACGAGCGCAGCGTCGTTGGGCGACAGCACGTTGACGACGCAGTCGGGCGAGAGTGCGGCAGCCGTATCCTCGCGGATCACGCCGGCGACAACCAACCGGTCGCGTGGGCCGAGCGCGAGGGCGTTCCGGGCAAGATGGCGCGACTGCTCTTGGCCCCTCCTCGTGACGGCCCGGCGCGGCGCGGGGGCGGCTGGCGCTCGGCCGCGGCTCCGTGTCCGCCAGGCGTGATATAGCTCCCGCGGGGCCCGAACCGAACCGCGCAGCGGGTGCCGCGCCGCGTCAACGAGCACCCTGCCGATGCGCATCGGGGCCGACGAGTCGAGCTGGCTGATACGCCGCTCGGCCCGGGCCAGATCGGCCTCGACCGCCCGTAGCGCACGAGTCAGCTCGCCGTTCTCCTGTTGAAGCCGCTCCATCCGCGGGCGCGTCGCCCGCGCCTCCTCGACCCGAGCGCGAGCGTCGCCTTGCTCGGCCTCGATGACCAGCAGCCGGGCCCGAATCGCCCGGGAGACGTAGTCGTGGAAGACGTACTCGTTGACCAACCGGAGCCGGGCGGCCTCGAACTCCGCGTCGGACGTGGGGACCGGCTCGCCATAGTAAGACCGCGGGAGCCCTGGCCTATCGACGCGCTCTATGACCACGCCGGTGCGTGCGACTCGCAGGTCGATGCTCGCGACCTGGAGGACCTGACAACGTTGCGCGACCAGCGTGTCGAGGATGCGATGGTAGGGCAGGTCGCCGCCAGCTTGCTCGAAGAGCACCAGCGCCCGGGCGCCGACGTCGAGCCGGCGAAGCGCCGAGTGCGCGACCCCCGGGTCGCCGTAGGAGTCGCGCGCGAGCCCGGTCGCCAACACCACCAGGTCGCCCGGACTGTACTGCTCCTCGTCGGCGTCCCCTCGGGCGTAGCGGATGTCCGGCCAGTGATGCAGGTGGAGGTACTGTTCCACGCTCACCGTGCCGGAGCTGAGATCGACAACGCGCCGAACACCGTGGAGATAGGGGCTAATGAGGTCGATAATACGCATGATGAGTCAGCGGTTCCTGATGAACGAGAGGTAGCCAATGCGGTTGTCGCGGAAGGCGTAGGGAATCCAGCGCTCCAACCGAAAGCCAACGTCCCCGACTAAGTCGATGTACTCCGCGCTGGCTCGGTGCACTATGTAGTTGCCGAGTTGCCGTCGGTGTTCATTGTTCTCGTCCGCGATGATCAGCTTGCCGCCGAAGCGAACCAGCGAGGCGAGGTTGCACACCGAGGCAGCCCACTCCTCGTCGTCAAGGATGTGGAACATCACGTCGACCGAGAACACGACGTCGTAGAGCCATGCGCTGCTCCACGCCGCCAGGGTCGAGACCGCGAAGCGCGCGGCGCCGCCAGCGCTTCGGCACTGTTCGATCGCAGCAGGGCTGGCGTCGATACCGTCGATCGCATGGCCGCAGCGGCCCAAGGCGCGGGAAAAGTATCCTTTCCCGCAGCCGGCATCGAGCACGAAAAGCGGTGCGGGCGGGCTGTTGCGGTCGCCGATGAGCTCGAGCAACTTCCCGAGCCGCACAGCGTAGAAGATCTCGTTGCCGCCTTGGTCAATGCCGATGTGGCCGCCAGAGCGGAGCTCGTCCTGCTGTTTGTGCCGGCAATCCCAGTAGTCGAAAGCCTCCTGCCGCGACAGGAGTTCAGATGACATGGAAGCGACACCTCTCAAGAGACGCCGGCGAAGGGACGGCGAAAACAGGGAACTCCCGCGCGAACGACAAGCGACGTTAGCACAAGCTCGGTGAGCCCCAATACGTCGCACTCGGCGGCGGGAGACGGTCCCCACACCCCTGACAGGGACGCCCGCTGGCGTGAAAGTCGGCGGCAGTCGCCCGTCCAGCACCACAGGCACCGATAGCACCACCAGCACGCACTCTTACTTTCGGTCGGCGGATCGGCTGTTTGGTAATGTCCGACTCCGTCATGGAGACGGTAGTCAAATCACCCAGCCCACTCGCTTCGCCGCCTCGCGCGCCGATGGGACCTCGGCTGCTAGGCACGTCCGGCACCGTGCTGCTCGGAGGCCTGCTGGTCGGGGGCTGCCTCGTCGTTCAACTGCTGTGGCTGCTGCCGCCGTACCCGTCCGATCAGATCAATTATCTGCAAGCGGCGGCTACCTTCCCGAGCGCGCCGCGGATCGAGGCACTCGATCATCAGTACCTTCGTTATGGCTTGGTCGTGCCCCTGCGGCTCGCCATCGAGGTGTTCGGGTACTCCCAAGCCACCTACTACGTGGTCCCGGTCCTCAGCGGCCTGCTCCTGGTGCTGTCGGTCTACGCGCTGGGCGTGATGTGGTTCGGTCGTCTGGTGGGCCTGCTGGCTGCGCTGGTCGTGGCGGGCAACTCGATCGTGTTCGAGGATCTCAGCATGCCGCTGCCGGATCTGAGCGCCACCGCGCTCGTCACCGCGGCGATCGTGCTCGCGGTGGCGATTCGCCGGCGGAGGCCATGGGCGGCGGGGACGGGTCTCCGATGTGCCGGCTGGTTGTCGGCCATCGGGCTGCTCCTGGCCGGCAGCTATTTGTGCCGGGAGTTCGTGGTATTCATCTGGCCGCTAGTCGGGCTGCTGTTGCTCAAGCGGATCCGCCTGCGAGACACGGCTTGGCTGGTCGCGCCGATTGTGGTCCTGGTCGCTGCCGAGTCCACGATCAACGCGATCGTGCTGGATGATCCGCTCGCGCGGTTGCACGCCGCCGCCGAGCACGGAAGTGGGCCCGCGCCGGCCCATATCGGCCCCACGTTCCAAGACAGACCCGCAATCCATTATCTGGTCCGGCTGCCCGGCGTGCTGCACCATGCTCATGAGGGGCCTTTTCTGGTCGGCATGCTCGTCGCGACCATCGTCGGCGGCTCGATCGCGGCCGCTTCGCTCATCACCAAGCACCGTCTGACCCCGTCGGGCGGTGACCCCCGCGCGCGCCGGCTCTGCCTCCTGCTGGTGTGGATCCTGCTGCTGTGGATGCCGCTGACGCTGCTCGGCGGCCTGCTCAACCCCGCTCACCCGAAGCTGCGACTACAACTGGATCGCTACTGGTTCCCGATCTTTCCGCCAGTGATTCTCGGCGGGATCGCGGTCGCCTGGTTAATCGGCGAGCCGATTGCCCGCTGGATCCTGACAGCGAGCCGCAGCGCGAGAGTGACCGCGCTGACCTCCAAGATCCCCGCGATGGCAGCCCTCGCGGTAGCCGTGCCGCCGCTGGTCATCGCCGCCAGCGGCTGGGTGGACAACCCCGCCTATCGCGTGAATGGCGCCACCCAACTCGAGGACCTTCGCGGCTGGCTGGCCGATCATGACGACGTGCCGGTCATTTGGGCCGACCGGCGTACATCGACCCTCGTCCCGGTCTTCACCAGGGGCCCGTTCGGCGGCACGGTCTGGCACGGCGAGGTTCGCACGCTGCTCGGCGCGGGCCCGCGGCCGCTGCCTGGGCGCAACGAGCATGTCGTCCTCTACAGCGCCGAGAGCCAGATGTGTGCGCATTGCCGACTGGTAGAGCGGAAATTGTTCGGTGACCCGGTGCGCCTGCCAGTCACGTGGACCCGCGTGTACCGAACTCCGGACGGCATCCTGCAGATCTACCGGGTGAACTGAGCGAAATCTCGGTCATGCCCGGTGAGCTGGCAGTTCGTCTTCAGCCCCGATCGACACGCGTGATCAACTCGAACGCGTTCAGAGAACCGGTCGTCGTGTGTTGAACGCGTTCACTTTCAGTACCGGCCGATGAGCCTGCCTTCGACGAGTGCCCGGGTGGCGGGGCATGACCGGGTTTTCGAGCCCCACAGCGGTCCGCGGTCCTGGGGATGTGGCCAGGGCGAAAGAGCGGTCCTTCGATCGCTTGCAGCGATCTGCCAGCGAGCTGCAAGGGGTGAGTGCCACGGTTGACGAAGGGGCCTGCTGCGACCCAGTCGTGGGGGGACGATTATGGATGTCAGGTTGCTCGGACGGCCGTCCGAATGGAAGAAGCTCGAGCATTTCCGAGCACTCGGCGTACCAGGGCTGTCGATCCTTGACGGACCAGTTTCTCCGCCGGTGTGTGTGGACGCTCTCGAGGGCTGGGTGCGACCGCCAATAACCGGCGAGGACGTCGAGGCACGTACCGCAACCCTGAATGCGCGCGCGCGACTAGCGCTATCGCCGGCCGAGGAGAGACTGACCCGGGCGCTTGTCGAGTCCTACCGGTGCGTAGTCTCTCGGCACGTCCTCATCCAGTGCGTGTGGCCAACGGACGACCGGCCCGGCAGACACGCGCTCGATCTGCGGATCCTGCGTCTGCGGAAACGGCTCCTGCCGCTCGGTCTGGAGATCCGTACGGCGTGGGGCCAAGGGTATCTGCTGAACTCAGCCACAGCGGGCGCCGCCTATCCGACGGATGGTCACCCAAATAGGAGAAGGAGAGAAATCCGATGAAGGCAGGCCCACTGCGAAGATGGCTTGTCGCGGCCGTGACGCTTCTCACCGCCGTGTCCACGCTGGCACCGGCCGCCTCGGCCGCGGAGGTCCGGCCCAACGGCACGTACTCCAACTGGTACTGGCCGGCGAAGGCCGGCGGTTACTACAACTTCGACCTCAAGCTGACAATCCTCAATCACTCCTCCGGCGCCCACTACTTCTGGTCTCACCAGTTCGGCTTCTCTGGCGGCGAAGCCGGGTATCTGGGCCTCCAGATCGGCTCTGCTCCCAACAACACCAAGATCGCGCTGTTTTCGATCTGGGGGGCCAACGGAGCCGAAGGACCCAGGTGCAGCACGTTCGTGGAGGGCACCCCGGGCCGAACCTGCCGCCTCGACCCCTACAACTGGTCAACCGGGCGCGCATACCGGCTGCGCATATGGGCGGTCGGTGCGGATTCGCTCGGCGAATGGTGGGGCGCCTGGGTGCAGGACACCGTCACCGGCGTCGACAGCTATGTGGGCAAAATCCGGGTGCCCACCAGTTGGGGCCGGCTGAGCACCTCGTCGGTCTCCTGGACGGAGAACTTCGGCGCCAAGCCCGCCACGTGCAGCGGGCTCCCCTGGGGCAAGGCACAATTCAACTTCCCCACCGCCGATGCCGGCACCGTTCGGATCGCTTCGCACACGCACTACATCGACCCCAACGGCACATGCCCGGCCTACAGCCGAATCATGCACGTCCCCAGCGCCGACGTGCAGGAGATGGGCAAGTTGCCGCCCGCCGCGGTGAATATCGACTTTGCCAGCTACCCGCTTCTGGGGCTCGGCTCGACGGGGGCCCGCGTCTCGGCGGCGCAGTACCTGCTGCTTGTTCGAGGCCACGACGCCGGGCAGGTGGACGGCATCTTCGGGTCGAGGACCGGTCTGGCCACCCGGAGTTTCCAGGCCAGCGTGGGGCTTGCCGTAGACGGCATAATCGGCTCGCACACCTGGACGGCCCTGCTGTCAGCCGGCTCCCAGCCGCTGCTCGGCATCGGCAGCACCGGGCCGGACGTACGCCGGCTGCAGCGTGCGCTCACGGCTGCGCTCGGCCGTACGGTGACAATCGACGGCATCTTCGGGACCGGCACCGAGCAGGCCGTTCGTGACTACCAGCGATCACGTGGCCTCAGCGTGGACGGCGTCGTCGGGCCGCAGACCTGGGGCGCGCTGCAACACGGACGTTGACCCACGAGCCCCGGGAGCGTCATGGACGCGGCCGAACTCCCGACGTATCGCCGACACCTCCTCGCGCAGCTGCGCAGCCCGGAGAGTCTGCCCACGGCGGTCGAGCACCAGGCTCAGCTCACTCGCCGCCCTGGCGCGCGCCAGGGTGAGACCGCACTGCCTGAATACGGAGAGGCTGCGTTCCAAGGCGTCGGTCGCCTCGGCGAGTGCTCCCCGGGCGTGGTGGGCGAAGCCCAAGCTGCACAGCGCCTCGGCCTCGAGGCGGCAGTGGGTGCGGGCGCGGCGGACGATGCGAAGAGCCTCGTGCAGGCAGTTGAGCGCGTCGTCGAGACGGTCCATGTCCTGGTAGACATCGCCGAGCCGCCGCAGCGCCTGGAACTGTCCGAGGTCGTCGTTGAACGACTCCGCCTCGGCAAGCGCCTCCCGGAGTTGACGCTCGGCCTCGGCGAGCCGGCCCATCCCCCTTAGCGCGTCGCCCAGACCGCGCTTCGCGTACACGCGGGCACGCGGATCGCCAAGCATCGTCGCGATGCCGACGGACTCCGCAAAGCAGGCGGCGGCGTCGTCGAAGTGGTCCTGATCGAGGTGCACCAGGCCGATCACGGTCAACGTCCAAGGTTCGAGCCTGCGATCGCGGCCGGACCGGATACTGACGAGGGCCCGCTGCAGGCAGGCCACCGCGTCGGAGAAGCGGCCCTGCTCCCGGTAAGACAACCCGAGCCCCCGCAGGCTTGCCACCTCGCGGGGGCGGTCGCCCCGGTCGCGACTGAGCACGACCGCGGATTGGTAGCACTCGACCGCATCATCGTGCCGGCTGTTCCCCGCGTGCGCGTCGCCGAGACAGCACAGGACGCCCGCGTGCACGGCCGCATCGCCGACCTGCCGGGCGATCTCCTCGGCCGGGTAGAGCTGGGCCAGCGCGTCGTCGAACCGGCCCCGGTCGACCGCGAGCTGGCCCAGGCCGCACCGCATCGCGGCCTCCCCGTCGCGCTGGTCAGCCAGCCTGGCAGCGGCCAGCGCCACCTCATGCGTGCGTAGCCAGCAGTCCCAGTGGCCGCGCACCTCGAAGAAAACGGCCAGGGACCGGGCGAGCCGCCACGCCGGCTCCACCAGGCCGGCCTCCACCGCATGATCGACAAGGTCCACGAGCATGGCGCGCTCGCCATCGAACCAACTGAACGGGTCCTGCGCGACGGTCGCCAACAGCCGCGCGTCACACACCGTCGACAGCGCCCCGTCGGGCAGGGCGAATTCGACCGAGGGCTCGGGGCACCCCTGCTCGACGCAGCAGACCGCCCAGTCAGCGAGGGCGACCGACGTACGTACCAACCGCTCCGCGGCCGCCTCCCTGCGCTGTGGCGTCTCCTCCTGCTGGAGCCGTTCTCGTGCGAACGCTCGGGTCAGGTCATGGAATCGGTACCGGAACTGGGCGGTCAGGTCGGCGCGAATCGCCTCCACCAACTGACCGTCCACCAACTCCTCGATCAGTGCCTCGGCGCCGGCTGGCCGGACGCCGAGCAGAGCCGCGGCAGGCCAGGCGCTGAAGCTGGCTGACCGGATTAGCCCGAGCAGGCGGAGCGTGCACTGTTGCGGCTCATCCAGGCTCCTGTAGCTCAGGAGCAGGCTGGCGCGTACTTCCAGATCACCTACCGCGAGCTCGTCCAGCCTGCTCCGTTCATCGGTGAGGAGAACGGCCAGACGGGAAAGCGGCCAATGTGGCTTGAAGGCCAGCCGGGCGCCCGCGATGCGCACCGCCAAGGGCAGGAACCCGCACAGCTCAGCGATCCGCTGAGCGTCTTCGGCCTGAACGGCAACGCGTCGGGCTCCGACGATCCTGCCAAGCAGGGTCACGGCTGCCTCAGCAGTGAGCACGTCCAGGTGCACCGACCGAGTGACCTCGAGACCCGGCAGGGCCTGCCTACTGGTGACAACCACCGCGCAGCCCTCCCCGCCGGGCAAGAGCGGGCGGACCTGGGTCTCGTCGGCGGCGTTGTCGAGTACGACGAGCACCCTTCGGTCCGCTAGCAGGGCCCGGAAGAGCCCCGCACGCTCGTCTGGATCGTCTGGAATCGTGTCTCGCGCCACGCCAAGTGCGCGCAGGAACTGCAGCAGAACCACGCCCGCGTCCAGCGACCGCTGTTCGACTCCCTGGAGGTCGACGAAGAACTGACCGTCAGGGAAGTGGGGGCGCGCCAGGTGACTGAGGTGCACAGCGAGTGCGGTCTTGCCGATCCCAGGCGGGCCGATGATCGACACCCCCGTCATGCTGCCGTGCCGCCCTGCGTCCCGTCGGGTCAGCCGCGCATACAACTGGTGGACCACCGACTCCCGGCCGGTGAAGTCGGGCAAGTCCGGGGGGAGCTGTCCGGGCACGGCCGCTGGAGCACTCGCCCGTACCGTGACCGGTGCTTCCGGCGGGTCGAGCGCCGGATCGGTCATGAGGATGGCCTGTTCCAGGTGCCGCAGGTTCGGTCCGGGTTCGAGCCCGAACTCATCGACGAGCCACTGCCGGGCCCGGCGGTAGACCTCCAGCGCATCCGTCTGGCGGCCGGATCGGTAAAGCGCGAGCATCAACTGTCCCTGTAGGCGCTCCCGGGACGGATGACTCCTGACCCACGCGTCCAGCTCGGCGACCAGCCCGGCGTGCCGGCCCAGCCTCAGCTCAACGTCGACGCACTCCTCCAGCACCGCCAGCCGGCGCTCCTCCAAGCCGGGCACCACCATTCCCGTGAGCGTGCCGGAGGGGACGCCTTCGAGCGCCCCGCCGCGCCACTGCGCGAGGGCGGCCCGGAATGCCGCGCCGGCCTGCTCCAGCCTTCCCCGCTCCAACGCGTGGTGGCCCTCGACCTGCCAGGCATCGAACCTGTGCAGGTCGAACTCCTCGGGACCCACCCGGAGCAGGTAGCCGCCCGGAAGGCCGACAAGGCGACCCGACTCGGTGGGCCGGCAGTCGCCCGCGCGTAGGACTCGTCGCAGCCGACTCACGTGGCTGTGCAAGGTGGCTCGAGCAGCCTGAGGCGGACGCTCGTCCCACAGGGCGTTGACGAGTTGGTCGCCCGACACGACCTCGTTGGCCTGCATGAGGAGGGCGGCGAGAAGCACCCGAAGCTTGGGGCCTTCAGGGGTGAGCGGACTCCCGTTATCGACCACCTCAAGCTGTCCCAGGATTCGAAAATCCATGTCCGGCCCACCCAAACCCCAGCCTCATGGAGGCGAGGTGGACATTAGCAGCCATGTGTGCGCACGGCCAGACGTCCGCTGCACGCCTGTGCGGCTCCAACATTCAGATTTGGCTGTGACCTGGGCCTTCGTGGTCGGCAGGCGGATGCTCGGAAGGCCGTTTCAGGCCGCGGTTCGGTACTCGTTGATGAGGCCACCGAGGACGGCGGTGCGGCGGATCGTCGTGTCGGCGGCGGGCCGAGCTCCCGGTGTCGGGCTCTCGGGGTTGGGCTCTCGGGGTTGGGCGGGCGCTGGCGCAGCGA
>Ga0184623_10001395_pt1 | contig 10429 bp, 11 predicted proteins | sample PLM1_100_b1_FD_133138 | JGI IMG/M metagenome (GOLD analysis project Ga0184623, IMG submission 133138) | Groundwater sediment microbial communities from an aquifer in East River, Colorado, USA - PLM1_100_b1 | ecosystem: Environmental > Terrestrial > Soil > Riparian zone | place: USA: East River...
CGCTCGCCCGTCACACCGTTGATCCCGAGGAAGGTCGGTGTCTCCCAGCCGGCGGGGGTGACACCGTGCTGAAGAACCGTGAAGCCAAACGTGAACGGCTCACCGGCGTTTGGTTGAGGTGGATTGCCGGAATCAGCCTGGATCGTCGCCCAACCCCCCGCGCTAACCGCTCCGACGGACAGCGCCACGAGCAGTGTCGCGGCCGCCAGGCCCCTGAGAATCCGTCGAGTCATCGTCCAACTCCCGTGCAGGTGGCATCGATACACCCACTACACCGGCCCGGACGATGAGGTTCCCGAAGGCAAATCCGCCGGTCAGGGCACCTTGAGTGGCGCCGTCAGCTTCGTTCCGTCGTTGCGATAGAGGTAGCAGATGACTTTCCGGGTGCCGTCCTTCCAGCCTTCGTCCGTCGGCACGAACCACGCCAGGCCGATCTCGGACTCTGTCGCGGGATCGCGACCCGAATATGCCTGATAGACGGACACGCACTTCTCGTCGACGAACGCCTCCATGTCGGCGTCACTCGGATAGGCCGCGTCCTTCGCAGCAGGGTGCTCGGTGACGACCATCACCTCGTTGTCGTGGGCCTCATTGCACGGCTGGTGCTGGACGTCCTCGACCGTCTCGGCGGCGGCGGTCGGCTCATCGAAGCAGTCGCCGACGGCCAGGTCGCCGGCATTGCTCGAGAGCCGGTCGCGCAGGACGAAGGCACCAATGGCGATCACCGCGATGATCCCGATTCGAACCAACCAGCCTCTCACGTGGCCTCCCTCGTTCCCGATCCCCAGTCCGGCTGTCGCACGGTCGGCCGGCTCCGCCGACGATGGTAGAGACTGGCGGCCTGTTGTGCGAGCCGATCGTGCGACATCGCGTCAGGGCGCCGCGCGCAACGAGCGGATCAACGGCGACCCGTCGAGCGAATTGATGAAGCACGTCACCCGCCGATCGCCGGCGCCCCACCGATCGGTGGTGGGGACCAGGAAGAGGTAGCCGATGTCGAGACGCTCCGCGACGCGCGTGCCCGTGTAAGCCTCGAAGGCCGGGTCGCAGACCGGGTAGATGAGCGCCTCCCAACCCGCGTCGGTCGGGTACGTCGGGTTGGCGCTCGACGCCTCGAAGATGTGGAAGACCTCGCCGCCGTGTGGCCCGCCGCAGGCGCGACTCTTGAGGTCCTCGATGCGCTGGGCCGCGGCCGGGACGTCGAAGCAGTCACCGACGACGAGGCTGGCCGGGTCGCGGCTTCCCGCACCGCGCCAGACGAGCAGCGCGAGGCCGGCGACGAGGGCGATCCCGATGCCGACGAGCACCCCAACGGGTATCCGCCGGGTCATTCCTCCGGGCTCGCCACAGACAGCGCGCGCTCGAAAACGACGCGATCGTCGCCGGGGAAGTCGTAGTCGGCATAGGCCCGCGTGCCGTAAAGGTTCTGGCTGCCGGGGCCGTCGACCACGGTGAAGCCGAGCGCCTCGTGGAACCCGACCGAGATACGGTTGCCGGGCCACGTGATCGCCCGGACTCGGACGGCGCCACGGGCGCCGACGTCGTCGAAGAACCGGCGGTAGAGCTCCTGTCCCAGGCCCCGTCGGCGTCGGTTCGGGTCGGTCCCGATCATGTGAGCGTAGGCAGTCGATGGATCGTCGGGGCTGATGAAGCCTACGAGGAAGCCCATCGGCCGGCCGGCCTCCGTCTCGGCGAGCCACGACGTGCCGGTGAAGTGCTGGAACCAGAGGCGCGGGAGCAGCGGATGCATCCTTCGGCCGCCCCACCACTCGTCGACGAGCGAAACGATCGCGCGGTGGTCGGCCTCGACGGGACGCCGGAAGCGGAGGTCGGACATTGCGTCAGAAGCGGTCATCGGACGGTAGCCCCCGCGACGAGCGCTGCGACCGCGATCTCGATGGCGACGAGAGGCCCATGCACCTCGCCGAGGTACTCGGGCAGGCCGAGGACGCCGCCCTGGAGCCTCGCGACGAGCCAGATGCCGACGAGACCAAGCACGATCGACCCGACCGCCAGCCCGACTGCGAGTCCGAGCGACGGTCGGACGCTCGAGCCGATGGCCCAACCGATGACGGCGGCCACGCCGACCAGCCCGAAAGTGACCGACAACGGTCCGCCGAGGACGGTGATGACGGCTGCGCCGATGAGCGCGGCGAGGATCCCTTGCGTTGCGCGGCTGCCGACCGGCGCTTGCGTGGGAGCCGCAGGAGACGCCGCCGCGTACCGATCGGAGGGCGGACGGTCGAGCTGGCGGCCGCGCTCGCCCGGTTCGGGTCGCGCCCCGGGCGCTCGCGGATCGTTGGGTGGCTCCATCGCGGTCAATCGTATCGGCTCGTGGCGCCGCACCCCGCCGCACGCTAGACTCGCGAACGTGAAGCATCCGTCCCTGGGCCTGCCGGAACGCGATCAGACCTACGGGTTCCCGGACGCGGCCGCTCGGCTGCGAGCCGCCACGGCACGCCTCGGCGCGCGGGCCCTCGAGATCGCCGTCGAGCGCGACCCGACGTTCCGTGACCGCTATGACGAGCTTGGCCTCCGCCGCCTCCTGCGCGACACGGAGGCCTTCATCGATCGGATCGCTCTCTCGGTGGCGACGGACGATCCCTCGCCCATGAGCGAGTTCGCAGACCAGGTCGTACCGCTCTACCGTCGCCGTCGCGTCCCGATGGACGACCTCGTCCAGCTGTCGGAGGGGCTCCGAGCGGCGATGGCGCCGTTCCTCGATGGCCCCGAAGCGGACCCGATGCACGCGGCGATCAACGCGGGCATCGCCCAGATGCGCTGGAACCGACGGATCGCGGGTGACGCCCGGAAGCGCAACAAGCTGCTCGAATTCATCTACAAGGGCGCCTGATGACGATCAAGTGGGTCAAGGTGGACCCGCTTGTCATGAACGGCGAGCCGTTCTGCTACGGGACCCGGCTGACCGTCCGCCAGCTGCTCGAGCTGCGTCGCAAGGGGTACGGGCTGACGGACCCCATCAAGGACCACCCGGAACTGCGCCGGCTCGGGATCGCCGCGGCGTATGCGTACGCCGCCAGCAACCGTGATCGCTACGCGGAGTTTTTCGAGTCCGACGGATCGCTCGCTGGTCCGGGCTACTCGGAGGACGAGGCCGCCGACCTGCCGGCCCAGTACCGCGTGCCCGGAATCGTCGTGAAGGCGCGACCGGCCGCCTGATCGCGCGAGAGCCGCTACGCCTCTCGGCGGATTTCGGGGCGAAGCGGGCTCGGTGAGACGACCGAGCCACGCACCCGGAGCCTCGCATGACCGACACCACCACGGACCCTCAGGCCGTCCCCGCCACTGACGCCGCGATGGCCCCTGCCTTCGACGCGGAGCGGCGCGCGACGGAACTCGCCATCCTCGATGCCCTGCGGGCCGTCGTCGACCCCGAGATCGGGATGAATGTCGTCGAGCTCGCGCTCATCAAGCAGATCATCCTCGGCCCGGATTCGACCGAGGTGAAGATGATCCTCACGACGCCGTTCTGCCCCTACGCCGGGTCGATGATCCAGCAAGTGAAGGAGCAGGCCGAATCCGTCGTCGAGCACGACGTCAAGGTGACCCTCCTCGCCGAGCGCTGGGACCCGCGCGACGCCGGGCTCATGTGGTGACCGACGGCTTCAAATCGGCGGTCGCGACCCGCAAGGGCGACGACGGAACCACGGGCCTTCTCTTCGGCGGAGAGCGCATCGCCAAGGACGATCTCCGCGCGGAGGCTTACGGCACGATCGACGAGGCCGTCGCCGCCCTCGGCCTGGCTCGCGCCCAGCTCGGGCTGAAGGACCGCCTTGGTGTCCTGTCGGTCGGGTTCGGCGAGCTGCCGGGCGTCATCCTCCGCCTCCAGCGGGAGCTGTTCGTGGCGGCCGCGGAGCTCGCGACGAACCCCGACGCGTGGGAGCGCCTCGAGGACGGCCGGACGCGCGTGTCGGCAGACATGGTCGACGGGATCGAGGGGTTGCTTCGCGAGGTGGAGGCCCACATCGCGATGCCGAAGGAGTTCGTCGTTCCCGGCGAGACCCCGACGAGCGCCGCGATCGAGCTGGCCAGGACGATCATCCGGCGAGCCGAACGAAGAGCGGTGGGGTTGGGTCACGAGGGCTTGATTCCGGGTCCCTATTTGCTACCGTACCTGAACCGGTTCGCCGATCTGCTGTGGGTTCTCGCAAGGGCCGCAGAGCAGGCGGAAGCCCGGACCGCCACACCGTCTCGACTGGATCGCCGGCGCCGCGAAGGCGCCCCCGCTGAGAGGAGCACACGCTGATGCAGAACCGTGGCCTACCGTCGCAACTCGGGGTGCGCCCGGCACCCGAGCTCTCGAACACATTCCTGACCCAGTCGTTCGGCTGGATGTTTGCCGGTCTCCTGCTGACGGCTGGGATCGCGGTCGTCGTCTCGAGCCAGCCGAGCCTCATCGAGGCCGTGGCACGTTCGTGGTGGATCATCCTGATCGCCCAGCTCGGCCTCGGCATCGGCATCCAGGCGCTCATGTCGCGACTGAATGCAACGCTCGCTCTCGGGCTCTTCTTCCTGTTCGCCGCCACGATGGGCGTGACCGTCGGCGTCATCGTCTCGCTCTACAAGGTCGAGTCGGTCATCACCTCGTTCCTTGGTGCCTCGGCCATGTTCGGCGCGGCGGCGATCTACGGCGCGACGACGAAGCGGAACCTGAATTCCCTGGGTGGCTTCCTGTTCATGGGCATGGTCGGCGTCTTCGTGGCCTCGATCGTCAACATCTGGCTGGGGAGCTCGCCGTTCGGCTGGGCGATTGCCCTCATCGGTGTCGTCGTCTTCACCGTGTACACCGCCTACGACGTTCAGAAGATCTCGTACGGCGACTACGCGGCGTCGCTCGGCTCGGTCGAGAAGGCGTCCGTCCTCGGCGCGATCCACCTGTACATCAATTTCGTCAACATCTTCCTGTTCCTCCTCCGTCTCACGGGCGGCCGCCGCTAAAGGCTTGCTCGGGGGCGTCGCGCCGCGCGGGGCGCGTCGGAGACCGCGGCCGGAGCTATCCCTCCGGCGCGGTACCGGCGAGGAGCATCGGTGCGAGGTCCGCCGGCGGGACCGGGCGGGCGTAGAAGAAGCCCTGGCCGCGGTCGCAGTCGAGCGACCGCAAGTGTGCCAGCTGGCCCGCGGTCTCGATCCCTTCCGCCACGACCCCGATGCCGAGGCCGTGAGCCAGGGAGATGACCGCCTGGACGATCGGGAGGTTCGAGTCCTCTGACTCAAGACCCTGAACGAAGGATCGGTCGATCTTGATCGTGTCGAGCGGCAGGTGCTTGAGGTACGAGAGCGACGAGTAGCCGGTCCCGAAGTCGTCGAGGACGAGCTTCACACCCAGCTCTCGGAGGGCCCGGAGGGCTCGGGTCCCGGCCTCAGACTGGTCCATCAGGACGCTCTCGGTGATCTCGAGCTCGAGGAGATGGGCGGGCAAGCCGGTTTCGGCGAGGATCTCCCCGACCTGCTCGACGAGATCGGGCTGGGTGAACTGGCGCGCCGACAGGTTCACGCTCATCACGAGTTGCGATCCGGGCAGGGTGTCCATCCAGTGGCGCGCCTGCCGGCAGGCCGTTTCCAGCACCCAGCGCCCGACCGGGATGATCAGGCCAGTTTCCTCGGCGAGTGGAATGAACGAGAGCGGCGGCACGAGGCCCCGCGTCGGGTGCTGCCAGCGGACAAGTGCCTCGAGCCCGACGATCCGGCTGGACACGAGATCCACGATCGGCTGGTAGTGGAGGCGCAACTCGTCGCGCTCGAGCGCCCGCCGGAGGTCGTTCTCAAGCTCGACGCGCTCCATGGTCGCGGCGCTCATCGCCGGTTCGAAGAACATGTAGTGCATGCCGGGCGCGCGCTTCGCCTGGACGAGCGCAATCTCGGCTTCGCGGAAGAGGTCGGCGGGGTCGGACCGGCCCGGTCGGGCGATCGCGATTCCCATGCTCGCGTTGACGAACCATTCGCGATCGCCGAGGGTGAACGGCGCCCGCAGGACCTCGATGATCCGATCCGCGATCGGATGGGCCTCGTCGAGACCTCGGAAGCCGTCGAGGATGATGCCGAACTCGTCGCCGCCGAACCGGGCGACGGTGTCCCCGGGCCGCAGGCACGCGCTGAGCCGCTCCCCGACGGCCGCCAGGAGCTGATCGCCGAAGGCATGCCCGAGGCTCTCGTTGATCGTCTTGAACCGATCGAGATCGAGGAGGACCAGGGCGATCGATTCGTCCTCGGCCTCGCGGGCCCACGACAGAGCATGGGCGATCCGATCGGACAGGAGCTCGCGATTGGGCAGTCCGGTGATCGGGTCGTAGAGCGCGCCACGCTGGGCCGTCTCGAAGAGATTGGCGTTGTCGAGCGCAATGGACGCGAGCTGGGCGAACCGTGTCAGCGCCGCGATCTCGAGCTCGCCGAAGCGTCGCCCGCTCATCCCGGAAGCGAGGCCGATGACCCCGATCACCCGCTGGCCAGAGGTCAGCGGCACGCCGACGACGGCCCCGAAGACCGACGTCGGAAGGTTCGTGGCCCGATCGGGCCATGTGTCGTAGTCGTCGATCGCGAAACCGCGTCGCTCGCGCACGACCAGGCCGCTGACGCCGTCGGTCACCGGCATCCGGAACCCGAGGTAGTCGGAGAAGATGCCGATTCCGTGGCGGCAGATGAGGCTTTCGCCGTCAGGCTCGACGAGGTAGATGAAGCCGTGCGGGGTTCCGAGGAGGGCGGCCGCGCGGGTCATGATCGTCTCGAGCAGCTCCGTGGGATCACGCCGATTCATCAAGGCGATTGCCGTCTGGTCGAGCGCCGCGAGATACGGGTCGTGACGGCCCGCATCGGCGCCGCTCGCCTGTGACGACGGCTTCGCCATGTACAGCGACTGGTCGGCGACGGCCAGCAACTCGTCCTTCGTCGCGCCGTCCTCCGGGTGGCACGCCACCCCAACCGAGATCGAGACCCGTGGCCCCGTTCGATCGGCAATGTCAAGGACGGCCTGCCGGATCCGCTGCGCGACCTCGTACGCCTCGATCCGGCTTGCACCCGGCAGGATCACCGCGAACTCGTCGCCGCCATAGCGATACGCCCCGTCCCCGTCCCGGATCCCGGTTCGCAGCGCCGCGGCCACGCTGGCGAGAAGCGCGTCGCCGGCGGGATGGCCGCAAGCGTCGTTGAATGCCTTGAACGAATCGAGATCCAGCATCATCAGCGCGAACGGTCCCTCGGCGGCGGCGATCGTCTCCGCGAACTCCCGCTGGAACTGGCCGTGGTTGCGGAGCCCCGTCAACGCGTCGTGCTCGGCCCGGACCTTGATCGCACCGTGGGCCTCGGCGTTCTCGAGGGCAATCGATGCCTGACCGGCGAACAGCTTCGTCAGTTCGAACTCGTTCTGGGTGAAATGAGCGCCCGACCCGCCGACCCGCCCGATGTTCAGCGTTCCGATCACCTCGGCGCCGACGCGCAGCGGCACGACGAGCATCGATTCGGGCTCGAATGGCGTGCCCGGGGTCTGGACGGACCGCGGGTCGAGGTGGGCGTCGTTCGTCAGTGCCGCCTCGCCGTGCTCGATGACCCAGCCGGTGATGCCGACCCCGATCGGGCCCTCGTAGTCGAGGATCACGTCAGCGAACCGGTCGCGGGCCACGACGGCCCGCCGTACGCCGGCCTCCTTGTCGCAGCGGTAGATCGTCAGCGCGTCGTACGGCACGATCGTCTTGAGCGAGTCGGCGATGAGCTCGAGGACGCCCTTCGGGTCGAGGGTCGATAGCAGGCGCTCGTTCACCTCGAGCAGGCGGCGCTGGCTGGCGAGCTGATGCTCGAGCTCGGCTTGCTGGCGGTTCAGCTGGTCGAGGTGCTCGAAGTTGACGATGGCCTGGGCCGCATAGCCCGCGAAGATCGTCAACGTCGCTTCGTCATCCGGCCCGAACCGGTCCCGCCCGTCGGCCGACACGACGATGACGCCGTGGGCGCGGTCCTCGAAGCTCATCGGCACCACAAGCATCGACTCGACGGTTGCCGACTCGTGGACACGTCGGCCGCGCGGGTCGCTGCCAGCGTCGCCGGTCAGGATCGTCTGGTTGTGCTGAGCAGCCCAGCCCGTCAGCCCGCTCCCGATGGGCGTGCGGAGTTCTTCGATGCTTGGATTCGGATTGCCCCCGAATGTGCCCTTGAAGGCGATCGGCTCGCACAGCATCGTCGCGTGGTCGACCCGGTAGACCCGGATCGTGTCGTGTCCGATCAGGCGCTCGGTGCCCTCGACGATGACCGACGCGATCTCGTCGAGGTCCCGGATCCGGTTCAACCGGAGGGCGAAGTCGTGGATCGCTCGGAGGCGTGCAGCGAGCGACTGCACCGAGTCGTACAGGCGGGTGTTGCCGATCGCGGCGGCCATCTGGTCGGCGAAGCTGCGGGCGAGATCCTGCTGGGCCGTCGTCCAGTCGCGAATGACGTCGTGGTAGAGGACGAGCAGCCCGAGCGGTTCGCCCCGGAAGACGATCGGGACGAAGCAGACGCTGGCGATGCCGTTCCGCAGGTAGACGGGGTAGAGTGCGAGGGTCTTGTCGGCGGTCGCATCGCGCAGGACGACGACGCTCTGGGACCGGATCGCCTGCATGCCTGCCGTCCGGGCGTCAGGTTGGAGCAGCTCGACCCAGTCCATCACCTCCTCCGGCACGTCGTGATGGGCGGCCAGCGTCAGCGGGAACGGCCGTGTCTCGTCGTACAGCCAGAGACCAACCCGGCTGACGGCGAAGAGCGTCATCGAGTCGGCGATCACGTCGTCGAAGAGCGTCGGGAGATCGAGCGGACCGCTCACCTCGGCCGCGATCCTGCGGAGGGCGTCGCCGCCGGCCAGCTGCTCGCGGATCAGGCGGAGCGGCACGTGCTCGCCGTCCGTAACCGGCGGCAGGTCAATACCCGGTGGCGTCGCAGCACCATCGCCGAGCGCGTCTGCGCCGGCGAGCGCGTCTGCGCCGGCGAGGGCGGCCAGGTGGCGATCAAGGTCGGAGCTTCGGATGAGCCGCTCCGTGCGGGTACGTCCTGCGACCGAAGGTAGCTCGCCGCGCGCGCACCAGCTCCGGATCGTCCCGCGGCCAACGCCGGCGATCGTGGCCGCTTCGGCAACGGTCAGCAGCGCCGGGGTCTCGCCTCGCTCGAATGCGACGGCCATCGGTTGCGTGGGTCCTCCACTAGGAGCCTGTCTGCAGCGGGCCGGTCTCGGGCGTACGGAAGCGGTCGGCCTTGGTCCCTGGACGGTACCCGTGCGGCGGGGCTGGGACGATAGCCCAGACGTACCGGCGCCGTGATCGGGCGAGGGTGAGAGGCGCGGTTCCGGCTCGGTCCAGCCTCAGGCCTCGAGCAGCTCCCCGATCGACCCCAGGACCGCATCGGCGAGGGGCTCGAGCTCCGCTCGACCACCGACGCCTGTCAGCACCCCGATCACACGCCCGGCCCCGGCCGATCGGCCCATCGCCAGGTCGGCGGGAGTGTCGCCGACGACGGCGACCCGATCCGGAGCGACGCGCAGGGCCGTGCAGATCGCGAGGACCATGGCCGGGTCCGGTTTCACACCCACCCCGTCGTCACCGCAGGCAATGGCGGACATGTAGTCCCGAATCCCGAGTCCGTGAAGGGTGGCCTCGGTCGGAGCCCGGTCGTCCGTCGTCGCGACCGCGATCAGCCGATCGGTATCGTGGAGAAGGCCGAACAGGGCCGCGAGATCCGCTGTCGGGATCGCCGCTGCGACGGGATCCGGCCTGAACCAGGCGCTCTCGACGGCGCGACGAGCCGCCGCCACGCTCGGGCACCAGCGCCGGATGACGGCGGCGATGACCTCGGCGAGCTCGGCCATCGTCGCGACCGCGAGCGGGGCTCCTGCGCGGATGCGGCCACTCACGGGATCGAAACCGATCGCCGCGAACACGTCGCCCGCGACCGGCCGGCGCGTCGCGCCGTCCAGCCGCTGTCCGAGTTCCAGCGCCCAGCCGCCCCACATCGCGTGGAAGTCGATGAGCGTCCCGTCCTTGTCGAATACGACGAGGTCGATCCCGTCGAGCAGCGGCGACAGCGTGGCTTCGGTCACTCTCCCGCGACGACGTCGATCTCTGGGGCCGGACCAGCACCGATGACGAGGGTCGCTTCCGGCGGGAAGGAGAGCGTGACGACCTCGTCGATCGCGGGCGAGGTCAGGTTCGGGTCGTTGAACGTGTCGAGCGAGACGGTCGTGGTCGAGTCGCCAAGTCGGACGCGAGTCCGGACGATCGAGCCGAGGAAGGTGACGTCCTCGACCGTTCCCCGGAGACGGTTGCTGCCACCGCCCTCGCCGAGCTCGATGCTCTCGGGCCGAAGGGCAAGGGTCACGATCCCGCCGTCGCGGGCCTCGGTGATCGGCCGTGCGGCGCGGAGGTCCTGGCCCTCGGCCGACAACCGGCCCCTTCCCGCC
>Ga0184623_10001396_pt1 | contig 10429 bp, 11 predicted proteins | sample PLM1_100_b1_FD_133138 | JGI IMG/M metagenome (GOLD analysis project Ga0184623, IMG submission 133138) | Groundwater sediment microbial communities from an aquifer in East River, Colorado, USA - PLM1_100_b1 | ecosystem: Environmental > Terrestrial > Soil > Riparian zone | place: USA: East River...
ACCGTTGGGAGCCGGGACGAGCGTTCGCTCGGTGATCCGCGGGTTCCCGCGCGCACCGTCGGCGGGACGCCCCGGCGATCCCGGGCTCTTCCCGTCGGGCTCGGTGGCAGGGCGCGTGAACGCCGAGACGGCTCTTCTGCTCGGCGGCGGGCGCGCGCTGCTGATGCAGCTCGCGCATCCGATGGTCGCCGCGGGTGTGGCCGACCACAGCAGTTTCCGGGGCGATCCGTTCGCCCGCCTGTGGCGAACGCTCAATGCAACGCTCACCGTTTCGTTCGGCGATACCGAACAATCGCGGGCCGCGGCGGCGCGCGTGACCGGCGTCCATCGGCGCGTGCGGGGCGAGCGCGACGGCTGCCCCTACGACGCCCTCGATCCCGAGCTGCTCCTGTGGGTGCACGCCACGCTCGTCGACAGCGCGCTCGTGACCTACCAGCGCTTCGTCCGACCGCTCTCGACGCCGGTGCGCGAGCGCTACTACCAGGAGATGAAGCGTCAGGCGATCGCACTCGAGGTGCCGGAGGCGGCGCTGCCGCCGGGGCTCCGCGAGTTCCGCACTTACGTCTCGGACATGGCGGCCACGCTCGTGGTGAGCGACGAGGCGCGCGATCTGGCCACGGAGGTCGTCCGACCGCCGGTCCCTCTCGCTCTTGCGCCGGGGACCGCGCTCATGCGTCTGATCACGGTGGGGCTGCTGCCGCCGAGGCTCCGCGTCGCGTACGGCTACGCCTGGAGCACCGGGCGGGAGCGGACGCTCGACGCGGTGGCGGCCGCCGCGCGGCTCGCCGTTCCGCTGCTTCCCGACGGGATCAGGCGCTGGCCACATGCCCGGGAGGCGGACCGCCGGCTCGAGGCCATCTCCACGTCCTGCTAGAGGCCCGCGCGCTTCGCGGACACGGGTCAGGCGCTCGCGGCCACGCCGGACGCGCTCTTCGTACCTCGACCGGACCGAGCACATCCGAGAGGCTTGGGCAGATGCGCTTGTGGCTGTTGCGTCACGCCAAGTCGAGCTGGAACGACCCGGGGCTCAAAGACCGGAACCGGCCCCTTGCGCCCCGCGGCGAGCGGGCGGCCGACCGGATGCGGGACTACCTCGATACCGAGGGCATCGGCCCGGCCCTCGTCCTTTGCTCCTCGGCGCTTCGCACGCGGCAGACGCCGTTGAAGGAGGAGAGATGAGCGAACCACGTACCGAGGCAGTCGAGGCCGCCAAGCGGGCAGCGGCAGGCGCGTAGCCGAGTCGTTCGAGGGTGACCCGGCTGGAGCCCCGCTCCTGCACGCCGAGTACCGGTAGCGGCCGACCCACCTCCCCGGCCTCCCGGCTCGTAGGGCGCCCCCCCGTCAGCGGTGACAGGCGGTCCGGCCGTCGTCCAGCGACTTGCCGTCCTCGGCCCGCAGGAACTCCCACTCGTAGCTGGCGTCGTGCAGGACCATCGTCAGCACGCCGTACTCGGAGATCCGCACCCGCGATCCGGTCTCGCGATCGCCGAAGTTGTAGAGGGAGTTGCCGCCGGTGCCGACAATGATCTCCCTGATCCCCTGCCGATCCAGCTCGCCCGATGCGTTCAGCCTCGCGAACCGCTCGTAGAGGTGATCGTGGCCATTCAGCACCACGTCGACGCCGTTCCGGTACAGGAGGCGCCACAGCGGTGCCATGTCCTCGTCGGAACCGTGGGTGTCGCCTGAGGACCACCTCGGGTGGTGCCAGTAGGCCAGCTCACAGTCGTGGTTGTCCGATCGAAGGTCCCGCCGGATCCACGCGAGCTGCTCGTCGGAGATCCCCTCCCCGGAGTTCACGGAGATCAGGTGCCACGTGCCGAGATCGAAGCTGTAGTACCCGTCGGGCGGGTTGGCCGCGTCACCGAAGTAATCGAAATACCCCTGGGCACCCTCGACGTGGTAGTCGTGGTTGCCCGGGGCGGGATGCGTGATGTTCTTGAACTGACTCCACGTGAGGTCGTACGAATCCCTGAACTCTGACAGCTCGCCGTCGTCGTACTGGTTGTCGCCTAGCGTGAGCACGGCGGTGGGGTCGAGGTCGAGGATCAGGTCGGCCGTCTGCTCGTTGGCATCGGACGGCTCACCCTCCTGGGCGATATCTCCGGCCGCCGCGATCACGGGGTCGCCTCCGGTTCCCTGACGCGTTACCCGTTCACGTTCCCGGCGCTCCGCTTTCGGTCGCTCCGCTCCGCGCCGGTCCGCTTCCGGCGACGCGGAGGCGACGACCGAGAGTCCGATCAGGCCGAGGAAGAGCGAACCTGCGACCCACGTACGAGGAAACCTCATGTGACCCCTCAGGGGGACGGGTACGTGCCCAGGATAGTCGGGCCGTTCGCGGAAGCTCAAAGCGCGAGGTCAGGGCCTCGGCAAGCGACCCTTCCCCCCGTCGACGAACGGCCTCTCGGGTGACCAGCTCATCAACCGTGTACTGCCGCCGACGAGCGCCGAGAGGATCGATTTCTCGGGTTCTGGTGTTCACGACCCTCGCTGCGGTGTGACGGCGGAGGTCTCGGGATCTGGACCGTGCGTCCCGATGGGTCAGGTATGTCGACGCTCATCGACGAGGAATCAGGGTTGAGCGTGACCCCCGCTTCGGTGGACACCCGGGGAGGGAAACGCATCCTCGGTCCCACCCGCAGGCCAGAGCCCCACTTCTTGGTGATCAGGTCTCGTTGAGAGGAGCTTTGAGGACCTGCACGTAGCCATCCCGAGACGCAGTGGGCTCGTAGAGACACAAGCGTCCAAACCCATTCAGCGCGTGCCCGAGAAGCACAGCAAGGCTGAACGGTGCCGCCATGAAGACATGGATGACTCCTTGAGTACCCCGCTCCGACCTCACGTGCATCAAAGTCTCCGTGATCTCGCGGACGATGGCCCGCCCATGGGAGTCGGAGACGACTGCATCACGGCGAGCCGGCGACATCGCGCGCAAGCAGCAGTGGATCACCCGAAAGCTGGAGCTGCCGCCGACGACGACGATCGAGTTGAACGTGGGGCCGGACGAGCGCAATCCCGTCTGGCAGGCGCTCGACGATCTCTCGACGGGGCAGAAGGCGACCGCGGTGCTGCTCCTCCTTCTCCTGGAGTCCGACGCGCCGCTGGTCGTCGATCAGCCCGAGGACGACCTGGACAACCGCTTCATCACCGAGGGCATCGTCCCGAAGATGCGCCAGGAGAAGCGGCGTCGCCAGTTCATCTTCGCGACCCACAACGCCAACATCCCTGTGCTCGGGGACGCTGAGCTGATCGCCGCGCTCTCGGCGTCGGGCGAGGCCGGCCGGGGCCACGCCGAGATCCCCCGAGAGTGCGAGGGCTCGATCGACGCCACGAAGGTCCGGGAGCTGGTCGAGGAGATCCTCGAAGGCGGGCGTGAGGCGTTCGAGATGCGACGGCTGAAGTACGGCTTCTGACGACCCGTCGCAGGGTCGGTGTGCAGGTCTCCCTCGGCGACAGTTACCCATGAGTTCGCGGCACCAGGCGAACGGGATGAGTGGATGGAGCGGTGAGGCCAGGCGCTGCACGCAGAGGGAGCAGGCCCGATTCGGAGGAGAAGATGGTCGGCCGCGAACGATCTCGCGGCGGTTTGGAGGTGGGCCCCCCCGCCAGACCGTCGCGGGCGTCAACCGAACCCTGACCTGCCCCGTTGTGCATCTCTGACCGCAGCCCGGTTGCTTAGCCGCCCTCGCAGAGATCACGGCAGCCCTCGAGAACATCCACGAGGACGGCGTCTCGCTGAAGGCCTCCTATCCCGGTTTCGAGCTGAACCGCCTCCAGCGGACCCTCGTGGACATGGTCCGGTCGCTCCGGCAGGATCTCACGGACCCACGGTCACGAGAGTCCCTTGCTGCGGTGAACGGTCTCTCGGCGTCGTTCCTCGAACTCGAGGGTTGTGCCACAGACCGAGCGACACGGCCGGCAGAAGCAATCCGCTCCGTCCGGTGCGGCGGTATTGCATGGCTTCGTATCGATCGGCTGCCGGCAGAAACGTCATGATCGCCAAATCCTATGATGCGGGGTCAAGGCGATGCTGGTCACGGCGTTGCGCGTTCCTGCGGAGCGCTCCGGGCTCCGCTCGCAGGGCGCGGCGCCGATCAGGGAGGAAACCTCGGTCTCCATCACCGCCTGAGCGAGCAGCCGGACACCTTCACGAAGCGCATCGACGTCGTCTTCTTCGAGCAGGTTGCCGATGACCGTTTCGTCTTCGGCCGGCCGTCCGCTGTGTCGGAGCTAGGACTTCGCCGGACCGCGAAACAGATGGCCGCAGTTCGTGCACTTCATGTTGACCCGCGCCGCCGGGCCAGCGTGGGTGAAGGGCTGCGTGCGCGTGGACCCGCACATCGGGCACGCCGGACGGCGTGGCGCCTCATCCGGCCGGGGTTCCGGTTCCGTTCGCTCGCCCATGGCTCTTCTCGACGGTACTCGATGGGGAGGAAGCAAGCGAACTGTATCGCAGGCCCGCGGCGCGGCGCACAACCTCGTCGAGCCTTGCGGCGAGCCCCGCGGCGATCGCATCGGCGAGGCGCGTCAGCGCCTGATCACGGTCCTCGTAGACGAACCGTCGTGAGTGCCCATTCTCCTGAATCGTCAGGTGGTAGACCTTCAAGGCTTCCACGCTAATCCTCTCCGTCAACTCGCGTTCCCACTGGGACTTGTCCTTATGCAGTGTAGTCCTCGAAGCTCGTTCCTCCTCTCTCGCACGGGGCGTTCTCGCTCCGGACGACAGAACGGCGAACTGCGAACGGGTTCCCTAGAAGGGGCGTCTGCGCGTGGATTCTGCGTGAAAATTCGACTCATTTCCCCTAGTCACCGACTCGAAGCGACAAAGCAAGAATGATCGACATTGAGCATCCTCACGAGCAGCAGCCCATCAAGCTCTTACGTAAGACGACAGACGGGCAGACTGGGGTCCACATCGGGGTATGGGTTGCGGCTCTGGCCGGCCGTGGAAGTGCTCGTCTTGAGGACCGTCAAGAACCTCCGCGGCCGAGTGGGGCCGCGGTGCTAGGGTCGCGAGGTGCACGTCCTCGAGAACGTCCTCGCCGGGCTTAACGACGCCCAGCGTGAGGCCGCCCTCGCGGTGCGCGGGCCGGTGGCAATCCTGGCCGGCGCGGGCACGGGCAAGACCACGACGATCACGCACCGGATCGCGTGCCAAGTCGGGAGCGGCGCGTTCGACGCGTCGCAGATCCTCGCGGTGACGTTCACCGACAAGGCTGCCGGCGAGCTGAAGCGGCAACTCGTGGCGCTTGGCGTGGAGGGGGTCGAGGCTCGCACGTTCCACTCGGCCGCGCTCTCGCAGCTCTCACGGCTGTGGCCCCCGCACACAGGTGAACCGCTTCCCGAGGTGCTCGACCACAAGGCGCCGCTCATCGCCTCGCTCGCGAACGCGTTGCCGCCGCCGCACAAGTTCCTGCCGCGGCGCGAGCTCGCGAGCGAGATCGAGTGGGCCAAGAACCGGATGATCCCGCCAGCGCGGTACGACGCTGACCTCGGCGACCACGAGCCGCCGATCCCGGCGGAGCTGATGCTCCGCATCTACGAGGGGTACGAGCGGCGCAAGGGTGCGATGGGCCGGCTGGATTTCGAGGACATGCTGGGGCTCGCCCTGCGGCTCTTCGACGAGCACCCGGATGCCGTCCACGACGTCCGCTCGCGGTTCTCCGCGTTCACGGTGGACGAGTTCCAGGACGTGAACCCGCTGCAGGCGGCGCTGCTCGACCGGTGGCTCGGCGAGCGCGACGACCTCTGTGTCGTTGGCGACGACTACCAAACGATCTACGCGTTCACGGGCGCTTCGCCCGACCACCTCCTGGGCTTCACGCGGCGGTTCCCTCACGCGAAGGTGGTCCGCCTCGAGGAGAACTACCGCTCCTCGCCCGAGGTACTCGACGTGGCCAACCGGCTCGCCCCTCGCCTGGGCAGGTTCCGGAAGACGCTCCGGGCGACGCGGCCCTCGGGGCCCGCGCCGGTCGCGCGCGCCGAGCCCGACGAGAAAGCCGAGGTCGACGCCGTCATCCAGGCCGTCCGGCGTCTATGGGACGAGGAGGCCGTGCCGCTCGAGGAGATCGCGGTGCTGTACCGGATCAACGCCCGCTCCGAGCCGCTCGAGGAGGCTTTCGCCGACGCCGGCATCCCATACCAGGTGTGCGACGGCGCGTTCCTCCGGCGACCGGGACCGCGCGGGGTGCTCCAGCGGCTGAAACGCTCGGGCGGAGGGTCCGTGGCCGAGACAGTCGCGGACATCACCGACCAGCTCGGCTACGACGCCGAGGCGTCGCCTGACGCCGACGAGGAGGTCACGCGCCAGTCCGACCTCGCGCGCATGCGCTCCCTTGCATCGGAGTTCGAGCGGGCGGACCCCGTCGGCGACCTGGCGGCGTTCGTCGCCGAGCTGGCCCGCCGGTTCTCCGCTGAGCACAGCGGCCGAGGCGTGAACCTCCTTACATATCACCGCGCGAAGGGCTTGGAGTTCGACGCGGTGTTCCTCCCGCGTCTGGTCGACGGCGAGCTTCCGTTCCGGTCGGGACGAGCCAAGGCCGACCCCGAGGAGGAACGACGGCTGCTCTACGTCGGGATCACGCGAGCCCGCCGGTACCTCTTCCTCACCTGGCCGACCGACGGTCGCTCGCAGCCGAGCCCGTTCATCGACGAGCTGGACCTTGCGCCGTCGGTGCCCCCGAGGAGGTCGTCGACACCCCGGCCATCGGTCACGGTGGGAAGAGGCGGCGCGCTCTTCGACCGGCTGCGCGAATGGCGCCGCAAGCGGGCGCAAGCCGACGGCGTGCCCGCCTACGTCGTGTTCCATGACCGGACGCTCGCCGAGATCGCCGAGCGTAAGCCCAGGGACTGGGCCGACCTCGCGGCCGTGGCGGGGGTCGGACCCGGCAAGCTCGAACGGTACGCGGACGAGGTGCTGGAGGTCGTCGCGGCAGGCTAGTGCAATCAGTTGCGGACTGATTCTCCTTCACCCCGTTCGGCATCGCGGGCGCTCCGATTAGCCGGGTGGTGGACAGACGAGGTTCGACTATCGACAGGAAGCCGACGGGACGATCCACGAGATCTACGATCCTCGGCATAGTGGTACCCAGCCAACACTACGTCAGTCGCTTGTCTCTCGGATCTGCGATCCGCAAAGCTTCGATGTCTCTGGTGGCGAGCTCTCGAAACCGCTCAACCATGGATCCCATGAGGTGGTCTGGTGCGGCCGACTCAGAGAGCGCCTCAAGTAACCACCGCCGGGTTAACGAAGGCCCCCACTTCGGCCAAGCCCGTGAAAGCGACGGTAGGCCGGGCGTCTCGACAGACGAGGGTGGCGGCCTTGTTTGACTAGTCCTCGAAGGGCTTGCCCGGGACGAGGAGCGATGAAGTAGCTCCGCGAGCTGTCTCGCTCCCGTGGCGACCACGCCCGGATCGTCGCCGTCCCTAGGCACACTGCAGAGCCCAGCGGACCGATGCCTCCACGTCCTCCCAGGAGAACAGACGGCCCGGCCGGACCCATACCCTGCCAGCCTCGAGGATGGCCTCGGCCACCCCGGGGACCCGGAACAGAGCCGCGAGGGTTGGATTGGGAGCGGCCATCTCCGGACTCTCGCCCACGATCCTGGGTCCTTCGTAGGTGACCTCGAACGCTCGTGGCGGAGGCTCGCCGAGGAGGGGAGCGGGAGCCCCCCACGCTGCCTCGATGGCCCGCGCTACCCCCTCCCACGCCGCCTTGGCGTTGCAACCGGGGCTTAGGTTCAGCCGCGCCCGGTACCGGTGGACGTCGACGGAACGGACCCCGTCCACTGCGAGCAAGGAGCGGAGCCCTTCGGGTGGGCTCGCCGGCGGGCACTTCTCGATGGTGGCCCGGGTGAGTTCGACACTCGTGTGGACACGGATCACCCGGGGGTTAGGGGCTCTTTCCAGGGCCCACATCACGCCGGCCGAGCCTCCTCGCGGACCATGCTGTCGTCACGGGGGCCGGGGCGGCAGGCGCCTCCTGCGCCTAACGCCGGGGTGGGTCGGGGCGCCGCGGCCTTAGGCGCCTGGATGCACTCCTCCGCCCCTCGGCCACGGATTTGTGCCGAAAATGGCTCACCGCTACAGTTGAGGCCTCAAGGTTTCGACTGAAGGAGGGCGGGATGGCGAAGCCGGAAGTTAAGAACCTTGATTCTCCAGACGAGACGCGGCCCTTCGTTGACAAGGGAAAGGCCGACATCGTCAAGCTCGGCGGGGTAACGGTGGGGCGGGCTGTCTTTGAGCCCGGCTGGAAGTGGTCAGAGCACATCAAGCCAATTGCAGGCACCGAATCGTGCCAGTCTTCACACACGGGATACGTCATCTCGGGGCGACAGCACATCGTGATGGACGACGGCACAGAGTTGGACCTCGGCCCCGGAGACGCCTTCGTGATTCCTCCTGGGCATGACGGTTGGGTGGTTGGTGACGAGCCTGCCGTAGCTCTGGACTTCACTGGCATGGAGCAGTACGCCAAGCGGGCCTGAACGCCACCCTCCGGGCAGCCAGACCTGTGGCTTGTTCAGGCTGGGATTCCCGTGCACGCGGTCCGGTGAACAGCGGCTCACAGCCAGTCCGGAAGCTCCCGGCCGGTGGCCGCGTGGAACTCGGCGATCACTCGCCGGGCCGTCTCCACAGCCCACCGCGCTTCCCCGGCCCCGACTTCAGCCGGGATTTCCGGAGGCGGCGTCAGGGACCGGCGGTCTAGCCTCTCGGGCTCGCCCCGGAACCCGAGGGCCGCGTCGCGAAGGGCCTGCAGGCCCTCCAGTTCGGGCGCCGCCTCGAGCTGCCTTCCGAGCGTTCGCTCGCAGAGGTCGTGCCATTTCGGCAGGAACCGAGCCCGGTAGTTGAAGCTCCCGATCTCTTCTCCCCCTACGCGGTTCACCAGAGCCTCCAGGGCGGCGTGCGCTGCCAACACTGCGGCCACCGCCCGGCCCCGGCTATCACTCGCACCGGCGGCCAGCTCGTTGGCGACCGAAAGGAGCGTTCCCGGCTCGACCATTGGAGTCATGCTAACGCCCCGCTATCCTCACGGGATCAGCGGTGACCGACTCCGTCATCTTCGTCGTCTCCGCCGAGTCCGTCCGGCTCCCCTCCTTTCCGGGCCGGACCTACCCCGACCATGCCATGGCGATGCCCAGAGCTCGGTTCGATGCGATCCTTCGCGACGCCGCCCTGGCCGCCGGAGCCGAGCCAGTCACCGGACGGGTGGTGGATCCGATCCGCTCCGCCAACGGGCTCCAGGGATTCATGCGCTCGGACGGCCGGCGGCTCCGTGCTGACGTCGTGATCGGGGCAGACGGCGCACTGAGCCGCGTCGCCACGGCCGCCTCTCTGGTCGACCCGAGTCGTGTTCTCTGGGGATTCGCCGTGAGCGCCTATGTCGAGGAGCTGGTTCGGCTGCCTCACATCGTCATGTGGGAACCCGAGCCCTGGAGGATCTTCCCCGGCTACGGCTGGTTGTTCCCGGGCGTGGACGGCTACGCGAACGTCGGCCTCGGCCTAGGCCTCCGCGCTGATCGCTCGGGAGCTGTGGCGGCGACCGATTGGTTCGACGCCTTCATCGACCACCTTCGGCGCCTCGGTGTGCTGAGCCGGCGGCCGTCCCGACGGCCCGCCCTCCGCGGCGGCTGGCTCAAGATGGGCATGATCGGAACGATCGCGGCGCGAAGACGGACCCTCCTCGTCGGTGATGCCGCGGGGCTCGTGAACCCACTTCAGGGAGAGGGTATCTCGCAGGCGATGAGAAGCGGGCGCGCGGCCGCGGAGGCGGTGCTCGCCGGACCGGACGCCGCAGCCACCCGCTATAGCGCGTTCCTCGCGGCGACGTACGCACCGTTCGAGTCGGTGACTGCCGCGGCACAGTCGGCGATGCTGAAAAGGCCGCGCCTCGTGTCGGTGCTAGGACGTGTGCTTACTGCCCCGGTACTCTCGCACGCGCTGCGCGGCGGCTGGTCAATCTACTGGAACGACCTCCTGGAGGGAGCCGCTCCCAGCTCGGCCCGGAACATTGCGTCCCTCGTCGCCCTGGCCGGACCCGCGGCTACCTCGAGAGGGAGAACACGCCGGTGGTTCACCGAGGCCATGAGCCTGAGGAGCTCATCCTTGCGTCACGCGCTCGGCCTTCCCGCGGACGACCCAACCAGGGAGTCGGCCGCCTCCGGAGTGATGATGTTCACATCTCCACGGGCAGGCGTGCTCGAAGGGATGCCCGGGCAGGACGAGGCGCGAGCCGTGCCGGGGATCGCCGAGCTTGAGATCACGATCGCATCCGGCCGGGCTGTCCAGCCGCTCCCGGAGGGCGACCGGTATCTCGGCTTCCTGTTCGCGCGAGCCGGCACGCCGGAGGAGGTCGAGGGCGCGCTGCGGGCGGCGCACAGCCAGCTTGAGATCGTCATCGCTGGTGTAGGGTCGAGGAGATGAGGTTCGGCGC
>Ga0184623_10001397_pt1 | contig 10428 bp, 8 predicted proteins | sample PLM1_100_b1_FD_133138 | JGI IMG/M metagenome (GOLD analysis project Ga0184623, IMG submission 133138) | Groundwater sediment microbial communities from an aquifer in East River, Colorado, USA - PLM1_100_b1 | ecosystem: Environmental > Terrestrial > Soil > Riparian zone | place: USA: East River...
CATGGATTTACGGAATTTACTAGGTTATGAGGGAATCATTTAAGAATTTTGGCACATCAGCACTTGCATCGGCGATCACGTCAGGTGCAACCAGCCTCTCAGTGACGGGTGGCTCGGGATCATCTTTTCCTACCAGCAATTTTGTGATTGTGATTGATACAGAGAACATTCTCATTGCCTCTCGTGCCACAGATACTCTTACTGTGGCATCGGGTGGACGTGGTTTTGATGGAACGGGTGCTGCGGCGCATAACCAGGCGGCAACAGTGCAGCTCTCGGTGTGTTCTTACAATTTCAATCATCTCTGGGCCAATGTTGCTGATACGTTTAATCCAGATGTTCCTCCGGTGCAGTACCCTCTCTCAGCATCAGGTGTTCCGACGGGATCTGCTGATTCTCGTGACAATGAGTTTGAATCGGTTGGTTCCTGGACGCTTTTTCCAAGCTCTCTTCCGACTGGTGCAGTTTTCTCTGCTGGCGACCCCATTGGATCAAATTTGGTGTTTAAGCGTGGGACAGGTACTGACAATAGTCTGTATGTAGCCTACAAAGCCTTCTCGCCAGGATCTAGCGCGTGGACAGCAACATGCAAGATGTCTGATGCTTTTAATGTTCCAGCCAATTCATCGCAAAATACAGAGTTTCGTTTTTTTGCCTCGGATATGAGTACGCCGACAACTTCTGATCCTGGCAATGCCATGCGCATTGATGTGATAGCAAGCATGGCAAATTCAGGAAATGTGGTCACGGGGACACGCAAGGTACGTTGCTCAAAGGACACTAATTCTTCGTGGGCAGCTCGCATGGCATGTCCTGTTTCCTTTGGGCAGCCGCTCTATCTACGCATGAATAACGATGGGGCTGGTCGATGGCAACTCTTCTTTGGTGATGGTGTAACATATACACTTTTAGTAGACGAGACGTTTTCGGTTACTGTTGCTTCCATTGGTCTTTCATTCTACTCAGATTCTGGCAATGTGAATCTGAATCATGCTGCTCTGGTTGATTTTGTGCGTGTCATTGTTGGCACTCGCCTCCAGTATTACGGATAGGATGCCATGGGATCACAACCAGTTGGCCTTGGTCAGTTTGGAGAGCCACGATTTGGCGATCAGCTTACCATTGATCAGCATTCCCATTCAGCAAATATTGCTCTCAGCTATACGATTGGATCGCTTTCGGGATCAATATCTGCTTCTGCGATCTGGAAGCTTGGCATCTCTAGATTGGGAGACGGGCTTGGGTTTTCACTACTTCCGAGAATTAATGCTCTTGGTGTCTCCTATAGTATATCGCCTTCAAAGTATGCGGTCCCGCTCTCTCTTACCTATACAGTCCAGCGGCCACATACAGCGCCATTGCTGATCTATTATCTGGTTGCACCGCCATCTCGGTTTTCAATTAATGGAGATAGCTCGATTGTACGGCCAGATCGTATGACACCAGGATCACGTCCGGTTACAGCCAGAACTCTGCTGGCCTCTCCCATCATACAGGGGTTTGAGACTGTTACCTGGTCTTATAGCACGCTTTTATGGGCAGAGTTTCAACAGATTATTGGTCACTATGATCCAACAAATCCAATTGTCATAATCGGGTTCCCTGATCAATCAGGGTCCTGGGTACTTCGCAAAGCTGTGTTTCATCCTCCAGCTTACGGCGAGATGCAAACAATGCTTATTTACAATGTGTCACTCTCGTTCTCTATTCTTTCATCGTGAGAAAGGCAGCATAAAATGCTAGATTTACTTCTCCCTGAGAAGGAAATACATCTCGTAGACTACGAGCCATATCATCGGTTATCAGTGAAGCCCAGAGGATTTAAAGAATTTTGTAATATGTACGATCAAAAAGAAGGTGGCGCTGCTGGCCTTTGGGAAGTTGTACAGCTTGATGCAAAGACTGGCGATCCAAAGATACGCGTATGGTCTAATAAAGTTCTGACCGACAAAGGCGCAACAAACATATTAGAGTCTGCCATATCTAACGCCGTACCTTCTGCCGTTTTTAACAATCTGTATATCAATAACAATGATGGCAGCACAACTTTGACAACTGCCTTGACTAACGGACAGACCTCGGTCACGTCGTTAGCTGTTGCAGCTCTACCGGCAGCCATTCCTAGCGGCTCGCAGATTCAACTTGGATATGGTACGGGACAAACACAAACTGTTACAACATCTGCTCTAGCAAATCAAGGTGCCACGTCAATCTCTGTTACCAGCTTTACGGCAAACGCCGCGTATGCTATTGGAGCTGCTGTGGTTCCTGTGCCACAAGTAACCGACAATCCCTCAAATGCTAACCTCAAGGCGAACCAGTCCAGTGTAGTTGAACAGTACTCAGGAAACCTTTCCTCGGGCGCTTTTTCTACTGACTCTACAACTGGGGCAGGCAATAGAAGCCGCACTGTTGTGTTTCTGTTTCGCAATAGTGTAAATGGTGGTTCCACCCCAAATGGTGACTATACTTCATTGTGGCTCGTGAATGTATCAAGTGCAGCGGGTGTAAATAACTATATTGACCATCTGGTCAATACTAAAATGCGCGTGGATAACTCGAATAACGTAAATGCAACCTGCACAATTAAGATATAGAAAGGTAAGAGCACATGATCACTGAATGTATACTTGTTACGGTCAATACGTCTGAAGTCCGTTCTGCTCTGCGTGATTATCCAGGCATTGAGCTTGTTAGTTCTCAGGATTCATTTATTGTGTGGCATTGGATAACCCCTAGTGGGGAAGATCTTGCAGTAGTAGGGTCAATTGAAGGATACAAAGGAACTGTGCAAATAGTATGACGGCATTAACAGTTTATCCGTCTAACATTGCGGCGTCGACCATCGCTACCGCTGGTAAGCTTTCATCGACTACTGGCGGCACAGCCTCATCATGTTCTACCAAAATAGGGACTGCAACGGGATATGGGCAGCTTTACGCGCTAACGAACTCGAACGCCTGGCCTGCACTCGGTTCAATTGGATCACCTGATGGGAATGGTTTCCTCTGGGACGTGACAACTCTTGTTGGGAATACTCTTGCAGCAGGGAACTGGACACCAACTATCCGTGTACGTATTAGTGGTGGCACTGCTACGGCTGACTTCTATGTGCGGATCTACAAGTATAACGGCGGCACGTATACCTTTGTAGGAACGTGTATCGCAACAGGAAATAATCTCACATCAGGGTTCCTTAACCTGACTTTTAATAATACCTCTCTTGGTTCGATGGATTTTGCCACAGGGGACAAGCTCTATATTGATGTCTGGTCAAATATCACTACAAATGGTACAGGTTCCAGTTCCGCGACCATGATCATGACGGTCTCTGATAGTGGTACACAAGGGGTTACCACTGAGCTAATCGTCACGCCTGGGTATGACACAACATCTGTAGTTAATGCGAACAATATGGGCGGCATTGAATCCAATGTTGGATCTGATCTGTTATTGAAAACAGATAATGTCATACAGCCTCCTGCACAACTTCCTGGTACAGTCCAGGGCTTAGTCATGGCCTGGATTTATCCTGGAGACCCTGCGTGCAATGCTCCGTCTGAATATTCAGACGGCAGAGTTATCAGTGTATTAAAACCCGAATATTTTAGCCTGGGAAATAATGGTGTACTCACTGAGCTTACTGAAGATGCTAATGGATGTAATGCATACAGCGCTGCAAATGTTGCAGACGTTAAATCGTATAGTGATCAGCAATTTGTAACAATAAGTGGAACGGCGGCTGGATTTAATACACTTGTAGGCAGTAGTACACTTACGACAAATTTTATTAATACATTAACCAATTTTCTAACAAACAATGGATTAACGGGTGTTGAGTTTGATTTTGAAGGTTTTGGTACATGGACAGCAACGAACTATTCTCGCTATAAGACGTTATGCACAACGGTTGGAAACTCACTACACAGTAATGGTTTCAAGCTTATGATTGATGGCCCTGCCATACCAAACGCTACATATCAGGGATACTTCCTTTGGAAATATGAAGACTTCAATAGCTTGCCGGTCGACTATATTTGCGTCATGGCGTATGACTTTATGTTTGACAATGGAGCAGGGACTCCTGTTGCATCTCTTGCAGATCTCACTGCCTCATGTAATTGGGCAATGTCCAAGATAACGAACCCTGCAAGACTTGTTATTGGACTCAATAATTATGGATACCATGGTACTACCGATGGTTACAGTTTCACCATCGACACGTACGCACAGTCACAGAGCTTGCCTGGGTTTGGTACTGCGACTAGAAATAGCTCTTCTGGTGAAATGGTGTGGGCGCAAGGCGGGGTAAGCTATAACTATTCTGACCAAACAACCCTTGATGGTAAGAAGACAGCAGTGTATGCAACCGGATTAGATCAGATCAGCGTCTGGCATCTGGGCGGTAATTTGTGGTTTTCTCCTGATCCTCCCTCTGAGCCCCCTCAAGCTCAGGCACAAGATATAGGTAGATTGCAAAGATGGCCTGTAGACGTTCTTATAGGAAAGGACTCCGTTTTTTTTTTAAGATCGGCTCTCTCCGTTGATGCCCTGACAGGATCTGATAGGCTTCTAGCAACGTATAATGCCACTCTTGTGGATACTAACACCGGTAGCGATATAGGCGGAATGTCACCAGACGCTCCAATTGTAATAAATGCCAATGAGATGGGAGGGATAGATATCCTTATCATTTCAGATCTGGGCAAATTGCAGCGTTGGTCTATAGATGGCCTTACCATATCTGACTTTGGTTTCTGGCAAGGAAGCTATGTTGGTGTAGATGTACTCTTCGCTGGTGATCAGACCTTCATTCCTATCATTCCTGTGCCCCCCACAGCGCCTTTGACGGTTCTAGATAATATCATTGTTTCTGGCGGAGGATCGTGCCTCCCTATCACCATTCCGCCCTTTTCTTATAGCATGAACAGTGTCCTACTTGATGTTCCGTATCTTGCTTCTGGGATAGCAGTCCAGGGAAATTTTATACCTACAAGAGCATCTTTTCAGCTTATATGGCGGAGTGCCTCAGTAGCCACTCAGAATGCGTTGGGCAATGGAGCAATTGGGATAATGACATTTGCTGCTGGTGACGGTTCAAAAGTCCAGGGCCTTGTTCAGATAAAAAGCAGTGTTTCAGGGTTGCTTTTTATCGCAATAATGACAACGCTCCAAAGCATTTTAGTTGATAAGCGAGTGATTGTTACACAGTTCTATTAGTATTTTTTTATAAACATGTGTTTACAAAAAAGAGGTGGCTATGCAGATAACTCAACTTCTAGCCTGGCCTGTAGTTAATTGGCCTGGGACTGCTGCTGCCACTCAATACACGGTTACAAGGATGTATCCGACAGAGCAGCACGTTACTGACGTTGCAACGAATAGTGCCTCCATTTCTTACGATGAGGCAGCTTCTCTTGTCTTCCAGATTCGACCAACAAGCGGGACTTATCCTGCTCTTACTTATGGCCCAGAGGTGCTGACCTATGTAAATCAGTATGTGGCGTGTCGGGCTTATATCAGGCAACTTGTGCGAAAGTCGCTTGGAGATCGCTCAGACAAAGTGAAAGGAAGTGTCTTGTGGCCTGACGATGAGATCGACTCGTATATTGCCCGCGCCATTGTTGAGCTCAATCAGCTCTTTCCTGTTGAGAAGAGTACGACGATCACCCTTATCCAGGGACAGCGTAACTATCCGGTTCCATCTGACTTTGCCTATGCTCGGTCGGTGGAATTTGTCTCGAATGCCGGTAATCTGCATCTCTATCTCAAAGAGAAGCCATTCCGTGGAGGGGAAAGTACAGCAACCTCTTATGTTGGTTATTCAAAGCTAGGCGCGATAGCTTCTCCGCTCACTGGGCGCTTTTATCCAGGACATTATTATGTCTATGAGCAGGAGCTCTGGATTGACTTTGATCCTACGTCATCAACAAACACGATCACTATAAAGTATGCTGGCAATCGCCCACTTCCAGTAAGCGATGCTGAAGTTCTGGCATTTGAACAGCCGGATATTGAGCTGGTCTCGCTCCGAACACAGGTCTTTTGCTGGCTAAGAATTGAATCTTCTGACGTAAAGATCAGTCGCTGGACTGAAGAAAAGAAACGTGATGATTTACCAACTGCAAGAATGTCGACAGAGATACAAAAGATGTATAATGGTGCAGTAATCGATAGAAAAGAAAAGCGCCCTGTTGTGCGCAGGTTAGTTCGTAGATAGGAAAAGATTTGTATGCCTTATCATCTTGGAGATATCGACGAAAAGATACTAGATGCAATTGGGAGAGTATTTGATATTGAGTTGGTGCAACAGCCATCTCTCTCAGGCGATCCCCTTGCACTCCAAGCGCTCAAGCAGGCTCCACTCCAGGATGATCCTACGCTATCAGCCCCCTATGTGGTGTATAACAATGACCTGGATGGGAAGGATCAGAGCATCCGCCTGGTAAAGCGCGGTGAAGAAGAAGCTGAGTACGGGATGGCCGAGATAGGCGGACCCATTAGATACCTTTATTGCTATGCCTGTCGGTTTGGGACACCAGAAGTGTCAACACGAGAGGAAGCCAGAGCTGATGGTGCAGCTCTGAAGGACAGGATCATTGTAGCCCTCATAAAGCATGCCAACCTCTCTAATGTCCTCTCCCCTGGCATTCTTTCCTCTGAGGATGAGACAAAGCGCATCGAAGATCAGAACAACCGTCTTGTGACTGGCGCTGGGTACTCCATTTTTGGCGGTGAAAATACTTTCTTTGGAAAAGGCAGAGTGTATTTTCGCTATCCAGTGGCTTGGGACATCAACATATCCTTCTAGTGGCCTGATTCCCTCCTGTATCTCTACACTACAATTCAAAGAGTTGTTTACAAGAGGAGCTGATTTCATGGTTTACGTTTATGTCCCTCAAAAGAACTTACTTCCAGATTATAAGTTTGTTGCTTTGCCTGCATATTGGGAAGCACCAGTAAAACATCGCCCAAAGTCACTTGTAGAAATATATGATAAGCTAGCAAAGCCACATGAGTGTCTATGGGAATTCAAGACCACATACAAGAAGACAGGGGAAGTTATAGAGCGCTCCATCCATAAGAACGTCATCACGGATAAGGGCGCTATAGCGATGCTCAAGAATACCTGGAACAACGCCGGAAGTGCTGTAGGCATTTTTAATCGTTTCCATTTAAGTCCAAATGGGTGTGCAACCAGGATCACAGGCGCGACGGGGACCTCAGCTATCACTACGCTGGCAGTCGAGTCTCTACCAGCGGCTCTTGCTGACAACGATCAATTGACGCTAGGCTATGGCGGCGCAAACGAGCAGACAGTCCAGGTCAACAATGGGGCTGGTTATGCTATTGGGGCGACATCAATCACGGTTGATAGTTTTACTCCAGCTATAAATTTCCCAGCGAACACAGCACTGGTGGCTAATCCTAAATATACAGATAATCCCTCTTCTGTTTCAAATACGGTTGATTCTGGAGCCCTTGCAGGGGGAGATTTCACCTTCACAGAGACAACGGGGCTAGGGAATAGACAAGTTGCCATTCACAAGATCATCACGGGTACCACTGGTAACGCAGGGCAGTATACAGAAGCATATACGTCAAACGCTGCAACAATTGCAACAAATGCTACAGCATCACATCTCATATTCCCTGCAAAGGTACTCAACGACGAAACAAACCAGGACATTACTATAGTAGAAAAAGCTTAATAAGAGCAAAGCAGGAAAGCAATGGCGTTTGCATATAAAAAGCAAATAACCATTGATAATACTAAAGTAAGTGGCAGTACAAACTTTAGTAGCTTTCCTGTACTCATCTCACGTACTGACGTAAACCTCAAAACCGTTGCCAATGGCGGCCATGTGCAGAACAGCAACGGTTTTGACATTATATTCAAAGACAGTACAGAGGCCACAACTCTTGATCATGAGATAGAGAAGTATGTAGCAACAACTGGCGAAATTGTGATGCACGTACGCATTCCAACGCTCGGTGCTACATCAGATACCGTCATCTATATGTACTATGGTGACTCCTCTATCTCGACTTCTCAAGAGAACAAGACAGGTGTTTGGGACAGCAATTTTAAGGGCGTCTGGCACCTCAAAGAGGCTACGGGTACCAATGCCACTGACTCTACTTCCAATGGTGTGACCGCTACCCAAGTGGCATCTCCAACACAGGGGGCGGCTCAAATTGGGGGCGGACTGACTTTCAATGGATCGACGCAAAATCTCAATACAAACAGTACAACCGTCATTGGCAACCAGGGGGCTCTGACCATATCGGCGTGGGTCAAAATTGGCACTTATGCTGCTCAGATGGGAGTCGTCTCCAACCTCGGTGCAGGTGGCGCATTACTAGAAACGGCCCTTGCTTCTAATGATGTCCTTGCTTACATTAACGGCAGCTATGGCACAACAGCATCAGGAATATACACGACAGGAACCTGGCGCTTGTGGTCTATGGTCTTTGATGGCTCTCTGTCAGGGGATGCCAATAGGCTTAAATTCTATCTAGATGGCGTTCAGAAGACACTTAGCTTCATCGGATCAATTGGAACAACTACAGGCAGCAGTGCAGTAAACACACACATTGCTAACAGGCCAGATGTGAACTTCAGACTAAATGGGGCAATGGATGAAGTTCGCATTTCAAATGTTGCTCGCTCTGTTGACTGGATTTTAACCGAATACAATAATCAAAGTTCTCCAAGCACTTTTCATTCAGTCGGGTCTGAGCAGACATTTGAAATTACCGTAACCTCAACTGTCACTGATCAGGCTGCGCTCCTTTCAGATGCCATCTCCTCTAAGAGCGCATCAAGCATTTCCGAATCAGTGCAACTATCCGAAGCTCCTGCTTTTATAGCGCTAAGCACTTTTGCCGATACCGCCCAAATTAGTGAGGCGCACTTATCATCTGGCGTAGGGCAATTTACTGAGAGCGCTCTGTTATCAGAAAACACTTCCGCATTAGGGATATCGTCCATTACAAATAATGTTATTTTATCTGATGGGATCACCTCTATAGCCGCAATTAATCCTGCTCTCCAGGATAATTCTGTGTCTACATCAGAGACAATTTTTAGCACAGCGATTGCGAATATATCAGAAGTGACAACACTGTCGGAAGCTATCATTACCTCTGGGGTGGCACAATTTGCGCCTGAAAATGTATCCATCTCTGAAGTGTTAGTCCAGACGGAAATAATACAAATTGTTGACTCTGCTCTGCTTTCAGAGACCCTGGCGAGTGTTGATATCAGCTCGCTAAAAGAGGCTGTATTGGCCCAGGAAAGCCTTACAGTGGCAGAGGCCAGCCAGTTCGTAACAGACACCGTATTTCCTTCTGAGGCGCATGCTAGTATAGGAATTGCTCAGCTTGCCGATATCGCCCAGATCTCTGAAACAATCTTAACAATAGAAGCCACTCAATTCGATCTTGATACAGTTTCCCCTGGTGACTCTCTTGTATCTCAGGAGACAGAAGTACTGACTGAAGCTGTATCACTTGCAGAGCAGCTTTTAATGCTAGAGACTGCTATATTTTTATCTGACATCATTTTCGCAGAGGAGAGTTTGAGCACGGCAGAAATTGCGGCTTTCTTCAACGATGTGCAACTTCTTGAAAGTATATTCATAGTAGAGGATGCTGAATATATAGAGGGAGTAGCACTATCCGAACAAATTATTATCCAAGAAGAGGGAACAATAACGATACAGAGTACGTTTATCGATGAGCCAGTACTCCTATCTGAAGCAGCTTTCCTCATCGGACTATCGACGGCTTCCGCGAGTGTGCAAACCTCAGAAAATATTTTGGGCCAGGAATCACAGTCTTTCAGTGATATTGCAATGCCCTCTGAGACATTTTCTAGCTTAGACATTATCCAACTTACTGACTCTGCCCAAATCTCAGAGTTCATTCAGACAACGGGAACCACTCAATTTAGTCCTGAAATAGTCCTGCCAAGTGACTCTTTTGAATCTCAAGAACAATCAATACTATCTGAAATTATATTGCTTGCAGATCATATTTCAGCGCTAGAAACTGCTGTATTGTCACCTGATGCCATTCTTGCAGCCGAAAGTTTAAATACAGTAGGTCTTGCGTCTTTCTTCAACAATGTGCAACCTTTAGAAAGCATATCCGCTGTAGAGGATGCTAAATATACGAATTCAGTATTACTCTCTGAGCAAGTCATTATTCAGGACGAGGGATCAGCAACGATAGAGAGTGTAATCACTGATGATTCTGTGCAACTTTCCGAGTTCCTGTCCTTTATTGAAGCCTCTGCGATAATTGAAATAGTACAATTAAATGACAATGCAGCATTCACCGGACATTCAGGCTTTTCCGATGGTGTGCAGATTTCAGAGTATTCATCTTATAAAGAATTGTCTACTCTCTCTGAAGGCGCAC
>Ga0184623_10001398_pt1 | contig 10427 bp, 8 predicted proteins | sample PLM1_100_b1_FD_133138 | JGI IMG/M metagenome (GOLD analysis project Ga0184623, IMG submission 133138) | Groundwater sediment microbial communities from an aquifer in East River, Colorado, USA - PLM1_100_b1 | ecosystem: Environmental > Terrestrial > Soil > Riparian zone | place: USA: East River...
ACGCCGAGCAAGGCAACAACATCGTCCGCTGGACCGAATTCGACCGAGGCGGCCACTTCGCCGCGCTGGAAGCCCCGGACCTGCTCATCGGCGACGTCCGCGCGTTCTTCCGCGACCTGCGCTAGATGCCGCGGCGGCGCCGGTTCCACGAGCCGGCGCCGCCGTCCCTACTGCCGCAACCCTGCCAGCGCCGCCGGCAACGGTGCGGTGTGCAGGACGCCGAGCCGCTGGGTGGCCCTCGTCAGCGCGACGTACAGCTGGGCAGCGCCGTGCGGTTCGTCGGCGCGGATCCGGTGCGGTTCCACGACGATCACGGTGTCGAACTCCAACCCCTTGGCGGCGCGCGGGGTGAGCACGGTCCCCGGCACGTCCAGCACCATGCCGTCCGGGACGATCACCGCGACCGAACCGGTCTCGGCCGCGACGGCGCCCTTGACGGCAACGTCGAGGTCGCCCGGCTCCACCTGCCGCGCCCACGGCTCGATGCCGTTGCTGCGCACCGAGTCCGGTGGACGCAGTGCCGGATCGACCTCGGCGAGCACGCCCGCGGCGACGGCCATGATCTCGGCGGGCGTGCGGTAGTTGACGGTCAGTCGCCGGTACGTCCAGCGATCCGGCACGTACGGATCGAGCATCGCGGACCACGCGCGGGCGCCGGCCGTCGACTGCCGCTGGGCCAAGTCACCGACGATCGTGAACGACCGGGCGGGGCAGCGCCGCATGAGCACCCGCCAGTCCATGGCGGACAGCTCCTGCGCCTCGTCCACGACCACATGTCCGTACGTCCACTGCCGGTCGGCCGCCGCCCTTTCGGCGAGGTCGCGGTGGTCACGCTCTTCATGCCGTCCGGAGAACTGCGCGGAGTCCAGCAGGTCGACGGCGCGCAGCGTCTCACCGTCCGGATCGGAGTCGTCGTCGAGGATCTGCAGCACTCCTGCCGCGTACTCCCGCCGGTCACGCTCGGCCTGCTCGGCGTCCTCGCGCTCCTCCGTGTCGTCCTCACCGAGCAGCTCGGCGGCCTCGTCGAGCAGCGGGACATCGGCCACCGTCCAGGCATCGCCTTCCGGCCGGAGAAGCGCGGGGTCAGCGCCCGCCGCGGCGAGGCGCGCTGGCGAGCTGAACAGGTCGACCAGCAGCTGCTGGGGCGTGAGCAGCGGCCAGAGCCGCTCCAGCTCGGCGTCCAGTTGCTCGCTGGCGACCAGCTCCTTGCGCAGGTCGGCGGCGTGCCCGGCCGCGTCGCCGGACGGCAGCCCGAACTGCCGCTCCCACTCGGCGCCGAGCTGCCACACGGCCCGCTCGACGAGCGCGGCGAGCACCGCGGCCCGGAAGCCGGCACGCGCCTGGTTGTGCGGCAGCCTGGTGACGCGCGCGTCGTCCCGCGCCGGCGCCACGATCGCCCGGTCCAGCTCCACCGTGAGGTCGTCCAGCACGATCGGGATCGGTGTCGCCGGAACCTCCTGCCGGTCCGCGACGGCCGCCGCGAGCATGTCGACCATGGCGATCGAGCCCTTGATCTCCCGCGTCGCCGCCGGCTCCTCGGCCGCCGTCCGCAGCCCTGGCATCAGCTCACCCGGCGTGGCGAAGACGACGTCCGTCTCGCCGAGCGACGGCAGCACGCGGCCGATGTATCGCAGGAAGTCGGGGTTGGGCCCGACGAGCAGGACGCCGCTACGGGCGAGGCGCTCGCGCCGGGTGTAGAGCAGGTACGCGACGCGGTGCAGCGCGACGGCCGTCTTGCCGGTGCCGGGGCCGCCCTCGATCACCACGACACCGGTGTCGTCGAGCCGGATGGCGCTGTCCTGCTCGGCCTGGATCGTCGCGACGATGTCACGCATCGTCTCCGTCCGCGGCGCGTTCAGGGCCGCGAGCAGCGTCGCGTCGGCGCCGGTACCGCCGTGCGCGAAAACGTCGTCGTGGAAATTCGCCACGTCACGGCCGCGGGTGTGGAAATGCCGCCGCCGCGCCAGCCCGTCGGGGTGTGCCGCGGTGGCGCAATAGAACGGGCGCGCGGCCGGGACGCGCCAATCCAGCAGCAGCGGATCGCCGGTGCCGGCGTCGCGCAGCCCGATCCGACCGATGTAGGTGCGGGCGCCGGCCTGGTCGTCGATCCGGCCGAAGCACAGCCCCTGATCGGCGACGCGCAGCCTTCGTACCTGCGCGGACAGGGCGTCGACGGCGACCTCACGCTCCCAGCGATCCGCCGCGGCGTCCCGCAGCACGGTGTTCAGACGCTCCGCCGCGGCATCCCGTTCCGCGTCGAGGTGGCCGTACAGGAATGCGACATATTCGCGCTCGGCAATCAATTCCCAGTTTGACAATTGCATCCTTCGTCCGCTATACTGCAAATCTCTCTCGAATTCTCCTCGGCAATAACTCAACGCCGAAATTTGATTATCCATTCCGCGTCAATAGGCGCGCGTCATCGACACGCGCGTGGCGCTCCAGAAATTGCTCGTACTCAGCGGGTGCAGCGTCACCGCCGGGTACGGCCCGCGTTAGCGGCGAGCCGGTGCCCTCCTGGTCAGCACGGTGCCGATCAGCTCCTTGGCGTCGTCGGCACACCATGCGGTGGTCGGTGTGGCGGCCGCCGCCTAGAATCCTTGCTGCATATAACTGGCTTGCTGCACATAACTCGCGTGCTGCATATAACTGGCAAAAAGGATCCGGAGACACAACGTGGAGAAGCTCGCGGGCACGGCCCGGCCGATCGTGTACTACGGCAGCGACCCGGTCCTGCACCACCCGTGCGCCGAGGTCACCACGTTCGACGCCGCGCTGGCGGCGCTGGTCGAGGACATGTTCGCGAGCATGTACGCGGCCGAGGGCGTCGGGTTGGCGGCGAACCAGATCGGCGTGAACGCCCGGGTCTTCGTCATCGACTGCCCCGACGAGACCGGTGAGCACGTCATCGGGCACGTGGTGAACCCGGTCCTGCACCTGCCCGAGGGCCGGCGCGAACTGGACGACGACGACGAGGGCTGCCTGTCCGTGCCGGGCCAGCACGCCGACGTCGCCCGCAGTTCGACGGCCAGCGTCACGGGCGTGGACGTCACCGGCCAGCCGGTCCGGATCGACGGCACCGGCCTGCTCGCGCGGTGCCTGCAGCACGAGTTCGACCACCTCGACGGCACGGTCTACGTGGACCGCCTCTCGGCCAAACAACGGCGCAAACTTCTCCAAGCGGCCGGCCTGACCTGACACCGCCGATTCGTTAAGCCGGCTGCCGGATCTACGCAACAAAACACCGTGCTGACCAGGGCTGACGAAATGGAAAACGGCACCCGGCTCTCTTAACCTGAAGGCATGACCTACGCGCCCATCCACCCCGATCTGGCGGACCCCGCCGCTGCTCTCATCGCGCAGGAAGACGAGCGCGGCGCGCACAACTACCACCCGTTGCCGGTGGTGGTCGCCGAGGCCGAGGGGGCCTGGATCACCGACGTCACCGGGCGCCGCTACCTGGACTGCCTCGCCGGCTACTCGGCGCTCAACTTCGGCCACCGCCACCCCGAGCTGCTGGCCGCCGCGCGTGCCCAACTCGACCGCGTCACGCTCACCAGCCGGGCGTTCCACCACGACCAGCTCGGGCCGTTCTGCGCCGAGCTGGCCGACCTCGCTGGCAAGGACATGGTGCTGCCGATGAACACTGGCGCCGAGGCCGTCGAGAGCGCGGTGAAGGTAGCCCGCAAGTGGGGCTACGAGGTGAAGGGCGTGGCCGAGAACCAGGCCACGATCGTCGTCGCCGACGGCAACTTCCACGGCCGCACGATCAGCGTGGTCAGTTTCTCCACCGATCCACAGGCGCGCAGCGGGTTCGGCCCGTTCACGCCCGGCTTCCGCAGCGTGCCCTACGGCGACGCCGCCGCGATCGAGGCCGCGATCGACGACACCACCGTCGCCGTGCTCATAGAACCGATCCAGGGTGAAGGCGGCGTGATCATCCCGCCCGCCGGTTACCTCAGAGCCGTCCGCGAGATCTGCACGCGCAACCGCGTCCTCTTCGTCGCCGACGAGATCCAGTCCGGGCTGGCCCGCGCCGGCACGACGTTCGCGTGCGACCACGAAGGCGTGACGCCCGACATGTACCTGCTCGGCAAGGCGCTCGGCGGTGGCGTCGTTCCGGTCAGCGCCGTCGTCGCCGACCGCGACATCCTCGGCGTGCTTCGCCCGGGCGAGCACGGCAGCACCTTCGGCGGCAACCCGCTCGCGTGCGCGGTGGCCAGGGAGGTCGTGCGACTCCTCCGTACCGGCATGTTCCAGGAGCGCGCCGTCGAGCTGGGCGCCCGCCTCTCCAGCCAGCTGTCGGCGCTGGCCGGGCACGGTGTCGTCGGCTTCCGCGTCCGCGGGCTCTGGGCCGGTATCGACGTCGAGCCGCGGATCGGCACCGGACGGCAGGTGTGCGAGCGGCTCGCCGAGCGCGGCGTGCTGGTCAAGGACACCCACGGGTCGACGATCCGGTTCGCGCCGCCGCTCGTGATCGAGGAGCGCGACCTGGACTGGGCGATCGACCAGCTGGCCGCCGTCCTCGCCGAAGGCTGACCTGTAACCCCTGTCCGGCGGCGAAATGCGTTGCTTCGCAGGGGATTCCACCGGACCATGGCAGTCGTGTCCGTCATGGAGGTCCACGCACTGCGCAAGCGGTTCGGAACGGTCACCGCCGTAGACGGGGTGACGTTCTCGATCGCCGCTGGCGAGGTCGTCGGGCTCCTGGGGCCGAACGGCGCCGGCAAGACCACGACGCTGCACATGATCCTCGGCCTGATCACACCCGACAGCGGCTCGATCTCGCTCTTCGGGCGCGAGCTGGCTCGCCACCGCACCGAGGTGCTCAGCCAGGTCAACTTCGCGGCGAGCTACCTCGGCTTGCCCGGCGTGCCGCGCGTCGAGGAGTTGCTGACGGCCTACGCGCACCTGTACGGCGTCCGCTCACCCCGCCGCCGGGTCGCCGAGATGGTTGACCTGCTGGACCTCGACGACCTGCGGCACCGCCCGTTCCGGCTGCTCTCCTCGGGCCAGCAGACCCGGGTTCTGCTGGCGAAGTCGCTGCTCAACGAGCCAGCGCTGCTCGTGCTGGACGAGCCCACCGCCAACCTGGACCCCGACGTCGGCGACCGGGTGCGCGAGCTGCTGCTGGAGACGGCCGCACGCAGCGGGCGGGCGATGCTGATCACGTCGCACAACATGCGCGAGGTCGAGCGGATGTGCGACCGGATCCACTTCCTCGCCGGCGGCACGATCGTGGCGACGGGCGACGCCACCGAACTCGCCGGTGCGTACGGTGTGGCCGACCTCGAAGAGGTCTTCCTGAAGGTGGCGCGCGAATGAACGGAACCAGCGTCTTGCTGCCGCCGAACAGCCTGGCCGCGCGCCGCCGTCGCGTACTGGGCGTGGTCTTCCGGGACTTCGTGGCGCTGCGGCGCAACCCGCCCCGCATGGTCGAGGTCGTCTTCTGGCCCACGATCGAGGTGGTGCAGTGGGGCCTGGTCTCGCTCTTCCTCCAGAGCCACCGAGTTCCTACGGCCATGGCGCTGCTCCTCGGCGCAGTGCTCCTCTGGCAGGTACTCCAACGCTCCCAGGCTGAGCTGTCACTCGCGTTCCTTGAGGACGTGTGGAGCCGCAACCTGCTCAACGTCTTCGTCACGCCACTCTCGACCAGCGAGTACCTCACCGGCCTGCTGGTCGTCGGCACGCTCAAGACGGCGACCAGCACAGCGCTGATGGCGACCCTCGCGTTCGCGCTGTACGGGTTCGGCCTCGTCTCGATCGGGCCTGCCCTCGTCCCGTTCATGGCAGTGCTGATGGTCATGGCCTGGGCGCTCGGCATCGTCGCCATGGCCACGGTCATCCGGTTCGGCGCCAGCGTCCAGACGATCGCGTGGATGCTGTCCTTCGTCTTCCTGCCGTTCGCAGCGGTCTTCTACCCGCTGTCGGTCCTGCCCGGCCCGGTGCAGGCGGTCTCCCATGCCGTACCGGCCAGCTACGTCTTCGAAGGCATGCGCGCCGTACTCACGGGCGGGAGCCCGTCCTGGTCTGGGCTAGCCGTCGCGGCGGTCCTGGACGTCGTATATGTCGCCGTCGCGCTGTTCTACCTCGGCTATGCGCTGCGCCAGGCGCGCCAGCACGGAAGGCTGTCCCGCTTCGCCGAGTAGGGCCAGGCACCCGCCGAGCCTGCCTGGGCGCACGTTCACGTCGTGTTTGGCGCTGGTTTCCGGCCACGACGGACCGCGTTAGGACGGGTTGCCCTAGGCTGCGGCGTTTCGGTCGGTACGCGAGGAGTTTTGATGACGGACGGTCCCATGCTGCCCAGCCGGCGGACGTTCCTGCGCGGTGCGGGCGCCGCCGGCATCGGTGCAGCAGCGCTCACCGCCCTCGGCCCAGCCGCCGCGCTGGCCACCCCGACGGCCCGCTGGCGCCCGGACCCGGACAGCCCGCGCTTCACCCTCGCGGTGATCCCGGATACCCAGTACCTGTTCGACCAGGACCGTGGCGACGCGGCACCACTCGACGCGTCGCTGAAGTACATCCTGGACCAGTCGTCCGAGCAGAACATCGTGTTCGTCAGCCACCTCGGTGACCTCACCGAGAACGGCCTGACCAGCGAATTCGACGGGATCAGCCGCTGCTTCCGGGCGCTCGACCGGCACCGCGCCGGCTATGCCGTCCTCGCCGGCAACCACGACATCGACGCCGGCAAGGACGACCAGCGCGGACCGAGCCCCTACCTGGACGCCTTCGGCCCGCACCGGTTTCGCCGGCTGCCTACCTTCGGCGGTGCCACGCCCGACGGTTACAACACCTACCACCGGTTCCGCGCCGCCGGCCGGGAGTGGCTGGTGCTCGCGCTCGACTGGCGGCCGTCCGCTGGCACGCTGGCCTGGGCGCAGGGCGTCCTCGACCGGCACCCGCGCTTACCGGTGATCCTGACGACCCACGACCTCGCCGAGGCGGACGCCGCCGGCCAGGCCGAGCTGTCCGACCTCGGGCACCGGCTGTGGGACACGCTGATCGCGAAGAACGACCAGATCTTCCTCACGCTCAACGGCCACTACTGGCCACCCGGGCGCACCGTCCTGCGCAACGCCGCCGGCAACGACGTCCACGTACACATCGCGAACTACCAGGACCGCTACTACGGCGGCAGCGCGATGATCCGGCTCTACCGCTTCGACCTGGCCCGCGACACGATCGACGTCGAGACGTTCTCGCCGTGGCTGCACAGCCTGCCGTCGAGCCAGCTCACCACACTGGACCGTGGCGAGATCGAGCTGACCACGCCGGTGGACCGGTTCAGCGTGCCGATCGACTTCGAGAAGCGCTTCGCCTCCTTCGCGCCCGTACCGGCGCCAGCGCCGCGCCCGGCCCGCGATGTGCTCGTCCCGGGCACGGTCGCGTATTGGCGCTTCGACGGCGGGCAGCCCGATGGCGCACTCGCCGGTGACATCCGTGACCTTTCTGGCCGCGGTAACCACCTCACCCGCGTCACCTGGCCCGGCAGCGGACCCACCGCGCTCACCTTCTCGGGCGAGCACCACCGCGACCAGCCCGGCCACGGCAGCCTGTTCTTCGACGGCGCCAAGAACCCGGCACGCGGCGCCTATCTGCGTACCGCCGACGGCGCGCCGCTCAACGACCTCACGTTTCGTCGCGGCTACACGATCGAGGCGTTCATCAAGCTGCCCGCGGACTTCGCCGACGGCCACGCGTGGTGCGGGCTCTTCACTCGGCTCGGCACCGGCGCCGACGCGGGCAAGACCGGCGACGATCCGAGCGAGCCGCTGGCCACGCTCAACCTCGCCGGCGGTGGCGGCCTCCAGTGGGCCGCGTTCCCGCTCAACCAGCACGGGATCTCGACCAACTGGAGCCACGAACTTCCGCTCGGCGAGTGGTGGCACGTCGCCGTGGTCAACGACGGTCGCCGCACGGTGATGTACGTCGAGGGCTCCGAGGTCCTGCGCAACCCGTCCACGCCGGCCGTGGGAATCGCAACGTCCGGCGCGAGCTGGCTGCTCGGCGCGTACCAGTACGGCGGCGTCGTGGAGCAGAGCTACTACGGCTGGCTCGGCGACGTCCGCATCGTCGACCGCGCGCTGCCGGTGGGTGCGTTCCTGCGGCGCTGAACCACTTGGGAACGCCTCCGAGTGGCTGGAGCGCTACCGGCAGTTCTGGGAGGGCAGCTTCGACCGCCTGGATGACCACCTCCGTGAACTCCAGACAGGACAGTCCTATGACTGACACATCGAGCGCCACCAGCACGACCGACCGCGAACAAACTTTCGGAAGCTCGTGAAAGGCAGGGCCATGGCGCGCCTCGAGGCGGTGTTCTTCGACGTCGGTGAGACGATCGTCGATGAGTCGCGGGAGTACGGCACCTGGGCGGACTGGCTGGGCGCACCCCGGCACACGTTCTCGGCGGTGTTCGGCGCGGTAATCGCCCGCGGCGGGGACTACCGGGAGACGTTCCAACACTTCCGGCCCGGCTTCGACCTGGCGGTGGAGCGGGAGCGCCGCGCCGCAGCGGGTCAGCCGGAGTGGTTCGGCGAGGAGAACCTCTACACCGACACGCGGCCGTGCCTCACGGCGCTGGGTGAGCAGGGGCTGCGGGTTGGGCTGGCCGGTAACCAGACGGCGCGCGCCGAGGGCATCCTGCGGTCGCTGGATCTGCCGGTCGACGTCATCGGCACCTCGGACGGCTGGGGTGTGGAGAAGCCGACCCCAGCGTTCTTCGAGCGGGTCGTGGTCGAGGCTGGCTGCGCGCCGGACGCGGTACTCTATGTCGGTGACCGGCTGGACAACGACATCCGGCCAGCTCAGCCGCTTGGGCTCCAGACGGCGGTCATCCGGCGCGGGCCGTGGGGCTACATCCTGGACAATCAGGAAGTGCTCGACCGCTGCCTGTTCCGCCTCGATTCGCTGGCGGAGCTGCCCGAACTGCTGGCGAAGCACAACGCCGCCTTCTAGCGTCACAGCGAGCCAGGAGCGGGGATCCTCCCGCAGTAGCGCGGCTCCGCGCCAACGAACCGCCACGTTCACTCCTCGGTCAGGTCGTCAGCTCCCGGGAGTGGCCGAGCCAGACGCTGAATTGCGTGGTGGGCCATCCAGAACGGCTCGCACGGCCAGCCGGTGTTGCAGTACCCGCATGTTCCTGGATGTTCTCGCACGGCCACGGACGCCAGCAGCTCCGACATATCGCCTCGGGTACGCAGATCCGGACGTGCGTCTCCCGGAGCCCGACGGCGCTGCCGATCTGGCTCGACGTCGGCACAGTCTCGGGCTCCTGCTCGTTCATCACGCACCTCCGTCGTCAGGTTCAGCGGAGGTTGGGCGGCAGGAGCCTTCCTCGACCACCGCCCAACCTGCCTGCGGCGACAGCCGGCAACGCTATGAGTAGCGGGGGCGCTACCGACTGTCGAGGAGACGACCGTAGAAGCGTGACAAGGAGCGCAGGGTACACATTGGAACCCCACGTCGAGGGGTACAGGTTGTACCCCTGGCGATCAGGCGGAGAGGCCGAGCTTCGCGGCGAGGTCTACCGCATCGGCGCGCACCGTGGCGCCGCCCGTCTCGGCGAGGTTTAGCACCGCGGACTGCGTGAACAGGTTGAACTTCGCAGTATCCGGCGAGACGTCGTACGCCTTGCGCAGCAAATGCACAGTCGCGACCGGCTCGCGGCGTTGGCTGTACGCCCTTGCGATCTCGATGAGGTGGAAGCTCCGGCGAGTCGATGATGGCATTGAGTCCAGGTCGAGCCGGTCAGCGGCGCGAATCGCCTCGCCGCCGCGCATCAGATCCGCGTGCATCGTTACGGCGTACGCATCAACCATCCCCGACCCGAAGATCAGCCACGGGTGTGCGTAGCCCGCGCCCAACGCGTGAGCAGCGCGGTCCGCCTGGTCCCAGTGCCGCCACGCATCGCCGTCGAGTCCGGTCTTCGCGTACGAGAGCGCCGCCGCCAATTGCAGGAGCCCCCACCGCGCCAGGTCGTCCTTGCTGTCGTCCGGGCGCAGCAGCCCGCTGGCCTGACTAGCGAGCTGGACCCGGGCCTCGTGCCGCTCGCCGGCATCACGGAAGACGTGGTTCATGTACCAGGCGGCGCCGGCCATCGCCTGCGGGCTGTCGGCATCCTGCGCGGCAGACATCGCCCGGTCACCGGCCAGGTACACCAGCTCTTGCCGTGGCTGGAAGGACAAATAGAGCTGCGCCAGATGGTAAACCTGCGCCAGGCTGGCAAGGGCGCGGCGCCGCTCGACGCCATCCAGGTGCCGGGCGCTCGCGCGAGCGTTGCCCATCAGCGTGGGCAATACGGTGGCGATCGCAGTTCGCTGACGCCGCGAGCCATGCCACAGTTCCCAGCCCTGCCGCACCTGAGCGGCCAACTCAGCGGCCGTCAGCGGCTTAGAATCTCCCGCATCGAGCTGATACGAGGTCAA
>Ga0184623_10001399_pt1 | contig 10422 bp, 9 predicted proteins | sample PLM1_100_b1_FD_133138 | JGI IMG/M metagenome (GOLD analysis project Ga0184623, IMG submission 133138) | Groundwater sediment microbial communities from an aquifer in East River, Colorado, USA - PLM1_100_b1 | ecosystem: Environmental > Terrestrial > Soil > Riparian zone | place: USA: East River...
GATTCGGGCCAGCCTGCTCGCCGAGTCCGACACCTTCTGGCAGATCCGCGTCGGCCTGGACATCCTGACAACTCACCGGATTCCGCAGACAGACCCCTACTCGTGGACCGCATTCGGGACGGCCTGGCACCCGAACTCCTGGGCGTTCGACGTCGTGCTCGCCTTGGCCTACCGGCTCGGCGATCTCCCACTTGCGGCGCTGGCCGGGGCGGCCTTCATCCCGCTGATCGGTGTGACCGTCGCACTCGGTGCCCGCCGCCTGGGCGCCCGCCCCGGCCTCACCCTCCTGGTTCTCCTGCTCGGCCTCACGCCGTTGGTCACCTATCTGTCCGCCCGACCGCAGATCGTCGATTACGTCGCCGTTCCGCTCTTGCTCGTCGTGCTTGACGTGGCGGTGAACGACATCGGGAGAGTCCGCCGCTGGTGCGCGCTCGCCTCACTCGGACTGATCCAGGTCGTCTGGGTAAACCTGCACCTCGTGGCACCGCTGGGCGTCGCGATCGTTGTCTGCGGCAGTGTCGGCCATCTACTGAGGCAGTTCACCCGCCAATCCGTCCTGATTGGTGCGGCCGCGGCGCTCGTGACGGCCGCGGGCTCCCTCGCTTCTCCATTCGGATGGCGGGTGCTCGAGATGGCCGTCTCCGTCCGGAACGACTCCGTCTACATCCTCGAGTGGAGTCACTTCTCACCCCGGATGATCGGTGCCGACGTCTTACTGCTCCTGGCAGTGGCGGCAGCGGTGGCTTCCTGGCGATTGCGCGCCTACCCCCACCTTCTCACTGTTGTGACTCTCGCGGCGTCCGGAATGTACGCCATTCGCATGCTCCCGATCGCCGTCGTCGCAGGCCTTCCGGTGCTGGCGCGTTTCGCCGACTCGTCTGATCGGCGCACGGCGTATGTAGATTCCCGGCGGGCGCTCCTGCGATTCGCGACGGTCGGCCTCATCGTGGCCGAGAGCCTCGTCGCGCTGGTGAAGATCCCCACCCTTGGCGAACCGCCCTACCCGATCGCCGCCGTCCTGGCTATGCCGGCGGACTGCCGCCTATTCAACGGCTATCGGCTGGGGGGACCGGTGATCCTGCTGCGGCCCGATATCCCGGTCAGCCAGGACTCACGAAGCGACCTATACGGCGGCGACCTCCTGCTCGCCGCCCACCGGATCGAGTTCGAGGAGAACGGCGTACAGCAGCTGGAGCAGACCGGCGCCACCTGTGCATTGATACTGCCGCAGACTCCGCTGGCAAACGCACTGCGTACCGCGCCAGGGTGGCGCGCGGCTGGTGGGGACGCGACCGGAGTGCTCTTCGTTCGCGCCCCCGTCAGTGCAGGAAGGACCCCATAATACGGATCGCACCCGGACCGATCACGACCACGAACAATGCCGGGAGGAGGCAGAGCACGAGCGGGAAGACCACCTTGACAGGCACCTTCGCCGCCTCCCCTTCGGCATGTTGGCGCCGCTTGATCCGCATCTCCCGGGCCTGCTCGCGCAGCACGTCCGCGATCGGAATACCGAGCTCGGTCGCCTGCAGCAGCGACGTCGCGATGGTCCGCAGCTCTATAACGGTCGTTCTCGCCCCAAGTGCGCGTAGCGCGTCGGCGCGCCGCTGACCCATCTGCATCTCGTGCAGCATGCGGGAGAATTCTCGTGCTACCGCGCCGGGCAGCGTGTTCGCGACCTGCGCGATCGCGGCTTCGAAACCCAGACCTGCCTCCACCGACAGCGTGAGTAGGTCCATCGCATCAGGCAACTGGCGCCGAATCGCGCTCTGGCGACGAAGGCCGAGGTCGTAGACGATGATGAACGGCAGCCAGAATCCCGCCGCTGCGGCCCCCAATGTCCAGGTGATCAACCACGCGAACGTGTAGTCGCCGACGAAGGCGATCAGAAAGCCGAGCACGGCGCCGAGCAGCAGGCCGATACCCTGCATCTCCATCAGGCGTTCGGGCGGCCAGGCGGGCGGATTGCCTGCGTAGTCGAGCCATTTCTGAAGCCTGCTCACCGCACCCTTCGGTGTCAGCGCCCGGCCCAGTCCCGCCATGCGCTGAGCTGTTGGTGCGAGCGCTCGATCGCGCAGCCCCTCGTCCGCCGCGGAAGCGCCGCCTGGCGCGTACACGCGATCAATGGATTCCAGCGCTTTGGCGACGCCGCTGCGGCCCACGCTGGCGGACACCAGTGTGAAGACGCCTAAAGCGATGGCGAGGAAGATCGCGCCGAGCCCGACCATCAGGGCGATTGCGTTGGTCATCGTCAGACCTCCACCTTGACAACCTTGAGCATCCAAATGGTTCCGACGATGATCTCGATTACGCCGAAGACCGCCATCGCCAAGCCGGTCGGGGACTGGACCAGCGGCAGGAGGTAGTCGCCCTTCACCACGATCATGTAACCGAGCACAGCGATCGGCAGGCCGATGAGCACGTACGCGGAGAGCCGGCCCTCGGCAGACAACGCGCGAACCTGCCGGTGCAACATGGCGCGCTCTCGCATGGTGTTGACCGTCGTGGTGAGCACTTCGGCAAGGTTGCCGCCGATCTCTCGCTGGACCCTGATCGCCACGACGACGAAGGCAAGGTCCTGGTTCTTCATCCGGGTGGCGACTCGATCCATCGCATCCTCGATGTCGACGCCCAGCCTTGTCTCACCCAGCGCCCGGCCGAACTCACTCTGGATCGGCTCGCCGAATTCTCGGGTCATCGCGTCCACCGACTGGCTGAGCGAGAAACCGGACCGAAGCGATCCGATAACCAGTTGCAAGGCATCGGGCAGCTGGTTGGCGAAGGCACTGACTCTGCGGCCAGCCCGGAGCCGGTGGTAGAGAGCGGTGCCGCCCCAGCCGAACAACACGCCGAGCAGCACGCCGACATACCAGGGCGACATGAGAACACCGAAGACGAGCGCACCGACGATGACTAGCAGTGCTCGCAGCAGAAGCCACTCATGCGGGCGCATCCGCATCCCGGCGCGGTCGAGTTGCTGCGCGAGCCGACCCTCGACGTTGGCCTGCTTCATCACCTGGTGCGACATCTGAAGGGCAGCGTGCGCGATCGGGCTGTCAGCCTCCGTGAGTGCTGTGCTCTCCGGCGCTGTGGGGGCGAACTGCCCGATCTGAGAGAGCCGACGACGTCGGGCGCCCGATGTCAGCAGTGGACCCACGAGCAGAATGCCCAGGGCGAGCAGTCCCACGAAAATGACGCTCGGCAAGACATACAGCAGCCACGACGGCAATCCGCGGGAGCGCACCCCGACCAGCGGCGTCGTCGCATGGGTGTCCGGCACGAACGTGACGCGCAGATCGGTCACCGCGGTCGTGCCGCCCACGGATGCCTGCAATACCAGCTTCGCTTCCTTGCCCTGGAGAGCGGGTGGCACTGTGACGTGCACCAGGAGCTGCGCGGAGAAAGCACCGGCGGCCTGGGCGAACACGGCACTGAGCGCCTGGGCGTCGCTCGCCTGGAAGGACCGGCCCGCCGTGGACTTGGAGAGATCGGCCAGGACAGTGGCAGCCGCATCCTGAGTCTTGAAGGCGATCGTGTCGATCGGAATGCCTTTGGCGGCCGTGCGGGCACCATCGTAAGTCGTGGCCGAAGCGGTGTCCGCGCCGTCCGAGAGGACGATGATCCGTTTCTCGTCGTAACCGGACTGGATCAGCTGCGCACCGGCGCGGATCGCGTCGTACAGGGAAGTCTCGCCCTTGGCCTGCAACCCGGCCACGGCGGCCTTGACTTTCAAGCGATCTGCGCTGGTTCGCAGCACGATAACGGAAGGTGACCCCGCGGTCACGACAGCAACGGATACGTCGGCGGGGAGCGCGTCGAGGAACGCCGCCGCGGCCGACTTGGCCGCCGAGAGGGGGACACCGCTCATCGAGCCTGAGGTGTCGATGACGAGGGCGACCGATCGCTTCAGCGCGCTGCCTTGACTCTGCGAGACCTGTCGTGCGGTGAGCGGCAACTGCTGACCGTCGACTGTCGCGGTGAGGGAGCTCTGGTCCAACGCACCACCCGCGGGCAGCTCCGAGCCGGAGAGATAGAACTCGACGAAACCGGCCTCCTGCCGAACCGATGACGCGCTCAGGCGTGGCTCCGCGGTCGCCGCGGTCGCCGGCCAGAGCAGCGCCAGCATCGCCGCCGCGCTGGTGAGGATCGCGAAACGGCGCATGTCAGGAAGTCCTTCCGTACCGGCCGAAGATTTCGGGACTGACGTTGATGCCATGGTCGGAGAGGGTGTCGAGGAACTTCGGGCGCAGCCCCGTGCTCACAAGCTGGCCTTGATGCCGCCCGTACTGGTCCTGGCCGGCCCGATGGTCGAACGTGAAGAGATCCTGCATGGTGACCACGTCACCCTCCATGCCCGTCACCTCGGTGATGTGGGTGACCCGCCGGGTGCCGTCGCGTAGTCGGCTCAGATGGACGACGAGGTCGACAGCCGCGGAGATCTGTTCCCGGATGGCGCGTACCGGCAGGTCCATTCCGGCCATCAACACCATCGTCTCCATCCGGGCGACCGAGTCGCGGGGCGTGTTCGCGTGCACGGTGGTCAGCGAGCCGTCGTGGCCGGTGTTCATCGCCTGCAGCATGTCCAGAGCCGCGCCGTCCCGGACCTCACCGACGACGATCCGGTCGGGACGCATGCGCAACGCGTTGCGGACGAGGTCCCGGATCGTCACCTCGCCACGGCCCTCGATGTTCGGCGGGCGCGCCTCCATCCGCAGGACGTGCTCCTGCCCGAGACGGAGTTCGGCGGAGTCCTCGATGGTGATGATCCGCTCGTCGCTCGGGAGGAACGAGGAGATGACGTTGAGCAGGGTGGTCTTGCCGGTGCCGGTACCGCCGGACACCACGATGTCCAGACGCCCCAGCACGCAGGCTTGAAGCAGGTCGGCGACGGGCTGACTCAGCGTGCCGAACCGCACCAGGTCTTCTACTGTGTAGGGCTCGGCGGAGAACTTGCGGATCGTCAGCGCCGCACCGTCCAATGCGATGGGCGGGACCACGGCGTTGACGCGGGATCCGTCAGGCAGCCGGGCGTCGACCATGGGACTCGACTCGTCGACTCGTCGGCCGACCCGAGACACGATCTTGTCGATGACGCGGCGGAGGTGCTGCTCGTCCATGAACGCCACGTCGGCCTCATGGATGTGGCCGTAACGCTCCACATAGATGCGGTCCCAGGCGTTCACCATGATCTCGGTGACCTCCGGGTCGCGCAGCATCGGCTCGATCGGGCCGTGCCCGATGATCTCGTCGATGATCTGTCGGAAGGCCAGGGCCCGGTCGCCCGCGGTGAGCGACGTATCCTCTTTGGATAGAACCTCGGGCAGGGCGTCGCGGACCCGCCGGGCGAGCTCGTCATCGTCGGAGACCGTCTCGTACAGCTGCGGACCGAGGAGTTCCAGTAGCGCCTCATGCGCTCGGCGACGCACCGGAGCAAGCGGGTCGTACGCCCGGCGATGGTTTCGCCGCGCGTTCGTCATGACGGAACTGACCGGTACGGAGGAGACCGGCACCGCGTAGGCGGCCGCCGTTTCCCCCGCGGCGGCGATCCGTTCCTGCAGCACCCCAGCGCCGTTCGCACCGGTGGCTCGCTGACCCAGCCGATCCTGGAGGCTCATTCGACTACCTCGTCCCTCTGCTGAACAGACCCCGCTTCGCCTTGACGGCGTTGGAGGCAAGGAATTGCTTGGCCGCCAGGTCTCGGTACGCGAGGCTGACCGGATGGCTGGGGTTGGAAACAGACAGCGGCACCCCCGCGTTCGCCGACACGGGAACATCACGGCTGGAGGGAATGTTGCCCCGGATCGGCATGCGGACGATCTTCTCGATGTCCGACGCGCTGAGTCCGACCTTGGAGTCCGCCCGGTTCAGGACCATCGTGCGGGCCTCCCGCCGATAGTCGAGCAGATCGAACATGTCCAGGGTTACTCGCGTGTTCTTCAATGCCGGAATCTCCGGCGTCGTGACGAGAAGATAGTGGTGCGTGGCGTCCAAAGCCGCGAGCATCTGCTCGGAGAAGGCGCTGGCGGTGTCGATCACGACGAACTCGAACGCGTCCCGCGCGAGTTGAATCAGATCGCTGATCAGCTGCCGTCCGATGTCCTCGGCCACCGCCGGCCCAACCGGTGCCAGCAGCACGTCGAGGCCTGTCCGGTAGGGCGTCAGGATGGACCGCAGGCCGGTCTCGTCGATGCGATCCGCGACCGGAATCGCATCGGCGATGGTCCGTTCGGGGCTGAGCTGGGTCAGGATCGCGACGTCGCCGAAGGCGAGATCCAGATCCATGAGGCACACTTTGTGTTTCCCGCCGTCCGCCAGAGCCACCGCGAGATTGATGGCGGTGGTGGTCTTGCCGACACCACCCTTGGCCGAGAAGACCGTGATGACCTGTCCGTCGAGCGGTTCACCGGGAGCGGGCGCACCGCTGGTGGGAACGTGCTGGCCGTTGATCTTTGGCTTCAAGTCCAGCTGGCGGGAGATCTCCTGCGAGCGGGAGCAAGCCGCAAGAATGGCGGCGGGATCGTTGGCGTCGACGACCTCACGAACGCCTGCGCGCAGCGCCTCGGACATCACAGTGACATCGAGGAACTGCCGCAGGAGCACGACGCCGAGCGCCGGTCGTCGGATCCGGCACTGCTCGGCGAAGCCGACCGCCTCCGCCAGAGGTGTGCTGGGGCCGAGCACGACCAGGTGCTCTCCTCGATCGGTGTTGACTAGCTGAACCAACTCATCGGCGGTGCCGACCACCCGGGTCTCCTCGGCCCCGAACAACGTGGCCAACTGCTGCGCCTGTTGCTGCCACTGCTCGTAAAGGATGGTCATAGCATGTTCGCCCTTCGCTGTTCCAGCGGTGTTGCCTGCGAGACTCACCGCAATGCGCTGCCGTTGTCTATCGCCTTGCCGACTTCGACGACTGACGAATCGGTCAGCAGCGCCAGCGTCAGATCGCACTCCAGGTCGGTCGCGTGCACGAACTTGGTCGCGTCCTCCTGGTTCGCGGCGATCGTGACAATCAGCGTCACCTTCCCGGTCGCGTCGAGCTTTGCCCGCTGTTCGGCGGTCTGCGTCGACGTCTGGCCGCCTTCGCCATACGAGCCGACAGCCAGCACCTCCATCCGCGGCAGCAGGACGAAGCTCGCCATGCGGTCGGTGTCGTTCCTCTTCTTGAACACCGGGTCGATGATCTTGCAGGTGACGAAGACGGAGACCGTCGACCCGGGTCGGACGAACCCACCGACCTCCCGCTCCACCTCGAATTTGCCGCTGATCGCCAGCATCTTCTCCGGCACGGCGATGCCGCCGGAGAGCTTCGTGGACTGGCCGAACATCCCCTTCAGCAGCAGTTGGCGCGGCTGCAGGTCGGCGGTGATGACGAGCTTGTCGTAGTCGATCGAGATGTCCTGCAGGACGTCCTCAGGAAGCGAAGACTTCGGCATGACGATGTCCTCGGTGAGGCTCTTCTCCCGGATGCTGGCACCGGTGGTGCCGGCGGGAATGCGCAGCTTCGCCACCCGCACGTGGATCGCCTCTTGCCCGGCCGTCACCTCTTTCTTCACGGCGACGAGGTAGGCGAAGACCGCGGCGGTGCCGGCCACGGCGAGGACTATCGCGATGAGTACGCCAACGAGGCGGCGGGTCATGGTCTGGAATTCCAATCTCTCGTGGTCGCTCAGCCGACGGTCTTGATCGCGACTGCGCCGAAGCTAGGCGTGCTGCTGAACTGCCCGTTCCATTCCGACAGCGAGGTCACGCCCTGGGTGAAATAGCCGAACAGGCACTTGTCGCTCCCCGTGCACTCACGACCAGTGAGCAAGGACGCCTCGGTGCCGACAGCGGGGATGTTGTAGCCGGTGAAGACGATCGCGGCGATTCCCTTGAGGACATAGCTGCCGCCGGAGCCCGTGCCGCCGCTCCCGTCGAAGATCGGGATCGCCACGGGAATGTGGTTCGGCACGATGTATTCGAAGGCTGCCTTGCACCCGCTCGGAGCGCGCACGCCAGGCATGGGGTCGTACACGGCGTCGATCAGCGCTTCGCAGCGGTCGTTGATGGGGTCGAGCCAGCCGAAGTCGCCCGGGAGGTCCCAACCGGACGGTCCGTCGTCACAGGGTCCCCCGGTGCCGCCACCTGGTCCACCACCGCCGGGAGTGAGCAGGTTGAACTTCTGCTCGTAGTCCAGGGGTGGATCGGGCAGCGCAGGCGGAGCGGGCGCGAGCTTCGTGCCGTTGTTGGTGATCGCGTTGTACTCGTCCTCGCAGAAGGTCAGCGCCACGCCGGTCATCGGTGTCCCCCACGCCACCCGCGAGCACGCCTTGACTGTCGTGTCATCGAAGCCTCCGGCCAGCGTCTGGGCGAAGGTCGGCGGCAGGATGTAGCGGGAGGGGTCGTCCCGCAATGTGCGGGTGTGCACCTGGACGTATCCCTTGGTGTTCGGCGGGATCTCGCCGATGCAGTTCGTCAGATTGTCGGGGTAGACGCCGCTGCAGGCCGGAAGCAGGCTCGCCCCGCCGCCGACGCTGGTGTCGCCGCAGACCTCACGCACGTCGTTGAGGCCGTCTTTGGCGTTGCCGTTTCCGTACTGGAGTTTGGCGTCCGTCGGGTTGCTTGTGCACTCCGCCGTGCGGCGCGCAGCGCAATCCAGGGCGACGGCGTTCGCGACGCCGTCGGCGCCGGACTGCAACTCCTCCCGCTCCGCGTAGAGCTGGCCGACGTCTACCGCCAGCGCGGCCATGCCCAGCAGCACGCCGGTGGCGGTGAGGATGCCGATAATGACGGCGACGCCGCCGGCATCCCGGCGGCGACCGAAGAGCCGCAGTTGGCGGCGAGGACGCCCGGTTAGGCGCGACATGGCATGACTCCTGTTCCGGTGACGGTGATCGGGTCGCCCCAGCCGCCGCCACCAAATAGGGCGGCGATGTCGCCGACGGGCGTGATCCATTCGAATACGTATTCGGTGTGGACCGTCGCGTCCTCGTCGTCGGTGTATGGCGGCTCGCAGAAGGTGCTCGGCGCAACGACCTCGATGCCCTCGTCGACGATCTGCGCGCGGCCCTCCGCGGCGTCCGCGTGGTCGTCACCCATGCCGGCGACGGCCGCGGCGCGGGCGCCCTCCCGAGCTGCCTCGGTGACCTTGACCTGTGCGTTCAGCAACCGCCCGAAGTCGATCAAGCCGAAGATGACGAGCAGGAGCATTGGCAGCACAAGGGCGAACTCCACCGCGGCGGCGCCGCGGTCGCGTGGGGCCCTCGTGCCGGGGATAAGTCGTGGAATTCTCACGGGAAGAGGCCCTCTGCGGTGGTGAAGAAGCCCAGTACCTGCTGGCCAAGCACGAGGACCGTCGCGAATATCACGGCCGCGATCAGCGAGATCATGATCGCGTACTCGACGGCCGTGGCGCCGTGATCCGGCGCGGCATCCCGTGCCCCGCCTGAGGGTTCCGACGTCATCCTCGCCCCGCCTTCGTCTCCGGCTCAGTCATGCGTGCTCTGGTCGCTTGCTGTGATCTCGTGCTGTTTCGGTCGCGCTGCCGAGTCGACCGCGCCGTGCGAGACAATGGGGATCTCGCACGGCAAGGTCGGCGTCGTCTCTTAGAGCTCGTCGAGGACGGTCTGGAACGCGTCGTTGATCGCGGTGCCGAGCAGACCGACGACCACGACGATGACGGCAGCGATCAGCGCGACGATCAGGCCGTACTCGACCGCGGTCGCACCCTGGTCCTTTGTCGCCCACAGCGCGCGGGCCTTCGTGTAGAGCTTGAGCATGTGCGAGAGCACCCCCTGATAGCGCCGGTTCGGGAGTGCCCGACCGGTCATTGTGGAGACTCGCCGGCGGAAGCGCCGACTGCCAGGGAGCTTGCTCCCAGGCTGAGTGCCGCGTCAGTCAGTCGTCCCGTTACGGCGCGCCTCCGCCAAGCGAGATCCAACGTCGAAACGGTGGACACGGTGTCACGACCTCACTCCACCGATCATCTGAGGTAAACGTTTTCTGCCCGGCCTACAAATCAGCGCCAAAATGGACTAACCGGCCTGGCACAATTCAGGCCGAGAGGGGGTCACGGGTGGGTGAGTCGGTTTTGCGACAGCGCTCCCACAATCGGGTGGACCTGCTCAAACGGATGACCATACGGCTTGCCCACCGCAGTGGTCAGCTCGGCTGATCACCGACTCCGATCAAGCGAATCGGCGGCGGAGGCAATACATATAGGCGGCTCAGGTCGATCATGAGGTTAGGGGTGCCGACACGCCGTCGACAGGTACCCTTAGTTCATGATCAACGCGCAAGAGGCGAAGGAGCTGCTGAATAGCGAGTCAGAAGATCGCGAGCGCGGCGAGCACCACCGACAGCAGCCAGCCGATGAGAAGTGCCGGACCGAACGGCGAGCGGGCCTTGCGGCCGCGGCGGATCAGGGCGACGACGGCGAAGGGC
>Ga0184623_10001401_pt1 | contig 10410 bp, 8 predicted proteins | sample PLM1_100_b1_FD_133138 | JGI IMG/M metagenome (GOLD analysis project Ga0184623, IMG submission 133138) | Groundwater sediment microbial communities from an aquifer in East River, Colorado, USA - PLM1_100_b1 | ecosystem: Environmental > Terrestrial > Soil > Riparian zone | place: USA: East River...
AATTGGATAAAGTCTAGCTTAGTGCTGATCCATTAAATCCGAGAGTAAGATTAGGGAGACCTCCGGTCATGTCTCGGCGGGGTCAGAGACCCATGCCGAGCGAGGCTCGTCCGACGTTGTCTGCAATGCAGACATGCGCGTTGGGGAGATCCGGCAGTTTTGCCGGTTGCAGGATGAAGGTCAGAGCCTGATGCGGGCGGCGATGACACAGTTAAATCTTTCAGCGCGCGCTTATCATCGCATTCTCAAACTGGCGCGCACGATTGGGGATCTGGCGGGGAGTGAGGATATCCAATCTGTGCATCTCGCGGAGGCGTTGCACCTTCGGCAGGCCGAAGATGATGTTGGGATAAATTATTTATATTCATCAAGAAATTTTCAGTTTCCTTGATCGTTACATTTGCAGGCAGGCGCAGACTCCATCTTTTTTACTTAGTTCAGTATGCATGCTTATTTCAACGATACGCCCATGTTCGAATACAACGATTTGATCTGCATTACGAATGGTGGTTTCGGTATGCCCCTCAAAGAGCATTCGAGTATGCCGACAAGCAGCAATACGAAGAGATAAAAAAGACCAATCCGTCGCGGCGTTCGATGGGCATTGTTGTTATTTGGGTTGGCATATGACCTGTCATCTTTTGCGGATACTATCTATTGATTACCTGGCCTTCAGGCTTACTTTTACACCAAAACCCCTGAACAACCTCCGTTCACATCAACTCCAGTTCGACAACTGTATCGAATTCATCCGGAAGCCTGGAAGTTGAAAAATCAATAAAGGCATCCTCGGCATAGTCAGCCGTCATCCACGACTTCTCCAGCTTCAACTCTGAACCATCCGCCAACAAGCGCGCCTGTTTGATCCTGCCGTTCAATCCCCGAAAGTTGATCGGCCCAATCCCGCGCTCATAAATATGGGCGTACAACCGATTCCCCATTTGGGTATATCGCCCCCACTCCGGTTTGGACAATTCTGCCCGTCCACAGCCATAGATGCTGGCGCCGTTCTGCCGCATCCATTCGCCAACTTCCGCCAAAATCTGCAGGCTTTCACCTGAGATCTCCCCCCTGGCATTCGGCCCCACATTCAACAGCATGTTCCCGTTTTTGCTGACGCATTCAACCAGGGCGCGTATCACCTGCCTTGCAGACTTATAATCCTGATCCGCGGCGCAGTATCCCCAGTGATTATTCAAAGTTATACAAGATTCCCAGGGAACCGATTGACCATCCTCGTCAATCAGTCCCGCCGGAGGGATGATCTGCTCCGGGCAGGCAAAATCGCCCGCAAAGATTTCGGGATTCTTCGTTCCAAACTTGTTGTTACCCTCTCCGCTGGCGCCCAGACGATTGTCAATCAAGAGGTGCGGCTGTAATGCGCGTGCTTTGTTTACGAGTTCGGTGGCGCGCCAGTCCTCGCCCGTCAAGCCTGGATACGAAAAATCGAACCAGACGATGTCTATTTTGCCGTAGTTGGTGAGCAACTCCGTGACCTGGCCGTGAAAATAATCCAGGTATTCTGGAAAATTGCGGGATGGTTCTTTTTCTTTGTAAGCCTCATTGTCTCGCATTGGATGATGCCTATCCCCATAAGCCGGATAATGCGGATGATGCCAATCGAGCAGGGAGTAATACAATCCAACCTTGATCCCCTCGGCGCGGAACGCTTCAACATATTCTTTGACGAAATCTCGCTTGGCCGGGGTATTTGTGGATTTGTAGTCGGTCAGTTTGCTGTCGAACAGGCAAAAGCCATCATGATGTTTCGCCGTAAGCACAGCATATTTCATTCCGGCAGCCCTGGCTGTTTTTGCCCAGACCTCGGGTTGAAAGTCGGTTGGATTAAATTCGTCAAAGTATTGTTGATAATCTTCGTTGCTGATCTTCTCGATACTCCTGATCCATTCCCCTCTGGCCGGTATGGAATACAGCCCCCAGTGAATGAACATCCCAAAGCGGTCTGACAAAAACCAGCGGGTTCGATCTGTTCGCGCGATAATGAGTGGATTCTCTTTTTCGGTAGCCACTATTTATCCTTTCTACTAATAATGTGAAATGTGTCGGTTCACAATTCTAATGATGGGGACATCTCTCATAGCAAGTGAAGCCAATTATTAAACATGGATCAATTGGCACTGAACTACCTCCATCGAATTAACTCCAATCGCGATACCATTCAGGAACTTCATAATGAAGAAGAGGCTCCCATTCGGAGGTGAGTCTCAATGTTTGGGACATATAAAAATCCTGTGTCCAAATCATCCCCTTCTGCTTTATAAAGCAGAAGGGGATGATTGACGATTGTTGAAAACGATTTGCAATTCAGGTCAGAGAGCGCCTATTTATACTTCGCGTCGTAGGCATCCTGGTACAACTGGAGCAGTGCGGGCAAGCCGGCATCCTCCAACTCCTGGAGGTAGGCGTCCCACTCGGTGTCAATATCGCGCTGACCGGAGACAAAGCTGGCGAAGTTCTCTTCGACGATACCGTAGATTGTTGTGCGGAGGTCGCCCACTTGCACAGCCTTCTCAGGCACCATCACCAGGGGCGGGATGGTTTTGTCTACATCATAGGGAGCATAGTTGTCCCTAGACCAACGATACAGCATGCCCTCGTAGGGATTTTCCGGGGTGTCTGCCTGCCCGCTGCGGTAAGCGATAGGGCGAAAGGATACCGAACTCTGGTACCAGTATTTATTATTTGCAACGTTGCTGAAGTCGGCAATCATTTGATTATAAATAGCCGGTTCGCCGTCGAGTCCAAGTGCAGTTGATCCGGGTTCCACATATTCCCACGCTTTGCCTTGGAGACCAAAATAGGAATTTGAGGTGCCTTCAAAGCTCAACAGATAGTCCGCGAGGCGGAAAGCGGCCTCAGGGTATTGGCTGGCTGAGGTGATCATGAAATGGCCAGTATTGGTCACATTACTGGTAGTAGGATTCTGGCGCAGCCCAGTAGGGCCTTCAATGGGCGAGATAGGAGTATATTCCAGCCAGCGCCCGCTGGGGCCAAGTACCTGTGTGAACATACCTACGTGTCCGGCTGCCATGGAACCGAGTATCACCGCGTCGGGGTTCTCACCCAGAGCCGTGAACTGAGTGTCTATCATGGTGAAGGATTGGGGATCAATCAGACCTTGGTCGTATAACTTGTTTAGGTATTGTAGGCCGGCTTTCCAGCCATCCTGGTTGAAAGGAACTGTGACCTTTCCGTCTTCCAGGTAGAAATACCGATCGCCGCTGACCAACTGGGTGTAGACAAACGGGTTCATCAGGAAGTCATACAGCCCGCCATGCCAGGATGTATGACCCGCGACTGGGATTTCATCTGCAATACCGTTGCCGTTCGGATCCTGGGTCTTGAAGGCGATGAGCATCGCTTCGAACTCTTCGGTGGTTGTAGGAACCTCGAGGCCCAACTTATCGAGCCAGGGCTGGTAGACCCACAGTTTTTGTGCGTGGGTGCAGTGGTAGCACTCATTGACGTCTGGGGGGGAATAGATTTTTCCATCCACCTGGGTCACTGCAGCCGCTGCCCCAGGTTGTTCCGCGAATACACGCTTGGTCTCGACGCCGTATTCATCGATGTAGTCGTTGAGCGGGACGATCAGACCCTGTTCTGCCAACGCAAGTTGGCGGTCAAGTGTCATATCGTACCAGCCCATGATGATATCTGGGAGGTCGCCGCTCGCCATCATCAGGTTGAGCTTTTGGTTTGCCTCAGCGGCGTCAGCTGGTGCCACCGTGAATTCCAGGTGAATATTCATTTTGTCTTCAATGAACTGCGTGAACTCGTTATCTTGATAGTCTGATACTAAAGCGTCAGGGAAAACGAGCACTTTTAGTGTAATTTTTTCGTTCACAATCGGAAATTCGCCGCCCGGGGCAACTTCTATCGCTCCAGACGCCTCAGGCGTGGCTTCTGTATTGTCATTTGGGACGGCTGTTGCCTCGGGAGCGGTGGTCGTGGCGGGTGCACAGGCGCCCAGCACCACAGACAACAGGATGAATAGCGATACGAACCGCATTAACTTGGACATTTTACTCTCCTCTTTCTAATATAGAATGTAGACTGAACACATAATACGCATCTGCCGCGCTCTTTGCTGGCAAACGTATGGGTGTCATTGGGGGGTATATATAGGTGTTTGCCTCCTTCCGCCGGGTCTTATCCCTTAATCGCGCCAATCATGATTCCCTTAACAAAGTACTTCTGCACAAAGGGGTAAAGAATCAATCCCGGCACGGAAGCGACTACGATCAGGGCATTCTTGAGCAGCACGATCATAGACACCCTGGCGGCGTACGACTGCACGTCCATCATTGTGCTCAGATCTACCTGGTTCTGAATCAGAATGCTGCGGAGGATAATTTGGAGGGGTTGGAGATCGGGCTTGCTGATATAAATCAAGGCAGAGAAATATTGGTTCCAATTCCCGACCGCGTAGAACAGCGTCAGCACGGCGATAATGGGAGCCGAGAGCGGCAGGACCACTTTCATCAAGTACTGGATGTCATCGCACCCATCTAGCCGGGCTGCATCCATCAGTTCTTCAGGTAAGGAAGTGCGGAAATACGTCACCGTAATGAGTAGATTAAATACCGAGATCGCCTGGGGGATGATCAGCGACATGCGAGTATCGATCAGGCCCAGATCGTGGACCAGCAAATAGGTCGGCACCAGCCCGCCGTTGAATAACAGGGTGAAGGCAAACAGAAACATAAAGAAGTTGCGCCCTACCAGATTCTTGCGGGATAGAGCAAAGCCAGCCAGGATGGTCATGACCACGTTGACCAGGGTGCCGAACACGGTGTAATAGATCGAATTCGCGAAACCAACCCATATCTGCTTGTAATTCATGATTGTCTCGTAAGCGGTTAAGTTGAAGCCGACTGGCCAGAGCACAACCTCTCCAGACATAACCGCCGAGGGATCGCTAATTGAGGCACTGACCACGTAAATCAGGGGATAAAGCAAACCCAGTAACACAAGCCCCAAACCGATATATAGCGCCCCCATGAAAATGCGGTCAACCCTGCTTTCGCGAATTCGGTTGCGAGGTCTGACAGTAATTGCATGAATTTTGAATGCCATGTTTGTCTCCTATTCCGCTACCAAAGAGAATTTCCGGTGAGTTTCTTGGATATCTGATTAGCCAAGAAGAGCAGAATAAACCCGATGATTGAGTTGAACAGGCCGATGGCCGCTCCGTATGAATAGCTTGCAATGCCGGCGGCCAGGCTGACTTTGTATACGTAGGTACTGATCACTTCAGATGCGGTCTGGTTGAGCGTGTTCTGCAACAGGAAAGTCTTTTCGAAACCCACATTAAGAATTTGACCCATATTGAGGATCAGTAGTGTCATAGCTGTGGGCAGAAGGGCGGGAAGATCAACATACCAAATACGCTGGAGACGGTTGGCTCCATCCATCACTGCCGCCTCGTGCAGAGTTGGGTCGACTGTGCTCAGCACGGCTATGTAGATGATTGCGCCAAAACCAGTGAATTGCCATACGCCCGACCAAACGTAAATAGAGGGGAACCAATCGGCCAGACCCATAAAGTTAATCGTGTCCAAACCCAGCGCCTTTAGCAATATATTGATCGGCCCGGTGCGGATGTCGAGGAACTGCAGTATTATTCCGACCATCACCACAGTGGAAATGAAGTTCGGCGCATAGGAGACCATCTGTATGCTGCGCTTATATAACCCACCCGTAAGCTGGGTAATAGCCAGAGCAAACAGGATGGGGAGCGGGAAACCAACTGCCAGGGAATAGAACGATAGCCATAATGTATTCAGGATCACGCGCGAGAACAGGTAAGAGTGGAAGAATTGTTCAAAATTTTTCAGCCCGACCCAAGGACTTTCCATAATCCCCATCCCAGGCTTGTAGTCGCGAAACGCAATCTGCGCGCCATACATTGGGTAATATTGGAACAGCAGTAACCAAGCCAGTGGTAATGCTAAAAGTAAATAGAGCTGCCAGTCCCGACGGATGCGAGACCAAGTCCTTGACCCGAATCGGCCTATAGGCTTATCTTTTTGTTGAATGTCAGACTTCACATCAGCAATCGTCACGAAGTTTCTCCATTGGGGAAGATGTGTCTATAAAAAACTTGACAATTCCAAGAAATAGGCCATGAAAGACCCCGGAATTCCTCTGTATTTTATTCCGAAACGTGAAAAGCACACCAACCTGAACTTCCATCAGGCTATGATATTAGTATAATGAGACATGAACAAAAACCTAATCTTTTCGGCCACAATACGGCCCTTAAGCAGACAAAAAAAGGACATCAACAGGTCATGACAATTAGTGGCGATGAGTTCCTCGCTCATTTACGAAGCGCGCTTAATCATCTTTACGATCCATACTTCTTGCAAAAAAGCGCCTTGGTCAAATTCTTCGGACTGAGTGGACAACCTGATACGCCGTCTGCACTACAGCACATCCTTAATGATGCAATTGATGGTTTGAAACCCAAGGCTGACGACCCTCACCCGGAGCAAAATCCTTTGAATTATGAGTTGATCCTGTATCGCTATGTTCAACAATTCAGCCAGGAGGAGGTAGCCACACAATTAGGTTTGAGCGTCAGGCATCTGCGTCGAAAACAAAATACTGCCATTTATAGTTTGGGCGCTAATCTATGGGCGCGCTTCAATCCCGGCATCCCACTGCAACCCGAGTCGCTACTAGTGTTGGAAGATCACCAAGCTGGATATGAGCCGGAAGATAGCACCGATCTTGATTGGCTGAAAGATACCCCTTTAACCGAGCCGGCTGATTTGGAACAAATATTGCCAATCGTTTTAGAACTGAGCCGGCCATTGGCGGCTAAACATGGCATCGAATTAACCCTGCAGTCCAAGCAAAAGCCTCTTATGGTAGCAATACAGCCGGTGGTGCTGCGCCAAATCCTCCTCAATGTACTTAGCGCAGCCATATCGCATGCCAGGCAAGGTCAAATCAAAATTGATATTTTTGGGGATACACGGGGTGTTGAAATCCACATTACTTGTGATCGGCGGCAGCGAAATATTGAACCGGATATCAGCTCCCAACAAGACAACCTGACCATCGCCGCCCGTATGGCACAACTTAGCGGCGGTGGACTAGAATATATCGAGAATGAAAAGACTCTCGAAACGCGTGTACGCCTGCCGGTTTTTCACCAAATCACTGTGCTGGTGATTGATGACAACCCCGATTTTCATCAATTAATTCAACGTGAGACAAGCGGCACTCAATACAAAATAATCGGCGAACGCCATCCGGAAAAGGGGCTGGCACTGGCTGAAGAAATAACTCCGAGTATTGTTTTATTGGATGTGATGATGCCTCGAATGGATGGGTGGGAAGTTTTGGGCCGGTTGCGACGCCACCCACGTACTGAGCATATTCCAGTAATCATCTGTACTGTACTCGCGCAGGAGGATCTGGCGCTCTCCCTAGGAGCGGCGGACTTTATCCGTAAGCCAATCAAGTGGGGGCAGATATTGGCCGCTCTCGACCGGCAAAGGGCGCTTCTGGAGCAAGAATCTCACTAAGCTGCCGAATACAGGTGAGAAGCTCACGTGCTGAGAGCCCTCCAGAGCGACCTACGGTGATCAAGTTACTGACAATGGGTGCCCCGGTGGGGTCCTGGGAAGAAATCACAATCACCGGAATATCTCGAATGGTTTCATCCTGGTTCTTTTCGTTTAATACCTGAAAGCCATCCATTCCTTGCATGACTAAATCAAGGAGCATCACATCGGGCTGGCGCTCGCGCAAGATTTGGAGTGCCTGCCTGCCGTCCTGTGCCCGTAATACAATGTTGCGATTATTGTTCGTAGCCAACATGCGCACAAACAGTTGCAATACTTCCGCTTGATCATCAACCAATAAAATTGTTTTTATTTCCCTGCCGATACTCTGGCTGACATCATCGATCGCTCCCAATAACCGTTCTCGATTGATCGGCTTGACCAGATATTTCACCACACCCAATTTCTTGGTAGCCTGTTCGTCACCTGCAAGCCAGCACGTAATCACTGGGGTGAGGAAAGGCAGTTTCAAACTCGCAATCTTATCCGGCGGGAGATCTAATGAGGCCCCATTAATCAATAATCCCTGAACGGGCAAGTGGCTGATTTCTTGACGAGCTTCATCCAGAGTCTGCACAACAGACAGTTCAACATCCCCGATATAATGGCTGAATAGACGCTGCAACATATTGTCACGATCGAGGATCATAAAACGAGGGGCAATTTCCGGTGCAGGTGCCTTCGAACGATGGAGTTCCACATCTGGCTGATCATACCGATTAGACCAACGTAAGGCATTTGATGATTCACGCGCATCAATGGCTGTCGAACGCATTGGTAGGCTGAAGTAGAACGTAGTGCCCTCTCCTACATGACTTTCCAACCACATTTTTCCATCATGCATTTCCACGAACCGCTTGCTTATACTCAAGCCCAAGCCACTGCCCCCTTCACGACGAATAGAGTTATCCAATTGCTGGAACGGCTCGAACAAACGTGAGATATCCTCCGGCGCGATACCCGGCCCCGTATCGCTTACGCTCACCTGCAAGACATCACCTTCGAAATAAGCTTTGACACGTACCCCACCTTTGTGAGTGTAGCGCCCGGCATTGCTCAATAAGTTCAACAGCACTTCGCGGATCCGGGTGCGATCACAAAACAAAGGCATTGGTTCTTCAGGCAACTCTGTCTCCAGGTAGAGGCCCTTCGTGTCAAATAACACCTGGGTGGCTGAAACAGCGGTTTTTACCAGATCCTGAATCGTAGTCCAGTCTTTAACAAGGGTCATGCGACCCGCCTCGACCTGGCTGAGATCCAGCACATCGTTTACTAATTCAGATAGGTGTTGGCTGTTGCGTTGAATAGCGGCGATATCGGCTAACAAGGCAGGGGGTAGTTGACCATAAATACGCGGGGCTTTTGCAATCAATTCACTGAAACCGATAATCATATTCAAGGGGGTTCTCAACTCATGACTAACATTTGCCACAAATTCCTCCTTTACTCGTCGGGCATCTTCTGCAATCTGAGTGAGAGCTTTCAGGCGATCAGATAAACGGGCAAGCCCGCGATTAGCCTGGATCAGGTCTCTTTCCACCTGCATTAGTTCGACTCTTTGCCGACGGGCGTCTTCAGTTTGCACTCGGGCTATTTTCGACTCTACGATAAAATGATTGGCAACCGCTAACAATTCGGTAACTGCAAATGCCGCAAGCATGCCAATTAATGATCCACCATAAATCACCAATAACTGATAATCCCGTGGAAATGGGAAAATCTCAGGATATCGGCCCAAAACCACCACGGCAATCACCATCAGGCCATCGATTAGCAATCCAAACTGCCAACCACCTGAAATAACAGCCACCAACGGCAATATTGCATAAAACAATACAAATACGGGCCATTTGAATAAATAGAAAGCCAGCGTAATCGAGGCGAACATTCCAGCCTGCCAGATCACTATAGCTAAATGAGGATGGGTATTGAGTAAGTAATAACTTAGCCAGCCGATCAGGATAGGCAATAAAGAGATCAGCATCAACTGGGTGAGGTAGTTTACCGGCTGGGTGGCGCCAGCCAAAAAAGTTCCAAATATCAGCAAGCTGGTAAGAAATACTGTGGTTACCCGTGTGATATTTAAGAAGATATCGAGGATATCTTCAGCGCCTTGTGAGTCCGGTGGAATGGCACGCATCAATCTCCACATAGTAACATCCTTGTGATCCTGCATAATAAACAGACATGACGAGCGTTATGGAACAAGTGTAACCTTCCAACTAGTTACTTCTAAGCTTATTTTATTGCCGGCACAGTGCGATGCTCATCCCATTCGACCTCGGCAGAGTCTACGATGTGCGGCAGCATGGGATTTTTTCATTCCTTACTACTTTCCATCATCTAATTCATACCCGCCAGTTTCATCAACCACCACTGGCCCGCCGATGAAGGCGGTCTCTGCGCCGGGACGACGAACTGCAACATGTACCGCCAGTACCATCCCAGCTTCAATTCTGCACCCTGTCCCGTACAGCAGGCGCGGATGCTTGGGAGTATCGGCGCCGACCCCATGCCCAAAGTCATACTCTTTGGCCTCGAGCAATCCAAAGTCAGCCAGGTGCCGGTCACCGGCCGCAACCACATCATCCACGGCTGTCCCGGGACGGAGCGCAGCCACTAACGTCCTCCGAACCGCTTCACAGACGGCCACTGCCCGAATCTGGTGAGGCTGTGAGTTCGACGGCAGCAGGGTACCGTTTGTTTGCGGGATGACCCAGTAGTGTTGGCAGATCGAGATGCGTGAAATCGGGCGCTGCGTACTGCACGTGAGACATTCCGGCAACTTCCTGCGCATCGATGGTGGTGCAAA
>Ga0184623_10001402_pt1 | contig 10408 bp, 11 predicted proteins | sample PLM1_100_b1_FD_133138 | JGI IMG/M metagenome (GOLD analysis project Ga0184623, IMG submission 133138) | Groundwater sediment microbial communities from an aquifer in East River, Colorado, USA - PLM1_100_b1 | ecosystem: Environmental > Terrestrial > Soil > Riparian zone | place: USA: East River...
CACACGGGGCGTCACAGTTGTCCATCAGGTAGGCCGCCGGATCAGGCTGGCCGAGGGCGGTCCGCACCTGCGACCGTTTGCCGCAGAGCTGGTTCATGTGCTGGCCGCTGCCCTGCTGGCCAGCCGGAACCGGCTCGCTGTACTCGTAGCCTTCCGAGTTGACCTGCGCAACCCACACGCAGATGTACTCGTTCGGGTCGAGGTTGGCAGAACCGATGTTGCCCGTACCCGAACTGCCCGGGTTGCCGGGGATCGTGTTGTGCCCCGAGTAGCTGCCCGTCCCAGTCTTGTTCGCTCCGTAGTCGTTCGGATCCTCTGCCTGCGCGGTCCCCCCCGCGCCGACGAACACCGTCGCGCAGGCGAAGCCCACGATCAGCGACGCCGTCAGGTTCCTGCGCACGGCCCTTTCCCCCTTCCGAAATCGTAGATGTCGCGGACCTTCCACAGGCCCTTCACCCGAAACACTTCCGCCCTCACGAACAATGGAGGTTTCGGGTCCTTGCCGGCAATAGGCTCGCCGGTCTGACGGCTGTAGCGACGCCACTCGCGGTCGTCGGTGCAGTCGGTGATCACCGCCTTGTCGCCGCCCCGAGTCTCGATACCTGGCTTGATGTGGAGCGGGCCGAGGATCACCTCGTCGGACTTGGTCAAGGTGCCCACCCGATCGCGCCAGTACTTGAGCACGTCGCCCTCGCCATACTGGGTCAGGCCGGGATAGTCGGGATCGCCGGTGCCGGCCGCGATCTGCACGGCCTGCATGAAGCCGCGGTAGGCGTCGACGGGGTCGTCCTGGGCGAAGCTCTCGGTCGGCGTGGGGGTCGGCAGCCCGCCCGGCGTGTCCGTCACCGCCGTGGGCGGCTTGAACTCGGGCAAGCCAGCATTGTCGCCGTCACCCCCGCCACAAGCGGCCAGGAGCGCGCACAGCGTGGCGGCCACGACCAAGCGTCCCCGTGCCGTCACGAAAGCTCCCCTCAGCCCAGATCTGCGGAGCATCAGCGCGTCTGCGGGATTCTCGCACGAATCACCGACAGTCTGGCTAGCGGGTCGACTAAGGGGCTAAGCCGGTCGCTTGTTGTGCCTAGCTCGCTAGTTGCCGTACCGCCGGTGGCGGGCGGCGTAGGCCCGGAGCGCGCGAAGGAAGTCGACCTTCCGGAACGCCGGCCAGTACGCCTCGCAGAAGTAGAACTCCGAGTGGGCGCTCTGCCAGAGCAGGAAGCCGGACAGCCGCTGCTCGCCTGACGTGCGAATGACCAGGTCAGGGTCGGGCTGGCCCTTCGTGTAGAGGTGCTCGGCGATGTGCTCGACGTCGAGGACCTGCGCCAGCTCGTCGATGGGCGTGCCGCGGCTCGCATGGTCCTGCAGCAGCGACCGTACGGCGTCCGCGATCTCCCGCCGACCGCCGTAGCCCACGGCGACGTTCACCAGCAGCCCTGCGTTGCCCGCGGTGGCCTCCGCGGCATCCTTCAAGACGCACGCGGTGCTGTCGGGAAGCAGGTCGAGCGCGCCCACCGGATTGACCTGCCAGCGGCCGTCGGCGGCGAGCTCCTGCACGGCACCCTCGATGATCCGCAACAGCGGCTCGAGCTCGCCTTGCGGGCGGTTGAGGTTGTCCGTCGACAGCAGCCAGAGCGTGACGACCTCGACGCCCACCTCCTCGCACCAGCCGAGAAAGTCCTCGATCCGCTTCGCCCCAGCCCGGTGGCCATCATGCGACAGCGCCCCGGACGCGCGCGCCCACCGCCGGTTGCCATCCAAGATCACCCCGACGTGGCGGGGGATCTGTTGCGGATCGAGGGACCCCTCGAGCCTGCGCTCGTATAGGACGTACGCGAGATCTCGCAGGCGCATTGGCGCGCGGCACCTCCTCAGGGACCCGCAGGGACGAGAGGAACAGTACCGTCGCCGGGGACTAACCGCTCTCGAGGCGCCGGACCAGCGCGAAGTACTCGTCCCAGAGCTCCCGCGGCAAGTGGTCGGCGAACGTCTTGAAATGGTCGGGAATCAGCTCGGCCTCCCGCCGCCAGGTCGCGGTGTCGACCGACAGAAGGGTGTCGAGGTCGGCGTCGGAAATGTCGAGCCCGTCGGTGTCGAACGACGACCGCGCAGGCAGCCGGCCGATGGGGGTGTCATCCGCCGCCGCCTCGCCGTCGAGCCTCTCGACGATCCACTTGAGCACCCGGCTGTTCTCGCCGAACCCGGGCCAGAGGAAGCGGCCCTCGTCGTCCTTCCTGAACCAGTTGACGTAGTAGAGGCGGGGCAGCTTCTCGGGCGACGTGCTGCGGCCGATCGACAGCCAGTGCGCGAGGTAGTCGCCCATGTTGTAGCCGCAGAACGGCAGCATCGCGAACGGGTCGCGGCGCAACCGCCCGATGGCGCCCACCGCAGCGGCGGTCGTCTCGGACGAGACGTTGGCGCCCAGGAACACGCCGTGCTGCCAGTTGAACGACTCGGTGACGAGCGGCACCGACGTGGCCCGGCGCCCGCCGAAGAGGATCGCCGAGATCGGCACGCCGCGCGGGTCCTCCCACTCGGGGGCGATTGTCGGGCACTGGCCGACGGGGACGCAGAACCTCGCGTTCGGGTGGGCGGCCGGCTCCGTCGAATCCGGCGTCCAGTCCTCGCCCTTCCAACTGGTCAGATGTGCGGGCGGCGTGTTGGTCAGCCCCTCCCACCAGACGTCGCCGTCGTCGGTCAGCGCGACGTTGGTGTAGATCGTGTTGCCCCACAGCGTCTTGATTGCGTTCGGGTTGGTGTGCTCGCCGGTGCCGGGCGCCACGCCGAAAAAGCCGTACTCCGGGTTGATCGCGTGCAGCCGCCCGTCGTCACCGAACCGCATCCAGGCGATGTCGTCGCCTACCGTCTCGACTTTCCAGCCGGGGACTGTGGGGATCAGCATCGCGAGGTTGGTCTTGCCGCAGGCGGACGGGAACGCGCCGGCGACATAGCGTGGCTCACCCCCTGGCGGCGTGATCTTGAGGACGAGCATGTGCTCAGCGAGCCAGCCCTCGTCGCGCGCCATCACGGACGCGATCCGCAGGGCGTAGCACTTCTTCCCTAGCAACGCGTTGCCGCCGTAGCCCGATCCGTACGACCAGATCTCCCGGGTCTCAGGGAAGTGGCTGATGTACTTGGTGTCGTTGCACGGCCACGGCACGTCGGTTTGGCCGGGGTCCAACGGCGCGCCTATCGAGTGCACGCACGGCACGAAGAACCCGTCGTCACCGAGCAGGTCGAGGACCGGCTGGCCCATCCGCGTCATGACCCGCATCGACACGGCGACGTACGCCGAGTCGGTGATTTCGACCCCCAACGCCGAGATCGGTGAGCCGAGCGGGCCCATCGAGAACGGGACGACGTACATCGTCCGGCCCCGCATGCACCCGGCAAAGAGGTTCTTGAGCGTCGCCCGCATCTCCTGCGGGTCGATCCAGTTGTTGGTCGGACCGGCGTCCTCCGAGCGCTCCGAGCAGATGAAGGTGCGATCCTCCACGCGGGCGACGTCCCGGGGGTCGGACCAGGCGAGGAAGCTGTTGGGCCGCTTGGCCGCATCGAGCCGGCGCAACGTGCCCTGTTCGACAAGGAGGCCGGTCAGCCGGTCCCACTCCGCGTCGGAGCCGTCGCACCACTCCACCCGGGCGGGCTCGGTGAGCTCTGCGATGCCATGGACCCAGTCGATAAGCTGCTGATGCCTGGTGGGACGCTCGTTCAGACCCGGGACATCGATGGCCACGATCGCTCCAATCGCCAAGGCGCCGACGACGAAAAGGCCTCGGGTAGTGGTTGGGGTCGGTCCTTGGAGCTTACCGAGCCGTCCACATACTGAACACCCTTTTGAAGCTTGGGTAAGAGGTGCGCAGGCGCTGTCCGCTCTACGCTCATTGGCGTGACGCCTGCCCACGACCTCATCGACGAGGTCAAGCCGCGATTGCGCGGGTGGCTCCACATGGGGGCGTTTCCCGTGTCCCTGGCCGGTGGGATCGTCCTTGTCGCGCTCTCGCGTGGCCCGGTCCGCACGGCTGTCGCGCTGTATGCCGGCTCAGCCGCCCTGCTCTTCGGCGTGAGCGCGATCTACCACCGCGGGAACTGGTCGCCGCGGACGCTGGCGATCCTCAAGCGCCTCGACCATGCCAACATCTTCTTGATCATCGCGGGCACCTACACCCCGTTCGCGGCCCGCATGCTCCACGTCGGCCGTGGCGAGACCCTCTTGTGGATCGTCTGGTTCGGAGCGCTGGCGGGTGTGGCGTTCCGGATCCTCTGGGTGGGGGCCCCGCGCTGGCTCTACACGCCGGTCTACTTTGCCCTCGGCTGCGTCGCCGTCTTCTACGTCCCCGACATCCTGCACGTCAGTGGCGTGCCGGTGGTCGTGCTGCTCACCATCGGCGGGCTGCTCTACAGCGCCGGCGGGCTCGTCTACGCCGTACAGCGTCCCGACCCGTCACCTCGCTGGTTCGGATTCCACGAGGTCTTCCACTCGTTCACGCTGGCGGCCTACGCCGTCCACTACGTCGCCGTCTCGCTGGCCGTCTACGGCAATTGGCAGTAGCGGCTGCGCTCGCTCAGGCGTCTGCCTCGCTACGCTCGGATGCGGCCTTCGCCCAAGCACTCTGCTTATTGCTTCGCTCGCTGCGCTCGCTCAGGCGTCTGCCTCGCTACGCTCGGATGCGGCCTTCGCCCAAGCACTCTGCTTATTGCTTCGCTCGCTGCGCTCGCTCAGGCCTGGCCCGCGCCCGACGTGTCCGGGCGGGGCGCATCGGCGTCGGGTCCGGTCGACCGCACCCGCTCGACCTGCTGAAGCGCGTCGCGCAGGTCGCCGAGCCAGTTGTCGGCGTTCTTGCGGACCAGCTTCACGCACCACGCGAGCGCCTCGCTGCGGCTGCGGGCGACGCCCGCGTCGACGAGCGTGTCGAGCACCTGGCGTTCGGCCTGCCTCAGCCGGCTCATGACGGGCACCGACAGCGTCGTGAAGAGCTCGCGGACGTCGCCGCAGGAAACGCCCCACGCCACCTTGCGACCCGAGCGGTGCTCGAGTTCGCGAGCAATGCCGATGCGGGTGTCGCGGGTCCGCTCCCGGAACTCCTTGATCCGTCCGGCTATGGCGGCGGACCGCTCAGCGTCGGAGGCTGCCTCAGGGACCTGCGGCTCTGCCAGCGGGCCGACGACGGTGATCTCCTCCCGGTCGATGGTGACCTCGACCGGCCCCACGAACCAGTCCTGCGGGATGCGGCCGGTCAGCCAGCCGCGCACTCTTTCGACGGTCTCTGCTGCGATAACCATGCAACGATGATTACACCGTTACAGCCGTCGTCAAGCCGCTGCCAGCCGGGTTCACCCTCAGGAGAATCGGCTGGTGGCCCAGTTGGAGCGAATCACCACAACCGGGCAGCCGGCGTGCCGGACGACCTGCTCGCTCACCGAGCCCAGCACCAAGCCCGCGAACCCGCCGCGCCCACGCGAGCCGACGACGAGCAGGTCGGCGCCGGTCGAGGCGGACAGGAGCGCCTGCGCGCTGGGCGCGTGCACGGGGTGGTACTGAACGTTGAGCCCGTCGAACTCACTCACGTGTTCCGCCACGTCGCGGCGCATCTCCTCGGCGACGGCCTCTTCGTACTCCTTGAGGCTGGGCGCGTAGCCGACCTTCCAGCTCTGCGGCCGCGGAGCGGACGAGATGCTCCAGGCACGCACGACGTGCAGGACGCAGTTCCGCAGCCGGGCCTCCTCGGCCCCCCAGCGGAGCGCCAGAGCTGCGCAGTCGGAGCCGTCGTCGCCGACGACGACCCCGCCGTCGACCTCGACCCGCTCCGCCACGTCGCGAGCCATCCCAAGCACCCCCCAAGGGTCCGGCCGTCACGCGCTTACGAACATCATCGCCGCCCGCGCACGGACGGTGCCCAACTTAATCGAGAATTGGCGGCGAGAGAGGTCATGCCGCGACCGTGCGGGCGGAAACCTGGGCGGCAAGGGCGGCAGCGTCGGTGACGGGCGCATGACAGACGAACCCCCGGCACACATAGGCCGCCGGCTCGCCATTGACAAGCCGTTTGCCCGCCAGCAGGCCCACCGTCGGCTCTTCCTGCGGATCGCCGAGGGCCAGGACCGCCCCCGGCGCCGTCGCTCGCAACGCGGTTCGCCACAGGGCGCGGGTGCGCTCGTCGCCCGCTGGGCCGACGACCGCGACTTCCCGCGGGCCGTCGACGAGTGCTTCTGCCACCGCCAGCCCCCAGCCGCAGAACCGCGGGTACTGCTCAGCCAGGCGGCTTACCACGCCAAGAGCACGCTCGGCCGCCTCGCGGTGGGGACCAGAGCCGGTATAGGCGGAGTAGGCCAGCAGGGCGCCGGCAGCGGCCGACTGCCCGGACGGGGTAGCCGAATCGGTCGGATCCCGTGGCCGGCGGACCAGCCGCTCGGCGTCGTCTGCGGTGTCGAAGAATCCGCCGCTGCTGTCGCGGAACCGGGCCAGCACCGTGTCGAGCAGGTCGCCGGCGCTGTCGAGGCGGGCGGGGTCGCCGGTGACGGCGTACAGCGCGAGCAGGCCCTCCGCGATGTCGGCGTAGTCCTCGAGCACGCCGGCGCTCCGGCCGGCAACCCCGTCGCGGGAGGTGCGCACCAGCCGGTCGCCATCGGCGTGCACGGAGAGCAGCAGGTCGGCGCATTGGACCGCGGCGGAGACCCAGTCGGGCCGGTCGAGCAGTGCGCCAGCTTCCGCGAGCGCGGCGATGGCCAGCCCGTTCCACGCGGCGATGACCTTGTCGTCTCTAGCCGGGGGCACGCGCTCGGAACGTGCGGCCAGCAGCCGCCGCCGGACGTCGGCGTAGCGCTGCGGGTCGTCGGGATCGACCGGTAGCTGGAGCACCGAGCTGCCGTGCTCGAACGTGCCCTCGGGCGTGACCTGCCAAAGGCGGGCCGCCCAGTCGGCGTCGTCGGCGCCGAGGACGGCGCGCAGCTCGGCGGGCGTCCAGACGTGGTACTTGCCCTCGACGCCCTCGCTGTCGGCGTCGAGGGCGGACGCGAACCCGCCCTCGGGGGTGCGCAGATCGCGGATGAGCCAGTCGGCCGTCTCGCTGGCGATCCGGGCCGCGAGCGGAGCGCCGGTCGCTCGCCACCAGTGCAGGTAGACGCGAAGCAGCAGGGCGTTGTCGTAGAGCATCTTCTCGAAGTGCGGGACCAGCCAGCGCTCGTCGACGGAGTAGCGCGCGAAGCCGCCACCGAGCTGGTCGTACATCCCGCCTCGGGCCATCGCCTCAGCGGTCCGCTCCACCATCGTCAACGCCTCATCGGAGCCCGTGCGGGCGTGGTGGCGAAGCAGTTGCTCGAGGGTCATGGACGGCGGGAACTTGGGGGCGCCGCCGAAGCCGGCGTGCGCCGGGTCGAAGTCGCGCGCGACGGCCTGCACGGCGCCGGCCAGCTGCGCCTCGGTCGGCGGGTCGCCGGGTTGGGCGAGGGCGCTGCGCTGTGACAGCTGCCGCACGACGTCGGCACCGACCCGCTCGATCTCGTCGCGCCGCTCGCGCCAGGCGCTGGCGACCGAAAGCAGCAGCTGACGAAACGACGGCATGCCCTGGCGGGGCGTGGGCGGGAAGTAGGTGCCGCAGAAGAAGGGCTCGCCTCCTGGTGTGCAGAAGACGGTCATCGGCCAGCCGCCGTGTCCGGTCATCGACTGGGTGGCTTCCATGTACACCGCGTCGACGTCGGGGCGCTCCTCGCGGTCGACCTTGATGTTGACGAAGTTGTCGTTCATCAGGCCGGCGGTCTCCGCGTCCTCGAACGACTCGTGGGCCATGACGTGGCACCAGTGGCACGCCGCGTAGCCGACCGATAGCAGCACCGGCACACGTCGGCGCCGCGCCTCGTCGAACGCGTCGTCACCCCACTCGCACCAGTCGACCGGGTTGTCCTTGTGCTGAAGGAGGTAGGGGCTGGTCGAGCCGGCTAGGCGGTTGGGCATCGGCGGGTCAGCCCGCCCGGCTTGGCGGGTCGGTCTTGGCGGGCCCGGCCGGCTCGGCCCGGTCGCCGCCCTGGTCGCCGCCCTCGTCGCTGGGTTTGCCCGCCCGGCTGCTGTCGTCAAAGTCGATCTTGCGCAGGTGGCGGTTCATCGATCGGATGAGCAGCCAGGTGGCCACGGCCAGCCCCGCGACGACGCCGAGGCCCAGCAGCCCGGGCGTGACGGTGTCGTCGTTGAGCTCCTGGGCCGCCGAGGCGACGTGAGCGAAAGCGGCGGCGCCGGTCATAGCGCGATCACCCGCTCGCGGACGCCGGCGAACAGGTCGTCTTCGGGCAGCCCGGTGTCGACGAGCGACCGAGCCAACTGGAAGTCCTCGGTCGGCCAGGCCGACTGCTGGAGAGCGAGGGGAACCGAGAACCACCGGCCCTCGGGGTCGACCTGCGTGGCGTGGGCGACCAGCGCCGCGTCGCGCAGCGGAAAGAACTCGGCGCACTCGATGCGGGTCGTCACTCGATCCTTGTCCTCGGGCTTGTCGACCCACTCGGCCAGCCACTCGGTGAACGGCGACTCGAGGTCGGCGGCGAGCATCGCCTCATGCATGGCAACCAGGCGCTCCTTGTGGAATGTCATGTTGTAGTAGAGCTTGAGCGGCTGCCAGGGCTCGCCGGCGTCGGGATAGCGCTCCGGGTCGCCGGCGGCGTCGAACGCCTCGACCGACACGCTGTGGCACATGACGTGGTCGGGATGCGGGTAGCCGCCGTTTTCGTCGTAGGTCGTCATCACGTGCGGACGGAACTCGCGCACGGCCCGGACGAGCGGCTCGGCGGCGACCTCGACCGGCTGCAGCGCGAAGCAGCCCTCCGGAAGCGGTGGCCGCGGATCGCCTTCAGGCAGGCCCGAGTCGACGAAACCGAGCCAGGTCTGCCGCACGCCCAGGATCTCGGCCGCTTTCGCCATCTCTTCGCGCCGGAGCTCGGGGAGCCGGTCGCGCACGTCGGGACGGTCCATGGCGGGATTCAGGATCGAGCCGCGCTCGCCTCCCGTGAGGGTGACGACGAGCACGTCGACCCCTTCGCGGGCATAACGCGCGGTCGTCGCGGCGCCCTTGCTCGACTCGTCGTCGGGATGAGCGTGGACCGCCATAAGCCGCAACTTGTCGGACACCTTCCAACTCCTCGTCAACAGCCGCTGGGACGGGCCGCATACACCCCCTAGTCTCCAACATGCACCGACAGTTCTGAGAGGGCCTGTGACGGCAAACGAGAGAGAGCGCCTACCCCTTCCCGAGGGGCGCTACGGACGGCCGCCGCAGCGCTGGCGACGGCTGGCCACGATCATTGTGGCGGCCGTGCTCGGGACCGGCGCGGCGGTTGGGTTCGGCTGGGTCGCGCTTTACCACGCCGACCCGCCGGTGCGAGCGACGGTGGTGCGCTACGAAGTCACCTCACCGACGACCGTCGAGGTCACGTTCGAGCTGGTGAAGGACCCGGACGTGGCGGCCGTCTGCGTCGTGCGCGCGCGCAACGAGCGCGGCGAGGAGGTCGGCCGGCGAACCGTCCGGGTGACAGCGGGCGGACCGAGGCAACGCCTGGTGACCGAGTCCTTGGCGACGCGGGACACTGCCGTGGTCGGCGAGGTGCGCGAATGCCAGGCGGTCAAGAGCGGCCCATAACAACAGAACGGTGATTACTATAAGAGCAAATCGTGGTTGAACCGCGCTGACACTCCCACCATCTTGGTATCCTGCGTAGTTCATCCCCCATTCCCAATGACGTCGTCGTGTACGACGAGGAGACAACGTGACCGAGACCGCACAGAACGTCACCTGGCTCACGCAAGAGGCCCATGACCGCCTCAAGGCAGAGCTGGACCACCTCTCGGGTGCCGGCCGCGTCGAGATCGCGAAGCGGATCGAGGCTGCCCGAGAAGAGGGCGATCTGCGCGAGAACGGCGGCTACCACGCGGCCAAGGAGGAGCAGGGCAAGCAAGAGGCCCGGATCCGCCAGCTGAAGGAACTGCTGGGCAAGGCTCGCGTCGGTGAGTCGCCGACTGTCTCGGGAGTCGTGGCGCCGGGCTCGGTGGTGACCGTGCGGTTCGTGGGCGACGACGACACGATGACGTTCGTGCTCGCCTCGCGTGAGGCCGTCGATGTCGCGATGGATGTCTACTCCCCCCAGTCACCGCTAGGCTCCGCGATCCTCGGCAAGAAGGTCGGCGAGAAGGCGACGTACACCCTGCCCAGCGGGCGCAAGACCGCCGTGCAGATCACCGGCGCGAAGCCCTACACCGGCTGACAGCCCGCCGGACGCCAGCCCAACCCTCCGCGATCTTGAGCTATTTCGCAGTGGGAGCGCTCCCAAATAGAAAATAGCTCAAGATCGCGGCGGCCCGGGGGTACCTTGCCGCGGTGCGCCGGCACTTCCGGACCGACAGCGGCACGAAGAGCGCGATGACCACCAGCGCCCA
>Ga0184623_10001403_pt1 | contig 10408 bp, 8 predicted proteins | sample PLM1_100_b1_FD_133138 | JGI IMG/M metagenome (GOLD analysis project Ga0184623, IMG submission 133138) | Groundwater sediment microbial communities from an aquifer in East River, Colorado, USA - PLM1_100_b1 | ecosystem: Environmental > Terrestrial > Soil > Riparian zone | place: USA: East River...
CTGATTTGAATACCCTTATAGTGAAGGCTGCGCTTATCACCGTGCTGATCATTCTCTTTGGAATTGCGTTGACCATTGTGCTGGCCGGTCGCATCATCACGCCGCTGAAAAGCCTGGCGCGCGTCGCGAACCGCATTGCGGAGGGGGATCTGACGGCCTCGGTCGAACCGAAGACCCACGATGAGGTGGGCCAGTTGACCGAAGTTTTCAATCATATGACCGGCTCCTTGAAAGAACGGGACCTTGCGATCTCGACGCATATCCAGACCATCACAAAGCACGCCAATCAATTGACCGCCTTGAACCAGATCGGCGTCGCGATCACCTCGACCCTGGACATCGACAAGCTCCTGGGTACCGTGCTGCGTCTGCTGGTCGAGAACGTGGGCTTCTCCCGCATGCTCCTGCTCCTGTACGACGCCGAGCGGCAGGTCGCCTTCGGCGGGCGCACGGCCGGCGTGCCTGAGGATGTGGATCGGGCCGCCCGTGATGTGAAAATTGTCATCCAGGATGACGGCAGTCTTCACGCGGATGTCCTGATCCATGGGCGCTCGTTCTTGATTTCCGACATCAACGAGGTGGCCGATCGCGTGTATCCGCTCTTCCTCGCGCTCGCGCGGCAGGTTGAGGTCACCTCCTTCGTGATCGTGCCGCTTAAAAGCCAGGAACGCATTCTGGGGTACCTGGTGGCCGACAAGGCGGGTCAGCCCTGCATGCAGGAGGACCTGGATCTGTTGGCGACCATCGCCAGCGATGTGGCGGTCGCGATCGACAACGCCAGGGCGTATCAACAACTCGAACAGCTCACGCAGACCCTCGAGCAACGCGTCCAGGAGCGGACGCAAGAACTTGAGGCCGCCAACGAGCGGCTCCGCGAGTTGGATGAACTCAAGTCGTCGTTCGTTTCGACGGTCTCCCACGAACTGCGGACGCCGATGACCTCGATTAAGGGGTATGTGGATAATATTCTAGACGGACTGACGGGCGTGCTCACGGAGAAACAGTCCTACTACCTCAACCGGGTCAAATACAACGTCGAGCGGCTCACGCGCATGATCAACGACCTCCTGGACCTCTCCAGGATCGAGGCCAGGAAGGTGGAGCTGCATCTGGGCACTGTCTGCACGCGCGACTTGGTCACCGACGTCGCGGAAGGCTTTCAGAGGACAGCCGCGGAGAAGGGAATCGCCTTACACACGAACTTCCCCGACGAGCTTCCGGCGATTCAGGGCGACGGGGACAAGCTGCACCAAGTTCTCACCAACCTGGTCGGGAATGCGATCAAGTTCACCCCGAAGGGAGGCCAAGTCCGTGTCGAATCGCAGGTGCGCTCCGACGGCTACCTGCAGATCAGCGTGAGCGACACGGGGTCCGGCATCCCGTCTCACGAACTCGACCGAGTGTTCGAGAAATTCTACCGCGGCGAGTCGGTTCCTACTGAAGATCGAGGATCCGGGCTAGGCCTTCCCATCGCCAAGAGCTATGTGGAGCTGCACGGGGGCCTGATCTGGGCTGAGAGCACTCTCGGTCAGGGCAGTCGGTTTTCCTTCACGTTACCGGTCCAGTCGTCGCCCCGTTAAGGCTTCCGCCTGCTGTATTGGATAAGATAAACAAAGTATCCACCTCGATACGTCCGCCACAAAACTCTAAAGGCGTTCTCATTCCCCTCTGATCCCCACGAGGGTTCTTTCTCTCAATGATTAGCGGGGTTAGCCGATCGGACCCTTCTGCCGGAGGTTGCGCTCAGGTGGCATAGTCGTTGCGTAACCTTGGGGTATGGAAGCGTTGCTGCCGAACAATGAAACCGCCAGGGAAACCACCAGGTTCTACCCTGGGCGCACTGGGACGGAAGAGGCCCTGCGCGAGAGCGACGAGTCGTTCCGATTCCTAGCGGAGATGGCGCATGAAGTCAGCAATCCCGTCCAGGGGATACTGGGGATGGCTGAGCTCATCCTGGACGAGCAGGATCCGGCTACAATCAGGGAGTACACCCTGGATATCGTGAACTTCTCGAAGCACATCGCTGAAATCGTCCACGACTTCGCCGGTTATGCCCGTTCGAGCATACGGGAGAAAGAGGCCGCTCTCGATTTGCGCGAGCGGCTCACCGAGGCCATCAAGATGGTCCGGCGGTGTCCCCACTTCGGGCAGGTGGAGATCGTCACGCAGTTCCAGCCCGTGCCGCCTCTTCTGGCGCGCCGCGTGGAAATCGACCAGGTGTTCGTCAATTTGATCAGCAATGCCGTGCAAGCGATGAAGGGAAGTGGCCGCCTTGTATTAGCCACGCAGAACGGGGGCGACACTATGGTTGTCCGGATCTCCGATACCGGCTGCGGGATCCCGGAGGCGTTGATTCACAAAATCTTCGATCCATTTTTCACGACCAAGGATCCGGAAAAAGGGACGGGTTTGGGGTTGAGCGTCACGCGTCACATCGTGGCCAAGTACGGAGGAACGATCGGCGTGCAGAGCGAAGAAGGCAAAGGAACGACATTCACAATTCAGTTTCCTACGGCAAACCGCATGAAGGAGGTTCACGATGGAGAGGCAGACGACTGCTGCGGCGGACGGGCGGCAGGGACGTGTTTTGGTGGTGGATGATGTCGCAATCGTAAGGAAGTCGATCAGCTTGACCCTGACCAGCGCCGGTTATGACGTGGTCACGGCTGAGGACGGCGAGCAGGCGATCAAAATCCTGCGGGAATCGGAGGATCCGCTTACTGTGGATACCATTCTCTGTGACCTGCGCATGCCTACAATAAACGGCGCCGAGGCAATCACCTATTTCCGGCGGGAGTACCCGAGCGTCCCCGTGGTCGTCCTGACCGCGTATCCCGACGTTGAGTCGGCCGTATTCTTGATGCGGCAAGGCGTGTTGGATTTCCTCGTGAAGCCGGTGTTGCAGGACGAGCTTTTGACGGTGGTCAAGAGGGCCGTCGGCCAGAATGCGATGCGGAAGGATCCGGTGACGTCATAATCTCGCCTGCTCCCTTGAAACTTCTAGCCTCCTCCCTATAGTCTTCCAGTATGGCGATTGATCCGGTCTGCGGGATGACCGTGGACGAACAGACGGCCCCGGCCACGGCGGTCCATCAGGGGACCACCTACTATTTCTGCGCGCCAGGCTGCAAACGAACCTTTGAGAAGGATCCAGAAGCGGTGCTCAAGGGCAGCCCCCAGGGCATGGGTCATGCATCGGTGCCGATAGTCACGATGATGCCCCTGCGAGCGAAGGCGGTAGGTAGGGGCGATTCGCGAACCGCCCCTACAACTCTCACGATTCCGATCGAGGGCATGTCCTGCGCGTCCTGCGTCGCTAAGATCGAACACGGATTGAGCGAAGTGCCGGGCGTGGTCCATGCCTCGGTGAACCTGGCGACCGAGAAAGCCACGGTCGAATATCAGCCGGGGGTGGCGGACTCCGCCATGATCCAAGAGGCCATTCGCAGCCTCGGATACCGGCCGGTCATGCCGACTGCACGCGAAACTGAGACGCCTGCCGCGAAGGAAGAACGGAAACAGGCCGCCTATCGAAACCTGAGGCTGCGGTTCTGGATTGCTGCGGCTCTGACCGTTCCGGTGATGGTGCTGAGCATGTCGGAGCATCTCGGGTTGCCCATTTCGCGGCCAGCGTCGTTCTGGTTGCAGCTTCTGCTGACGACTCCGATTCAGTTCTGGGCGGGCTGGCAGTTCTATAAAGGGGCGTTCGCAGTGGCCCGGCACGGGACCACCGATATGAACACGCTCATCGCGGTCGGCACCTCAGCGGCGTATGGGTACAGCGTGGCGGCGATCCTCGCGCCGGGCTGGTTCACCGCTGCCGGGGCTACGCCAATGGTCTATTTCGACTCGTCCGCGGCGATCGTTACGCTGATCCTGCTGGGACGTCTCCTCGAAGCCCGCGCCAAGGGACGGACCTCCGAGGCCCTGACCCGGCTGATCGGTCTTCAGGCCAAGCGGGCGCGCGTGGTCCGAGATGGCCGCGAGCTGGACATTCCGATTGAGGAGGTACGGGTCGGCGATGTCGTGGTCGTTCGTCCCGGCGAGAAAGTCCCGGTGGACGGCGTCATTCTGGAAGGCACGTCGTCCCTGGATGAGTCGATGCTGACCGGCGAGTCCATGCCGGTGGATAAAGGACCTGGTGATCAGGTCATCGGCGCCACGCTGAACCGCGTCGGCAGCTTCCGCTTTACGGCCACGCAGGTCGGCGCCGACACCGCGCTGGCCCGGATCGTCAAGCTGGTGGAAGAGGCGCAAGGCTCCAAGCCGCCGATCGCCCGCATGGTGGATCAAGTGGCCTCGGTCTTCGTGCCGATCGTCATCGGCATTGCCGTGCTGACCTTCGGCCTGTGGTTCGCGTTCGGGCCGGCTCCGGCCTTCCCCCCCGCGTTGCTCAACTTCGTCGCGGTGCTGATCATCGCCTGCCCCTGCGCGTTAGGGCTGGCCACACCCACCTCAATCATGGTGGGGATCGGGCGCGGCGCCGAGCATGGCATCCTGATCCGAAGCGGCGCCGCATTGGAGCAGGCGCGGATGCTGACCACCGTCGTGCTGGACAAGACCGGGACTCTGACGAAGGGCGAGCTCGCGGTCAAGGAAATCGTCGTGCACAAGGATGGATGGTCACGCGAGAAGATGCTCCAATACGCCGCTTCTGCCGAACAGGGCTCGGAGCATCCGATCGGAGAGGCCATCGTCAAGACGGCCCGTGAGGCCAAGGCGACGCTGGAGCCGCTCAAGGACTTTGTGGCTGTTCCGGGACATGGCGTTCGCGCCTCCGTGCAGGGGCAGCCGGTGCGTGTGGGCAATCTCCGGCTGATGGAGGGCGACGGTCTGTCGGTCGCCGGCTTGGAGGCTGAGGTCAAGCGACTGGCCGAAGCCGGCATGACGCCGATGTTTGTGGGCGTCGGCGACAGCGTGGTCGGGGTCATTGCCGTGGCCGACCAGGTGAAAGAACATGCGCGCGACGCGGTGGCGGCCCTCACGCGAATGGGCTTGGAGGTGGTCATGCTGACGGGCGACAATCCTCGCACGGCCGCGGCGGTCGCCAGGGAGGTCGGCATCGAGCGGGTCCTGGCCGACGTGCTTCCGGATGCGAAAGCCCGCGAAGTGAAGCGCCTGCAAGGTGAGGGCAAACGAGTCGCAATGGTCGGTGACGGGATCAACGACGCGCCGGCGCTCGCGCAGGCTGACGTAGGAATCGCGATCGGTGCCGGAGCCGATGTGGCTCTGGAGGCGGCGGATATCACGCTGGTCGGCGGCGATCTGCAAGGGGTGGCGACCGCCATCGGGCTGAGCCGGGCCACCATGCGCAACATCACGCAGAACCTCTTTGCGGCGTTCATCTACAATATCATCCTTATTCCGGTTGCCGCGCTTGGCTGGCTCAACCCGATCCTCGCTGGGGGCGCGATGGGAGCCTCCTCCGTCAGCGTCGTCAGCAACGCCCTCCGCTTGCGGTTCTTCGCCCCTACTGCCTAGGTATCTTTTCTCTTCCCTTTCTCTTACGGTCGTGATACAACCTGCGCCGGCTGTTCGGAGAAACGCTATGGATACGCTGCTGCATTTGTTCCAGACGCTGTGGCGTTTGCTCAGCAGAATCGAACTCCCTGACTCGTACCCGTACCTTCTCGGCGTGCTGCGCCTCGCTCTCATCTGGAAATTCTATGATATTCAGGTGAAGGCCGGCCGCATCCAGGCCAAGGATTTTTGGGAACGGTCCGGCGTCCGGCTGTTCCTTTACGCCACACCAGCCGATGTGCAGGCCTGCTCGGCCTGCCGGGAGACGACCCACATGGTCTTCCTTCCAAGCCTGGTGACTGCGAAGGAGTTCATGCCTCAAGAGCAACCCTGCATGAATCCGGCCGGCTGCCGGTGCCTGATGGTGGGCTTCTTTGGGGGATGGCTGGAAGCGCGAGAGGTGCTGGCGCGGCTGAAAGAGCAAGGCGGCCAGCTCCGCTTGTCGGACGAGGAGCTGAAAAGTTTCATGGAGACCGCGAAGGGTGCGCGTGCGGGCGCCTCCGCCGATCGGATCTCGCTTCACATGATGAATGCCATGCAGGCCGAGGGAAGCAATCCCGAGACGGCTATCGAACACTATCGCTACGTCCTGGACCATGCCGAGGAGGACCGTGATCTCTCCTTTATGGTGCCCGCGTGTCTGCGGCTGAGCGACTTGCTTGAGAAGCGCGGGCGTGCGGAGGAGTCGCTGCAAATGGTCGAGCGATGCCTGAGGGACTACGGCGAGAAGAAAAAAGGCCCAGGCGCTCCCACCGAAGTCCAGCGCGTGGCCCTGAAGACCCGTCAGTCTTTTCTGGCGGCCAAGGCCAACAAGACCCTCCAAGAAGCCTAAGGCAAGCTCAAACGGCCGGCAAGGGCGTCCTGCTGGGCCTCGGCGTATCGCTCCGGGGTCCCAACATCCGACCAATAGCCGCTCATCCGGTATCCCCGGAGCATGCGGTTTTGGCGGAGCAGGCTGAGATAGACGTCGATGATGGAGCCGGGGCCGGGCGGGATGGTGTTGAGGACCTCCGGTTCCAGAACGTGAATGCCTGCAAACATGCAGGGAAGCGGCAACGGCTTGGGAGGATCACTGAGCGGCGGCGCACCGTTGATCTGGAGGATCCGAGAATGGGCATCAACCGTGACGGGTCCCCATCGGGCAGCCTCTGGGTCTTCCCGAAGGGCCAGGGTGACCGGCGCTCCGCCGGTGCGGTGCGCGGCGATCAGATTCGTCAGGTCGCATGCGGAAAGCGTATCCCCGTTCAGCACCAGGAAAGAGCCGTCCTTGAGAAAAGGGGCGGCTTGCTTGATGCCGCCGCCTGTACCCAGGAGCGTCGGCTCGTGCGAGTACGCCACGCGCATGCCGAAGCGCGACCCGTCTCCAAGCGCCTGCACGATCTGCTCCCTCAGATGGTGGAGATTGATGATGACGTCGGTGATGCCGTGCCGTTTGAGCAGTAGCAGGTTCCACATGAGTATTGGCCGGCCCGCCACCGGCAGGAGCGGTTTGGGGGTGCGGTCGGTCAGCGGGCGCAGGCGGGTCCCCAAGCCGGCCGCCAAGACCATCGCTTTCATTGCAGCTCCGGCACGTGGCGCGCGAGGGCTTTCCGCAGCGGGCGCAGGTCTCGGTACCGCTCGAAGTTCCTTTTTACGTAGCCTAGTGTCCGCGGAATGTATTGAATGTACCGGTCGTTGTCCTTCTCCAAGAGGATATAGGCGAACCGCCCGGCGGCCTTGAGGTTTCGCTGAATGCTGGTCAGATCGAAGAAACGCAGGAACGTCATCCGATCGAGCGGGGCGCCGGCTTTGGCCCGTCCTTCCAGATAGCGGACGACCAATTCGTCGATCAGTTCTTCGTCCAGCGAGAGGTAGGAGTCGCGCAGCAGAGAGGCCAGGTCATAGGACGCGGGGCCCATCAGGGCGTCCTGAAAGTCGAGGACCCGGAGCCGCTCGTCCTGCACCATGAGATTGCGGCTGTGATAGTCCCGATGGGTGAAGACGCGCGGCAGGCCGGCCATCACCTCGGCGATCTTGCGCAGTTCAGTGCGGATGGTGTGGCGCTCTTCCTCGGGCAGGACCGTCCCCGCGCGTTTCTCGATCCCATATTCGATGAAGTGGTCGAACTCCCACATCAGGAGCGGGACGTCGAAGGCGCGGCCGAAGGCCAGACAGGTCGGGTCGGCGGGAAAGGTCGCCCGCAAGTGGAGTCGGACCAGCGCATCGACGGCGCGGCGGTAGAGATCCGGGGTATCGGGGCTTGTCGCATTGCCGCAGGCCTCGGCGAGCGTCACGTCCCCCACGTCTTCGAGATAGAGGAGCCCTGCGGGCGTATCGTAGTAGTACAGCGTCGGCACCGCCACGTCCGCCTTGGCCAGATGGAGCAGGATGTTGACGAACGGAAGTTCCGTGACCGCGGGTGCGGCGCCGCTGACGGCCTCCTCCGACTGTTTGAACGTTTCGAGTGACGCGAGTTGCATCACGATCAAGGAATGGGGGGGGCCACCCGCCAGCTCCAACCTGAAATAGCGTCGATTGGAGGCGTCGCCCGCAAGAGGTGTAGGGGCGACCGGCCGGTCGCCCTTCTTGACCAACTCGACGCGAAACGGAAGTTTGGTCTTGACCGTAGCGGCAATGAGCGAAAAATCGGGTGGGGGCGGGGAAACCGGAGGCATACTTCAGGCAAACGCACCTATATAGTCGCAACACAATTTGCAGGTCGCCACGTACTGTATCTCGAATTCGATGATCCCGAGCGTGCTCAGCTTGGTATTGCTCGCGTCTCCGCAGGCGCCCGCAAACGCGTCCCCGATGCGGGTTAAGAGCCCATCCAGGGTTGGGGCGATCACGGCTTCGGCGTACAGCAGAATTCGCTGTCTGAGTTCGGCGTCAAACGCCTTCCAGACAGGGTCCTTTTCGGCTAAGTCATCCAGCACCACGCGGTACGCGGTGAGAATACCCTGCTCCTCGGGGCGATCGCGAAACAGCTCAGAGGTCACGTATTCGATGACGAAGCCTTGCAGGAGCATCGTCTCGAATTGGACGCGTTCTCGGGTCTTCTCGGACAGTGAGGCCAGCGCGCCGCGCGTCTCGCGTTTGACTTCCCGGCTCTTGAGAATCATCTCGACAAAGCTCAAGCCGATCTCGTGCGGCGTGGCTTTCTTTTTGAAAAGCTTTTTGAAGAGCCGCGAAACTGTAGAGGGAAGCTGCGAAGGCATGGGGTTGAGCCTACCACAACCGCGCTACCCCATGGTAGACTGGCTCCGGTCGATGATACGCTGAGAAGGAGGGAACAACATGAGCCTGGCTGATAAATCCTGCGTGCCTTGCCGGGGCGGCATCCCGCCGATGGAATTGTCCCGTGCGCACGCGATGTTGGCGGAGCTTGACAAGGGCTGGCAGCTGAATGCGGAAGGTCATTTGGAACGGGCGTTTTCGTTCAAGGACTTCGCCCAGTCGCTGGAATTCGCCAACAAGGTCGGCGCGATCGCGGAACAGGAAGGGCATCATCCGGATCTCTACGTCGCCTGGGGAACGTGCAGGGTCGAGATCTGGACCCATAAGATCAAGGGGCTGACGGAAAGCGATTTCTATTTGGCCGCCAAGGCGGATCGGGCGTTCAAGTCTGTGGGATGACCCCATGAAAACCCTCGCTGTCGCGTTCCTCTGGCATCTGCACCAGCCCTATTACACCGACCCGCTGACGCAGACCGCGCCGCTTCCCTGGGTGCGGCTGCATGCCTCCAAGGGTTACTTTGATATGGCCGTGTTGTTGGAAGAGTATCCCGAGGTGAACGTCACCGTGAACCTGACCCCCGTGCTCCTGCTCCAGCTTCAGGAGCAGGCCCAGGGTACGGTGTCTGATGCCTTCTGGGTGCATGCCGCTCGCCCGGCGGCCGACTTGACCGAGGATGAACGCTGCTTCATCCTCCGTCACTTTTTCAGCGCCAACTGGGACACGATGGTCCGTCCGCATGACCGGTACTATGGGCTGCTGATCGAGCGAGGCCCCCATCCTCGCGATGACGAGTTACCGGCGATTGCCCGCCGATTCTCCGTGCAGGACCTGCTGGATCTTCAGGTGTGGCACAACCTCACATGGTTCGGGCACCGCGCGGTGGCCCGTTTTCCCGCGCTGCGCGACCTCATCGCCAAAGGCCGGCAGTTCACCGAATCCGACAAACACACCGTCCTGGCGACGCAACGCGAGGTCCTCGGCCAACTCATTCCGCTCTACCGGCGTCTGCAGGAACGGGGACAGATTGAGCTCTCCACGACGCCGTTCTACCATCCCATCCTGCCGCTCCTGATCGATACCGACTCAGCTAGGCGGGCGCGACCCGACTCCGCCCTTCCGCAACGGTTCACGCATCCCGAGGATGCCGAAGCCCAGATCCGTGCGGCCATCGATTTCCATGAATCGCTCTTCGGGCGCCGACCCGTCGGTCTCTGGCCGTCTGAAGGGTCCGTGTGTCCCGAGCTTGTTCCGATCCTGTCGAAGCTGGGCCTCCGCTGGGCTGCGACGGACGAGGGCGTCCTGGCGCGCTCCGTGGCTGACTGGCGGCGGGACGAGCTGCTCTATCGGCCCTACCGGGTTCGGATCGACGGCGGAGAGATCGCCGTGCTGTTTCGGGATCACGATCTCTCGGATGCGGTGGGCTTCATCTATTCCAGGAACCAGCCTGACGCCGCGGTGGCGGATTTCTGCGGTCGGTTGAGCGCCATTGCCCAGCGTTCGCCGGAGGCGCGTCCTCTGATTGCGGTGATTCTGGACGGGGAGAACCCCTGGGAGTCTTACCCCGATGGAGGAGAAGGGTTTCTGCGCGGACTGTATACCGCGATGTCTCAGGGGCTTTCCAACGGCGTGCGATTTCAAACCGTGACGCCGGGGCGCGACCTCGATGCGCAC
>Ga0184623_10001404_pt1 | contig 10406 bp, 11 predicted proteins | sample PLM1_100_b1_FD_133138 | JGI IMG/M metagenome (GOLD analysis project Ga0184623, IMG submission 133138) | Groundwater sediment microbial communities from an aquifer in East River, Colorado, USA - PLM1_100_b1 | ecosystem: Environmental > Terrestrial > Soil > Riparian zone | place: USA: East River...
GACGTCGTGCATCTCCTCGGGGATGACGTGCCGTGCGACCTCGTCGAAGTGCTCGACCAGTTCGAGGTCCCAGCACACCGGTGCCGCGAAGATGTTGCTGCGCCACTGCTCGTACGCGATCGCGAGCGCTTCGTCGTCGTCGGCTGCGTAGCTCAGGTGCACCTGTAGCCGCACCCTGCCGCGGCCGCCCGCCTCGCGGTACGCTTCGACGACCTGGCGCAGTTGCAGCGGCGCCGCCGCGACGGTGATGAGGCCGTCGCCCCACTCCGCGCACCACCGCGCGGTCTCGACGCTCACCGCGGCGCCCGCCAGGTCCGGCGGCTCCTCCGGTCGGGTCCACAGCCGGGCGCGGTCGACGGTGACCAAGCCGTGGTGGCTGACCTCCTTGCCCGCGAGCAGCGCCCGGATCACGTCGACGCACTCGCGCAGCCGGGCGTTGCGGACGTCCTTGCGCGGCCAGCGGTCGCCGGTGATGTGCTCGTTGCTGGCCTCGCCCGTGCCCAGCGCCGCCCAGAAGCGTTGCGGGAACATGGCTGCCAGCGTCGCGATCGCCTGCGCCGTGATCGCGGGGTGGTAGCGCTGCCCAGGCGCCGTGACGACGCCGAACGGCAGTTGCGTCGCCTGCAGTGCGGCGCCCAGCCAAGACCAGGCGAACCCGGACTCGCCCTGCCGCTCGCTCCACGGCGAGAAATGGTCGGAGGACATCGCGGCGGTGAAGCCCGCCTGCTCGGCCTGCGCCACCGCGGTCAGCAGGTCGCGCGGGCGGACCTGCTCATGAGAAGCATGGAAGCCGTACACGGTCATGTCCTTGATGCTGCCCGCGCGGCGCGGCCGGTAACCGGGCTGCGGCACCGCCCCTAGCTAGCTGGCCTGGATAAGCCCGACCGCCAGGGTCACGAGCGCCACGGCGAGCAGCAGCGCACCAACCCGAGTGACGACGGTGCCGGCGGATTGCCGGCCCTCCTGCCCGAGCGCGAGATGCAGGAAGAAGCCGCCCGACTGCGCGATCACCCCGATGAGCAGGACCGCTCCGGCCAGCCACTGAACGCCGGTGGAGAACTCGGTCTGGGCGAGGTAGACGAAGTAGACGAGCGAGAGCACCAGCAGCACGCCAGCGTGCGCGTGGCCGGCGCGGAAGAACTGCTCGCGGAACCCCCCGAGCGCGCCGCGACCGGTGAGGAACCCGAGCAGGGCCCAGCCGCCGTACTCCACGGTCATGAGCGAGAACAGGACGATGATCGGCAGCAGGCGGGTTGGCTCCACGTGCGACTCCTCTCGACTGGTGTCAGCCTGTCAGCTGACCGGGTGATATTCGACCCTCCGCGATCTTGAGCTCTTTTCGAGATGGGAGCGCTCCCAGTTGAAAAAAGCTCAAGATCGCGGAAGGGGGTGGCGTGCCCTAGCCGAGGGCGCGACGGCGGAAGCCCCGGATGCCAGTGGCGGTGAACAGCGCCGCGAACGCGCACAGCGCGGCGACACAGAACGCCGGCGCGACGTGCGGGATGCTCGGCACGAGCGCGGCCCGGACCCCCTCCGAGACGTAGGTGAGCGGGTTGAGCGCGCTGACGATCTGGAACCAGCGCAGATTCTCCCCGAGCGACAGCAGCGGGTACTGCGTGGAGCCGGTGAACATCAGCGGTGTGAAGATCAGCGCGAACATGATGCTGATCTTCGCCGGCGGCACGGCCGTGCCGATCGTGATGCCGAGCCCGGCGCCGACCCACGCCCCCAGCGTCAACACGACGACCAGCAGGGGCAGGCCCTCGGTCCGCCACGGCGCGGAGCCGAGGACCAGGGCGCTGACCGGGAACATGACCACCGCCGCGAGCAGTCCACGCAGCGTCGCGATGACCATCTTCTCGATCGCGACCATATTGGTGGGCAGCGGCGCGAGCAGGCGGTCCTCGATCTCCTTGGTCCAGCCGAACTCCATCACAAGCGGGAACGCGACGCTCTGCAGCGCGCTGAGGAAGGCGGCGAGCCCGACGATGCCGGGAAGCAGCAAGTGGCCGAAATCGTCGCTGACGTAATTCAGGCTGCCCAGCACCTTGGCAAAGATGAAGAGCATGAACAGCGGGGTCAGCGCCACCTGAAGCATCAGGACGCCGAACTCCTTGCCAGTGACGAAAACGTCCCTCCAGAGGATGGCCAGGAACGCCTTGCGGGCGCTGGCGCGGGCCGGGCCGGCAGGCGCCTCGCGCGGTTCGGCCATCGGCACGTGCACCGAGGTCATCGCAAGCCCCTTCCGGTGAGCTCGATGAAGACGTCTTCGAGGCTTGGCTCGCCGATGTGGACGTCGGTCAGCGTTGACGAGCGGCCGGCGAGCAGCCCGACGACCGGGCCGAGCGCGATCGCCGGATCGGCGGTCAGGTAGAGGCGCAGCCGAACTCCGTCGGCGCCGTTCGGCGGCCCACCGACGGTCTCACCGCGCTCGACCTCGGCCACATTCAGCAGTGGCTCGAGCACACTGTCGGGCGAGTCGCCCGGCCCAGGCGTCACGCTCAACTCGAGCACTGACCGGCCCGCCATGCTGCGGATCAACGCTTCGGGGGTGTCGAGCGCGAGCAGCCGACCATGGTCGACGATGCCGACGCGGTCTGAAAGCTCCGCAGCTTCGTCCATGTCGTGGCTGGTGAGGACGATCGTGACGCCACGGTCTCGCATTTCGCGGATGCGATCCCACACAAACAGCCGAGCGTGCGGATCGAGGCCGGTGGTGGGCTCGTCGAGGAAGAGCACCGTGGGCTCGTGCATCAGCGCGCGGGCGATCATCAGGCGCTGCGCCATACCGCCGGAGTACCAGTCGACCTTGACGTCGGCCTCCTCGGCGAGGCCGAACTCCGCGAGCAACTCGGCCGCGCGCGCCGACCGCTCGTCGCGGGAGAACCCGTGGTAAGCGGCATGGAAGGTGAGGTTCTGGCGCGGCGTCAGCGACCGGTCGAGGTTGCTCTGCTGCGGCACCACCGCAAGCCTCGCTCGCGCGGCCACCGGGTTACGTAGCACGTCGACGCCGGCGACGTAAACCGTGCCGGACGTGGCGATGATCCGGGTGGTCAGGACGCCCATCGTGGTGCTCTTGCCCGCGCCGTTGGGGCCGAGCAGGCCGAACACCTCGCCCGGCGTGACCGAGAAGCTCAGCTCGTCGACGGCGTTGACGTCACGCCTCGGGTAGCGCTTGACCAGGTCGCGCACATCGACCGCCGGGCTCGTCGTCGAGTTCGACATCGCCGCCTCCCTCCTCGTTGCAGGTGATCAGGTCAATGAGGAAGGCGCGGATCACCGCGTCCTTCTCGGGATCACGCATCGCAGCGACCGGCAGCAGCGAGCGCCATATCTCAGTGCCGATCTGCCTGACCCGGAGCCAGCCCTCGTCGGTGAGCGCCAGCCAGACGACGCGCCGGTCGGCGGCGTCGCGCTGCCGGCGGACATAGCCCCCGCGCTCGAGGGTGTCGATCACCCCCGTCAACGTCGCGGGGCGAATCCAGCAGCGGCGGGCGAGTTCGGCGTGAGTCGCCCGGCCAGGGCTGCCCAGGTCACCCTCCAGCCCACCCCAGGCGAGAACCGAGAGCGCGTTCGCCCCAGCGGCGGTGAGGCCATGCTGCTCGCTCATGACCCGGCTCCACCGCTGGGTGAGGATCTGGCCCGCGAGCGCCACGAGTCGCAGGAGCGGCGCAGCGTTCAGCATGGCGCGAGCATCATCGTCCATCCTCATGCGCCCGAGCTTAGCTCCCTGAAGGTCAGGTCGCTAACTATCTATTGCAGGTGCGGCTCGCCCGAGTTGCCCGAGTTGCCGCATTCAGTGATCTGCTGGCCAACTGTCCCCGCGACCCCGAGCAAATTTGGGCTCGCGGGAACAAGAAGCGGCACCCGGCCGGTTGTACCCCTCGGTCGGTGGGACCGTGTCCCCCCGGGTTTCATTTATTGCCTTCGCGGAATACCGTCCGGCTGGAGCCGCGTTGCGCATTTCGCCGAGAGGCGACCGCCCACCGACCACTTTGCGTTCCTGTCAGCGCCCCGGCGATCGGGGCACTGACCAGGCCCGACCGAGTCCGGCGCGTCAGGCCTCCTCGGTGGCGTCGTAGTCAGCCGGCACCTTGTAGGGCGCCGCGGCCGCCCGGGCAAGCGCTGCCACCGGAGCGACGGTCGGGTCGGGCGGGCGCTTCAGGTGATGGTCGGTGACCGCTTGGTAGGCCGCCACGACGGCGAGCAGCCGCTCCTCCCCGAACGGCGGCGCGCCCAGCGTGGCGCCGCGCGGGACGGTGAGCCCGGTCGTCGCGTCGGTGCCCATGCCGTAGGGAAACGCGATCAGCGGCAGGCCCGGGCCGTCGAACGCGGTGCCGATCAGCACCACGTCGCATTTGGTGAACAGTTGGCTGAGGATGCGCTTGAGCAGGATGTAGCGGGCCTGCAGCATGCGGATGTAGTTGTCGGCGCTGCGGAACTGGCCGTTGAGGAACCCGGCAAGCCGGTCGGCGAACAGCCGGACGTCTCTGACAAGGGACGGCCAGAACATGTTGGAGCCCTCGCCCGCCGTGCTCGCCAGCGTGCCGGTGAGGAGATCCCATTCGTCGGGGTAGGGAACCTCCTTGACCTGCGCCCCCACCGACTCGAGCGTCTGGAGCAACCGCTGGCGCAGCGCGAGCGTCTCCGGGTTGGTGGTGGTGAGGTAGTCGGGCGGGTAGCCGACCGTCGTGGGGTAGCGGATCCGGACCTTCCCTCGAACGCGGTGCACCTTGGCTGCCTTGAGCAGGTCGGGCACCTTCGGCATACCCAGCGTTCGGGGGTCGTTGGGGTCAGGGCCAGCGAACGATTGAAGCATGATCGCGGCGTCCATGGCGTCGCGGGCGAGCGGGCCCGGATGGTCGCGGGTGAAGGTGAGCGGAATGATCCCGTACAGCGACGTCCGCCCGAAAGTCGGCTTGAGCCCGGTGAGGTTCTGCGCGCCGGAGGGCCCGGTGATCGACCCGCCGGTCTGGGTGCCGGTGCCCGACGTGGCGAGGCGCGCCGCCACGGCCGTCGCGGTGCCGCCCGACGATCCGCTCGGGCTATAGCGGATGTCGTCGGGCGTCCAGGCGTTCCGCGTCGTGGCGGTGCCGTCCGGCAGCCGCGCCCGGCCGGATGCCAGCGGGCCCATCTGCGCCTTGCCGATCATGATCGCCCCGGCCGCGGCGAGCCGCGCGTGGACGGTCGAGTCGTACGCCGGCACGAAGCCCGCGTAAACCGGAGACTGGCCGGTGGTCGGGATGCCCTTCGTATAGAAGTTGTCCTTCTCGGCCGTGGCGATCCCGGCCAGTGGCGTCGAGCCCTGGCCGAGTTTCACCTTGGCAGCGGCGGCGAGCAGCTCCTCGGCGGGCAACCGGAACAGGTACGCCTGGTAGATCGCGTCGAACTGGTCGATCCGCTCGAGGTAGGCTGCCATGAGATCGACCGGCGTAAGCAGCTCGAGGCGAAACGCGGTGGCCGCCTCGCTCACCGTGAGCTCGGTGTAGTCAGCGAGCGCGTCCGGCCGGATCGTCTCGGCGTAACCGTCAGCCCAGTCGCCGAAGCCCTGGAAGCCCGTCTCGGGAGGCGCTGCCACGGCGGGCCCGGCCACGAAGGCGCTGCCGGCTGCCGCGGCGGCCCACACGCCGGCCATCCGGGAGAGGAACCAGCGCCGGTCGACGGCAAGGTCCTGCGGCTTCTCCCCCGATGCCGCAGGGTCGACGGTGTGGTGCGCTTCGATGGCCGCGAGTTCGGTCACGGGTAGACCCCCGTCCACTGGGCAAACGGTGCTGGATAGAGGACCGCGAGGTCGGCCTGCTGGTCGGTGATGTACGCGGCGATCGCGGCGTCCTGCCGGATCGTAGACCGGGCGGAGGCGAGGACCCTCGCCCGGTCCATGGGGCGGCCGGGTCGTTCTCGGGCAGGACGGAGATGTCGATGCCCATCAGCGCGTAACGGGTGCGGATGTAGACGTCGAGCTCGGCGTCTGTCGGGGGTGGGGGCACAGCCACGTCCAGCACCTCCAAGGTGGGCGCAAGATGACGGGCGAATCCCATCGCGTGCCTGTTTCAGCCGTGCTGCCGGCTTGATTACGTCTTGGTTGCCACCGGGAGAGTGTCAGCCCGCGCGCAGGGACTCGGTCGGCGCCAGCCGGGCCGCTCGGGCCGCCGGGTACAGCCCGGCCAGCGCGCCGATGGTCAGCGCCGCGCCGACCCCGGCGCCGACAGCCGAGAGCGGGACAACCACGGGCTGGTCCTGCGAGGCGGAGTAGCCGAGCGTGATCAGGCTGCCGAGCGCCACCCCGCCGACCCCGCCGAGCGTCGCAAGCAGCAGGGACTCGGTGAGGAACTGCGCCCTGACGTGCCCACGGGTCGCGCCGAGCGAACGCCGCAGGCCGATCTCGCCGCGGCGCTCCAGCACCGAGATCACCATGACGTTCGCGATCCCGACCCCGCCGACCAGCAGGGCGACCGCGCCGAGGCCGAGGAACAGCGAGGTGAACGCACCCTCCGCGGCGGCCAGGGCGGCCAGGGCGTCGGAGGGCCGTGACACCTCGACGTTCTCCGGGCTCGCCGGATTTGCCTGCGCCGGCAGCACGTCGCGGACCTCCTCCACCCGGTCGGGAATTCGCGCGGACGTAGACTGTCGAGATCGTCCCGTCGTGGCCCGTGTACGTCGCCGCCGCTGGGTAGCCGATGAGCACCGAGCGGTCGATGTCCGGCGCGAGCGGCAACTCCGCGAGGATGCCGCCGACGACGTAGAGCCGCCCCCCGATGGAGACCGCCGGTCGCCCGGTGAGGTCGGTGATGCCGAGCCGCTCCGCCGCGACCGCGCCGAGGACGGCGACCGGGTACCGCTCGGTGACCGCGTCGAGGAACCTGCCTCAGGCGACCGCGCCGCCGATCGTGGAGAGCAGGTCGGTGCGGGCCGCTCTGACGCTGACGCCGCCGGTTGCCCTGGTGTCGGAGATGGGCGTGCGCAGCGCCGTCGCGTCAACGTCTGAGACCGAAGACACCGCCTGCACGGGCGGGATGTTGCTTATCTGCGTCTCGGTCGTGGCCGGCAGGTCGGTGCTGCCACTGGCGCCGATGCCCATGCCGGCCTGGGCCTGCAGCAGGTTGGTGCCGAGCTGGTCGAGCTGGGCGAGCAGGTCGGCCTGGTTGCCGCTGCTGATGCCGAGCACGGCGACGATGGCGGCGATGCCGATCGCAACGCCCAGCGCGGACAGCGCTGCGCGCAACCGCCTGCGCCCGCAAGCCGATGGAGCCGACCCGCAACAGGTCGGCCGCCGACAACCGGGACGGCGGAAGCCCCGTGCTCACGGTCGCGCTCGCCTCCTCCCGCCCTGCGCGACGCTCTCGACCACGCGCCCGACGCACCACCCGATGCGTTGGTGTTCCGCGGCCCCCGGGGCGGGATCATCACCTCCACCCTGATCAACGACGCCCTCGCCCACGGCTGCCAGACCGCAGGGCTCGGTTACCGCGTCACCGCCCCACGGCCTACGCCATTCCTTCGCCAACTGGCTCAAGACCGCGGGCGTGCCCACCCGCGACATCCAGGAGGCCCTCCGCCACCGTGACCAACGCACCACCGCCGCCTACCTGCACACTTCGGCCGCCGAGAGGACCCAAGCCATCAACCGCCTCCCCGCACGACCAAGCCGGTAGGTTCAATGTCCGCACTACGCGTATTCGGCCTCGATGGTCGACGAAATCCCACGGAAGTGAAATGAGGCTCTCGGTCATGTGACGACGACGAGCTTTCCGGTCGCGTGATCCGCTTCCATGGCAGCGTGCGCCTCGGCAACCTGATCGAAGCCATACACGTGATCGATGGGTACGACGGCATCGCGGGCGGCGACAGCGTCGAGAAACTCCTGCAGTACTCGCGAGGGAAGATCATTGGCGTCGCCGCCATAGGAGGTAAGACGTACGCCACGCGGGATGTAGTCGATCGGGTAGAAGTCACGCACCGTCCACTCATTGGACAGCATCCCGGTGAAGCACACGACACCGTGAACCCGCGCCGATCGCAGCGTGTCGGGCAGTGTGGGTGTGCCGACGAGCTCGAGCGCGGTGTCGACTCCGTCGGGGAGGATCGCGCGCACCTGCCTGGCCAGATCGCCGTCGTCGATGAGCACGTGGTCCACGCCGATGTCGGTCAGGGCTGCGGCCTTGTTCGGGTTGCGAGTGGTGGACAGCACGATCATCTCCCGCTGCTTGGCGAGGACAGCCGTCGCCATACCCACTGAGGAGGTGCCGCCTCTAATCAGGATGGACTGTCCGGGCTGGGCGTCGAGACCGATCGTCAGAGAGCCGTGCGACGTCTGGAGCATCTCGGGTAGCGCTCCGAGAGTCGCCCAGTCCAGGTCGCTTCGAAACGCGATGACCTGGGTAGCCGGGACGCACGTATACTCGGCGTAGCCGCCATCGAACACGCGGCCCATGCCGCCCATCATGGCGACGACCTGTTGGCCGACGGGGAACTCCCCGCCCGGGCACTGGGTCACGACGCCGGCCGCTTCGATCCCCAGCACTCGGGGGAATGTGACACCTTGTGCCAAGCCGAGGCGCGTGTGAAGTTCAGAGCGGTTGAGCCCGAACGCCTTGACCTTGATGAGTACCCATCCGTTTGGCGGGTTAGGCACTGGAAGCTCGCGGATGGCCAGGGCACTGGGCGGGCCAGGGGCGTCGAGAACGACTGCTCGCATGGCGTGATTCATCTAGGCCGTCCTCTCAGTCGCCGCGGGATGGTTGCCAGCCGGATCGAAGCTTCCTCAGGGCCGTGCTGAACTGCTGCAGTGACCGGGCGGAGATCGCTGACCCGAGCCGAGTCTCGCGTTCGTACTCGAATGCTTCGGTGGCATAGACCAGCGCCGAAGCCTGCCCCGCTGGCGTGAGACCGTCGATGCGCGACGTCGTAATGCTGTACGCGCGACATGCAGATCGCTGGGGCTCGACACTGCGGTCGCCGATTGCTAATGCCGCGCGCGCCGCTTCTGTCGCGGTCAGGTCCAGGACTCGGAACACCCCGATAACCAACGTGGGTATCGCGACGGAGTTGTTCAGCGTCACCGCGCGGGTCCCAGCGGTCATCGGCGGCAACGTTTCCAACCTGGACGGCGGTCAGCGCGGGTGGCCGGAGCGGCCCTCACCTCACCGTCCAACCAATTGGCTGCCTGGGCAAGTGGATACCTTGCGGCGTTCACCGATGGGCGCCTGCCGGGTCATGAGGCATGCAGGCCTACTTCAAGGCGGCGGCGATCTTGACCACGCGGGCGCCTTGGTAGGCAGCGGCCTGCCGGGTGGTGTCGGTGATGGGCAGGTCACCGTGGGCTGCGATGTGGCTGGTGCCGTAAGGGTTTCCGTCGGCGAACTTGATCGGGTCGGTGTATCCGGGGGCGACGGCGATGCCGCCGAAGTGATGCACGGTGTTGTAGAGAGCGAGGATGGTCGACTCCTGGCCACCGTGCGCGGTACTGGTTGCGGTGAAGCCGCTGTAGACCTTGTCTGCGAGCTGCCCTTGCAGATTGTCTTTCGTTCCCGGTAGGAGCCCGTCAGCTACATCGAAGCTTCCTGCCGGAGGCCAGGTCACCGCGAGGAGTCCCGACTAACGGTTACGGGGGGTGGCACCGTCGTCCCTGGCGGGCGGGTTGTAGATCATTCCGAGGTTCATTCCGTAGACCCAGTGCCACACGTACACGGCCAGGATCAGCTTCCAGCCGAGGTGGTGGCTGAAGAAGCCGACGTGGGCGTCGGGGAAGTACACCCGTGGAATCACGAAGACACAGCTGACGGTGGCAAGGATGGTGCCGAAGAACAGGCCCTTGAGAGTGTTGCCGAGTGCGGTCGAGCGCCACCTCAAGAGCGGGTAGACCGAGACGACGAACACGACCGTGAAGACAATCCCGTTGACGTAGTGGAAGACGCCACCGGACAGGAACTGCACGTCCGGCGACGCTTTCGGCGTGTAGATCGTGCCGTTGATGCGGTTCCAGTCCAGCTGCGGGAGTCCGATGCCGGGCATGATGTAACCGACCACCGTGGCCAGGTGCGTCGCAACGAGGCCCGCCAGCAGTGCGGCACTTACTCGGTGGTCGCCCACCCAGGTCCGGTACCTATCGACGACCTTCTCACCCGCCGCGTCACCAGCAGCTTCTTGACCAACCGCAGAGTCGGTGTCCTCGCGCGGGGCAAGCATGGCGCTACCCGACATGACCATCCTCCTCGTAGACGGGGTGTGCTCCGACTGCGGTGATCGGCCCAACCCAGCCGCTCGCCCACCAGATACACGCTGAAAAGAAGTGTCTTCTGCCGTCGTGCGGGATGTCAAGCGAGAGCAGAACTTTTTTCTGCCTGGATGCTTTGGGGATGGCACTGAGCATCATCGTGGGGGGGTCTTCAGCCAGTTGTCCGCCCTGA
>Ga0184623_10001406_pt1 | contig 10400 bp, 4 predicted proteins | sample PLM1_100_b1_FD_133138 | JGI IMG/M metagenome (GOLD analysis project Ga0184623, IMG submission 133138) | Groundwater sediment microbial communities from an aquifer in East River, Colorado, USA - PLM1_100_b1 | ecosystem: Environmental > Terrestrial > Soil > Riparian zone | place: USA: East River...
AAACAGCGCCATCGCGCCGGCGATCGCCGCGAAGAGACTGCTTCGAGTCATTACTCCTTGAGGGAGGCGGGCCCACCGCCACCAGACAGTACCCAATTTAGGTAGATCACGGACGATCCCGGGTGATTCGGATCACGGGATTGTAGCAGGTCAAATAATTTTTTGACACGCGCCTATTGGGCGGGGACGTAGGTCGGGTCTTTACTGAGGTTGTCGATGACCGATCCGTACGCGGAGACCTTGCCGTTTCCAGAGATGACTTTCACCGTGACGCGGGCGTTGAAAATCGCATCGGTGACCCCAAAGCTCGAGAGCGGGAACTGGAAGAAACCATTCGCCGGAAGGTCGATAGGGACTTTCGGCGTCACCTTCGAATCGGGGAAGATCAGAGTCACCTCTGCGGTCACAGCGTTGCCCGTGGTCTCGACCAGGCCGACGTTCGTCCTGAAGTTGTCCGACTGCTCGAGCTGAAGGATGTTGAGAGCGCGTTCTCCTCGACCGACGGAGTCGGCCGGAGTGACTCCCGGGATGAACTGTCCGTAGGTGCCGGCATCCGTCTGCGCAAACGTTCGCGCGCTGGCGATGATGCTGCTCGAGGACGGAGTGGTTACCAGGAGTGATCCTCCGGAGGTGTCGTTGATCCCGAACAGCGAATTGAGAATGTTGTCGTATGCCTTCACCTCACCGGCGGCGATCGACACGGTGGTCGTGTTCGCTGCAGAGGTGGCGCCTTGTGGGAAGTAAGCGAGCGTTGCATTCACGGGCGACGCCGCTGTGTTGAACAGCCGGATGTCGCTGCGCCACGCGGCGAGACCATTGATGAATGCGATCCCGGGGAGAACATATCGCGTCCCGCTGGCAGCCGATTTCAGGACCGGTGGCACGAGCAGCGGATCTCCCGACACGTTGTCGATTGTCGATGCGTAGGCGCTGACTTTTCCGGTGCTCGAAGTGACCTCGACCTCGACGCGGCCTTCGGCCAGCGTGATCCCGTTCGTGGCGAGGAGCCGATTGAATTGCTGATGTTGCGCGGCCGCGAGTGAGAAGGGGATCTCCGCGACGAGTGTGCTGACGCGGTCGTACACGCGCATGACCACTTCGGCGGCTTCTCCAGACGCTTCAACGAGGCCGAAGTTCGTTCGATAGGCGGATGACTCGGAGATCTGCTGCAGCGAGAGAATCTGCGATTGTCCGACGAACTTCGAGAACGGAATCGCCTGGATGTATTGTCCAAAAGTTCCGTTTGCGGTTGCGTTGTAAGTGCGGCTCGATGCGAGAGTGACCAGCTTCGAGCTCGTTCCGCTGATTGCGGATGAAGTGGACGACGACGTCAGCGGGCGAATCTCCAGCATTCCCGTCGCGCTCTCGGATGGAGCCGTGCCGAAGAAGCTGGCCAGGATGTCGTTCAACGCTGCCGTCGCTCCCGGGTCGACCTCGATCACGGTCGAGCTTCCCGTCACGGTCCCGTCGACGCCGCTGGGAGTGAAATTCAACTGATAGGTCATCGACTTGGTGGAGTTGTTGACCACGCGTACGTCGCTCTCGAACTGAGAGCTGTTTGCACCGGCCGCGTGCGCGACTGCGGGAATGATCAGCGCATCGGGCGGGGGAGTGTTCTTCCCGCCGGGTGCCACAGGTGTGGTCAGACTGACCGAGACGGTGGAGCTCGCGGGCGGATCGGCGTGGCCGGTCTGGCCTTTTCCACCGCCGGCATATGTGAGTCGAATGATGCCGGTGTTCGCTCCGAGAAACAGCGTGGCAGGGTTGACGGTGAGCGTGAGCGTAATCCCCTGGGGCGGAATCGTTCCCGATGACGGTGTGATCGTGAGCCACGCCCTCTCGGATCGTGCATTGAAGGTCATCGCCGACGTCGATCCGGGGACAAAGAGCGTCTGGACGATGTTCTGCTGCGTCCCCACTTCGGCGCTCGCTCGCGGTTTCGCGGCGTTGGGAGGAAGCACGATGATTCGCACTCCGTCCGAATACGGACCGCGATCGTCGTTGCACGAGTTGAGCGCGCGGACCCGGTAATAGAAGGCGGTCGGGACTGATGCCGAACGTGAGAACGTGGCACTGTCGTCGGCGATGACCTGCGTCGAAGCGTTGGCAAAGTTCGCGTTCGTTGATTCCTGCAGCTCGTAGCCCGAGGCGTTTTGAATCGGCGTCCAGCGGACTTTGAAGTCCGTGCCGGAGAGAACCTGCCCCGTGACGTGCGCGGTCGGTTTGTCCGGAGTTCTGCACTGCGTGTTCCGAGGCATCACGAGGAAATCGCGCTCTCCAGACAGCATCGGAGGACAGCCGTCCGTTGCCGCCTCGACGTACCAGCGCACACGCCCCGCAGGAACGTTTCCTGTCGCTGCGGGGGTCGTGCTCGTGGCGATGACGGTAGGCTCCTGATCGCCGATGCCGGCGAACACGCGATACAGCCTGGCGCCGCGGACCGGCGTCCACGAGAAACGGGTCGGCGACGTGACGCCCAACGCGTCATCGGCGGGTGTGAGGAGAATCGGCCGCCGCGCTTCACATGCTGCGGGGATGACGACGGTGAAGCGTGCGTGATCGGATTGCACGGGATCGCAGCCCGGAAGGAGAGCGACGACCCACCACTCGATGCCCACCGCGGGAAGAAGTCTGGCCAGCTGCGTCGTGTCTGTTTCGCCGATCGGGGTCGGTTCGCCATCGCCTCCCTTGACGATGACGACGTAGCGCAGGGCGCCCGGCACAGAAGTCCAGTTGAAGATCACCTCGGCTCCGACCGCGGCATCGTTGGTGGGCCTGATGAGCTGGGGGCGCAGATTGGAGCAGTTCGCGGCGCGGCCGATGGTGAATCTGGCGACCGGACTCCGAGTGGACGGGCAGTTGCGAAGCGTCGCCTCCACGGACCATGAAACGAGAGCGGGTGGCAGCGGCCGCGTGATCGAGGTCTCGCTGGTCTCCGCCAGTAGAAAGGCCTCGCTGCCTCCAACCGACGCTGCGACGCGGTACGTCACCGCATCCGGAACACTGCTCCACGACATCGTCACCGGCGAGATGACGTTCATCGCATTATCGGCCGGCCCAAGAATCACCGGTGCAGCGATGCTGCATCTCGCGATGATCGGATTGATCGCGAAGGTCGACGTTACCGATTGCACGGGCGGACATCCTTCGAAGCGCGCTACGACGAACCAGGTGTAGGGCCCAGGCTCGAGATGACGCTGAACGCGGGTCTCCTTTGTCAGACCGAGGTCCTCGGGTGCCGAACCAAAGGGAGCGACGAGGACGTGATAGCCGATCGCCCCCGGCACGGCGTTCCACACGAAGTCGACCGGCGACTTCAGAATCGGCGGTTGGCCTGGAGGTCCCACTGGCGATACCAGTGTCGGAACAGGATTGCTCGCGCATGTGGAGGCCGGCGTAATGGTGATCTTGGAGCGCGGCGAGAAGATGGACGGGCAGTTATCGGGTAACAGCGCCTCGACGTACCACTCACCGCTGCCACTGGGCAGCGCGTGAGTGGAGGTGGTGTTCGAGGTGCGGACGATTAACGCCGGCGCCGCAATCCCGAGGGTCAGCCAGAGACGGTAGGCGATGCTGCCGTTGACGGGTGTCCAGGAAAACGTCACGGGGGAACTGACCGTGGCATTATTCGCTGGAGCGGTCAGGGAGATGGAGCCGGTGGGGCACGTTGTACCCTGAGCGAAGACGCTGTTTGCGAAGAGCAACGCCGCCGCGAGTAGCCCCATTCGTTTCATTGGATTCAGTCAGTTTACTCCCCGTACTTGTTCCCGCCCGTGTTAAAGATCACGACCAGCTCGCGATCGTTGATCAGCCCGCGCTCCCGCAGCATCCGAAACGCAAGAAACCCCGCCCCTCCCTCCGGTCCTGCGTCGATTCCCTCTGATGTTCGCGCGTCGGCTGCTGCGTTCTCGATGCCCTTCTCGTCGACCGCGATGGCGCCTCCGCCGGATTCCCGCAACGCGCGAAGCATGAGGCGATCGCCGATCGCGCGCGGCACGCGCAGGCCCCATGCGCTCGTGCGCGGCGACTCCCATTCCGGTGCCGATTCCAGATTCTTGTCGAAGGCGCGGACGATCGGCGCGCATCCACTCGATTGGACGCTGAACATCCGCGGACGCTTAGCGTCGATCCATCCGAGTTGCTGCATTTCGTCGAATGCCTTCCACATTCCGATCAACCCGGTGCCGCCGCCGGTGGGATAGAGAATCACGTCAGGCAGAGTGCCGAGATCATCGAGCAGCTCGTATCCCATGATTTTCTTCCCCTCCACGCGATAGGGCTCCTTCAGCGTCGAGAGATCGAATCCGCCGTTGTCGGCGATGTACTTCTGCACGCGCTTGCCGGCGTCCGTGATCACACCCTTCACCAGCTCTACCTCAGCCCCGTAGTCCTGGCATTCCTTCACGATCGACTTCGGCGTGTCCTCGGGCATGGCCACGAAGACGGGAAGACCTGCCCGCGCGCCGTAAGCGGCCAGGGCGCATCCCGCGTTTCCCGCCGTCGGCGCTGCCAGGCTGGGTGCGCCGAGCTTGTGCGCCATCGTCACGGCGCAAGCCATGCCGCGCGCTTTAAACGACCGCGTTGGATTCTTCGACTCGTCTTTGATGAACACATTCGTGCCGAGACGGGAGCGCAGCATCGGCGTCAAGCCTTCGCCCAGCGTGACGATGTCACCCTCCTCATCGATCGGCAGCAGTTCGCGATAGCGCCACATCGTCGGCGGGCGGCGTCTGATCTCGTCGCGCAGCTCGGGCGCGGGAGAGATCTCGTAGCGCGCCAGCAGCGGGCCTCCGCATTTCGGGCAGAGATTGTGAAGGGCGTTGGCCTCATACCGCGTGACACAGGCGGAGCACTCGAGGTGAACGGGAAATCTACGCATATGTCATTCCGAGCCGCGCAGACGGCGAGGAATCCCCCGCCCGGAGCCAGGCTGGCGGGGAGGGGATCCCTCGCCGTCTGCGCGGCTCGGGATGACAGGTGCGTGCATGCGAGATGATAGCCCCATGATTCGACGATTGACTGTCATCGCTTCTGTCGCGTTGAGCGTGGGCTGTGCCACTGCTCCGAAGCCCGATGCTGTGGAGAGTCTCCTTTCCACGATGACGCTGGAAGAAAAACTCGGGCAGCTCACGCAGTTCACGCCGGGAAAAAAGGATCTTCCAGCTCTGATTGCGCAGGGACGAGTCGGGTCGGTCTTCGGCACCGGCACCTCGGATGATGTCAACGCCCTGCAGCGCGTGGCGGTCGAGCAGTCGCGCACGAAGATCCCGATCCTCTTCGGTCACGATGTGATCCACGGATGGCGGACGATTTTCCCCATTCCGCCGGCGATCGCAAGCTCGTGGGATCCACGGATGGCCGAACTGGCCGCTCGCATCGCGGCGCGCGAGGCGCGGTCGGCCGGACTGCGGTGGACGTTTGCCCCGATGGTGGACATTGCCCGAGACCCGCGCTGGGGCCGCATCGCTGAGGGAGCCGGCGAAGATCCATTCCTCGGATCTGCGATGGCGGCTGCGCAAGTGCGCGGTTTTCAGGGAAGTGATGTGCTCGCGTGTGCGAAACACTACGTGGCGTACGGTGCCGCCGAGGGGGGACGCGACTACAACTCCACCGACATGTCGGAGCGGATGCTCCGTCAGGTGTATTTGCCACCGTTCAAGGCGGCTGTCGACGCCGGTGTGGGGACGCTCATGAGCGCGTTCAACGCGCTGAACGGCGTCCCTACGACAGCGAACCGGCACACTCTTTCAGACATTCTGCGCGGCGAGTGGAAGTTCGAAGGCTTTGTCGTCAGCGACTATGACGCTGTGGTTCAGCTCATCCCGCACGGCGTTGCCGCCACTGCGCAGGAAGCCGCGATCAAGGCCATCAGCGCCGGCGTCGACATGAACATGGTGGATGACAGCTACATCACACTGGCCGAGGCGGTGCGTTCGGGAAAGATCTCGCAGTCGGTGATCGATACTGCAGTGCGGCGCGTTCTCCGCGCCAAGATTCGCGTGGGACTCTTCACCGATCCCTATACGGATTCTTCGCGCGAAGCCGCGGCCATGCTGACGAAGGAGAACCTCGACGCGGCGCGGCAGGTCGCACAAAAGTCCATCGTGCTGCTCAAGAACGACGGCCCGCTTCTCCCGCTGTCCAAAACGGCGCGCACGATCGCTGTCGTCGGACCCCTTGGCGATTCGCAGGAGGACATGCTCGGCCCGTGGAGCGCTCTGGGGAAAAAGGAGGACGCCGTGAGCGTGCTGGAGGGTTTACGGGCGAAGGTGTCGCCCGCGACACGGCTGCTCAAAGCAACTGGCGAAGATATTTCGGCGGCGGTGGCAGCCGCGAACGAGGCCGACGTCACACTCGCCGTTCTCGGGGAGGCGCGTGGAATGAGTGGGGAGGCCGCGTCGCGCGTGTCGCTCGATCTTCCCGGGAGTCAGCAGCAGTTGCTCGAGTCGCTGGTGGCGACTGGGAAGCCGGTCGTGCTCGTTGTGATGAGCGGAAGACCGCTGACCATCGGATGGGCAGCGGAGCATGTTCCTTCGATCGTGTGGGCCTGGTATCTCGGCTCACAGTCCGGGCATGCGCTTGCAGACGTCCTGTTCGGCGACGTGAATCCGAGCGGGAAACTCCCGGTCACGTTCCCGCGCTCCGTCGGCCAGATCCCGATTTACCACGCGCATCTGAGGACGGGTCGTCCGCCCGAACCCGACGATAAGTACACCAGCAAGTACCTCGACAGCCCGAACGAGCCGCTCTTTCCTTTCGGCTTCGGACTCTCGTACACGAAGTTCGCGTACAGGAATCTGACCATCGAAGGAATGACCGCGTCCGCTGAGATTCAGAATGTCGGCGACCGTGCCGGGGAAGAGATCGCGCAGTTCTACATCGGCGATCCGGTCGCCAGCGTGGCGCGTCCGGTGAAGGAATTGCGGGGATTCGAGAAGGTGGCGCTCGGGCCTGGAGAGACGAAACGTGTCTCGTTCACCATTCAACGTGACGCGCTGGCCTTCTGGTCGGATAGCGGCTGGAAGGTCGAGCCGGGAACGTTCAAGGTGTGGATCGGGCCCAGCTCAGCCGAAGGACTGGAAGGATCGTTCGAGCTCGGTCAGTAGATTCTTCGTGCGCTGATTGCGGCGATCGCCGGCTTCCCGATTTTCGGAAGAAACTCGATGCGCAGTCCCTCGCCGGCGCGCACTTCGACTTGCACCGTGCGGCTGGCCGCGGTCAATACGCCGAAGTCGGCCGCCGGGTCGAGATCGGCGAAGGCCACGACTCCGTTCACTACTACAGTGAAGACGCGTTGTCCCGGTTTCTGATCGCGGATCCACTCTGCGAACCCAAGAGTCACCTCGTAAGTCCCGTCGGGGACTTCGAAGCGATACGCATCCATCCCTTCGCGTGAGACCTGAAACAGTGCGTCTTCGTTTGTGCCGTAGATTCGATGATGCGTTCCTTTTGCCTCGCCGCCCACGAATCCTCGATCCGCCACCCATACCACACCGGCAGCGTCGTTGTACGAGTAATGCCCTCCGGCGTTCACCGCGATGACGTCTTTGCGATCGGTGTAAGTGATGTCGACAGCGTCTTCGCCTCGTCCTCGAGCCTGGACGCGATTGACGCCATCGCGCAGCTCCACAGTCCATTCAGCCGTTCTGTTGCTCACCTTGCGCGATCCGACGGACTTGCCGTTTACGAAGAGCTCGACCTCATCGGAGTTCGAGTAAACCCAAACCGGCTGCAGGCGGTCCTCGCTGCCACTGCCCGCGCGACGGTTCCATTCGCGCGCAATGTAGAGAACCGCATCCTTCACCAGCGCCGCCTTGTAGTAATACGCGACATCCTTCGGCGTGCGATTGAAGAAATAGAGTCCTTTCTGATTGAGGGCGTGCTTCGTGTCGTGGCGGAGCTCCGATCCGAAGTCGAACTGATTCCAGACTGCGCTGCCGAGAACGTAACGCCGCGCTTCGATCTGCGGGAAGGAGAGGCGGTGGAACCGCTGCTGGTGCTCGGAGGAGAAGTCGAACGCCACCGGATCGCGGGCGTGAACGCGCTCGTCGCTGTCGGCGCCATATTCGCTGACGATCAGCGGCCGTTTCGGGCGGCGGCTGTGAATCCCGTCCAGAAACGGTCCCAGCGAATCGATCTGCTCGTAATACCAGCCGAAGTAGAGATTCAGTCCCAGGATGTCGGGAATGTCGCCGATGCCGTAGTCGGTGTCGACCTCGTCGCGCGAGAGCGCCATCACCGTTGCACGCGACGGATCCTCGGCGTCGGCCCGCGCTTCCAGTCTGCGCGTCAGCTCTGCCACGCGGTCGTAATAGCCGGACGGGTTCGGGTTCGGCTTCGTCAGCAGGACCTCGTTCATGTATCCCCAGAACAGGATCGAGGGGTGGTTGTAGTGCTGCCGGATCATCTCAGTGAGCATCCGCTCGGCGTTGTCGGCGAAGGCCGGGGACATGCTGATCAGATTGACGACTGGAATCTCCTCCCAGACGATCAGGCCGAGGCGGTCGGTTTCCTCGAGCAGCGCGGGATCCTGCGGATAGTGGGCGAGACGCAGGAAGTTGAAGCCGTTCTCTTTGACGATACGCACGTCGCGGCGATGAAACTCGTCAGGCAGAGCGTTGCCGAGACCTTCGAAATCCTGATGGCGATTGGTGCCGACCAGCTTCACCGGCTTTCCATTCAGGGAGAAGCCATTCTGCGCATCGAATCGAAACGTGCGAAATCCGAGCGGGTTCTCGACGGAGTCGACAAGGCGGCCGCCGGCGTGGATCTCCGTCCTGACGCGATAGAGATACGGGTCCTCGGGCGACCAGAGGTGCGGCTTTGGAATCGCTCTAGTCTCGTGAGTGAATCGTTCTGATCCGCCGGCGGCGATTCGCGTCTCGGAACTGGTCGATGTGATCTCGCTGCCCTCGGCACCCAGGAGGCGATTCACCACTCGCACGCGCGCCACTTTGTCGCTCTGGTTCACGACCGTGCCGCTGATGTGCGCCGTGCCTCGCTCGGTCGTTCTGACGAAGACTCCGGGAGATGCGTGATCGGTCACAGTGACGTGGATTTCCTCCGTCGCCAGAAGCCAGACGTCGCGATAGATGCCGCCGTAAAAGGTGAAATCTGCATTGAGCGGCGGGATGTCCTGCGAATGGGAGTTGTCGACGCGGACGGCGACGGCGTTGCTGCCGTTCCACGCCATGAGATCGGTGACTTCGAAAACGAACGCCGTGTAACCGCCGACGTGCCGGCCGGCGTGATGACTGTTTACATAGACGTCGGCGACCTGGTTCGCTCCTTCGAAGTAGAGAAACAGCCGCTTGCCACGTAGAGCGGGATCGAGTCTCAGCGACTTGCGATACCACCCTTCGCCGCGGCGGTATCCAGGCGTTTTGTCGAACGCGTCCGATACGTTCCATGTGTGGGGGAGGTTGACCGAGATCGCCGCGCTGCCGTCGCGGTCCGGCGCGTACTGCCACTGTTCATTGATGGTGTAGCGGACGCGCGATGTCGCCGCGACGCCGGACGACATCGTGAAACCGAACGCCAGGAGGAATGCGACCGCTCGAGTCACGCGGACGTCTTTACGACCTGTTCGAATGCACTCACGAAGCGTTTCATATGCTCCGGTGTCCCGATCGTCACACGCAGATGCTGCGGCCTGGCTGGGAACAGGCGCCCTACTCGTACGCCGCGCTCTCGCATTGCGACGATGACAGGACGAACCTCGCGTCGCGTTTCGATCATCACGAAATTTGTTTCCGACGGCAGAAAGCGGTAGCCAAGCGGCTCGAGCGCGGAGGCAAGCCATTGCTTCGTCTGCGAATTCAGCTGCCGCCCATCCGAGACCCATTTCTTATCGGCGAGACTCGCTCGCGCCGCGGCCAGAGCAACGCAATTCACGGAATCCCCTTGTTGCTGTGCGCCGAGCCTGGCGATCGTCTGGCGCTGTCCCACTGCGTAACCGCAGCGAAGACCGGCAATGCCGAAGATCTTCGAGAACGTCCGCGCCACGACGAGATTGGGGTGCGTCGCAATCAGCGGAATCACGCTTTCGTACTGATCGCTCGTGACGTAGTGGTGGTAGGCCTCATCGACGAGGATTCCTGTGTTCGGTGAAACGCCGTCGATGAGCATTCGGACTTCGTCCTTCGGTGTGAGCGTGGCGGTCGGATTGTTCGGATTACAGACATACACGAGTCCCGCGCCGCGCGATGCGGCCAACATGGCAGGGACGTCGTGCGCATGTCTCGCGTCGAGCGGTACCTTTACGACGTCAGCGCCGATTGCTCTCGCGTTGCCGCCTATCGATTCGAATGTCGGATCGGGCATGACGAGCTTTCGCTGCGGCGAGAGGAAAGTCAGCGCGGAGGCGTGCAGGATTTCGCTCGATCCGGCGCCGAGGATCA
>Ga0184623_10001407_pt1 | contig 10399 bp, 6 predicted proteins | sample PLM1_100_b1_FD_133138 | JGI IMG/M metagenome (GOLD analysis project Ga0184623, IMG submission 133138) | Groundwater sediment microbial communities from an aquifer in East River, Colorado, USA - PLM1_100_b1 | ecosystem: Environmental > Terrestrial > Soil > Riparian zone | place: USA: East River...
CCTCGCTCGACTACGATCGCGAGGTCTTTGGAGAGCGGGTCATTCGAAGCGTCACGGCCAATACGAAGCAGGACGGCCTCGATCTCCTGCGCGAGGCGGCTGCGATTCCCATCAAACCCCATACCCTGTCGTTCCCCCTCGCCGATGCCAATCGCGCTCTGCAAGAATTGAAAGCCGGACGCTATTCGGGAGCCGGGGTGCTTGTCCTCTCGTAACCGTTCCAGCAGAAAGTGAACAGAGCTCTATGGTGAGATTTCCCGCCATGCGTCAGACCCGTCTTGTCCTCTGGTGTGTATGCGACTGCGCCGGACAAGAATCCCAAGGGGCCGGAGAAGGGTACCCAGCGGAGTTTCCGTGGTGGCGGCTGGATCGACAGCACACCAAGTGTGCGGGGTGCGCAACGCAACGGGACCGATCCCAACACCAAGATGAACTGGATGGGCTTCCGCTGCGCTCGGGACGTTAAGGACTCCGGGGAATCACAGGAAGCAAAGCCGCAGCAGACCAGCTTGCGATGACTAACAGGACTGAGGTATGAGGTATAAGGGTGGTGAAGGAAGCCGTGGAACTACCACCTGACTTGAAGCCGCAACAGACCCGCTGCGATGAGTTGTCCAACCCAATAACCTGGCCCCATCCGCCTCGCCTCCAATTGACTTCTCCGTCTTTCTTTTGTGCCTAAGAATGCCCGCATCTGTGAGTGAGGCCAGAAACCTTGGGGTTTCTTTCAGAATGGAAGAGGCAGGCTTGCTCTAGGCGGCCATTTATACGAACATGAGCCAGGGTTTTGGCGGAGATGTGTCTATGCGACTGTTGGTCCTTAACTGCGGCAGTTCCTCGGTGAAGTATCGGCTGTTTGACGCGCCAGGATGTCGAGACCGTGGTGAGAATGGTGTGCTGGCGACTGTGCTGGCAGGGGAAGTGAAGGGAATCGGGCGCCAGGCCGAACTTCGTGTAGAAGCCAGCGCCTCAAATCTGGAGAAGCGCCACTACGTGAAGGACCACCGCCAAGCTGTACAATGGGTCTTTGATCGGTTAATCGGTAAAACGATCGAGGCAGTCGGCCATCGTTTTGTGCATGGAGGGAAGTCTTTCACAGAGTCCATTCGAATCGATCCTGAGATCTTTCTCGAGCTGGAGCGTCTGACGGAGTTGGCACCCTTGCACAATCCAGCCTGTCTGGCAGGCATCCGCGGCGCTCGGGAGCATGTAGGCGAGAAGGTTCCGATGATCGCGGTGTTTGATACGGCCTTTCATCGGTCGCTCCCCGCAGCCGCCTCTACGTATGCCATTCCGCAGGATGTGGCCGAACGGCACCACATACGACGGTACGGGTTTCACGGGATCGCTCATGCGTCGTTGGCGAATCGATACGCCGTGGGCACAGGCAAACCGCTTGAACAAGCTCGTCTCATTACCCTGCAGCTTGGCAATGGATGTTCGGCGGCGGCGATACGGAATGGTCAATCGATAGAGACCTCGATGGGGTTTACACCGCTTGAGGGGCTGGTCATGGGGACCCGCTCGGGGGATCTCGATCCGGCGCTGGTTAGTTATCTCGTGCGGCGCGAAGGGATGTCAGCAGAAGCCGTTGAGGAGATGCTGAATGAGCGCTCCGGCCTTCGAGGACTGTCCGGTCTCTCTCACGACATGGCCACGTTACTTCAGGCTGAGCAGAAGAAGCATCCAGGTGCGGCGCTTGCCATAGAGGTCTTTTGCCACCGCGTCCGCAAATACATCGGCGCCTACCTGGCCGTGCTGGGCGGGGCCGATGCCGTCATCTTTGGCGGGGGCATCGGCGAACACGCGCCCGCCATTCGAGCGCGCATCTGTCACGACATGGAGTGGTGCGGATTGAGTCTTGACCCTATTCGTAATGCGGCGGTGAGTGACCTGGCCGATGGCGACATGGCCCGGATCAGTCGAGAGGATGCGCGGCTGGAAGCCTACGTCGCAGCCGTTGACGAAGAAACTGAAATTGCCAAAGAAACGATCAGGTGTCTATTCAGGGAAGAAGGTAAGAGGTCGAAGGCATCCAAGGTCGTAGGAGAATGACCATGCAACGCGAAAGTCAAGCGATTCAGACTCGGAGACCGGCTGCCGGTGCGTTACCGGAAAAAGAGAGCGCCGCCCTCGAACGATATCGGCGCGCGACCAACTATCTAACTGCCGCGCAAATATACTTGCGCGCCAATCCGTTGCTGGAGGAGCCGTTGCGGCCGGAGCATATTAAAAACCGGCTGCTCGGCCATTGGGGGACCGCGCCGGGCATCAATCTCATTTATCTGCATTTGAACCGGCTGATCCTGCAAACCGACGCCGGCATTCTGCTCATCACTGGTCCCGGCCATGGCGCTGCGGCGAATCTTGCCAACATGTATCTCGAAGGCACGCTCACGGAATTCTTTCCGGAGCTGACGCAGGACCGAGCCGGTCTACAGATCTTTTTGAGATGGTTCTCCTGGCCCGACGCCTTCCCCAGCCATCTCAGCCCGTTGTATCCCGGTGTGATCCATGAAGGCGGCGAATTGGGCTATGCGCTCTCCACCGCCTTCGGCGCGGCGTTGGATAATCCGGATTTGATCGTGGCCTGCATTGTCGGCGATGGAGAGGCAGAGACGGGACCGACCGCCGGCGCCTGGCACAGCAATAAGTTTCTGAATCCCACGACCGACGGGGCGGTTCTCCCGATTCTGCATCTCAATAATTTCAAGATCTCCAATCCCACGATTTTCGGCTCGATGAGTAATCAGGAACTCGATGCTCTGTTTAGCGGCTACGGTTATGGCGTTCGCATCGTGCAATTGAGCCAACAGATCGATGAGGACATGGGTACGGCCGTCTCATGGGCGTACGACGAAATCCGAGACCTTCAGGGGAAAGCTCGGGGCGGCGCTGTCATTGAACGGCCACGTTGGCCGATGATCATTCTGCGTACGCCGAAAGGCTGGACCGGTCCCCATAAGATAGATGGGAAGCAGATCGAAGGCACATTCCGATCTCACCAGGTGCCGGCCAAAGACGTACAGACGAATCCCGCTCATCTCAAGATCATCGAACAGTGGATGCGGTCCTATCGGCCGGACGAACTGTTCGATCGCGATGGGCGTCCGGCCGAGGACATTCGTGCGTTGTGTCCTACCGGCGACCGCCGCATGGCCATGAATCCCCATGCCTTGGGCGGGAGGGTTCGTCGGCCGTTGGTGCTGCCTGAGGTGGGGGCATTCGTGGTCGAGCCGAAGGAACGCAGTCAGACGTTCGTCGGCAATGTCGTGCAACTGGGGAACTACTTACGAGAAGTCGTGCGACTGAACCAGGAGGCCCGCAACTTCCGTATCGTCTGTCCGGATGAATTGGAATCGAACCGACTCGGAGCCGTGCTGGACGTCACCGACCGCCAGTACGTCTGGCCGCTGCCGGAAGGTACCGAGCAGACCAGTCGCGACGGCCGGGTCTTGGAGGTGCTGAGCGAACACAATTGCCAAGGCTGGCTTCAAGGGTACTTGCTCACCGGCCGCCACGGGCTGTTCCCCTGTTACGAAGCCTTCCTCAGCATCGTGGACGGCATGATGAACCAGTATGCCAAGTTCTTAAAGTCCTCGCTGGAAGTCTCGTGGCGCGAACCGATTTCTTCGTTGAACTATTTGTTGACCTCGGAGGCCTGGCGGCAGGAGCACAATGGCTATTCGCATCAAGGCCCAGGCTTCATCAACAATCTGCTGACGAAGAAGGGCCACACCTATCGTATTTATTTCCCGCCCGATTCAAACTGCCTCATCATGACGATGGAGCATTGCCTGCAGGTCACCAACTTCATCAATGTCATCATCGCCAGCAAACAGCCTATGCCGCAGTGGCTGACAATGGAGGAAGCCCGCGAACACTGCCGGGTCGGCGCGTCGATCTGGCGCTGGGCGAGCACGAACGACGGCGAAGACCCGGAAGTGCTGTTGGCTTGCTGCGGCGACAATCTGACGCTGGAAGCATTGGCTGCCGCCGATCTCTTGCGTCAAGAGGCGCCGGACTGGCGCGTGCGTGTCGTCAACGTTACGGATTTGCTGGTGCTGGGCATTCCACAAAAGTATCCGCATGGGCTCGATGCCGAGCGATTCCAGCGGATTTTTCCATCCAGCTGTCCGGTGGTGTTCAACTTCCATGGCTATACGGCCGCCATCAAGCAACTGTTGTGGGAGCGGCCGGAGACTGGGCGGTTCGACATTAATGGGTATCGTGAAGAAGGGACGACCACGACACCCTTTGACATGCAGGTGCGCAACAAGACCAGTCGCTATCACGTGGTGATCCAGGCGGCGCAAAAAGTCGCGTCACGGAATCCCGGGAGAGCGGCGCAAGCGGAAGCGATCACGGTCAAGTATGAACGCTTGATCAAGAACCACCGTCTCTATATCCGGGCGCACGGCAACGATCCGCCTGAGATCAGTGAGTGGCGATGGCCGGTCAGTCGATTGCCTGAGAAGACACATCGTGACTGACATTGCCGTAGTGCTTTGGGATATAGGCGGGGTGATGCTGACCAACGGATGGGATCAGGGGTCCAGGAAGGAGGCCGCCCGCGTGTTTCAGTTTGACTCGGCTGAGTTCGAAGCGCGACACGTTCATCTGAGCGACGAGCTGGATTGTGGCCGGCTGAGTCTTGACATGTATCTCGATCAGGTGCTGTTCGGTGAACCTCGGCACTTCACCAAAGAGGCGTTCAAGAGCTTCATGTATGCCCAGTCCCAACCGTGCTCCGACGTGCTCCAGGTCGTCAAAGAGGTCGCACAGGCTGAGAGGTATCTCGTGGCGGCGCTGAACAATGAGTCGCTGGAGCTGAATCGGTACCGAATCGAACGCTTTCAGCTGGGAGGCTACTGCGATCTCTTTTTAAGTTCCTGTTACCTGGGCGTGCGCAAACCGGACGAGAAGATGTATCGCCTGGCCCTTCAATTGACGCAGCGTGCCCCAGACGAGTGCCTGCTTATCGACGACCGGGAGAAGAATTTGGAACCGGCCCAGCGGATGGGCATGAGAACGATTCACTACTAAGACCCTCGGCAACTACGACAGGACCTGCGTCGTTATGGAGTCATCGAGGGAAGTCATGATTGATAAGTTAAAATGAGCTGCTTGCAGTAATGAGAGGAGGAGGATATGGCACAACGCAGTATCCGGATCAGTCGATGGATCGGGGGCGCGGTCCTCGCTGTGGGCATCGCGGTGAGCGGTTTCCTGCAGGCCGACGCGCAGATGGAACAGCGGGTCAACGTGACTATCAAGGATTTCAAGTTTGCGACTACGCAAGTACCGTTGCGATTGGGTGTTCCGATCGTCATTACCATTCGAAATGACGATGGCGAGCGTCATGACTTCGGATCGTCGGTGTTCGAAGGCGTTCCGACACAGGTCGAAAGCGCCGGTATCATATCCTATGGCCGAGGTATCGCAGGGGTGTTCATCGATCCGAAACGCACGACAGAAATTCGCTTTACTATGGATAAGCCGGGCCGGCATGAGTTCCGGTGTTCGATTCATCCCACGATGAAGGGAGAGTTACTGTTGCTGAGCGTGGAGGCCGTTTGACGTCCCGACGCGTCATCGTCTCAGCTCAGGACCGGGGTAGTTGACCCGATGCGCTGATCCAGCAGGAGGCTCATGATGAACACGATGCGCGCCACTGTGTTTCAAGGAATGAACCAGTTTGAAGTTCAGGAAGTGGCACGTCCTCGTGCAGGTCCAGGTGAGGCCGTGATCCGGGTCACCTTGACGACGATCTGTGGGACGGATATCCACATTATTCGTGGCGAATATCCGGTGAAACCGGGGCTCGTGATCGGGCACGAACCGGTGGGTGTGATCGAAGAACTTGGATCTGGTGTGACAGGGTATGTGATTGGAGAACGGGTTTTGGTGGGGGCCATCACGCCGTGTGGCCAATGCCATGCTTGCTTGTCCGGGCATCAGGCCCAATGTGGACATGGCAGTGGGTATGAGGCGATTGGCGGCTGGCGTTTTGGCAACACGATCAACGGCGCACAGGCCGAGTACCTCCTGGTGCCCTACGCGCAGGCGAATCTCACCAAGATCCCGAATGAGCTCAGTGATGAACAAGTCGTCTTGCTGGCCGATATTGCGTCAACCGGCTTCAGCGGAGCGGAGTCCGGAGGAGTGCGCATCGGAGATGCAGTAGCGGTCTTTGCGCAGGGCCCAATCGGTCTTTGCGCGACAGTGGGAGCCAAGCTCATGGGTGCAGCTCTTATCATCGGGGTCGACGGGGATGATACGCGTCTCCACATGGCAAAACGGATGGGCGCCGATGTGGTTCTCGACTATCGCAACACGGACGTGGTGGCTGAGATCAAACGTCTTACTGGTGGCGGGGCTGATGTGACGATTGAGGCTCTTGGGACCCAAGCCACCTTCGAGAACGCGCTACGCTCACTCCGGCCAGGTGGCACACTTTCAAGCCTTGGAGTCTACTCCGGGAAGCTGCAGATACCGTATGACGCATTCGCGGCAGGCATCGGTGACCACCGTATCGTCACGACTCTATGCCCTGGGGGGAAAGAACGGATGCGCCGACTCATGGAGGTTGTGCGTCACAAACGGGTGGATCTGACACCACTCCTGACCCATCGGTTCTCGCTGGATGATATCCGAGAAGGCTATCGTGTCTTCGGCGAACGACTCGATGGTGTTCTGAAGGTCGCCATTAAGCCGTGATCTACATATTCAAGCTGATCCAGCGTTCGATCATTCTCGATCTCGATCAGCAACACAGCGTCTGTTCCGTTCTCGTGGTCCGTTAAGGCGGCCGGCACGGATGCTTACGTCCTGGCATACGCGCCCTCCCGAAGCGATTGCCGCCGACCTACACACCGATCTTGTCCGAGGGCTGACTGAGCGGGACGCACGGGCTCGGCTTTCGTCCGAGGGCACCAACGAGCTTCCTGAGCCTCCAGCTCCTTCTCCTCTTTATCTGCTGCTCGGCCAGTTCACCAGCGTGATCATCTGGGTCCTGATCGGCGCCGCCGTCATGTCCGGTCTGCTGCAGGAATGGATCGATGCCGGCGCGATCCTTGCGATTGTCCTCCTGAACGCCCTACTCGGTTTCATACAGGAGTTCAAAGCTGAACGGTCTCTAGCCGCCTTGCGCAAACTGTCCATCGCGACAGCCCGTGTGGTGCGCGAGGGCGTTGTTCGTGCCATCCCCGCACGGGAGCTGGCGCCGGGCGATCTGATACAGATCGAAGCCGGGGATCATGTACCGGCCGATGCTCGTCTGATCTATGCGACCAACCTGTTTGCGCAGGAGGCCGCGCTCACCGGCGAGTCCACCGTGGTTGAGAAATCAGCCGCTCTCCTGTCAGCGGAGACCATTCCTCTTTCTGACCAATCGAATCTGTTATTTCTGGGAACCGTGGTGACCGCGGGGAAAGGCCGCGCCCTCGTTGTCCTGACAGGTTCACGCACGGAGTTGGGTCGGATTGCCTCGCTGATGCAGCAACGACCGTCCGAGGTCACCCCCTTGGAGCGGCGGCTCAGGCAACTGGGGAACCTTCTGCTCTTCTTATCTCTAGCCATTGTTGCGGTAGTGTTCGGGTTGGGGCTCCTGCGAGGCGAACCGTTGGCGGGTATGTTCCTGACCGCCGTGAGCTTGGCTGTGGCGGCGATTCCTGAAGGGTTGCCCGCCGTCGTGACCATTGCGTTGGCTTTGGGCGTGATGCGTATGGTCAAACGGCATGTGTTGGTGCGGCGGCTGCATGCGGTCGAAACGTTGGGGTCGACAACCGTCATCTGCACCGACAAGACGGGGACACTGACGAAGAATGAAATGACCGTGACATGCCTCGTCTTCGGAGAACGCATCGTTGAAGTGACCGGTGAAGGCTATGCTCCGGTCGGAGAATTTCTTGAAGCCGGATCGAAGCTCTCGATCCCGCAGCCTGCCCTTCACGAGCTACTGCTCGCGTCAGTGTTATGTAACGATGCCGCGCTCAAGCGGCAAGGAGATGACTGGCAGATCCTGGGTGATCCGTCGGAGGGCGCCATGCTCGTGGTGGCGGCCAAGTTCGGTCTTCTCAAAGATCAACTGGAGAAGGACTATCCGTTTCTCGGAGAAGTGCCGTTCGATCAGGGACGCAAGCGCATGACTGTCGTCCGAGAATTAAAGAGGGGCGCGGTCGTCTTTGTAAAGGGCGCGCCGGATGTCTTGCTTCAGTGCTGTACCCATCGCTTGACGTCCGAGGGGCTTCACGAGCCGTTGGATGACTCGCTACGGCAACGCATCCTGGCGGCCAACGATTACTTGGCTGCTCAAGCGCTCCGGGTGATGGGAGTCGCTCGTCGCTCATTGCCAACTACTCCTCTTTGCTATGACGCCGGCGATCTCGAACGCGACTTGGTGTTTCTGGGGCTTGTCGCCATGAGGGATCCGCTGAGACCGGAAGCCAAAGCGGCAATGCAGATGTGTCGTGAAGCGGGCATCCGAATCGTGATGATCACGGGCGATCACAAGCAAACCGCCGTGGCGATCGCCGGGGAATTGGGTCTGATCGATGATGGGCGGGGCGCCCTCTCCGGGTCGGAACTCGATCAATGGAGCGACGAACGCTTGCATGAAGGGATAGACCAGCTCTCCGTCTATGCGCGGGTGACTGCCGAACACAAGCTGCGGATCGTGCGAGCGTGGAAAGCTCGCGGTGCGGTCGTGGCCATGACCGGCGACGGTGTCAATGACGCCCCCGCGATCAAAGAAGCAGACATCGGGATTGCCATGGGCCTGACCGGAACGGACGTGGCGCGGGAAGCGTCCGATATCGTTGTGACCGATGACAACTTTGCCTCCATCGCGACGGCGGTCGAGGCGGGACGGGGCATTTATGACAATATCGTCAAGGCAGTGCAGTATCTGTTATCAGGAAATATCGGAGAGATCCTGGTCATGCTCTGTGCGACCGCCTTCGGACTTCCATTGCCTCTGCTTCCCGTCCACATTCTCTGGATCAACCTCGTGACCGATAGTCTGCCGGCCATGGCGCTCGTCGTAGAGCCCGCTGCCGTCTCAATCATGCGTCGAGCCCCACGCCACCCCAACGCCAAGATCTTGGATGGGAGTCGAATCGTCTTGGTGTCCGCGCAAGGATGTTTCATCGCCGCCATCACCATCGGCGCCTTCGTCTACCTCCTCTACGGACTCAACACCGGTCTGGATCAGGCTCGGACCGCCGCCTTCACCGTATTGGTGGTGTCTCATCTGGTGCATGCGTTCAACTGCCGCAGCAACGAGGAATCGGTGTTCACGCTCGGCCTGCTCTCGAACAAGCCTCTTCTCTGGGCCGTAGGGGGTTCGATCCTTTTGCAAATCGTGATTCTCTCGAATGCTAATGTTCGAGAGATCTTTCGAGCCGTTCCCTTGGCTCAGGAGGACTGGGTGCTGGTCTTGGGACTTGGATTCCTGCCACTGGTCGTGATGGAGGCATGGAAATGGGTCCGGCGGTTGTCTGGAAGCGATCAGGCGAGACGGGTCGAACACTAGACCGATGATGGCCGCTTGCTGCCAAGCAAGGACGAAACTCGCTCGCTGGTTTCTTTGACTAGGATGCCCATCTTCGAGTGGGAGGGTTCGAAGTCGATGGGGAGATCGTAGTGGCGGAGGCGTTCGCTGGCGGTGGGGCCGATGGAGACGACGACCATCTTTTTGCACGCCTCTTTGAACTGCGCGGTGGTGCCTTCCTGTTCGAGTAACTGCATGACATGATCGATCTGCGCCGCGTTGGTGATGAGCAGCACGTCGACTTGCCCAGCGACGATGGCGTTGAGGACCCTCCGAAGCGGAGCCATGTCCTCCGGCAGTGCCCACTTGTAAATCGGGACTGGCGTAACCTGCGCGCCGCGCTCCCGCAGTGCTGCAAGGAGATCCGGATTCGATACCCCGTATTCCTGTACTGCAATTCGGACTTCGATGAGCGCGCCTCGCTCATCGAGGACCTGCAGGATGTCCCGCCAGGTGTTGGGCTCAGGAACCGTGATGGACGGGGTGAGTCCAAGCTCTTTCAGCGCGGCGACCGGCTTGGGACCGCGGGCGACCACCGTGGTGCGGGCGATGGCCGTCTTGATGGACTCAAGCGGGTACCGAGTCTGGAGAATCTCAACCATTGTTCTGGTGCCGGCTCCAGTCAAGAGGATGACCATCTCGAAATGCCCGGCCAGGAGCCGCTTGCCGAACTCCAGGACCGCCGTATTGTCGGAAAGAGGAATCTCCCGCAAGGCCGGCGCGACGTGAGGCTGCCCCCCGTATCGCTCGATCAGTCGCGCCATTTCTGCGGCCATTCGCGATTCAAAGGCGGCGACGTTCAGGCCATTGAAGCCAACGGTAGCCATTAGGTCTTCGAAGGAAAAA
>Ga0184623_10001408_pt1 | contig 10393 bp, 7 predicted proteins | sample PLM1_100_b1_FD_133138 | JGI IMG/M metagenome (GOLD analysis project Ga0184623, IMG submission 133138) | Groundwater sediment microbial communities from an aquifer in East River, Colorado, USA - PLM1_100_b1 | ecosystem: Environmental > Terrestrial > Soil > Riparian zone | place: USA: East River...
CGCGTGGTGGGATACGGCGCTCCCATCGTCGCGGTCGATGGCCCCACCGGCCTGGATCTCACGAGCGGCGAAGCGCACGGGCCGGTGCATGCGCAGCTCACCGTGACATTCGGGGGCGCGCGCCGCGGTCACCTGCTGGCGCGCGAGTGGTGCGGCAAAGTCGTCGTCGTGGACATCGGTCTCCCGCCACCCGACAGCACGTGGCCGGTGCTCGTGACCGATGCGTGGGCCGCCGCGCGACTGCCGCGCCTCGCGCCGCAGATGCACAAAGGCGATCGCGGCCGCGTCTGCGTGATCGGCGGGGCGGACGGGATGAGTGGCGCCGCACTCCATGCCGCCCGTGCCGCCCTTGCCGCCGGGGCAGGTCTCGTGAAGCTCGTCGCCGCGCGTGAAACGATCGCCGCCGCGCAGGCCAGCCTGCCCGATCTCCTGACCGTCGAATCGTCGCTCTTGGAGCAGCTCGAGCCCGCGGTGGCGGAGGCGCTCGACTGGGCCGACGCCGTCGTGCTGGGCCCGGGGCTCGGTCGCGAGCCTCGCGCCGCGCGCAAGAGTTTTGTTGCAGCCGCGCTCGCTCGCCGTCCGCTGCCGACGGTGGTAGATGCGGACGCCTTGCATCTGATCACACCCGAGTCCCTAGCCCCTAGCCCCCGACCCCTGGTGCTCACTCCGCATCTCGGCGAGTTCCGGGCGCTCGCCGGCGATGCGCTCGCGGACGAAGCGGCGAACGACCGCTGGTCGGCGGCGGGGCGCGCGGCCGCGAAACTCAGATGCACCGTTCTGCTCAAGGGCGTTCCCACCGTCATCGCCGATCTGCGCGGCCCCGAGCACGTCGTCGCGAGCGGTAATCCCGGCCTCGCCACCGGCGGGAGCGGTGATCTGCTCGCCGGATTCATCGGCGCGTTTCTCGCGCGCGGCACCGCACCCGCCGAGGCGGCTGCGTTGGGCGCGCACGCGCTCGGCCGCGCGGCGGAGCAGGGCGCTCGGCAGTGGACGGCGCGCAGCCTGCGGCCCGCCGACGTGCTCGCGGCCTTACCTGATGTCTGGCGTGCCTGGAAGGAAGTGAAGCCTCATCGGCCTCCCATTCTGGCGGAACTTGAAGCCCCAGACGTGTTGTAGCACTGCGACAGTGTGGCTCGTTATCCTCGCGTGCGCCACCGGGGCCGTCCGGCCGTCGGGCCGTCCGACCGTCCTGTTAGGTCCCGACAATCGCGTAGTGATCTCCGATTTCTCGAACGTCCAAGCGGTCGCCGCCTCACCGTGGTTCGTTTTCGCCGCGACGGCGCACGGCTTGCTCATTTACGATCGCGTGGCACGCCGTTTTCGGCCGCCGGTGACCCGAATCGACGGTTACCCGACGGCCAGGGTGCGGCGCGCAATTGCCGACCCGTCGGGTAATACAGTCTGGCTCGATCTTGGAACCGTATTCGGTTACGTCCGTTACGAAATGGATGGACGCACGTGGATGCCCGGCTCGTTACCTTCCGGCCAAGGTGACGGGACTCTGACGGTGGAAGCGGCGTTGGCGAGCGCCCCGCTGGCGGACGCGATGCGCGCGGCCATCCTGACAGACACGCGGTTGCGAGTGACTCAGTTCACCAGCGCAGCGGCGACAGCGGACCGGCCGGAGATTTTCTTCGGGACGAACGGCATGGGGCTGGTTCGTGTAGATAAGCAAACAGGAGAATGGGAAGTGCTCACGTACGGACTGCTCGCGCCGGGTGTAGGCGCAGTGGCGTCTGCATCGAACGGGGTCTGGGCTGCGTCCAACGCGCGCCCGGGTGCCTCGCGTCGCGGTGTGACCTGGGTTGCCAGCGACCTTTCTTCAGTGCGTAGCTCGGAGTTCAACTTCCTCCAGTCTCGGCGTTTACTTGTTGCCGGCGATCAGCTGTGGATCGCGAATGAGCAAGGCGTTCTGCGTATCGATTCGTCCACGTTCGTGTCGCGTCTGTATGATCTGCCGGACGCCACCGCTCTGGCGTCCGCGCGCAACGGCATCTGGGTCGGCACTACGCGTGGCCTTTCCTTAATAACCGCCGATGAGCGTATTCAGGACTTCGGGCCGAGCAGCATCGCGATCACGAGCTTGCTCGCGGCCGGTGACACATTGTGGGTTGGGACGAACGCGGGATTGGGACAGCTCTTGCCGGGCGCCACAGCTGTAACGACGCCCGTCGAGTTGGTGGACCGTCCCAGCTTGCGCGTTACCGTTTACGCGCTTGGGCGTCTTCAGGATACCATCGCGATGGCGACCGCGAGAGAGCTGCTCTGGCGCAATCCCACCACGCAGGTGTGGACTGCCGTTCCCCTTCCGCTCACGCTCGGCACTCCGACCGCACTCGTCGCCGATCAGGACGGAGCACTGTGGATCGGCGGTACGCGCGGTCTCGCGCAGGCCGACATCTCCAGCGGATTGGTCCACGTCCACTCGGTGCCCCTCGAGGTGCCGGCGGCGGTACGCGACCTCGCGAGCGATCGCGACTTCCTGTGGGCGGCCACGGACAGTGGCCTGATGCGGATCCGATGAATCTCGGGCCCGGAAAGGAATTCGATCGGATCCGCGCCATTCTCGGACGCGTGGAAGAAATCGTGGGCGACGTATCGGACATCGGGGATGACTGCGCCCTGATTCCGCTGGGTAGCACGACGGTGGCGATCAGCATCGACAACTCAATCGAAAACGTGCACTTCCGGACACAGTGGCTCGATTTCAAGGAGATCGGCTTTCGTTCCGCTGGTGCCGCGCTGTCCGACCTCGCGGCGGCGGGGGCCACGCCGATCGGCGTGCTCGTGTCGTTGGGAATTCCGGAGAACAACGGCCGCACGGGCGTCGATCCGGCCGCCGAAATCATGGCGGGCGTCGCCACGATGATGCACACTCTCGAGGCCAAGGTATTGGGTGGCGATCTGACCCGTTCCGACAAGTACCTGGTGGATGTGTGTGTGATCGGGACTGTGGAGCGGCCCGTGCGCCGGTCGGGCGCGCGTGAAGGCGACACGCTCTGGGTCACCGGATATCTGGGTGGCGCCGCGCTCGCGCTCGAGCGCCTGCGCTCCGGCACGCAGATGCCGGATCTACTGCGCAACCGCTATGCGTGCCCCGAACCGCGCCTGCAGGCGGGGCGTTGGCTGGCCGGTCACGGCGCGACCGCCATGATTGACATCTCGGACGGGCTGGCGGCCGACGCGCAGCATCTCGCCGCCGCTTCTGAAGTCGGCCTCGAGATCACTCTCGAGCACATTCCGTGCTGGGAGAATGTGGACGCGATGGCGGCTGTGGCGAGCGGGGAAGAATTCGAGCTGCTCCTCACCATGCCGCCGACGTTCGGCGATGCGAGCGCGTCCGCGTTCCGCGCCCAGACCGGAGTGCACCTGAGTCGCATCGGCACGTGCCTGCGTGGAGGTGGGCGGCGCGGCGGCGTCCGCCTCCTCGATGGCAACAACACGCCGGTGCCTTTGCCTGCAGGATACGATCACTTCGCGCAGTGATTCGCACCCTCTGGTACTACGTAGTGCTCTTCGCTTCAACAGTCTTGCACGCATCGGGCGCGATCCTCGCCGCACTGTTCCGCGTGCGCCACCGGCGCGGCGGCGTGTACGACTGGGCCAGCACCGACTGGTCGCGCGATATTCTGAGAGCGGCTGGCACGCCGGTTGTTTTCCAAGGCCTGGAGAACATCCCGCGCGATCAGCCCGTCATGTACGCCTCGAACCACTCGTCGATGTTCGACATCTGGGCGCTGTTCGCCACGCTCCCGGGTTCCGTGCGCTTCGTCGCGAAAAGGGAGCTGTTTCGGATCCCACTCCTGGGACGCGCGATGCTCGCCGTAGGTCATGTCCCCATCGACCGGTCCGCCCGCAAGAGCGCGTTTGAAGCGTACGACGAGGCGGCCCGCATGATTCGGAGCGGCACCTCGGTCGTCGTCTTCCCCGAAGGGACGCGCAGCCGCACCGGCGAGCTGCTCCCCTTCAAGAATGCACCGTTCGGCCTGGCGATTGCGGCGCAGGTGCCGATCGTTCCCGTCTATGTGCATCACACGTTCGAGATCCTGCCCAAGGGCGGCCGTCGTCTTCACCCGCGGCCCATCCAGCTGCTCGTCGGGTCGCCGATTGCCACAGCGGGACTCCGGCCGAACGATCGCGAGCGTCTGCGGGACGAGGTGCGGGCCGCGATGGTTGCCCTGCAGTCAAAGGCGCGGTAGGGTTGGTTCCACAATGAGCACCGTCATTTCGGTTCATGCGCGCGAAATCCTGGATAGTCGGGGCAATCCCACCCTCGAGGCCGATGTCACGCTGGCGAGCGGCGCCAGCGGGACGGCCGCGGTGCCGAGCGGCGCCTCTACAGGCGAGCACGAGGCGGTAGAGCTGCGCGACGGTGACCCCAAACGCTTCGGCGGCAAGGGTGTGCTCGAGGCGGTCAAGAACGTGAACGAGCTGATCGGCCCGCGGCTGGAAGGCTTGTCGGCGGAAGATCAAATCGCCGTGGACTACGCGATGCTCGATCTCGACGGCACCCCCAACAAAGGCCACCTCGGCGCGAACGCGATTCTGTCCGTCTCGCTCGCGGTCGCGCGCGCGGCGGCTCAGGAGGCCGGCTTGCCGTTGTACCGCTATCTAGGCGGGCCCGTCGCGCACGTCCTCCCGGTTCCCATGATGAACATCCTGAACGGCGGCGCGCACGCGGCGAACACGGTGGACTCCCAGGAGTTCATGGTCGTGCCGATCGGCGCCGAGACGTTTCCCGAAGGGCTCCGCATGGGTGTGGAGGTGTTCCACGCGCTCAAGAAGGTGCTGGCCAAGCGCGGACTCTCGACTTCGGTAGGGGATGAAGGCGGCTTTGCGCCCGATCTGTCCAACGACGAGGCCGCGCTCGAAGCCATCATGGCGGCGATCGAGGCGGCGGGCTTCGAGGCGGGAAAGGACGTCGCCATCGCGCTCGACGTCGCCGCGTCGGAATTGTATGAGGAGGACGGCACGTACACCTTCAAGAAGAGCAAGGGCGGGAAAAAGAGTGCCGAGGAGATGATTGCGCTGTATAAGAGCTGGATCGATCGCTACCCGATCGTCTCCATTGAAGACGGCCTGGCGGAAGACGACTGGACGGGATGGGCAAAGCTCACAGAAGCGCTCCAGGAACGTGTGCAGCTTGTAGGGGATGATCTCTTTTGCACGAACGCGGAGCGGCTGGCGCGCGGCATCGAGGAAAGCGTCGCCAACGCCATCCTCATCAAGGTGAACCAAATCGGGACGCTTACCGAGACGCTGCAGTGCATCGAGCTGGCGCGGAGCAACGGGTACGGCTCGGTAATCTCGCACCGCTCCGGGGAGACAGAGGACACCTTCATCGCTGATCTTGCCGTGGCGACCGGGGTGGGGCAGATCAAAACCGGCAGCGCCTCGCGCAGTGAGCGGGTGGCCAAGTACAATCAGTTGTTACGCATCGCCGAGGAGCTTGGAGACGTGGCGCATTATCCCGGCCGGCATCTGTACGGCTTGTGACGCGCACCCGCATTGCCGGCATCGCCGGTGGTGTCGGGCTGCTCGCGCTTGCGGTGTGGGGCGGCGAGTACGGCACCGCCGACTGGATCACCATCCGCCGGCAGCTCGCCGACGAGCGCGCCAGGGTGGCCGCGCTGCGCATCGAGCTCGATTCACTCGCCAAGCTAGCGCATGATCTCGAAACCAATCCCGCGGTGCAGGAACGCGTGGCCCGCGAGCAGTTCGGCATGATCCGAGACGGCGAGGTACTTTACCGGGTCGTGCCCAAATAAAGGGGAGGCACCGTGAGGACTCTCAGTGCGTTCGTCTTCGGCGGCTTGATTGGTGGCGCACTCGCGTGCGGCGATTCTAGTGGGCCGGGGCCGCGGGCGGCGTCCGTCACCGGCATTGCCGGGGATAATCAGGTGGCGCCCACCGGTACGGCACTCCAGTTCCCGCTCAGCCTGGTTGTTCTTGGGACCAGCGGCCAACCCCTTCAGGGCGTTTCCGTCGATTGGACGGTCACACCCGGGGGAGGAGCGAGCTTTGCCCCGCAGCCGTCCACCTCGGACGTGAATGGCAATGTGAGCACGACTGTCACGCTTGGCGCGATCCAAGGCGATATCGTCGTCCGCGCCAACGTCCCGGGGGTTTCGCCGGTCGTCTACCACGCGACCGCCATCGACCCGTGTCAATTCATCAAGGCGTACACCGTGGGGGAGACCGTCACCGGCAACCTCACGAGCACCGACTGTCTGGCCGGCGGCTCGTTCTTCTATGATCTATACGACCTCAACCTGTCCGCCCCGCAGAGTCTTCGCATCACCATGAGATGGTCGGGGCCCCCCAGTACGGACACGCTGGATTCCTATGTCGAATTGTATCGTTTCGATGACGGCGTTCGCGTGGGATTCGATGACGACAGCATTCTTGTGGAACAGCAGAACTCACAACTCGATATCATCGTGCCCGCCGATCGATACTTTATCGGCGCATCGTCGTTTGGCCCGTTCGATCGAGGGCCGTACACGCTGTCGTCGGCGGTGCGACCGCCCGCGATGAGTGGCTGCCGCCAGGTTTGGATGATGATAGGCACGAGCGTCGCCGATTCCGTGACCGCGTCGGACTGCGCCGATAGCACCGCGAGCCCTCGCCACTATGATGTCGCGCGGATCCTGGTGCCCGCCGGAGCGATATTCACATTGGCCCAACGCTCGATGGCTATGAATCCACTGATGTCGTTGTATCTGCTCAACTGCGATGAATACACGCGTACGCTCGTCGCGTCGAACGACGACAGCTCTGGGACGAGCACCGATGCGTTCATCAGCTATACCGCTCCGAGCGCTCCCCCCAACAGCTGCTTTGACGTGTTGTTGAGTACGAGCGCGGCAGGGGAGACCGGCGCATACACGTTTGCTGTCGCTACGTCGGCGCCTCCCACTCCCCATACTTCAGCGCCTGCCGCACGCGGGCGTGACCGCTGGTGGCGCGGCATTTCGTTGCCGAAGCGCTCCAAGCTCTAGCGCTCCTCGCCGCCGTCGCGGCGATTTGTGAAGGGCAGAGCCGGGGGGAGACGGGGACTCGACCGTGTGATCCACCCACTCCTCTCGGCCCCAGCCACGATCTGTATTGCATCGAGCTGATTCCCGCACCCGGCGTCCGCGGCGCCTCGGGACGCGTCGAGCTGACATTTCCCTCCAGTCCATTCACGGTCGCCGTCACGGCCGACGGGCGTTCGCGATTCGTGCCACGCATCACACTGATGGGTCTGCCGGCGGCGCAGCGTCACGTCGCGTGGGCGGCGTCGCCGCAGATGGACACAGTCATCAAGCTGGGCGCTGTACACAACGGCAGCGTCACTCTTCCCCGCATCGCGCTCGAGAAGTTCGTCGTCCTGGTCACAGCAGAGCAGAGTACACGGGTGCGTGAGCCTACCGGTCGCGTAGTGCTGCGCGGGCAATCGCCGAGCACGCGTCTGTTTCCGCCGGACATACTGGAGTTTTCGATTGGGGGAATGGGGCGAGCAGCCCAGACCGAACATCTCGACCACGCGGCGTCCGGATGGCCGATGGTGCCGATGCCGCCGGGACTCACGATGCTTCCCGCCGAGATGGCGCTGCGCCCCGACGTTGCTCCGTATCTCCCAGCCGACACCGCTGCGCCTCCCGCGCGGCCGCGGCAGGTCATCAAAGTCGCAAACGGCGACACGCTCCGTCTCGAGGCGGGCCTCGTCCGCCGCACGCTGAACGGCCGGACCCACACGATGTATGCCTACAACGGACAGTATCCGGGGCCGCTGATCGAGGCACAGCGCGGCACGGAGATCGTGGTCCGGTTCACGACCCAAATCCCGGAATCGTCCAGCATCCATTGGCATGGGATTCGGCTCGACAACGCATTCGACGGCGTCGAGGCGGTGGGTCGTGAGTTCACGTATCACGTTCGCTTCCCCGACGCGGGGATCTACTGGTATCACCCGCACGTGCGCGAGGACATCCAGCAGGAGCTGGGTCTCTACGGCAATATCCTCGTGCGCCCGGAATACGGTCCCGCCAACAGGGAAGAGATCCTGCTGCTCGACGATCTCCTCATCGGAGACTCCGGAATCATCCCCTTCGGCAAGGAGTCGCCGACGCACGCGCTGATGGGCCGGTTCGGCAACCTGTTTCTCGTGAACGGCGAGCCCCGCTATCAGCTGTCGGTGCGCCGCGGCGAAGTCGTGCGCTTCTACCTGACCAACGCGTCGAGCACGCGCACCCTGAACGTGTCGTTCCCCGGTGCGCGCATGAAAGTCGTCGCCGCTGACGCCGGACCATTCGAACAGGAGGCGTGGGTCGAAAGCGTGGTGATCGGGCCGGCCGAGCGGTACGTGGTGCATGTGCGGTTCGACCGGCCGGGAAACGTCGCGCTCGTCAATCGGGTCCGGGCGCTCGACCACCTCTTCGGCCGTTTCTTCCCGGAGGTCGATACCCTGGGCGTCGTCACTGTCGCGCGCGAGCGGGTGCGCAACGATCTCGCCGCGAGCTTCGCCGCCCTGCGCCGCGACACCGTGACCGCGCGGGATCTCGCGCCGTACCGCCGCTTCATGGACAAGGAACCCGACAAGGCCCTCGTGCTCACGCTGGAGACCCGAGGCTTGCCGTTTGTGACGGAGCGGTTGATGCAGCTCGACTCGATCTACTTCCAGCCGGTCGAGTGGAGCGGCACGATGCCGATGATGAATTGGGCGTCCACCGGACAACAGGTCCGCTGGATTCTGAAAGACCCGGCGACCGGCCGGCAGAACATGGACATCGACTGGCGTGTCCCGCGGGGCGATCCGGTGAAGATCCGGCTGGTCAACGAGCGCCGAGCCTTTCACGGCATGCAGCATCCGATTCACTTGCACGGCCAGCGATTTCTGGTGCTGGCGGTGAACGGCGTTCCAAACGAAAACCTGGCGTGGAAGGACACCGTGCTGGTGCCCGCCGGATCGGTGGTGGATATTCTGCTCGACGCTTCCAACCCCGGTCACTGGATGCTGCACTGTCACATCGCGGAGCATCTGTCGGCGGGAATGATGATGCACTTCACTGTGAACTAGCGAGGAATTTTTCATGTACGCTCTGACTCTCCTGCTCGCGCTTGCGGCGCAGCGCCCCGATTCGCTCGCGGCGCAGGTGCGCGAATACGTCACGGTGGACACGTCGCTGCTCGCGCTCACGCACGTGCTGCTCGTGGACGGCACTGGTGGAGCGCCGAAACCCGATCAGACGATCGTGATCCGTGCCGGCAAGATCGTCGCGGTTGGACCGGCGGCGTCGCTGCAGATCCCCGCCGGTGCCCGCACGATGGACCTGAGCGGCTCGACGGTCATCCCCGGCCTCATCGGGATGCACGACCATCTGTTCTATACCGCGGCGGGCGGCCGGGCCGTGCAGATGTCGTACACCGGACCGCGGCTCTACCTCGGCTCGGGCGTGACCACGATTCGCACCACGGGCAGTCGCTCGCCCTATGCGGAAATCAACTTGAAGGACGCAATCGATCACGGCTTCGCGCCGGGACCGCGCATCCACATCACCGCGCCCTATATCACCGGCACGCAGGGTGGCGGTGCCATGGCGATCGTCGCCTCGCCCGACGCCGCGCGTCGCTTCGTCGCGTATTGGGGTGCGGAAGGCGCGACGTGGATCAAGGCGTACACCGACATTCGCCGCTCGGAGCTGAGCGCAGCCATTCAGGAAGCCCACAAGCGGGGCATGAAAGTCACCGGGCATCTCTGCTCGGTGAGCTTCCAGGAAGCGGTGTCGCTCGGGATCGATAATCTCGAGCACGGGATGCTGACCGCGTCCGACTTCGATCGGTCGAAGCAGCAGGACGCGTGTCCCGTCTCGCTCATGAATTCGCTCAGCCAGGCCGATCCCCGGGGCAGCGTCGGCCAGGCCACTATTCGCACCATGGTGCAGCGCGGCGTGTCCATGACCTCCACGCTGGCCGTCTACGAGCCGTTCGTCTCCAATCGACCGACCAAGGACGAGCGCGTGCTCCAGGCGATGGATCCGGAGGTGCGGGCCGCCTACATGAAGCTGCGTCAGCAGATCGATTCGAGCGGCAACGGCTGGGTGCCACTCTCGGCATTCAAGAGCGCGATGGCGTTCGATCGGGCATTCGTCGAGGCGGGTGGGACGCTCGCCGCGGGCGTGGACCCGACGGGGATCGGCGGGGCGCTCGCGGGATTCGGCGATCAGCGCAACTACGAGCTGTTCATCGAGGCCGGCTTCACCTCCGCGCAGGCGATCCAGATCATGAGCGCCAACGGCGCCAAGATTCTCGGCGTCGCGCAGACCCTGGGGACGGTCGAGCCGGGGAAGTTGGCCGACCTCGTGGTGCTGCGCGGCGACCTGACCGCGGATCCGTCGGTCATTCGCAGTCC
>Ga0184623_10001409_pt1 | contig 10378 bp, 9 predicted proteins | sample PLM1_100_b1_FD_133138 | JGI IMG/M metagenome (GOLD analysis project Ga0184623, IMG submission 133138) | Groundwater sediment microbial communities from an aquifer in East River, Colorado, USA - PLM1_100_b1 | ecosystem: Environmental > Terrestrial > Soil > Riparian zone | place: USA: East River...
GATATTCCGGTCCTGGTTGACGCGCAGTACGATCCGTCCCTGGGAACCACCGAATACACGGTATACACGCAAGAGAAAATCATTCCTGGTATCTTTTCAAAAATCGCCGGCGTGTTGGCAGCCAAGGGCACGCAAATTTTGGATGCGCAGATCGCCACGCTGGCCGATGGCGTTGTGGTGGACATCTTCCGTGTCTTGGACCCAGACTGCCCTGAAGACCATCAGGTACATCGGTTCCGGGAAGTCAGTGGAGCCATCGTCGGTGTCCTCGAGGGGCGCTACACAGTCGAAAGTCTGTTACAAGACGCCACACGTTTCGGCCAAGTCCGCCAAGGCGTGCCCTTGCGTGAGCCGACGGTCGTCCAGGTGGACAACGACAGTTCGGATCGCTATACCATTATCGATGCGTTTGCCGACGATCGGCAGGGCTTGCTGTACGTGATCACCCGGGCAATTTTTGACCTGGGCCTTTCCGTTCATGCGGCCAAGATCTCCACGAAGTTAGACCAAGTTGTCGACGTCTTCTACGTCACCGACCAGGCCGGGGATAAGATCGCCGATCCTGGGCGCTGCACACTGATCAGCGAGACGATGACTGCGCGAATCGAAGAGTTTCTGGGCAAGGCGCCGACGGGGCGTCAGGTCGTCCGTCGGAACAACGGACAGCAGAATTAGCGGCTTTTATTCTTAAAGGAGGGGGTTATGACAGCGAAGGAAGTGCTTGAGTTTTCAAAGAAACATAAGGTCGTCATGGTGGACTTCAAATTCGTTGATTTGCCCGGCACCTGGCAGCACTTTACGTTTCCGATCGAAGAACTGACGGACAACGTCTTCACCGAAGGCTCCGGCCTGGACGGCTCTTCGATTCGTGGTTGGCAGGCGATTAACAACAGCGACATGATGGCCGTTCCGGATACCACGACCGCGGTCATGGATCCCTTTACCGCTGTCCCCACGCTGAGTCTGATTTGCAACGTGGTGGATCCTATCACGCGCGAGACGTACAGTCGCGATCCGCGGTACGTAGCCCAGAAAGCTGAAGAGTATCTCAAACAGACCAAGATCGGCGATATCTCCTATTGGGGCCCGGAGGCCGAGTTCTTCATCTTTGACTCTGCACGCTTCGACCAGAACAGCCACAGCGGATACTATTTCATAGATTCTGATGAGGGGATCTGGAACTCGGGAAAGGAAGGAGTCAATCTCGGGCACAAGCCCCGGCATAAGGAGGGATACTATCCCGTCGCTCCAGTCGATACTCAGATGGACATCCGAAGCGAGATGTGCATTGAAATGCAAAAAATGGGCATCATGGTGGAGAAACAGCACCATGAGGTCGCCACGGCCGGTCAGGCGGAGATCGACCTCCGGTACGACTCGCTTGTGAACATGGCCGACAAGATGATGATGTATAAATACATCATCAAAAATGTCGCCAGGCGCCATGGTAAGACCGTGACCTTCATGCCCAAACCGCTCTTCGGTGACAACGGGTCCGGCATGCATACGCACCAAAGCATCTGGAAGGATGGGAAACCACTCTTTGCCGGGAAGGAATACGCCGGAATTTCTCAGTTGTGCCTCTGGTACATCGGCGGCATCCTCAAGCACGCGCCGGCGCTGGCCGCGATCACCAATCCGACGACGAATTCCTACAAGCGGCTCACGCCGGGTTTCGAAGCGCCCGTGAACCTGGCCTATTCCAGCCGCAATCGCAGCGCCGGCATTCGCATTCCCATGTACACCCCGAATCCCAAGGCCAAACGCATCGAAGTCCGCTTCCCGGACCCGGCCACCAACCCCTACTATTCCTTTGCCGCGATGCTCATGGCAGGCTTGGACGGGATTGAGAATAAGATCGATCCGGGTCCTCCCACGGATAAGGACCTGTACGATCTGGAGCCGCATGAAGCGGCCAAGATCAAAAAGATGCCAGGCAGCTTGGACGAGTCGCTCCGAAATCTCGAAAAGGATCACGACTTCTTGTTGAAGGGCAACGTCTTCACCCAAGATGTCTTGGAGACCTGGTTGACCTACAAACGAGAGAAAGAGATTGACCCCATACGGCTTCGTCCGCATCCGTATGAGTTCTTCCTCTACTACGACGTGTAATCGGAGGAAACTGCTCATGCGATGAGATAGCAGCGAAGGCATGCGCGTTCCGGGAACCCAGCGTCGTGTTTCCGGGAAGCTGACGGGGTCAGAGCGGACCTTGGTGTGAAGGTTTCTGGCAAGGGCGCCAGTCTTGAAAGATTGGCGCCCTTTTTTTATGAGACAAACGGAAGGAGAAGACACATGACATACACCCTACGACACAAGGTGATCACGTACATGGTGCTACTGTTGAGCCTGATCGCGATCGCGATGCCTCCGGTTCTGGGGACCGTCGCAATGGCCCAGGCACCCGTCGAGATTCCTCCAGCCGCCACTGCACCGGCGCCGGCTGGAGCTCCACTGGCAGGTGCTCCGCCTGCAGCAGGTGCGCCGGCTGCGGCTCCTGCGCCTCCCCCCAAGATCGATTCGGGGGACACGGCATGGGTCTTGACCTCCGCCGCGTTGGTCTTGGCCATGACCGCTCCCGGTTTGGCGCTGTTCTATGGCGGAATGGTTCGTGAGAAAAACGCCCTGGGGACCATCATGCAGAGCTTCATCATCCTCTGCCTGATCAGCGTCCAGTGGGTGTTGTGGGGCTACAGCCTCTCGTTCGGACCCGATAAGGGACACATCATCGGCGGGCTGGAGTGGCTGGGCTTAAACGGTGTGGCCATGGATCAACCCAACGCCGACTATGCCGCCACGATCCCGCATCAGGCATTCATGATCTTCCAGGCCATGTTCGCGGTGATCACGGTGGCGCTGATCACCGGCGCGTTCGCCGAACGCATGAAGTTCAGCAGCTTCCTGGTGTTTTCGCTCCTGTGGGCCACGTTCATCTATGATCCGTTGGCTCATTGGGTTTGGGGCGTGGGTGGGTGGATTAAGAATCTTGGCGCGCTGGATTTCGCCGGAGGGACCGTGGTGCATATCAGCTCGGGCGTGTCGGCCTTGGCCTGCGCCTTGGTTTTGGGGAAGAGGAGAGGCTATGGAAAGGAACACATGGCGCCGCACAATCTTCCGATGACGGTGCTGGGCGCGTCGCTTCTCTGGTTCGGCTGGTTCGGCTTCAACGCCGGCAGCGCCCTCGGGGCAGGCGCCCTCGCGACCAGCGCATTCGTGGTGACCAACACGGCGACTGCTGCCGCCGCGCTGGCATGGATGGTGGCGGAGTGGATCTATCGCGGGAAGCCTACCGTGCTGGGCGCCGCCAGCGGCGCCGTCGCCGGATTGGTCGCGATTACCCCGGCGTCCGGGTTTGTGGGACCGCTCTCGTCAATTGCCATTGGAGCGGGGGCGGGGGTCTTCTGCTACATGGCAATTATTGTGAAGTCTCGCTTAGGATACGATGATTCTCTGGACGCCTTTGGTGTTCATGGAATAGGCGGCACGTGGGGCGCCTTGGCCACGGGTCTGTTCGCTTCAAAGGCGATCAATTCAGGCGGAGCCGACGGGCTCTTCTTCGGGAACCCCGGCCAGGTCTGGGTCCAGTTTGTTGCGGTCGTGGCCTCGTGGGCCCTGGCATTCTTCGGGACACTCGTGATCCTCAAGATCATCGATTGGACGATGGGGTTGCGGGTAAGCGATGAAGACGAGCAGGTCGGTCTGGATTTGAGCCAGCACGAGGAACGGGCCTACTCGAAGAACTAACCGCCAACGGGAAGACTTTTATGGAGGCGCACGCCGATGAAAAAAATTGAAGCCATCATCAAGCCGTTCAAACTCGAGGAGGTCAAGGATGCGTTAACGGAGATCGGGATCTTTGGGATGACCGTCACGGAAGTTCGTGGATTCGGTCGCCAAAAGGGGCATAAGGAAGCCTACCGTGGAACGGAATACACGGTTGAGTTTTTGCCCAAGACAAAAATTGAGGTGGTCGTCGGGGATAACCTTGCCACCAAGGTCGTCGAGACGATCATCCGGACGGCCAAGACCGGCAGCATCGGTGATGGAAAAATCTTCGTCACGAATCTAGGTGAGGTCGTCCGGATACGGACAGGGGAGACCGGAGACCGCGCGCTGTAGAAAGTAAGGATACCATGCACGTGATCGCTGCCGTTCTGATCTGCCGACCGCCGTGATGCCCCAACTCGCCCTCCTGGTCACGACCATCCTCTGGGCGGCGACCTTTCCAGCGACGAAGCTCGCCCTCGACCAGGTCCTGCCGTTTTCATTCCTGTTCCTGCGATTCCTATTCGGGACGCTGGCCGTGGTGGTCGTCTTGCTATGCCTCAGGCGAACCATCCGCAGAGATACCGCCACGTTGCGGATGGCCGGGATCGCCTCGATTTTTCTGTTCATCGGGTACGCCACGCAGACCGTCGGCCTGCGGTACACGACCGCCTCCAACTCGGCCTTTATCACGGCACTCTACGTCGTGTTCGTACCGCTCTTTCTCAGAAGATTCAACCTCAAGCTCTGGACCGCTCTGGCGTTGGCGGTTTCCGGGTTGTGGCTGCTGATCCGGCCGTCCACCGATATGAACATCGGGGACATCTATACGCTCGTGTGTGCCGTGGCGTTCGCCCTGCATATCATTGCGGTCGAGACCTTTGTCGTCCGCAGTGATATCCCGTCGTTCTCCGCCTGGCAGTTGGTGATGGTCACCGGCGTTCTGGTCGGCCCGGCGTTCCTCGAGGGCTATCGTCCTGGAGCCGTGACATTCACGCCGGTGCTCGTCGGGGCACTCGTGATCACCGGCGTGGGCGCCACCGCGCTGGCGTTTTTTGTCCAGGTATGGGCGCAACAGCACGTGCCGGCCCAGCGCGTGGCATTGATTTTTGCGCTCGAGCCGGCGCTGGCCGCGTGGCTGTCCTGGCTGGTGCTCGGAGAGCGCCTGGATGCGCTCGGGTGGGTGGGGAGCGGACTCATTACCGCCGGCGTACTGATCGGGACGATCGCGTCGGTCCCCAAACTGCACGATCCGTTGCAGCCGTAACGTCTAGATGCCGTACCCCGCACAATGGGTCATGGTTTGAGCAGCTCGAAGTCCTTGACCTCTTTTTTCATGAACTCCCGTAGCCGCTTGATGATCTTCTCTTCAAGCTGACGCGCACGTTCACGCGAGATGTTATATTTTTTGCCGATATCATCGAGCGTTAGCGGCGTCTCGGAGAGAATGCGGTTGCGCAGAATATCGGCATAGCGATCATCAAGCGTGGCGGCGAATTCCCCCAGCTTCCGCCGGAACAGCGCGCGCAACTCGACCGTCGCGAGAGCCTCATCCGCCGGCGTCGATTGGGAGGGCAAGATATCCATCAGCGTACCGTCCTGGTCGGGTCCCAGGGGCGCGTCCAGCGAGAGGTCCCAACTCCCGAGGCGTTGTTCCATCTCGACGACGTCGCGCTCGCGTACATGAAGCCGGTCCGCGAGCAGCTTGGTGTCCGGGGCGAATCCTTCGCGCTCCAGTTTGCGCTTTTCCTTGTTCAGGTTATAGAACAGCTTGCGCTGGTCCTGGGTGGTACCGATCTTGACCATGCGATACGTATTGAGCAGGTAGCGCAGGATATAGGCCCGCACCCACCAGGCGGCGTACGAATGGAACCGGACGCCTTTCGACGGATCAAATTTTCTGATGGCCTGCATGAGCCCGACGTTGCCTTCCTGGATCAGGTCCAGATGGTCGGCGCCGGAATGGAGATATTCCGCCGCGATGGCGAGAGAGACGCGCAGATTCGCGAGAATCAGCTTGACTGCCGATTCCCGGTTGCCAGTGGTTTGGTAGTCGTGAAAGAGATGGAGCTCTTCTTCTTTGGTCAGAAAGGGATATTTGCGGATTTCGGCAAGATAGCGTTGCAGGGGGTCGTAGGGGACCAGTGTGGTATCGTGTGCGGCGACCGGCTGCGGACCTGGCGTATCCGGCAAGGCGAACGCGGATTCGTCCACCTCCTCCACGACCACCTCTTCGGCGTCCATGTCTTCGAGGATCTCGGGTTCCGAGGCCTCAGGCGTCTTTTTTGACCGTTCCACCATGACGTGTTCCATTCCGACCTAATTGCCCATTATATATCGGAAGACCCGGTGGATACCAAAGAACTCAGGAACCTTGCGGAAGGCGTTCTCGGTACGTTATAACCAACGGCGTGCCCATCCTGAACGCGCTCCGCAGCGGCCACTGGCCTTCCCTTCTGGCCGCATGGCTCCATTTTGAAATCAGCTTCATGGCCTGGCTGCTCATCGGAGCGCTGGGTGTCTTCATCGCCGGAGACCTCCGCCTGACCGCCACGCAGAAGGGATTCATGGTGGCGATCCCCTTGCTTGGGGGATCGTTGTTTCGGGTCGTGATGGGGATCTTCACAGACCGTGTAGGACCGCGGCGCGTCGGGTTCGTCAGTATGCTGGCTGTGACCGTACCGCTTGGCTGGGCGTGGCTGACTGCGGGGAGTTTCCTTCAGATGATCGGCGTGGGCCTGCTCTTAGGAATTGCGGGCGCCAGCTTTGCCATCTCCCTGCCGCTGGCCAGCCGGGCCTACCCGCTGGCGCATCAAGGATTGGCGATGGGCGTGGCCGGGTCGGGGAACAGCGGCGCGATCGTCAGCATCGCGCTGGCACCACTGGTTGCCGTCAACCTGGGATGGCACGGAGTTTTCGGCGTCATGATTCCGGTCGTGCTCCTCACCGCCGTGCTGTATTGGGTGCTGGCGCAAGACGATGCGGCTACGGACGGTACGGCCAATCATCGCATGGACTTTACGCGGCTCCTTCGTGAGCCCGACACCTACTGGTTTTGCATGCTTTATTCCATCACGTTCGGCGGGTTCGTCGGCCTGAGCAGCTACCTCAGCATCTTCTTCTTCGACCAATACGGCCTTTCACACGTTGACGCTGGGTGGATGGCGGCAATCTGCGCCTTGGCGGGAAGCTTCTCCCGGCCGGTTGGCGGGTTCGTCGCCGACCGGCTCGGCGGGCTTCGCGTCCTCCTTTTTCTGTATCCCGCGATCGCAGTCTTCATCGGCGTGACCGCATTGCTCCTCCCGATTGCCTATACCCTCGCAGTGGTCTTGCTGGCAATGATCTGCCTGGGCATGGGCAACGGTGTCATCTTTCAAGCCGTGCCCCAGCGATTCCGACAAGAGATCGGCGCCGTATCCGGTCTGGTGGGAGCGGCCGGGGGACTTGGAGGCTTCCTGTTGCCCTCGGCGTTGGGGCTGTTCAAAGACCTGACGGGGACCTATGCGACCGGCTTTGCCATCTTCGCCGCAGCCTGCGTTCTGATCGTGCCGGCGGTGGCGGTCCTCTGGCGTCCCAACCTTCAAATTTCACCCCCGCGCATTTGACACCGTCCTCTCGTATCTCTATAGTAGATAAAGAAATTCTCGGAGAATCCGGGTGAAATTCGATTCCATCGAAAACGCGATTGCGGACATCAAAAATGGCCGCATGGTCATCCTGGTGGATGACGAAGACCGCGAGAATGAAGGCGACTTCGTCATGGCGGCCGAGACGGTCACGCCGGAGGCCGTCAATTTCATGGCGACCCACGGGCGTGGACTGATCTGTCTGGCTCTGACCCCCGAGCGGGTGGAGGAGCTCCAATTGCCGCCGATGGTCGCCGAGAACACGGCGCCCTTCGGGACCGCCTTTACGATTTCGATCGATGCCCGCCGCGGCATCACGACCGGTATCTCCGCTAAAGACCGGGCCATGACGATTCAGACCGCCGTGGATCCCAAGACCAGGCCGTCCGACTTGGCGCGTCCCGGTCACGTGTTCCCGCTCAGGGCCGATAAAGGCGGCGTCCTCAAGCGAGCCGGGCAGACCGAAGGTTCGGTGGACCTTGCACGCCTAGCCGGTCTTCTCCCGGCGGGGGTGCTCTGCGAGATCATGAACGAAGATGGGACCATGGCGCGTGTGCCGCAGCTTCAGGAGATCGCCCAACGCCATCACCTCAAGCTGGTCACGATCAAAGACCTGATCGAATACCGCATGCAGCGGGAAACCTTCGTCCGGGAAATGGCGCAGGCCGAGCTGCCCACCATCTTCGGCGAGTTCACGGCGCACGTCTTCGAGAACGAGCTGGATCACGGCGCCCATGTGGCCCTCGTGAAGGGGACCATCAAGCCGAACGATGAGGTGCTGGTTCGCGTGCACTCCGGATGCCTGACGTCGGACGTGCTGGGGTCGCTTCGCTGCGATTGTCGGGATCAACTCCATCGGGCGATGCAGATGATCGACAAGGCCGGACAGGGCGTGCTCCTGTACTTGAACCAAGAGGGGCGGGGAATCGGGCTGGTGAACAAGCTGCGGGCGTACAAGCTCCAGGACGAAGGGCAGGATACCGTCGAGGCCAACCTGGCGTTGGGCTTCAAGGCGGACCTACGAGACTACGGGGTGGGCGCGCAGATTTTGGTGGGGCTGGGACTGCATAAAATACGGCTCATCACCAACAATCCCAGGAAGATCGTCGGGGTGGAGGGCTATGGGCTGCGGGTGGTCGAGCGTGTGCCGATCGAGATTGTTCCCCAGGCCTCAAACATTCGATACCTCAAGACCAAGAAAGCCAAGCTGGGACATCTTCTGGACAAGGTCTGACCGGGGCTAAGCAGACGCGACGCATGCCGACGACGATCGAAGGCGCAGGCGCGGCCGCAGGATTGCGGTTTGCGATCATCCGCAGCCGGTTCAACGAGGAAATCACGAAGCGGCTGCTGGAAGGAGCGCTGGACGCCTTGCGCACAGGGGGAGTCCGTGAGGACGCCATCGATGTGGTGCTCGTGCCCGGCGCCTTTGAAATCCCGCTGGTCGCGTCCCACCTGGCTCGCGCGCGTCGCTATGACGCGTTGATCTGTCTCGGCGCCGTGATCCGCGGCGAGACGCCGCATTTTGAGTACATCAGTACCGAAGTGAGCCGCGGGATCGCCACGGTCGCTTTAGACTATGGGCTCCCGGTCATCTTCGGCGTGCTGACCACCGATACCGAAGAACAGGCACATGCGCGATCAGGAAAAGAAGGAATGAATAGAGGTCATGAGGCGGGCAAAGCGGCGATCGAGATGGCCACGCTCATAAAACGCCTCGATGCGTTATCCGGATCAGTGCCACGAGGTCGCATGCGTACCACACAACGACCGCCACGCAAGAGGGCACGATGAGCTTTCGCCGCAAAGGACGCGAGCTCGCAGTCCAGGTCTTGTACCAATGGGACATCCATCACGATACAACCGGATGGTTGGAGGATTTTTGGGAGCAGAACAAGGTGCATCCGGAAGCCCGGGAATTCGCCGACGAACTCGTTCAGGGAGTCATCGCCCACGCGAAAGAGCTGGATGAGATGCTCGGCCGCTATGCGGAGCATTGGACCGTTCACCGGATGGCCATTACCGATCGCACCGTGCTGCGTGTGGCCGTCTATGAACTTCTGTACCTGCCGGATATTCCAGCCCGTGTCACCCTGAACGAGGCCATCGATATCGTGAGGCTGTTCGGCGACGAGCAATCCGGATCGTTCGTCAACGGAATCCTGGACCGCATCCTCAAGGAAGAATCGCGCCTGCAGGGCAAAGCGCGGGAGGCGGCGCCGTCGGTGGCCCATGATTGACCGCTACTCCCGACCTCATCTACGGGCCATCTGGGAGCCTACAAAAAAATACGAGACGTGGCTGCAGGTGGAGCTGCTGGCCTGCGAGGCCCTGTCCAAGAAGGGATTGGTCCCGACATCGGCCATCCGGCAGATCCGGGCCAAGGCGCGTATCAAGCTGGCCCGCATCGACGAACTCGAGCGGGTGACCAAGCACGATGTCATCGCCTTCATTGAGTCCATCTCGGAGCAGGTCGGTCCGGCGGCCCGGTACCTGCACATGGGTCTCACATCATCCGACATCCTGGACACGTCGTTGGCCGTTCTCATGGTCGAAGCCGCCGATGCGATCCTGGACGATCTCGACCATCTCCTCGATGCGTTGCGGAACCGGGCCTGGGAGCATCGCGATACCCTGATGATCGGACGCTCGCATGGCATCCACGGCGAGCCTATCACGTTTGGGACCAAACTGGCCATCTGGTACGACGAAACCAAACGTCATCGCGAACGGTTCCAACAGGCGCGAGAGACGATCGCCTACGGAAAGATCTCCGGAGCCATGGGGACCTTCGCGCATCTCTCGCCGGACGTCGAGGCCTACGTCTGCAAGAAACTGGGGCTCAAGCCGGCGCCTGCCTCCAATCAGATCATCCAGCGCGACCGCCACGCGGCCTATCTGACCGCCCTGGCTCTCCTGGCCGGCAGCATCGAGAAGTTCGCCACGGAGATCCGCCACTTGCAGCGGACCGAGGTACTGGAAGCCGA
>Ga0184623_10001410_pt1 | contig 10375 bp, 6 predicted proteins | sample PLM1_100_b1_FD_133138 | JGI IMG/M metagenome (GOLD analysis project Ga0184623, IMG submission 133138) | Groundwater sediment microbial communities from an aquifer in East River, Colorado, USA - PLM1_100_b1 | ecosystem: Environmental > Terrestrial > Soil > Riparian zone | place: USA: East River...
CGCCAGGGCAAGACGCCGCTCGCGCTGGCGAACATCTCCGGCGCGATGATGATCCAGGCGACCGTGCCCAGCGGGTGGGGGCTGCTGCTCACTCCATGGCGGTTCGACACAGCCCCGCTGCTGTCGGGCTTGGCCACGACGGCTGCGATCGTCTACCTGCTGACGCTGCTGCGTGCCGGCCGGTTCAACGCCGGGACGCTGTCCTGGGCGGCGCTCTTCCACCTCGCCTTCGCCGTGACCCTGCTCCCCGTTCTGGGCTGACGGCGCTGCTCTTTCGCCCTCGGTCCGAGGTGTCAGAGGCGTTCGAAGCCGCGGACGCGTTCCCAGTCGGTGACCGCGCGGTCGAAGGCGGACAGCTCTTCCCGCGCAGCGTGCGCGTAGTGGCCGACCACCGCGTCGCCGAGACTCTTGCGGGCCACCGCGCCGTCAGCGAACCGCTCGACCGCCTCCCGGAGGGTCGGCGGCAGCCGGGGGGCGGCGGATCCGCCTGCGTCGCCGCGCTGCTCGGGCGGCAGCGGCAGCTCGTGTTCGATGCCGTGCAGTCCGGCGGCGAGGATCGCGGCCACGGCGAGGTAGGGGTTGGCGTCGCCGCCGGCGACGCGGTGCTCGATGCGCAGCGACGGGCCGGCGCCGACCACGCGCACGGGGCAGGTGCGGTTGTCCCGTCCCCAGGCGATGGCGGTCGGAGCGAATCCGCCGGGCTGCAGCCGCTTGTAGGCGTTGACGGTGGGCGCGAACAGCAGCGTCAGCTCGGGCAGGCAGGCGAGCTGCCCGGCGACGAAGTGCTCCATCAGCCGTGACATGCCGCTGCCGGCGCTCGACTCCGGCTCGGCGAAGACGTGGTCGCCGTCGGCTGATCGCAGGCTCAGGTGCACGTGGCAGGAGTTGCCTTCGCCGGCGTCGTATTTCGCCATGAACGTCAGCGCCACGCCTTCCTGGGCGGCGATCGCCTTGGCGCCGGTCTTGTAGAAGACGTGCTTGTCGCAGGCGGCGAGCGCCTCGTCGTAGCGGAAGACGATCTCGTGCTGGCCGGGGTGGCACTCCCCGCGGGCCGACTCGAGCGCCAGCCCGGCCGCTGCCATGTCGCGCCGGATCCGGCGAACGACCGGCTCGAGGTCGCCGAGTCCGGCCAGTGCGTAATCCACGTTGTGCCGGGTCGCCGGGGTCAAGCCGCCGTAGGAGCGTTCGTGCGCTTGCTGGTAGGACTCGCGGAAGACGAGGAACTCCAACTCGGTGCCGGCGTGGGCGGTCAGCCCGCGGGCGGCGAGCCGGTCGAGCTGGCCGCGCAGCACCTGGCGCGGCGCGACCGCGACCTGGCCGCCGTCGGGCCAGACCGGGTCGCCGATGACGAGCGCGGCGCCGGGGTCCCACGGCAGCGGGCGCAAGGTGGTGAGGTCGGGCATGACGGTGAAGTCGCCGAAACCGTTCTGCCACGGGTCGTGCGCGTAGCCGGGCCGGGTCTGCATGTCAACGTCTGCGGCGAGCAGGTAAGTGCAGCAGCCGTAGCCGTGGGCGGCCACTTCCTCGGCGAAGTGCCGCGCGCCGAGCCGGCTGCCCTGCAGGCGGCCCTGCAGGTCGGGCAGCGCGAGGACGATCTCCTCGGGCCGGAGCTCGTCGAGGGTGAATGTCATGACGCCAGCGGGTTGGGCACGGCGCCGTGCGTCAGGTCGAAGTCCGCGTCGCGGTCGCTGCGGTCGTGGAAGCCGCCGCCGGTCAGCTGCTCGCGGTTGAGCGCGACCCGGTCGAATGAGGGCGCGAGCAACCCGAACGTCGCGACGCGGTCGGCCAGCTCCGGAAACCGCTCGTGCCAGGCGGTGATCTCGGCGCGGACGAGCTGCCAGAACTCCGGCTCGGGCAGGCCGAGGTGGTCGGCCACGATCCCGGCGAAGTGCCGGAAGTGCCCGGCGACGAGGGCGCTCTGGATCGAGTGCGCCAGCTGTTCGGCCGGCCAGCGAAGCAGCACGGCGGCAGCCGCCGGCGGCAGGTCGGCGTAGTCCGGCAATGCCTCCGGCAGCAGGTTGACGTCTTCGGCGAGGTCCTTGACGGCGACGCCTACCGGCACGTCGCGCGCGTCGAAGAGCACGACAGTGTTCTCGCCGTGCGGGCAGAACGCGACGCCGTGCCGGTAGAGGTAGCGCAGCAGGCCGGGGAGCAGCGCGGCGGCGAGCAGCCGCAGCCAGGCACGCGCGGCCAGGCCGGAGCGCTCGACCAACTCCGCGACCAGCGCCCGCCCGTCCTCGTCGACGTGCAGCAGCGCCGCCAGCGCCCGGGCGCGTTCCCCCGGCGCGAGAAACGCCTCCACCGGCTCCCGCCAGACCGCGCCCAGCAGCTCGTGGAAGCGGTACGGCGCGTCGGTGATCTCCTCGTAGCCGGCGTGCCGGACAGCGACGGCGGCGACCTCGCCGAGCGGGACGAACCGGCGCCCGGCGAGGAACGGGTCGCGGTCGCGGATGCCGAGCAGCCACGCGGTCACGTCGGGCGCGGCCGCGGTGGCCGCTGCGGACAGCCCGCGCCACACCAGCGTGTTGCGGATCAGGAGCGGCAATTTGACGTTGCGCTTGCCTGGGTCGTCGACGTTGGCCAGCGTGCGCACCGACTGCAGCGGCAGGTAGCGGTCCGGAGCCTCTCCAAGTGGCACGATCCGCCGGTCGGCGAGGCACGGGGCGAACAGCGGAATCACGACCTCGTCCCATTGCCACGGGTGCACCGGAAGCCACAGGTACGCCCCCGGGTCGGCCACGGCCGCCGCGAGCCCGGCGGCGAATCGCCGCCTCGTGTCCGGATCGAGCTCTGTAGCCAGCAGCGCCTCCTGGCTCAGCCCCGGCAGCCCGTGGTAGGAGGCAAGTTCGGCATGCGCTGCCGCCCACACCACGCGCAGCGGCCGTCGGCCCTCCGGTGTGTAGCGCGCCGCGTCAGTGCCGGAGAAACCAAGCCGTCCCTTGTTGAGCACCATCGACGGGTGGCCGGTCAGCTGCCCCTCCAGCTCGGCGTAGGGCAGGTCGGCCAGCTCCCCGGCGGGACGGGCAGCGGCGAGCAGCCGGGCATCGGCGGCCTGGGTGGCGGTCAGCTCCCGCACGACCTCAGCGGCGGTGCGGCCGTCCAGGCCGAGTTCGCGGCGTGCGTCGAGCACGAGCCGGACCGGATCGTCGGCAGATTCCTCCCGGCCCGGGGCCCGCCTTCGCACCGAGCCGGGCTCGACCCGCCAGGCGCCGCAACCGCCGCGACGCGCGTGAAACGCGTAGGTCACCCCAGCGGCCAGCTCGACGACATGCCTGCCCAGATCGTCCACGCGGCAGGGTGTCAGCAGCTCCTCGTAGGCGAACTCACCGAGCGCCTTCGCGACGAGGGAACGGCCGGCGCGGCGCCACTGGTCAGCGGGACTGCTCGAGGGCACGGGTCTCCTCCACATCGCTCACGCCACGCCGAAGCTGGTGAACGCGGTGGCCATCGGCAGGTCGTGCACCTGCCGGCCGGCGACCGCGTTGAGAATCGTCGCCGCCCGCCATGCGCCCAGCCCGAGGTCGGGAGCGCCGACGCCATGCGTGTGCAGCTCGGCGTTCTGCACGTACAGCCCGCCCGCGACGCGTGCATTCAGCGCCACGCGATAGTCCGCGCCGACGCGATACCGCCCCTGCGCGTCCCAGTCGACGAGCCCGGCCAGACCCGCGAGGAAGTCCGGCCGCCGCGCGGCGTAGCCGGTTGCGAGCACGACCGCGTCGGTGGCGACGGTGAAGTCGCGCTCCTGCTGGGTCTGCCGGCAGCCGAGTTGGTAGCCGTCGCCGGTTCGGACGGCGCGGGTCACCTCGACGTTGGGCAGCAGCGTGGCGTCGGCCCGGCCGCCGCCGACGCTGCGCTCATAGAGCAGGTCGTAGATCTCGGCCATCGTGTGGGCGCTGATGCCCTTGTAGAGCTGCCACTGCGCGGGCGCCAGCCGGTCCCGGACGCGCTCGGGCAGCGAGCGGAAGTAGCGCGCGTAGTCGGGGGTGAAATGCTCGAGGCCGAGCTTGGAGTGCTCCATCGGCGCGAACGCCCGCGTGCGGGTCAGCCAGCGCAGCCGCCAGCCCGCTTCCGGTTGGCCGCGGAGCAGGTCGAGGAAGACCTCCGCGCCGGACTGGCCGGAGCCGACCACGGTGATGTCCCGCGCACCGGACAATGCCGGCCGGTTGTCCACGTAGTGCGCGGCGTGGAAGACCCCCTTGCCGACCAGGTCGACGAACGCGGCCGGCGCCACCGGGGCGGCGCCGACGCCGAGCACGACGTTGCGGGCCAGCGCCCGCCGACGGGCGCCCGCGGGCAGCAGGACGTAGTCGACCTCGAAGCAGCCGCTCGCCGGCGCCCAGCGAAGCCCGTCCACGCGCGCGCCGAACCGGCACTGCGGCAGCGAGTCCGCCACCCAGCGGCAGTAGTGGTCGTACTCCCGCCGCGGCACATGGAAGCGCTCGGCGAAATAGAACGGGAACAGCCGGTCGTGCGCCCGCAGGTAGGCCAGGAACGACCACCGGCTGGTCGGGTCGACCAGGGTCACCAGGTCGGCGAGGAACGGCACCTGCAGCGTCGTGCCGTCGATGAGCAGCCCGGGATGCCAGGAGAACTCCGGACGCTGGTCCAGGAACAGCGTGTCGAGGGCGGCGCCGTCGGCGAGCGCGGCCAGCGCGAGGTTGACCGGCCCGATGCCCACCCCGACGAGGTCGCGCGGCTGGCCGGTCACGAGCGCACCTCCGTGAGCGGGTTGGGGATGTCGACGTACAACGACTGGTTCGCGACGCTGCCGGCCAGCTCGTCCCGCCCGTCGACGCAGGTGAGCAGGTTCGCCTTGCAGCGCAGCGTCGGCGCGTCGAGCAGCGTGCGCACCACCCCGGGCGTGTCCGGGCCGTGGTCGCGGGCGACGCGTTGCAGCACCTCGCGCAGCGCGCGGAGCAGGGCGCGCTCGTCGGCCAGCCCTTGGACGCCGGCCGCGCCGACCAGGCCGAGCAGGTTGTTGACGCCGAGGTAGTAGCCGAACCGGTCGTCGACGAGCTGATCGTCGAACACGACGGGCAGCCCGTCGCCGAAGCCGGGCAGCAACCGGGTCAGCCGGTCCGCCTTGCCCGCGGCGGCGTAGTAGCCCTGGCTGTCGCGGTACCGCCCGCCGACCGGCCAGCCCGACCGGTCCAGAATCACCAACGTGTTCTGGTGGTGTGCCTCAAGGGCGAGCCCGTGTTCGGCGTACAGCCACAGCAGCGGCACGGCGACCACGTCGAGGTAGCGTGCGAACCACGTGCCGGTCACCTCCGCGACGGACGCGCCGGTGCGCGCGGCGATGGCCGCGACGATCCCGGCGAGCTGCGAGCGGGCGCGCTCACCCGGCTGGTCCGGCCGCTCGGCCACCAGGCCGGCGACGCACGCGACCCGGGCGCGCGGGCCGAACGGGTTGTCGCGGACCGCGGTCTCAAACCCGGACTCGGCGGCGCCGGGCGCGTCGATCGAGATCCACGCCGGGTCGCGGACGATCCCGAAGGCGGGGTGCGCTCGGCGCAACCGCGCGTCGAGGCCGGCGGCGAGCAGTCGCGCGGCGCGGACGCCGAGCGCGAGCTCGCTGCGCCGGTTGTTCCGCCGGGAGTTGGTGATGCGCAGGCCCAGCGACAGCTTGAGCATCACCGGCGCGTCCGGTCGGTAGACCGTGCGGATCGAGGACGTGGGGGACCAGCGCGGGCCGGCCCGGCCGAGGTCATGCAACAGCCCGGCGTCGAGCAGCGCCCGGACGCCGGGGCGGCCGAGCAGATCGCGCGCCTGCCACGGGTGGGCGGGCACCGCGACGGCGCCCGGTGGCAGCCGCAGCCCGTCGCCGGCCAGCGCGCGGGTCAAGGCGGGCACGTCAAGGTCGCCGACGGCCTCGTGCGCCGCGACGCAGCGGTGCGCGGCGAACCAGTGCAGCGGGAACGAGCCGCGCAGCTCGGGGGACAGCTCGGCGGCCTCCTGGCCGGTCACGCCGTCGCGGCTCTTCGGCGTGGGGTGGAAGGGGTGGCCGAGCAGCAGCGCCTGCTCCGCCGCGAGGAACGGCGAGGTGCCCGGCGGATCAGCAGGAACGGCGCGGCGTTCCGCGACGTTCGCCGCCACCCGCGCCGCCGAGTCGAGCAGCCGGGCAAACGCGTCGCCGCCCGCGTGCGCAGGTGCGCCGATGCGGGCGGTGACCTCGCGGACCACCAGCGCGCCGACCGTCGCGGCGTCGGCGGCGGCGCCGGCGACGCGGGGCACGCCGAACCGGTGCCAGCCGGTCGCCGACCAGTGCAGCACGGGCACCGTCAAGCACGTCCCCGTGGCGGGCAGCTCGAGCCGCAACTCCCCGCCGGGCGGCGCAGGCAGCCCGGTCTCCCGGACCCAGCAGCGCAGCAGGTGCTCAGTGGCGGCGGCGTCGGCGATCTCCGTCGGCGTGCTCATTGCTGTTCCTCTGCCGCCCCGGCCGCCACCACATCGTCGAGCAGCGCGACCACGTCAGCCGGGGTGGCGTGCGGGTTGAGCAGGGTCAGCTTGAGGTGCACCGAGCGGGCCGGGCCGACCTCGGCGCGGCCGACGGCCGCCCGGCCCTCGCGCAGCAACCGGCGGCGCAGCGCCGCGTTGACCCGGTCCGGGTCGCTGCCGGCGGCGTAGCGGAAGACCACGGTCGTCAGCACCGGGTCGGCGGCCAGCTCGAGCCAGGGATGCGCGGCGATGCGGCCCGCGGCGTGGCGGGCCAGGTCGTGGCACCGGTCGACGAGTTCGCCGAGCCCGTGTCGGCCGAGCGCCCGCAGGGTGACCGCGATCTTGAGCACGTCGGGGCGCCGGCTGGTGCGCAGGGACCGGCCGAGCAGGCTGGTGTAGCCGGCCTCCTCGTCGTCGATCGGGTTGAGGTAGGCGACCCGGCGCTGCAGCACTTGCAGCGTGGCCGCCTCGCGGACGAGGAACACTCCGGCGGGGATCGGCTGCCAACCCAGCTTGTGCAGGTCGAGGGACACCGAGTCGGCCTCGGGCAGCCCGTCGAGCAGGCGCCGCAGGCGACCGGAGAACAGCGCCCCGCCGCCGTAGGCGGCGTCGACGTGCAGCCAGGCTCCGTGGCCGGCGGCCACGGCCGCGATCTCGGGCAGCGGGTCGACGCTGCCGAAGTCGGTGGTTCCGGCGGTCGCGACGACGGCCGCAGGCGGCTCGTTGGCGGCGCGGCCCATCAGCTGGTCGAGCGCCGCGGGGTCCATCCGGTGCGCAGCGTCGGCCGGCACCGGCACGACGGCCGGCTCGCCCAGGCCGAGGATCGCGGCCGACCGCTGCACCGAGAAGTGCGCCAGCTCGGAACAGAAGACGCGCAGCCCCGGAACTCCCGCGCGGTCCCGGGCGAGCAGCAGGCCCATGAGGTTCGACTCGGTGCCGCCCGAGGTGACCGAGCCGGCCGCCCGCGCCGGGTCGTAGCCGGCCAGCCCGGCCAGCGCCGCGACCACCCGGGTCTCGAGGACGGTCGCCGCTGGGCCCTGGTCCCACGAGTCGAGCGACTGGTTGAGCACCGACGCGACCAGGTCGGCAGCCACCGCGACGGCCAGCGGGGGGCAATGCAGGTGCGCCGCGCAGCGCGGGTCGGCCGGGTCGGCCGCCCCGGACGCACTCAGCGCGGCCAGGGCGCGCAGCGCCGGCGCCGCGCCGAGGCCCGCGCCGGGCAACGGGTCGCCGAGCACCTCCTCGACCCGCCGCGCCAGGTCGGCCGGCTCACCCGCCGGCACCGGGCCGCCTCGCGCGGCGGCGCCCTCCGCGAGCCCGGCGAGCGCCACATCGACCAGCCGGCGCAGCTCCTCGCCGTCGGCGGCCATGACGGTCACGCGGCGTCCTCGCGGTGCGCGCGCTCGGCCGCCGCGATCGCGTCGGCGAGCCGGTCGAGGACCCCGCCGGCCTGCCCGTCGGTCATCGTCAGCGGCGGCAGCAGCCGCACGACCGCGTCGTGCCGCCCGCCGAGCTCGACGATCAGCCCGCGGCTCAGGCACTCGGCCCGCACCCGGCGGGCCAGGCCGGGCGCGGCCGGACGGGCGCCGCAGGCATCTGGCTCGGCGTCGCGCTCGACCAACTCCACGCCCAGCAGGAGCCCGCGACCGCGCACGTCGCCGATCGACTCGTGCCGGGCCCTCAGCTCGGTCAGCGCCGACGCCATGCGCGCGCCCAACGCAGCCGCCCGCTGCGCCAGCTGCTCGTCGCGGACGAACCGCAGCGTGGCGGCGCCGGCCGCCATCGCGAGGTTGTTGCCGCGGAAGGTGCCGGCGTGCGCGCCCGGGGCCCACGCGTCGAGCTTTCCGTTGTAGACCACGACCGCCAGCGGCAGCCCGCCGCCGATCGCCTTGGCCAGCACCATGACATCAGGGACCACGCCGGCCCGCTCGACCGCCCAGAACGTGCCCGTGCGGCCGACGCCGGTCTGCACCTCGTCGACGACGAGCGGGATGCCGCGCTCGGCCGTGATGCGCCGCATCGCGCGCAGCCACGCGTCGGGAGCCGGCAGCACGCCGCCCTCTCCTTGCACCGGCTCGACCACCATCGCGGCCGCCGCCACCACCCCGCCGTTCGGGTCGTCGAGGATCCGCTCCACGTACTGCGCTGCGATCTGCCCGCACCGGTCGCCGCCGACGCCGAACGGGCACCGGTAGGCGTACGGGAACGGCAACCGGGCCACCTCGGCGGCCAGCCCGGCGACCGGCTCCTTGACCGCCACGCCGCCGCTGACCGCCAGCGCTCCCGCAGTCATGCCGTGGTACCCGCCGGTGAAGGCGAGCAGCCCGCGGCGCCCGGTCGCGGTCTGCGTCAGCTTCAGCGCCGCCTCGACCGCGTCGGTGCCGGCCGGGCCGCAGAAGTGGACGCGCGCGCCAGCGGCCATCTCGGCCGGAAGCGTGTCGAACAAGGTGGCGACGAAGTCGTCCTTCTCCGGCGTGGCAAGGTCGAGCATGTGCAGCGGCGCGCCGCGGTCGAGGAGGCGGCGGATCGCCTCGACGACCACCGGATGGTTGTGGCCGAGCGCGAGGGCGCCCGCCCCGGACAGGCAGTCGAGGTAGCGCCGGCCGTCGGCGCCCTCGACGACCATGCCGTGCGCGCGCACCGGCACGATCGGGAACGACCGGGCGTAGGTGCGGGCCGACGACTCCCGGGCGTCCTGGCGGCGCAGCACCGCCGCAGCAACGGTCATGAGCGAGCTCCTGTTGGGTTAGGTGACCCTAAGTTGGTCGGACCGTAGCGGCCCGGCTAGCCGCCCGCCACTCGGCACACGACCCGGTCGGCCACCGGATGGCCGAGGAAGCGATGCATCGCGAACTCCCAGCCGTACGATCCCGCGTCGGGGAAGACGACGACGTCGCCGGGGCGGACGCGCTCGACGACCACGTCGCGGGCCAGCACGTCCTCGGTGGTGCACAGCTCCCCGGCGACCGTCACCGGCGCGGCGCGCAGCTCGGGGCGGGGGCAGGCGTAGGGCCAGCGCTCGATCGGGAACACCGCGAAGTTGTGGACGACGTCCCAGGAGGTGGGCAGCTGGAAGTGATCGATCCCGCCCCGCACGACGACGTACCAGGTGCCGTAGGCGTGCTTGACGTCGACGACCTCGGCCGCGTACCAGCCGCAGCCGGCCACCATCCACCGCCCGGGCTCGATGACCAGCCGCACACCGGCCGGCGGGTCGATGCCGGCCAGCGCGCCACCGAAGACCTCCAGGTCGAACGGCTCCTCGCCCTCGAAGGCCACCCCGAGCCCGCCGCCGGCGTCCACCAGCCGAAGGTCGACGGCGTGCGCGGCGGCCGTGCGCGCGCTCCAGTCCAGGCACCAGCGCACATAGGCCGCGTGCGCGGCGGCGTCGAGGTTCTGGCTGACCGCGTGCACGTGGAAGCCGACGACATCGAGGCTGGGCAGCGAGCGCGCCACCGCCAGCGCGGCCGGCACGTCGTCCTCGGGGATGCCGAACTGCGTGGCCGCCCCGCCCATGCGCAACGACCCGGTGACCGCGACCCGGCGCGGGTTGACCCGCAGGGCCGCCGGCGCGACCACGCCGGCCCGCTCGGCCGCCCGAGCGAGCCGGTGGAGCTCGAGCACGCTCTCGACGTTGACCGCGTCCACGCCGGCCGCCACCAGCGCGGCGAGCAACTGGTCGGTCTTGGCCGGGCCGCTGGCCACCAGCCGGACGCCCGCCCGGCCCGCGTCCAGCGCAGCGGCGTGGGCGAGGTCGATCTCGCGCGCGGAGGCGACCTCGAAGCCGTCGACCTCGGCGGCCAGCGCCGCCAGCAGGGGCGGGAAGCCGTTCGCCTTGACCGCGTAGCAGGCGCCGGCCCAGTCCGGCAGCACCGCGCGCAGGTCGCGGGCGCGCCCCTGGGCCATGGCCAGGTCGTAGACGTAGGCGCTCACCGGC
>Ga0184623_10001411_pt1 | contig 10374 bp, 10 predicted proteins | sample PLM1_100_b1_FD_133138 | JGI IMG/M metagenome (GOLD analysis project Ga0184623, IMG submission 133138) | Groundwater sediment microbial communities from an aquifer in East River, Colorado, USA - PLM1_100_b1 | ecosystem: Environmental > Terrestrial > Soil > Riparian zone | place: USA: East River...
GCCGAGGCCGTCGGGTTCGGGCGTGCGCTCCGGCGGGCCGGCCTGTCGATCGATCTCGGTGCCGCCGTCGATTACGCCCGGGCGCTCACGCTCGTCGATCTCGGCCAGCGCGACACCGTCCGCGCCGCCGGCTCCGCGGTCTTCGTCCGACGCCGCGACGATCGCGAGGTCTACGACCGAATCTTCGACCGCTGGTGGCGGCGACGCGAGCGACGGCTGCCCGGCGAGGGTCCGCTGCCGGCTGCACCTCACGAGGAGGCGCCGCCGGGCGCCGAGGAAGCGGATGGCGGCCCTGCGGACCACGACGACGCCGGGGCCGAGGAAGGCACTGTTGACGGCATCCCCCAGCCGATGTCGGGCGGCGACGAGTCGATCGACGAAGCCGACATCGACGGGCACGTCGCCGCGCCCGACGCCTACAGCGCCGCCGAGGCGCTACGCCACCGCGACTTCGACCGCATGACCCCGGCCGAGCTCCGCGACGCCGAGCGGCTCGTCGACCTCCTCGCACCCCGACTCGAGCTGCGCCGGACGCGCCGCTACGAGCTTCACCACCACGGTCGCCTGCTCGCCCCGCGGGCGATGCTCCGGCGCAACCTCGCCACGGGCGGCCAGTTCACCGAGTGGGTCTGGCGGCGAACGGTGAAGCGGCCGCGCAAGGTCGTCGTCCTGTGCGACATCTCGGGCTCGATGGAGCGTCACTCGCGGCTGCTCCTGCGGTTCGTCCAGGCGCTCTCGGCGTCGTCCGCGCTCAAGACGGAGTCCTTCGTGTTCGGGACGAAGCTGACCCGGGTGACGCGGCTGCTGCGCGACCGCGACCGGGATCGCGCACTCGCCCGGGTAGCGGACGCGGTCAGTGACTGGGCCGGCGGGACCCGGATCGGCGAATCCTTCCGAGAGTTCAACCTGCGCTGGGCCCGCCGGACGCTGCGGACGAGCGGCATCGTCATCGTCGTGTCGGACGGCTGGGACCGGGGCGATCCGGCGCTTGTGGCGACCGAAACGGCACGCCTCCGCCGCAACTGTCACCGGCTCGTCTGGCTAAACCCGCTCGCAGGCACGCTTGGCTACGAGCCGCTAGCGGGCGGGATGCGGGCGGCGTTCCCGTACATCGACGATTTCCTGCCGGCGGGCACCGTCGCCAGCCTCGAGCGCCTCGGCGAGATTCTCGCGGGCGTCCGCTCGAGCGACGTCCGGCGGGGTGGCGAGGCGGCGGCCTCGGCCGATGCCGGCGCGCGCGCCGGACTGACGATTCGCGACCTCGCGCCGCCACAGACAGTCTTCCCGGGCCACGGCCCCACCACGGAAGCGCGGCCGCTCCGATGAAGGAGCTCCTGCCGACGCTCGAAGCCTGGCGCCGGGACGGCGTCGGAATCGGCCGGGCGGTCGTCGTCCGGACGTTCGGCTCCGCGCCGCGGCCGGAAGGCGCCGTGCTCTTGCGCGCCGACGATGGACGGATCGCGGGTTCGGTGAGCGGCGGCTGCGTCGAGGGCGCCGCGGCCGAGGAGATCGAGCGCGCCCGGCGCGACGGCCACGCGCGCGTGATCCGCTACGGGATCAGCGACGAGGAGGCGTGGGACGTCGGGCTGGCATGCGGCGGTACGATCGACGTCCTCATCGAGCCGTCCTTGCCGGCGTCGGTAGAGGCAGGGGCCCGGGACCGGAGCATCGCCGTCGCGACCGTCTTGCCCGCGGACGCGCCGCCAGCCGAATTCGGGTCGTGGCCGCCGGGCGACGGTGCCCCACCGCCGCCGCAGGTCGTCGTCGGGACCGATGCGATTGTCGAAGGCACGTTGGGCTCGCCCTCGGCGGACGCCGCGCTCGTCGAGTCCGTCCGAGAGGCCCTGCTCCGGGGGACCTCGCGGACTGTCGAGATCGAAGGCAGATCGGTGTTCGTCGAGGCCTTCCCCGCGAGGCCACGGCTCGTCGTCGTCGGCGCGGTCGAGGTCGCCCGCTCGCTCGTCCGCTTCGCCCGGGAGCTCGGCTACGAGACGATCGTCATCGACGGCCGGGCGTCATTCGCGACGCCGGAGCGCTTCCCGCCCGACCAGGTCGACCGGCTCATCGTCGGGTGGCCCGATGAGGTGGCCGACGAGATAGGGCTCGGGCCGGAGGACGCAGTCGCGGTGCTGACCCACGACGTCAAGTTCGACGAGCCGGCGATCGTCGAAGCGCTCCGCCGCAACTGCCGCTACGTCGGGGCGGTCGGCAGCCGCAAGACCCAGGGTGACCGGCGCGAGCGACTGCGGGCGGCCGGGTTGGCGGAGGAGGAATTGGCGCGGCTCCGCGGTCCCGTCGGCCTCGATCTGGGCGGCCGGGCACCGGCCGAGACCGCCCTGGCGATCATCGCCGAGGTCGTCGCGAACCGCTACGGCGGGAGCGGCGTGCCGATGCGCGAGGCGGTGGTCGGGGCCACGAGGTGAACGTCGCGGCGATCGTCCTGGCGGCGGGGGCGTCAAGCCGGTTCGGGTCGCCCAAGGCGCTCGCGCTCCTCGAGGGCCGGCCGATCCTCGAGCACGTCCTCGACGCGGTCCGGACGGCTGGGATCGACGAGATCGTCGTCGTCCTCGGTCACGCCGCCCAGGAGATCGAGGACGGGATCGACTGGCTGTCCGAGCAGCGCGTTCGCAATCCCGATCCGCGCCATCTGTCCGGTTCGCTTCAAATCGGCCTCGCGGCCGCGCTCGAGATCGAGCCGCCGGTGAAGGCCGTGATCGTCGTCCTCGGTGACCAGCCGCGGACGCGGCCCGAGGTGATCCGGGCGTTGATCGCGGCAGGCCGCTCCGGCGAGCATCCGGTGGTCATCCCGCACTACGCCGACGGCGGTGGCGCGAACCCCGTTCTCCTGCGAGAGGACGGCTTCGGGCTGGTCGACGAGGCGAGCGGCGACCGCGGCCTCGGGCCGATCCTGGCCTCGGATCCCGATCTCGTCCTCGAGGTCCCGGTCGGCGGCTCGAACCCCGACATCGATTCGCCGCTCGATCTCGCCGAGCTCGCCTGGGCCGAACGGGTTCGGGCCAACCGGGAGCAGGTCGACCGCGTTCGCGAGGTCCCGGACGGGGCCGACTTCTACGCGCCGGTCAGCGGGCTGTTCAGGGTCGATCCGGATCGGCGCGACGATCCGGTCCTCGTCGAGTTGCTGGCGCTCGCGGCTCCCGGCGAGACGTGGCTCGACATCGGGGCGGGGGCGGGACGGTTCGCGCTGCCGCTCGCGCGGGTCGTCAAGGAGGTCGTCGCAATCGAGCCCTCGACCGGGATGCTCGACGCGCTGCGGGACGACATGTCGACCCATGGGATCACGAATGTACGTCCCCTCGAAGCCCGCTGGCCGATGGACGACCCGCCGGTCGGCGACGTCGCGCTCATCGCCCACGTCGGCTACGACATCGAAATGATCGGGCCCTTTGTGCGAGCTGTCGAGGCGTCGGCGCGGCGCCTGTGCGTCGCCGTCCTGATGGAGCGCCAGCCGGCGTCGCTGGCCGACCCCTTCTGGCCGATCGTCCATGGCGAGGCGCGTGTCTCGCTGCCGGCGCTGCCAGAGTTCGTCGAACTGCTGGAGGCGGCCGGTCGCTCCCCGACGGTGACGACGACGGAGCGTGAGCCGCGTCGCTTCGCGAGCCGCGCGGAGCTCGAGGGATTCCTTCGTCGTCAGCTGTGGATCGAGGACGGCGGCGAGAAGGAGCGTCGGTTCAACGCCGCGCTCGACGAGCTCATCGTGGAAGGCCCGGACGGCGGGTTCGGCCTCGCCGGCCAGGGCGCGCCACCGATCGGCATCGTCGCCTGGGTGCCGCCAACCAAGGGAGGATCGGAATGACAGAGGACAGGCCGCTAGGCGATCGGAATCTGCCGATGTGCCCGATCTGCGGCCACGGTACGTTCGACCAGGAGCGCGGCAAGATCGACAGCCAGTGGGGGATGACCGCCCATCGCGTGACGCTGCTCATCTGCCAGAAATGCTCGTACGTGCTCACGTTCTACGACGGAAATACGATCTTCGACTTCGACTAGCGGGGTCGTTGCGGCGGCCCCTATTCGTCGGGATGCTATGGGGGCGGTTGGTAAGGGCTCAAGACCCGATTCCCGTCCTTTGACCCGTGCCGAGATGCGGAGGACGTGCGCGATCCACGCGCCGGAGATCGCCTGATCGCAATCGGGAGCCATGCGCAGCAGTCTGGCGACTATCCGCCGGGTCGGAATAGGTGGGCCGCCACCTGCCGGGCGATTGCTCGGCCGATGGCGTGAGGACTGCGCCTCGGATCTCGGTGGGTGCCTATCAACCAGGCTGATCAGATTCGCATAGCCGTGCGTGACCAGCCGCCCAAACCGACGATTCATGCTGGGACTCGCCTCCTATCAAGCTCGTCTGTCGCGACCTTGATCGGTCTGACTGATTCTCTCTTCTCCCGACGGCTAGTTGTGCGCGTCTCACGAACCCGGTCGGGCGACGATCACGTGCTCGCGAAGAGGTAGACGGCAATCTCGCGGGCGATGGCCTCGGGGTCGTTGCCCAGGGCAGGCGGCAGGTTTCCGTCGAGGTAGAGCGTCGCAAGGCCATGGACGAGGGCCCACGCGGCAACGCCGGCGCGCATGGTGTCCACGCCGGGTTCAAGCGGGACCGAGCCGAGCAGGCCGTAAAGCGCCTGCCGCGATCGCTCGCGCGCGGCGGCCAGCGCAGGATCGCCGGCGCGGAGCAGCTCGGGACGGAACATCACCTCGAATTGCGCCCGATGTCGAACCGCGAAGCCGACATATGCGACACCGACCTCCAGGAAACTGCCCGTGGCGTCGAACGCGGCGTTGAGCTCGTCGGCGAACAGATCGAAGCCTTCGACGGCAATCGCGGTCAACAGGCCGATCTTGTCGCCGAAGTGGTGCGCGGGCGCGGCGTGCGACACACCCGCCCGCCGGGCGAGCTCGCGGAGGCTGATGCTGCCGGGCCCGCCGCGCTCGATTGCAGCGAGCGCCTCGTCGAGGAGCGCGCGCCGCAGGTCGCCGTGGTGGTATCGGCGTTCAGTCGTGGCTGTCGTCACGTCGGGAGCGTAGCGCCGTATCTTGTCATTGACAAGTTCGGCCGGTCGGCCTATCTTGACGCCGACAAGTTCCCGCGCCGAGGCCAGCCGAATGGAACCGACCCTGATCCTCTCGTCCGCGAGCCAGTCGACCGCGGGCATTCTTTTGCTGACGATCGTTGCCGTCGAGTTCGGTGGCTGGTACGTGCTGCAATTGGTGACCGGCCGCCAGGAGGCGACCCCGTTCCAGAAGACATTCGCCCGGGCCGGCCACGCGCATGCCGGCGTCTTGGTCAGCCTCGCGCTGATCTGCCAGATCTTCGTCGACGCGACGGCCCTCGAGGGCCCGCTCGCGAGCCTCGCCCGGAGCGGCGTGCCGCTCGCGGCGATCCTCATCCCGGCCGGCTACTTCTTCTCGTCGGCCGGTCGCGGCGTGACGGAGCCGAACCGACTGATCGTCCTGATCTACGTCGGCGCCGTTTCGCTCGCGCTCGGCGTCGTTGCCCTCGGAATCGGCCTGCTCACCTGACCGATACGGCCGCGGGCTGCATCGCCGCAAGTCGACCGACCACTGCGTCGGCGAGGGCGTCGACGTCGGCGTCGGTCGCCGGCGTCGAGATCGCACCCATCCCGCGGGGCGCGAGATGGAAGCCGTCGATGAGTAGGCCGAGGAAGAGCGTCTCGGTCGCGGAGAGCTGGTCTTCGCCCTGGAGCGTCGGCCCCGCGAACACCTGGAAGAGCGACGCGACCCCATCGACCCGGGCATCGAGCCCGTCGCCGGCGATCCCATCGGCCAGACGATCCCGCAGGCGCTGGCCGAGGGTCGCCAGGCGGTCGTATCGGTCGGGTGTGAGGTAGCGCAGGGTCGCGAGGCCGGCCGCCGCGCCGACGGGATTGCCGTTGAACGTCCCACCGTGACTCAGTGCCCCGGGCCGCCGGGCGTCGAAGCGATCCATGATCTCGGCTCGGCCGCCGAACGCGGCCAGCGGGTAGCCGCCACCGACGATCTTGCCGAGCGTCGTGAGGTCCGGCCGGACGCCGAACACGCCTTGGGCGCCGTTCGATCCGATCCGGAAGGCGATGATCTCGTCGAAGATCAGGACCGCCCCGGTTCGATCGGCGTAGTCGCGGAGGAAGCGGAGGAACGCCGGGTCGGCCGGGCGGATGCCGCCAGCGCCCTGGACCGGCTCGATGATGATGGCGGCCACGTCGCGCTCGCGGCCGGCCAGGGCGGCCTGCACCCCCTCGGCGTCGTCCCACGGCAGCTCGACGACGAGGTCGGAGATCCCATCGGGGACGCCGGGCGTGCCGGCCAGCGCCGTGTCGTGCGTTCCGTGGTAGGCCTTCGCGAACTTGGCGAGGAGCGGCCGGCCGGTGAACGCGCGGGCCGCTCGGATGGCGAACATCGTCGCCTCGGTGCCGGAATTCGTAAACCGGATCCGCTCGACCGACGGGAGGCGGCTTCGGATCTCCTCCGCGAGCTCGATCTCCACCTCCGTCGGGGCGGCGAACGCGGAGCCGCGCCGGACCTGGGCTTCGACAGCCGCGACGACGTCCCGGTGGGCGTGGCCGAGGATGAGCGAGGTGTAATTGCCCAGGAAGTCGCGGTACTGGTTGCCGTCGACGTCCCACGTCCGCAAGCCCTCGCCGCGAGTCATGTACGGCGGATAGGGCGAGTTGAAGACCGTCGTCCGGGTAGAACCGCCGGGGATCGAGGCCGTCGCCCGCTCGAACAGGGCGCTCGAGCCCGGCGTTCGGGCGAGGTAGGTGTCGATCAGGCTCATTGGGTGAGTGTGGCGCGCGACCGATACCATCGCAAGCAATGGCGCGTCGAGTCTCCCTGATCCTCGCGAGCGTGGCGGTGATGGCATGCTCGTCGTCGTCGCCGACGCCGCCGGGCATCAATCTCTCGATCATCGGCGGCGGGCAGATTTCGTGTCCGACGCCCGGTGGCTGCCGCGCCTCACTCGTAATCCAGCCTGGTCCGGCCGGCGCGTCGCCCGAGCCTGTGTGGACTGTCGGAGCAGATGAGGAGGTCTCGTTTCCATCGATATCGACGGAGTCGATGGGCACCTGGGACGTCGGCGTTACCCCCATCGATCCACCGGCGACGATCCAGCCGGGCCGGTACCGCCTCGCCGGCGTCGTCAACCTGGCCTCGGACGTCTCCTCGCCGGTAACGACGCCCGTGCCAGTGCAGGTCGTCCCGACCTGCCTCGGTGAAGTCATCGTCAGCGCCGATCTCGTCAGTGTGCTGATCCACGTTCAGTTCGACGCCGCCGGGAGCTGCACGATCGGGACCGGGGTCGCGATCGACTGAGGAGCGGGCGCGCGACGGACTTGCCTAGTCGATCCTCAGCCTGACCTCGGCGCCGACGGGCAGGTCGGCCAGTTGCCTCCGAACTTCATGATGAATGGCCCACAATTCACGCGCGGGGACGGCTCGGCGGGAGCGCTCTCCAATCGTTCCGCCCCCCCGGAAGACCAGGAACGGTGCGACCGAGATCGCCTCATCTGGACCGAGGCGGGCGACCTCCGACTCCCACCCCGGCCAGCGCAGGCTCGCGTAGAAGTCATTGAGCGCAGTTGAAAGCAGCATGCCGAGGAGGCCCGAGTAACCGACGTTGAGGCCCGCCCACTCGAAGGTGTCGGGCGCCAAGTAGAAGACTTCGCCAACTTCTCGATCCCAGTGCCCTCCGTTCAGAGCGAAGAAGCCGCCGAGTGCGTCATAGGCGACGACGAGGGCGCGATTAAGCGGAGGGTCCAACAAATCTCCGCCAAGGCTCTGGTTCCACTCACGGAGGCCGCCGCCCACCCGATCGCCGCCTGCGCCGAGGAGTCGTACCCAGCCTCCGGCGATGAATATGGCACTTGTCCTAAGCGCAATCGCCCCGAGCGGCGACCGCGTAGTCACTTGAAGCGCAAGCAACGTTTCTCGTCCGTGATCCGGATCGCAACTCAGGATCTCGACTGGCGACTTGGACTCCTTGACCATGGCCAACACATCCGGCCACGCATCTTCGTCGCGGTCCATAAGAGAAGCGAGATCGCGCATGGGTGGGATGGTGGTCATCCGGGCGTCAACCTGCAACTGACGCTGCCAGAGCGCGTGTGGGCCTAGTCGTTTCGCTGAGATCCGTGTTGGAACAGGAGCAACCAGCGGCCGGATCGGCGGACCCAGATCGATGCGGCGGACCGAGGGCGAGCCGCGATCACGTGACGTCAGGACCACGCCTTCGGCCAGCTCGGCGATCACTGTCTGTGTGCCCAATCGGCGAAAATGGGCCGTGATGAGCCTGCTCGACGAGATCCAGACCGCCGCGACCGACCCGTCACACTCGTTGTCGGACATGTTACGGAAGTGCCAAATCCTCGCCTTCCGGCTCCGGCACGAGCCGTTCAAAGCTTGGGTTGGCCACGAACTGAACGGCTACCCCGCCGGTGTGACAGTACCTGCGTACCGCGCGGGCTACCACGGGACGATGAAGGCCCAGTTGGCCGGCCCCTTCGGTAGGTCGGCCAACAACGTCGAGGTGCCGACCACCATCTTCCCTGAGAGCATCCGCGACGAGGTCGACGCCTTCACGTTCAATCAGGGCGTGGCCGGATTAGAAAGCCTCGTCATTGACTCGAGAAGCGCCGGTCATAGTTCGATCATGACCCCGTTCCCTGTCGAAATCGCTGCAGGGATCACACTATGGGAGGGCTACCAGACCCTGCGCATCTGGACCGAGCTGCCGATCGCGACGGTGATCAACATCCTCGACCAAGTCCGCAGCCGGGCCCTGGAGTTCACCCTCGAAATCGAGGCCGAGAATCCCGACGCCGGCGCAAGTGGAAGCAGCAAACCTCCCGTGCCGCTCCCGCGAGCCGACGCCATCTTCAACACGGTAATCCTCGGTGGTCAGGTTGCCGTCGGGCCGGGAGCGACGGTCAACGTCACACAGGGTGATCTCGGCAGCCTGATGCGGTATCTCGAGACAGCGGGTGTCGAGATCGCCGACCGCAAAGCCCTCGAAGAGGCGCTCCGTGCCGACAAGGATAAGCTCGGTCCCAGGGTCAAGAGCTGGCTGGGGGAGATGGCGATCAAGGCTACAGCTTCGGGCGGGCGGATCGCGGAAGCTGCCGCGGGCGGCGCAATCGCCATGGCCATCGCTCGCTATTTGGGGTTTGCGTAGTCCTGCGAGTCCTCCGAGTCGGGATGATTCGTTTCGTGTTCCTGGACCTAGCCCGACGCACTCGTCTCGGGTAGCGGGTGGACGTACCCATCCTCGACGTGCCAGACATGACTCGAAACACCGTCACCGAGGATCTTGTCCACTTTGGCTCGGTCAGCCTCAGGCGGAACGTTGACCGCCCAGTAGTAGTCGCTCGACTTCTCCCGTCCACAACCGAGCACTTCGAGTGACTTCCAAGCCGACTCCGCCGGCTGAATGTCGCAGTCGCGTGGGACAAGAATCCGGTACGTCGAGTGCCCGGACCGTTCTAGGACCTCGCGAAAGACAGGCCATTGGTATGTCGTGGAAGGAGTCGCGATCAGAACGTCGTTGAGAGCAACGCCGAATACCAAGAGGGGCACATTGTCCAGTTTGTAGACGTCGCCCTCAACGGGCCGAGCCCACAACGTCTCGTGCCGTCCGCGTCGCGGACGATGAAGAGGATCTTCTTGTGCGCCCCTTCTGGTTTCATCATCCGACGATACCTCGCCCGCTCGAACAAGAACAACGCCGCAAAGCGGTCACCGGAGCACCACGAAACGACTCAGTCCTCAAGCCGTGTGCGTCAAGGACGGTTGGTATGTCGAGGCTGGGAGTGAGCCCGAAGGAAGGCGGCTGCCAGAGGACCGCTGCTCGGCCGCAGTGGCTAGCCCAGGGGATCCCGCGAGCCGCGATGAGTTCTGCGGCGTCCGGCGGTCTTACTGTCGAACCCGTTACCGAGGAGGACTTCCGATGCGCAGCGTTACCTATTCGATGGGCGTCTCGCTTGACGGCTACATCGTCGGGCCGGACAGCGGCTTCGACTGGACGCCGCCGGACGAGGAGGTCTTTCGCTTCTGGATCGACGAGATACGAGGGGTCGGCGTCCACCTGTTGGGACGACGGCTGTACGAGACGATGCTGTACTGGGAGACCGCCGATCAGGCATCCCTCGACGACGCGCAGCTCGAGTGGGCCGGGCTCTGGAATCCGCTCCCAAAGGTGGTGTTCTCCACCACGCTGTCGGCGGTGCAGGGCAATGCCCGCCTCGCTGCCGGCGACCTGGCGGCGGAGATCGATCGGTTGCGAGCCGAGCCGGGGGAGGGCGAGATCGCGATCGGGGGCGCGACGCTCGCCGCCGAGGCGGCCGACCTGGATCTGATCGACGA
>Ga0184623_10001413_pt1 | contig 10373 bp, 7 predicted proteins | sample PLM1_100_b1_FD_133138 | JGI IMG/M metagenome (GOLD analysis project Ga0184623, IMG submission 133138) | Groundwater sediment microbial communities from an aquifer in East River, Colorado, USA - PLM1_100_b1 | ecosystem: Environmental > Terrestrial > Soil > Riparian zone | place: USA: East River...
ACCCAGGACTTCGTCGAGGAGACGAAGAAGTGGACGAACAAGCGCGGCGTCGACGTGGTCGTCGAGCACATCGGGGGCGAGACGTTCGAGCGCTCGACCTACGCGCTGACGCGGCTGGGCACGCTGATCTCCATCGGCAGCCACGACACCCACTGGGGCCGCCTCGATCTGCGCCACGTCTACTCGAAGAACCTCCGGATCGTCGGCACCAACCTTGGCTCGATCGTCGAGCTGCGCGCGCTCCTCGACTACGTCCTCGACGGCCGCCTGCGGCCGGTGATCGATCGCGCCTTCCCGCTGAAGGACGCCCGGGCGGCCGTGCAGCACGTGCTCGACCGCAAGAACAAGGGAAAGGTGCTGCTGCTCCCGTGACCCTGGCCCGGCTGCTGGAGCTGGCCGCGCTGCGGTGGCCGGGGGCGGAGGCCGTCGTCGACGGTGACCGCCGGCTCACGTACGCCCACCTCCACACCCGTGCGCGTTCGCTCGGCGCCGCCTTCCACCGCCTCGGCGTCGCCCCCGGCGACCGCGTGCTGATCGCGCTGCGCAATCGTCTGGAGCACGTGCTGGCGTACTGGGCCCTGCAAACCATCGCCGCCGTCCCCACCCCGGTAAACTTCCGCTTCGCCCCCGCCGAAATGCAGTACGTCCTCGACGACTGCGGCGCCGGCGTCGCCGTCTACGAGTCCGACACCGCCGCCGCCGTGCACGCCGCCACCGAGGGCCGCGACCTCCGTCTGGTCTTCGTCGGCTCCGATACCGCGCCCGCCGGCTCGGTGCCGTTCGAAGACTTGATCGGCGACGGAGCCCCCCCGGCGCCGAGGGAGAGCGATCTCTCGCTGATCCTGTACACGTCCGGCACCACCGGAAGGCCGAAGGGCGTCCCCCGGAGTCACCGCAACCACGCCGCCGGCGCGCTCGCGCAGGCGCTGCAGTGCGGATGGACGTGGGGCGAGCGGACGCTCGGCGTCATGCCGCTCTATCACACGATGGGCATCCACGCGCTCACCGGCGTGGCCGCGGTCAACGGCTGCTTCGTGTGTCAGCCGGAGTGGAGCGCGGCGGCGGCGCTGCGGCTCGTCCGCGCCGAGACGATCACCGCGCTGTACCTGATCCCGACCCTGTTCTACGACCTCGTGCACGCGCCCGAGTGCGCGCGGCCCACGGTCGAGTCGGTGACCAAGCTGGCCTACGCCGGCGCGCCGATGCTGGCCACCCTGACCGAGGCGTGCGTCAAGGCGTTCCAGCCGCAGGTTTTCGTCAATCACTATGGCTCGACCGAGATCTACACGTTCTCGGTACGATCCCACGTCCACCTCAAGCCCGGCTGCGCCGGGCGCCCCGGCGTGCACTCGGCGCTGCGCGTGGTCGCTGCCTCGACGGAGCGGCGCGTGGGCCCCGAGGAGATCGTGCCGACGGGCGAGAAGGGTGAGATCATCGCCAGCCTCGCCAGCGACGAGGCCTTCGCCGGCTACTGGAATCGGCCGGACGCCGACGCGAGGGCACTGCGAGACGGCTGGTACTTCACGGGCGACATGGGCTGCGTCGACGCCGACGGGGAGCTGCACGTGGCCGGGCGCGTGGACGACATGATCATCAGCGGCGGCGAGAACATCCATCCGGTCGAGGTGGAAGAGGTGCTGGCCCGCCATCCCGGCGTGCGCGACGTGGCGGTGGTCGGCGAGCCGGACGAGCGGTGGGGCCAGCGCGTGGTGGCGTTCGTCGTCGCGGCCGGCCCCGGGCTCACGGCCGAGGCGCTCGACGCCCACTGCCGGCGCGGCGGCGAGCTGGCGTCGTTCAAGCGGCCGAAGCGGGTCGTCTTCGTCGACGAGATTCCCAAGACCGCCTCGGGCAAGATCCTGCGCCGCCTGCTCCGCGACGGCCAGGACTCGGGGACGACGAGATGAGCGAGTTCCTGCGGGTCGAGCGCCAGGCCGCCGTCGCCACGCTGTGGATCGATCGCCAGCCGAAGATGAACACGATGACGGTGGCGATGCGCAATGAGCTTCCGGACATCTTCAGAGACTTCGATCGCGATGACGGCGTGCGCGTGGTCGTGATTCGCGGCGCCGGGGGCAAGGCGTTCAGCGCCGGCGGTGACGTCGCCGAGTTCCTGACGCTGGCCCCCGCCGACCTCGAGCTGTGGGGCGACACGCTCACCGCGGCCGAGCGGTGCCGGAAGCCCGTCATCGCGGCCATCGACGGGTATACGATGGGGGCCGGCCTCGAGCTGGCGGTCGCGTGCGACTTCCGCATCGCCACCCTTCGGTCGGAGTTCGCGTTTCCCGAGGTGCGGCTGGGAATGATCCCGGGCAGCGGCGGCACCCAGCGCGCGATGCGGCTGATCGGCATGACGCGGGCCAAGCTGTTCATGATGACGGGCCAGCGCATCGCCGCCGAGCGCGCCGAGGCGTGGGGACTCATCACGCAGGCGGTGGCCAACGACGGGCTCGACGCCGCCGTCGGCGCGCTGGCGAGCGAGCTCGCCGAGAAGGCGCCGCTGGCGCTGCGCACGCTGAAGATGGTCCTCAACCGCGGCGCCGACGCGCCGCTGGACACGGCGCTGGAGCTGGAGCGCAAGGCCTACGCGTGGCTGCGCTCGACGCACGACTACGAAGAAGGCGTGCGCTCGTTCCTCGACAAGCGGCCGCCGACGTACCAGGGGAGATAGATGCCGACCCAATCGTTCGGCCTCATCCTCGCCAACCGCGCGGTGGTCCTCGGCGCCGTCAAGGCGCGCGATCTCCTCGACATCGCCGGCGCGGCCGAGCGCTCGGGCGTGTTCGACACCGTCTGGGTCGGCGACAGCCTGCTGGCCAAGCCACGGCTGGAGTCGGTCACGCTGCTGTCGGCGCTGGCCGGCGTCACCGAGCGGGTGCGCCTGGCCGTCGGCTGCCTGGCGACCTTCGTGCACCGCCATCCGGTCCTGTTCGCCCAGCAATGGGCGAGTCTCGACGTGCTGTCGGACGGCCGCGCCTGGCTCGCCGTGTGCCTCGGCGGGCCCGACAGCGCCAACGCGGCCCAGGCCGCCGAGCACGCGGTGATGGGCATCGCCTCCGGTGAGCGCGTCGAGCGTCTCGAGGAAGGCATCCGGATCCTGCGCACGCTGTTCGGGCAGACGAAGGCCAGCCATGCCGGCCGCTTCTATCGCTTCGACGGCGTCACGCTGGAGCCGCGGCCCGTGCAGAGCCCGTGCCCCATCTGGATCGCGTCGAATCCGACCGGGCTCACGTGGAAGGGCGGCGCCAGCGCCTCCGACGCGGCCGTCGAGCGTGGCCTGCGCCGGGTGGCCCGCTACGCCGACGGCTGGATGACCAACAAGCTGTCGCCGGCCGAGTTCGCGCAGCAGTTCGGGCGCATCCGCGCGATGGCGCGCGAGGAGGGCCGGGACCCCTCGGCCCTCGGCAGCGCGCTCTACCACAACATGAACGTCAACGAGGACCGGGACGCCGCGCTGGCCGAAGCCAAGGCCTTCCTCGACGCGTACTACACCGCGAAATTCTCGCCGCAGTTCGTGGAGCAATGGACGATCGCCGGCGGGCCCAAGGAGTGCGCCGAGCAGCTGCGCGCGTACTCGGCGGCCGGCCTCGGCCACATGGCGCTGCGCCTGGCCTCGTGGAGCCAGCGCGACCAGCTGGCGCGCTTCCTCGGCGAGGTGGCGCCGGCGCTCGGAGGCCGCTGATGCTGACAGCGATCGATCATCTCGTCATCGCCGTCCCCGACCTCGATGCGGCGATCAAGACCTATCGCGATCTCGGCTTCACGGTCGTGGCCGGCGGCCGCCACCCCGGGGTCGGCACCGACAACGCGCTCATCGCCTTCCGCGACTCCGCGTACCTCGAGCTGGTCGGCTTCCACGAGCCGCGCCCCGACCACCGATGGTGGGCGCCGCTGCAGAAGGGCGGCGGCCTCGTCGACTTCTGCCTGCAGACCGACGACTTCGCCGGCGACGCCGACCGGCTCCGGCGGGCCGGCGTGGACATGGGCGAGCCCGAGCGGCGGCACCGGCGCCGCCCCGACGGCGTCGAGGTGCGCTGGGTCTGCGCGCTGGCGCGCGGCGCCCACCGCGGCGTGGCGCCGTTCGTCCTCGCCGAGGAGACCGGGCGCGACGAGCGGGTGCCACAACCGCGCGCGCACGCCAACGGCGTGACGGGGATCGGCCGCGTCACCGTGGTCGTGCGCGACCTGGCCGCCGTCCGCCGCTGGTACGGGGAGGCGCTCGGCGTCTCCGGGCAGGACGTCGCCTGCCCGGAGCTGGGCGCCACCGGCGCGCGCTTTCCGATCGGTCCGCACACGTTCGAGTTCCTGGCTCCGACCGGCGCCGGCGCCGTCCGCGACTGGCTCGCCGCCCGCGGCGCCTCGCCCTACGCGGCGTCGCTCGTCGGGGCCGCCCGCGCCGTCCCGCTCGATCTCGGCCGCACCTGGGGCGCCCGCCTCGCCCTGGCCTGAGACCGACTTCCAAAGGAGAAGCTGGATGAAGTTCGCGCTGGCGATCGTGCTCGGGCTGGTCGTGGGCGTGTCGGCGGTGATGGCCCAGGCGCCGGCGACAGCGGTGAACCTGGCCTTCGCCACGCTCGACACCGGCAGCGCCTGGTACGTCTACGGCGCCACCATGGCCGAGCTGCTGCGCAAGGCGCTGCCGCCCGGCTCCAACATCGACGTCAAGCCGCGCGCCGGCGGCGTGGGCAACCCGCGGCTGGTGGCCAAGAACGAGACGCCGCTCGGCCTGGCGTTCACCGTCACCAACCGCTGGGCCGCCGAGGGCAGGGAGGCGTACACCGAGAAGCACGAGAATCTCCGGGCGCTGGTCGGTGGCCTCGACACGTACTACCTCGTCGCGGTCGCCACCAAGAAGCTGGGGATCAGCTCGGTGCGGGAGATCCGCGACAAGAAGCTGGGCGTGAAGGTCTACACGCAGCCGGTCGGCTCGCTGGGCGAGTTCGCGGGCCGGCAGCTCCTGCGTGCGACCGGGATCGGCTACAACGAGATCAAGGGCTGGGGCGGCTCCACCCAGCACGTCGGCTACAACATCATCGTCGACGCCTTCAAGGACGGCCGGGCCGACATCCTGTTCGCGGTGATCACGCCCAAGCACCCGTCGGTCAGCGAGATCGTCAACGCGGTCGACGTGAAGTTCCTCGGACTGGACGCCGACACCGCGAAGGCGCTGCTGCCGCTCGGCTACACGACGGCCACCATGCCGCCCGACACCTTCAAGGGCCAGTCGGAGCCGGTCGGCACGGTCGGCTTCCCGACGGTGGTGATCACCAACAAGGAGCTGCCGGAGCCGATCGCCTACACGGTGACGAAGACGATCCTCGAGAACAAGGACGCGCTGGTCCGGGGCCACGCCGGCCTGGCCGAGTTCGATCCCAGGACCGCGTGGCAGCCCGAGAAGGTCGGCATCCCCCTGCATCCGGGCGCCGAGCGAGCGTACCGCGAGAAGGGGTGGATGAAATAGCCGCCGACAGGATCTTCGCCAACGGCCGGATCCTGACGTTCGACACGCGCCGCCCGCGCGCGACGGCGCTGGCCGTCGCCGGCGGGCGCATCGCGGCCGTCGGTGATCGCGCCGACGTCAAGGCCTGGCGTGCTCGCCGCACCGAGGTCGTCGATCTGCGCGGCGCCACCGTCATCCCCGGGCTCGTCGACGCGCACGCCCACCTCGATCGCGAGGGGCTGAAGTCGAAGTATCCGTCGCTGGTCCGCTGTCGCTCGATCGGCGACATCCAGCTGCTCGTGCGCCGGCTCGCCGCCCGGACGCCGAAGGGGTCGTGGATCGTCACCATGCCCGTCGGCTCCCCGCCGTTCTACCAGGACGCCCCGGGCGGCCTGGCCGAGCAGCGGTGGCCGACGCGGACCGAGCTCGACGTGGCCGCGCCCGACCATCCCGTCTACATCCGCGGCATCTGGGGTTACTGGAACAAGCCGCCGGTTTACTCGGTCGCCAACAGCCGGGCCCTGGCCCGGGCCGGCATCACCCGCGACACCGAGTCGCCCAAGGGCGTGGAGATCGTGAAGGACGCTGCCGGCGAGCCGACCGGCGTGTTCGTCGAGCACAACCTGATCCAGGTGCTGGAGTTCACGCTGATGCGCGAGGCGCCGCGCTTCACCCACGCCGATCGGCTGCGAGCACTCGGCGCATCGCAGGCCGCGTACGCCGCCCGCGGCGTGACCGCGGTCTACGAGGGCCACGGGATCGCGCCCGAGGTGCTGGCCGTCTACCGCGAGGCGCGCGAGCGCGGCACGCTGCGCCTGCGCGCCACGCTGGCGGTGAGCCCGACGTGGGCGTCGGTGGACGCCGACAGCGGGCTGCGCGACGTCGCGGCCTGGGCGGGGGGGCGTGGCCTCGGCGACGACCGGCTGCGCGTGGCCGGCATCTGCCTGCACTACGGTGGCGACGCCGGCGTCGCCCGGATCCTGCACGACGCCCAGCCCTACACGGGCTGGGCCGGCTTCGTGGAGAGCGCCAACACGCGCGAGGCCTACGCGCGGCAGGCGACGCTGGCCGCGCGGCTGGGCGTGCGCGTCAACACGCTGGTGACGCGCTGCCTGCCCGAGGTGCTCGAGGTGTGGGAGGGCATCGCCAGGGAGCACCCCATCCGCGATCGGCGCTGGGTGCTCGTGCACCTCAACGCCGCCACGCCCGAGCAGCTCGCGCGCATCCGTCGCCTCGGCCTGGTGGCGACGACCAACCCGATCTCGTATCTCTACCGCTCGGCCGGCGACGAGGTCGCCCGGCTCGGCGGCGCCGCCGACCAGCTGTTGCCGCATCGGAGCCTGGCCCGCCACCGCATCCCGTTCGGCATCGCCACCGACAACAAGCCGGCCGATCCGTGGATGGCCTTCGCCGCGGTCGTGGCCCGGCGCGACATGCGCACCGGCAGCGTCGTCGGGCCCGGCGAACGGCTCACGCGTGCCCAGGCGCTCACCGCGCTCACGAGCGGCGGCGCCGCGGTGACGTTCGCCGAGCGGGAGCGCGGGCGGCTGGCGACCGGGTGGGCGGCCGACCTCGCCGTGCTCGAGCACGATCCGTTGACGGCGCCGCTGGAGGACCTGGTCGGACAGACGGCGCGGCTCACGATGGTCGGAGGCGAGATCGTGCACCATGTTTGACCTGCGCTCGCCGCGCGTCTGGCTGGGCATCGCCTGGTCGCTCTTCCAGCTCTACACGGCGTACGCGGGCATGTTCGACCTGCTCATCCAGCTGCCGGTGCACGTCGCCTTCGCCGTCGCGCTCGGATTTCTCACGGAGCCACCGGCGGAGTCGGCCGGACAGGCCGACACGGCGCGCCGCCGCCGCCCGCGCCCGTGGCTGAACGGCTTCCTGGCGCTGCTGACCGTGCTCTGCGCCGCCCACTACGTCTGGCACAACGCGCGCCTGGCGTCGCGGATGGCCATGGTGGACGATCCCGAGCGCCTGGACGTCGTCGTCGGCGTCGTCTTCACGCTGCTGCTTCTGGAGACGGCCCGGCGCCACACGGGGCCGGCGCTCGTCATCATGGCGCTGCTGTTCGTCGCCTACGCCTTCGTCGGCCCCTGGCTGCCGGGGTTCCTGTCCCACGGGGGCGAGACGTTCACGAAGCTCGTCGACCAGCAGCTGTTCACGACCCAGGGGATCTTCGGGATTCCCACGATCGTGTCGGCGACGTTCATCTACCTGTTCATCATCTTCGGCAACGTCATGGACTACGGGGGGCTGCTGCGCTTCTTCACCGACGGCTCGCTGGCGGTGGCGGGTGGGAGCCGGGGCGGCGCCGGGAAGGTGGCCGTCATCTCGAGCGGGCTCACGGGGACCGTCAACGGCAGCGCGATCGCCAACGCGGTGTCGATCGGCAACTTCACGATCCCCCTCATGATCCGCGCGGGCTACCGGCGGGAGTTCGCGGCCGGCGTCGAGGCGTGCTCCTCCATGGGGGGCCAGCTGGCGCCGCCGGTCATGGGAGCGGCCGCCTTCATCATGGCCGAGACGCTGCAGATGTCCTACGCCTCGATCGCCATCGCCGCCACCATCCCCGGGGTGCTCTACTACGTCGCCCTCGGCGCCATGGTGCACTTCGAGGCGCTCCACCGGGGTTTGCCCGTCATCCCGCGCAGCGAGCTGCCGCGGCTGGGCCCGGTGCTCAAGCGCGACTTCCACCTGCTCGTCGCCCCCGCGCTGCTGGTCTGGTTCCTGTTCGCTGGCCGCTCGCCGATGTTCGCCGGCTTCTGGTCGCTCGTCGTCGCCTTCGTGCTGTCCTGGGTCCGGAAGGACACGCGGATCGGCGCCGAGAAGGCGATGGCCGCGCTGATCTCCAGCGCGCAGGCGGCGATGCCGGTCGCGCTGGCGTGCGCGACCGTGGGCATCGTCGTCGGGGTCGTCTCCACCACGGGGCTCGGGCTCAAGCTCGCCACCGGTATCGTCGGCCTCGCCGGGGGCAGCCTGTTCGTGACGATGGTCCTGACGATGGTCGCCGCGCTGGTGCTCGGCACCGGGCTGCCGACCTCGGCCACCTATATCATCACCGCCATCATGGCGGCCCCGGCGCTGGAGCTGCTCGGCGTGTCCAAGCTGGTGGCGCACTTCTTCGTGTTCTACTTCGGCATCCTGGCCGACCTCACGCCGCCGACCGCCATCTCGACCTACGCGACGGCCTCGATCGCGGGCGCCGACGTGTGGCGCACGCAGGCGCTCGGCATGATGCTCTCGCTGTCCGGCTTCATCATCCCCTTCGCGTACGTGTACGATCCGGCCCTGCTGCTCATCGGGGCCTCGGTGCCACAGATTCTCCTGCGGACGGCCGCGGCCACGCTGGGCGTCATCATGCTGAGCGCGGCCCTGATCGGCTATCTCCGCCGGCCCACCTGGCTCTGGGAGCGGGTCCTCCTGCTGGGCGGGTCGTTCCTGCTCATCTTCCCCGGCGCCTGGAGCGACTTCGCCGGCGTCGTGTGCTTCGCGATCGTCCTCGTCTCACAGCGCGCCGCGCGTGCGGCCGGCGCCACGGAGGCTGCGTGATGGGTTTCATGGACATGCGGCAATGGATGCAGCTCCTCGAGAAGGAAGGGGAGCTCCGGCGCGTCGAGGCCGAGGTGCACTGGGACCGCGAGCTCGGCGCGGTGGCCCGGCGCGTGCTGGAGAAGAAGGGGCCGGCCCTGCTCTTCGAGAACATCACCGGCTACCAGACCGGGCGCTGCACGAAGCTCCTCACCGGCGCGCTCGGCGACCGGCGGCGACTGGCGCTGGCGCTCGGCTTCCCCAAGGACGTCGGCAACGCCGAGCTGCTGGCGTACGTGATGGAGAAGAATCGGGCCACGCTGGCCCCGCGCCTCGTGAGGACGGGGCCGGTCAAGGACGTGATCATCCGCGGCGACGCGGTCGACCAGAACGAGTTCCCGGTCCCGAAGTGGCACCACCTGGAGGGCGGGCGCTACATCCACACGTTCTCGGGGATCGTGACGCGCGATCCCGAGACGCGGGTGATGAACGTCGGGATCTATCGCGGGATGATCGGCCGCAAGGACACGTGTCCGATGCTGCTGATCAAGGGCGGCCAGCACTGGGGCCACCATTTCCAGAAGTACTCGGATCGCGGCGAGCCGATGCCGGTCGCGTGCGTCATCGGCTGGGATCCGATCATGCCGTTCCTGGCCGGCTCGCCGATCCCGACCGGCGTCTGCGAGTGGGACGTGATGGGCGCGTACCGAGGCGAGCCGGCCGAGCTGGTGCGCTGCGAGACGGTGGACCTGGAAGTCCCGGCCTCGGCCGAGATCGTGCTGGAGGGCTTCATCAGCGACGATCCGGCGACGTGGGAGACGGAGGGGCCGTTCGGGGAGTACACCGGCCACCTGTCCGACGTGCCGACGCCGCGGCCGACGATGAAGGTGACGTGCATCACGCACCGGCGCGATCCGATCCTCCGCGGCTGCCTGGAGGGCACGCTGCCCGGCTCCTACAGCGAGAACAGCGTGATGTCGGCCGTGCAGCGGGCCGGCATCGCCTGGAACATCCTCAAGGGGGCCGGCATCCCCGGCGTGCGCGACGTCTACGTCCATCCGATCACCAACGGCGTGAACATCGTCGTGCAGATCCGCAAGGCCTACCAGGGCCAGCCCAAGCAGATCGCCGCCGCGCTGTGGGGCAACAGCGCCGCCCAGTACCGCTACAAGCACGTGATCGTCGTGGACGACGACATCGAGGCGTCGTCCTACGAGCAGATCGACTGGGCGCTCGCCCACCGCATGAACGCCGGCGAGGGCGGGCTCGTCGTCTTCCCCGGGATCTTCGGCTCGCCGATCGATCCCTCGACGCCGCTGGAGGACCGCGACGTGAGCCGGCTGGGCACCGGCCTCTGGAACCGCGTGCTCTTCGACGCCACCCGCTCGTGGAAGTTCGAGCG
>Ga0184623_10001414_pt1 | contig 10373 bp, 2 predicted proteins | sample PLM1_100_b1_FD_133138 | JGI IMG/M metagenome (GOLD analysis project Ga0184623, IMG submission 133138) | Groundwater sediment microbial communities from an aquifer in East River, Colorado, USA - PLM1_100_b1 | ecosystem: Environmental > Terrestrial > Soil > Riparian zone | place: USA: East River...
TCATGACCCCATCCTGGGGCGCCGCAACAACAACGGGGATGCTCAACGCTTCTCGTTCCTGATCTCGCCCTGTCAGCGGGGTTGCTACGAGCCGCTGGCCTCAACTCACCCTGACAGACAGGGTTTCGCCCCCGACGCCGTGTACCGACGCCCAGGTTACGCGACCCTTGCGGGCCTGGATTCGATCGCGGACTACTACCGGAACACCCGGGTGATAGGGCGGGGCGAGCACGACATCGAGGTGGTCATCGAAGGACCGAATGAGGTCGCCGTCCGAGGCAGCTTCCGCGGGGTGTCGCACAGTGGAGCGCCACTCTCGGTCCGCTTCGCCGACTTCTGGCGTTTCGTCGACCATCTCGCGGTGGAGCGCAATACCTACTTCGATGTGGCGGCGGTATGAGGACGTCCGCAGGCATGGCCCGCACGGCGGTGCGTTCGATGCCGGAGATGAGGAGCACACGATGAAGTTCCCGCACGGTGACGTGAAAACCGAGTTCCTCAATCGGGACGAACGCGGGCCGGTTCTCCTACAGCCGATCGCAGCGCTGGCGGATCCCTACGACTGGCTCGAGGAGAGCCGCGGCGCCCTTGAGGAGATCCTGTCGCAGTACGGCGGGATCGTGCTGCGCAACCTTGGCATCAGTTCGGTGTCGGCCTTCAACAAGGCCGTGCAGATTCTCAGCCCCACGCTCCTCGATTACGTCAACCGCTCCACCCCGCGGACGAAGCTCGGCGGCAAGCTCTACACCGCGACCGAGTATCCCGCGGACAAGACAATCCCGCTCCACAACGAGAACTCCTACACCGACGCCTGGCCGACGAGGATCTTCTTCTACAGCGCTGTCGTCGCTGCTGACGGGGGCGAGACGCCGGTCGCCGACAGCCGACACGTCTACCGGCGGATCGATGCCGCCGTGCGGGAGAGGTTCGAGCGCAGTGGCGTGCTCTACGTGCGCAACTACACGCCCGGCATCGACCTGAGCTGGCAGGACGTCTTCCAGACGGCCGACAGGTCCGAGGTCGAGCGGTACTGCGGGGAGCACCGCATCGACTTCGAATGGCGGACCGGAGGCCCGGAGCTGACGACCAAACAGCGGTGCCAGGCCACCCTCGTCCACCCGTCGACCGCCGAGCCGGTGTGGTTCAACCAGGCGCACCTATTCCACCTGTCCTCGCTCGCGGCCGACGAGCAGCGCTCGCTGCTCGACGAACTGGGATTGGCCAACGTCCCGCGCAACGCGTTCTACGGCGACGGCGAACCGATCGAGACCGAAGTCCTCGGCCACATCCGCGACGTGTACGAGCAGGAGAAGGTCTCGTTCAGGTGGGTGCAGGGCGACGTCATGGTGCTCGACAACGTCCTGTTCGCGCACGGGCGCAATCCCTTCAGCGGGCCCCGCAAAGTGGTCGTCGCGATGAGTTGACTTCCGCCGGGTCAATGTCGAATGGCCAGGCCGACTCACCAGTTCAACGGTCACGATGCACAGAGGAGTTCTCATGACGGACACCGATAACGGCGCTGCGGAGCGGCGCGTCGTCAATTCCTACAACGGCTGGGACCCGCTCGAGGAGGTCATCGTCGGCACCGTCGTCGGGGCCGCCAAGATCGCCTTCGAGCCGGGTCTCGGCGGGTACTACCCGAATCGGGCGGATCGGCGACCGCAGGCAGCAAGGCGCACCGACAAGGAGATCGAGGCAGCCGAGGCGCAGCTCAACACTCTGGCCAGGGTTCTCGAGCAGGAAGGCGTCATCGTCCGCAGGCCCACGCCGATGGACTACCTGACCCCGGTGAAGACACCGACCTTCGAGGTGCTCAGTCAGAACGCCAGCGCCTGCCCGCGCGACGTGCTGCTCGTCATCGGCGACGAGATCATCGAGGCGCCGATGGCGTTCCGCTCCCGCTTCTTCGAGTACCTGCCCTACCGGGAGTTGGTGAAGGAGTATTTCAACGAGGGCGCTCGATGGACGGCGGCACCGAAGCCGTCCATGTCGGACGACCTGTACGTCAAGGACTTCTCCATCGAGGAGAAGATCTTCGACGCGGACACCCACCCGTCGTTGACGGATTTCGAGCCGTGCTTCGACGCGGCGAGCTTCGCACGCATCGGGAAGGACATCTTCTACCAGCCGGACGTCGTCACGAACGACTTCGGGGCCCGGTGGCTGTCACGGCACCTTGGACCTGAGTATCGGTTCCACCGGGCGCGTTTCGAGGACCATCACCCGCCTCAGCACATCGACGCCACCATGGTTCCGTTACGGCCTGGCCTGGTCATGATGAATCCGGAGCGGCCAGCGGTCGACGGCACCGTCCAGCTGTTCAAGGAGAACGGCTGGGAGGTCATCGAGGCGGAGCCATCGGTCGGGGACAAGCACTTCCCGACGCCCGAGGTGAGCAACTGGATCTCGATGAATGTCTTCAACGTCGACGAGGAGACGATCATCTGCGAGGAGCGGGAGACCCCGATGATCAAGCTCTTCGAGTCCCTGGGCTTCCGGGTCATCGCCATCCCATTCAAGGAGGTCTACTCCTTCGGCGGCAGCTTCCACTGCTGCACCGTCGATATCCGGCGCAGCGGCGGACTGCAGTCCTACTTCCCCAAGCTGGACGGCTGATCCAGGATGCCGCTGTCCTCGCAGGATCACGCGAACCTCGAAGCGTGGCACCGTCCGAACGGTGGAACTCCGACCGACAGGACTGTCCACGAGCTGTTCGAGGAGCAGGTGGCGAAGGGGCCCGACACCATCGCCGCCACGTGCGCGGGCAGGACGCTGACCTACGCTCAGTTGGACGCCCGGGCGAACCAGCTCGCGCACCTGCTACGCGACGCTCAGGACCTCGTTCCCGACACGCTGGTCGCGATCGTGCAGGATCCGACGGAGCACGTGCTCGTCAGCATGGTGGGCATCCTCAAGGCCGGGGCCGCGTACGTACCGATCGATCCGAGCGTCCCCGACGATCGGATCGACTACATCCTGCGGGACACGGACGCCAGGATCGTCCTGACCAACGGCGCCAACGCTGAGCGCCTGCGCGGTGTCATGCGGAGTGCTGGCCGCCCCGACACGGTCATCCTGGCCGTGGACGGCGACGGATTCGCCGACCGTCTGTCCCGTCAACCGTGCGCGGCCCCGCACGCGCGGGCGGACGCGACGCACCTCGCCTACGTCATCTACACCTCGGGCACCACGGGCCGCCCCAAGGGCGTGATGGTCGAGCATCGGTCGGTCGTGAACTACATCGGCAACGTCGCGGCCCACCTCGGACTGTCGGCAGCGGACACCTGCGCGTACTCGACGAACCTCAGCTTCGACCTCACCGTCACCACCACACTCGGCTGCCTGGGTACGGGCGGCCGCGTGGCCGTCTACACCGGCGACGTACTCGACCTGGACGCCTACCAGCAGTTCCTGACCAGCCACGACGTCACCTTTGCGAAGCTCACCCCGAATTTCTTCGGGCTGCTCGCGGACGCGGTGCACGAAACGAAGCTCGCAACGGTGGTCCTAGGCGGCGAGAAGCTCAGCAGGACCGTCGTGGAGCGGATCCGGCGGAGGCCCGATCAGCAGCTGGCGGTGTACGACGAGTACGGCCCCACCGAGGCGACGGTCGGCGCCAGCTTCAGCAGGGTGTTCCCGTTGCCGGAGCGGGAGTTGAACATCGGCAGGCTGTACGACGACTACACGGGCTACGTCCTCGACGGCGACCACCGCCCGGCGTCGGCAGGCGAGATCGGGGAGCTGTTCATCGGCGGGGTCGGCGTGGCACGGGGCTACCTGAACCGTCCCGACCTCACGGCCGAGCGGTTCGTGGCGAACCCCTTCCAGACCGCGGCGGAGGAGCGCGCCGGCCGGAACGCGCGGCTCTACCGGACGGGCGATCTCGTCCGGTGGCTGGCCGACGGCGACCTCGAGTACATCGGCCGCAACGATCTGCAGGTCAAGATCCGCGGGTACCGGGTCGAGCTCGGCGAGATCGACGACGCCCTCCACCGGCACGGCGACGTCTCGCAGGCGGTGGTCGTCGCCCTGGCCGGCGGGTCGGAGCAGCAGGTGACGAGCCTGGTCGCCTACGTCCTGCCTGGCGAGTTCGGCTGCACGAGCACGGAGCTGCATGAGTACCTGGCGAAGCTGCTGCCCGAGTACATGCTGCCGAGTTCGTACGTCTTCCTCGACGCGATGCCGCTGACGCGGAACGGCAAGATCGACCGCCAGGCGCTGCCCGCGCCCGAGCTGACGCCGGCTGAGAGCTACGCAGCGCCGCGCACCGATCTGGAGCGCGTCGTGTGCGAGGCATGGTCGGAGCTGCTGAACTATCCGGGCCGGCAGATCGGGGTCAACGACAACTTCTTCAAGCTCGGCGGCGACAGCATCGTCGGCATCCAGCTCCTCAGCCGGCTGCGGCAGCGGCTCGGCGTGCACCTCACGGTGGCCGAGATCTTCCAGCAGAACACCATCGCGGAGTTCTGCGAGCACCTGTCCATGAAGCTGGCGGGCGACGCACTCCACCTCGCGGGCGTCGTCACCGAGCAGGGTCCGCTGGTCGGTACCGCGGCGCTCCTCCCCATCCAGCATTGGTTTTTCGACAGCGAGTTCGCGGTACCGGACCACTGGAACCAGGCGTTTCTGATCGCCACGCCCCCGCTGGACGTCGACCGGCTCCGGGCGAGCGTGCGGGAGCTCGGCCGCCACCACGCCGCCTTCCGCCTGCGGTACGAGCGCACCGCGGCGAACGAGGTCGTCCAGTACTACGCCGACGCGTTCACCCCCACCGAGCTGGCGGTGGCCTCCGTGGAGTCGCCCGGCGCGCTCGGGGCCCTGCTGACGTCGTGGCAGAGCGACTTCGACCTGACCGGCGGCCCGCTCTACCGCGTCGGGTACGTCGATGGCATGGGCGACGGGACCGCCCGGATCTTCGTCGCGTGCCACCACCTCGCGGTCGACGCGATCAGCTGGCGGATCATCGCCGAGGACCTGCGGGACCTCTACCACGGCAGGACGTTGCCCGAGGCCGGCAGCAGCTACCGGCAGTGGGCCGAGGCCGTGCGGGAGTACCCGGCCGCGCACGCCGACGAGCGCGACTACTGGCTCGACGTCGCCGACGGTTTCGCCCGGACCGGGGACGCCGCCCTGCGCAGGCTCGTCCGCAGCGAGGACACCGCCACCGTGGCTGAGTTCGAGCTGGACAGGGAGATGACCAGGAGGCTCCTCCGTGACAGCAGCCGCGCCTACAACACCCAGATCAACGACATCCTGCTGACGGCGTTCGCGCACGCGCTGCAGGACGTCACGGGCGAGCGGGTGAACTACGTCATCCTCGAGGGGCACGGCCGGGAGCCGATCGACCCGAGGCTCGACGTCGCGCGCACGGTCGGCTGGTTCACGACCATGTTCCCCGTGCGGCTCGAGGCGGGCGCCGACCTACTGGCGAGCCTGCGCGCGTGCAAGGAGTACCTGCGGAGCGTCCCGAACAAGGGGATCGGCTACGGCGCGTTCCTCGGCTACGACAACGACCGGTTGCCGAGGATCAACTTCAACTACCTCGGGCAGTTCGGCGCCGAGGCGAGCGCGGCCGCCGCCGACCCGACGTGGAAGATCACGTCCGAGGACGCGGGGCTCGCTGTCCACGCCGCGAACCGCGACAACAACATCATGACGATCAACGGCCTGATCATCGAGGGGCGGCTGCGGTTCACGATCGTCAACAAGCTCGGCTCGGAGAACGGCAACCTCGTGGCGCTGAGCTTCAGGCGGGCGCTGGTGGAGCTGGTCGACGAGCTGTCGGTATTGACGCGGACGTATCTCACTCCGGCGGACATGGATCACGTCGTGTCGCAGGACTACCTGGACGAACTCCAGCGCGAGCGCGAGGTCGAGGGCGTCTACCTCGCCAACAGCTTGCAGCAGGGCTTCATCTACCACGCCATCGCCCAGGGCCGGGTCGACGACGCCTACATCGTCCAGACGATCTGGAGCTACGACAAGGAGATCGACCCCGCCGCGCTGAAGGGCGCCTGGCTCGCCGCCCAGCGAAAGTTCGCCAGCCTCCGGCTCAGGTTCGGGTGGCAGGAGGAGCTGGTCCAGATCATCGACAAGCAGGGGAGCCTGGACTGGCGGTACGTCGACCTGAGCGACGAGCCGGCAGCCGCGCAGGCTGACTCACTGCGGCGGCTCCAGGAGGACGACCGGGCGGAACCGTACGATCTCGGCCGCGGTTCGTTGTTCCGCGTCTACCTGGTCAAGCGCGACCACCAGCGCTACACGTGCCTCTTCAGCAGCCACCACGCGATCCTGGACGGCTGGAGCAATACGGTCCTGCTCAATCAGGTCCACGACGCCTATCAGAGCCTGGTCGAGTCGCGCTTCGTCGAGCCGGCGCCCGATCACAGCTATGCCGCGGCGCAGCGGTACCTGCAGGGGCATCGCCAGGACGACGCGGACTTCTGGCAGTCCTATCTGGCCCGCTACGACGAGCGGATGGACCTGCAGGGCCTCCGCAGCGCGGCGGCGCGGAGCCGCGGCGCCACCGTCGGCGACGCGCGGCACATGCGGGAGATGCGGGAGACGGCCTTCACGCTCTCGGGCGAGAAGTACAGCTCGCTGAGGCGCCTCGCGCAGGAGTCCGGGATCACGGTGAACACGCTGGTCCTCTACTTCTGGAACAAGGTGCTGAGCCTCTACAGCGGCGGGGGCCAGACGATCTCCGGCGTTGTGCTGTCCGGCCGGGGCATCCCGGTCAACGACATCGAGAACTCGGTCGGCCTGCTCATCAACACCCTGCCGCTGCTCGTCGAGCATCGCGACCCTGACGAATCCGTCCTCGACGGGGTCAAGGCGATCCAGCGGGACATCAACGAGTTCAACGCGCGGAGCAGCGTCACCCTGTCGTCGCTGCACGCGGGCGGCGTGCGCCTGTTCGACACGCTGTTCATCTACGAGAACTGGCCGAAGCTCGCCAGGGACGGGTGGCAGGCGCGGCTGGAAACCCGGTTCGAGGGGGAGATCGAGAAGCTGGACTACCCGCTCGCGGCGATCGTCTCCGAGACCCCGGACGACCTCACGGTCCGGCTGGCGTACGCCGGGGAGCTGTTCGACCAGGGCTGCGTCGAGGAGATGCTGCTCGTCCAGCGCCACCTCCTGCGGGAGGCGGAGGCCACCCTCGGCCGGCCGTGGCGGGAAGTGCGGCTGCTGGACCAAGGCCAGCGTGAGCGGGTGACCGAGGCCCTCAATCCGCCCGCCGCTGACCGCGCGACAGACGTCTCGTTCCACGAGCGTTTCGAGGCGCAGGTGGAGCGCACTCCCGACAGCATCGCTGTCGAGTGCGCGGGCGAGCGGCTGACGTACCGGTCGTTGAACGAGCAGGCGAATCGTCTCGCCGACGTCCTGGTGCGCACCCACCGGGTCGAGCCCGAGGAGCTCGTGGTCCTCTGCATGGAGAAGGGGCTCGACCTGATAGTGGCGATCCTCGCCGTGCTGAAGGCGGGCGGGGCTTACGTGCCCCTCGATCCGAGCTATCCGGACGACCGCATCGAGCACATCCTCGCGGACACGGCGACGCGGGTGGTGCTGACCACCGCCAGCTACCGCGACAGACTGGACAGCCTCGCACTCCGGACAAGGCGCGCGACGGTCATGGCGCTGGACACGCCCGCCGCCTCAGACGCCTTGTCAGCGGCGTCGAGCGCCGATCTGGCGACGGCGGCGGACGGCTCGCGCCTCATGTACGTCCTCTACACCTCCGGCACGACCGGCCTGCCCAAGGGCGTCATGGTCGAGCACGGGTCGTTCTGCCTGCTCCTGGACGGCGTGCAGGCGAGGCACTTCGCGGACAAGCCCGCCGTCAGCACGTACAGCCTCACCAACTACGTGTTCGACATCTTCGGCCTGGAGTACGGGTTGCCGCTCGTCACCGGCGGCCGCGTTGAGCTGGCCGACGGGTTGCCGGAGACGCTGGACTGCAGCGGTTTCGACTTCGTGCAGCTCACCCCGAGCGTCTGCGACGTGCTCGTCGACCGGCTGACCGACACCGCCGGAACGCTGCTGCTCATCGGCGGCGAGAAGCTGAGCGAGGAATTGCTCGACCGAGTGCGGGCGAGGTCGCTCGACGTGGTGAACGTCTACGGCCCGACGGAGACGACGATCTGGTCGACGTCCCGCTCGTATCCGCACGCCGAGGCCCGGGACGGGCGGCCGGTCAGCCTGGGGCTGCCCTTCGACAACGAGACGGTCCACGTGCTGGACGACTTCCTGCGCCCGTTGCCCGTAGGAGCGGTCGGCGAGCTCTTCGTCGGCGGCGGCGGGTTGGCGCGGGGTTACCTGAACATGCCCGAGCTGACGGACGAGAAGTTCGTCGCGAGCCCGTTCCGGACAGACGGGTCGGCAGCCGCCCGGCTCTACCGGACGGGTGACCTGGTGCGGCTGCTGCCGGACGGCGAGCTGGAGTACGTGGGCCGGAACGACTTCCAGGTAAAGATCCGCGGCCACCGGATCGAGCTGAGTGACGTAGAGTTCTCGCTCGCCGCCCATCCCGGGGTCCGGCACGGTGTCGTCGTCGCCAGGGAGGTCGCCGGCGCACCGGCCCTGGTGGGCTACTACGTCTCCGACCAGGACGTCGACCCCGACGACCTCGCGCGCCACCTGCACAGGTCGCTGCCCGACTACATGGTGCCCGCGGCCTGCGTCCGGCTCGCGGAGCTGCCGCTCACGATCAACGGGAAGCTGGACCGCAAGGCCCTGCCGGATCCTGATCTCACGGGCTCGCGCGTCCACGCCCCGCCGCGGAACAGCCTCGACAAGGGCGTCCGCGACATCCTGGCGCGACTGCTTGGGCGGGCGGCCGACGAGGTCGGGATCGACGACGACTTCTTCCAGCTCGGCGGAAACAGCATCCTGTCCATCAAGCTCGTCACCGCGCTCAACAAGGAGCTCGGGCTCGCCGCGACCGTCGCGCATCTCTTCGTGAACAGGACGGTGCGCGAGTTCGTCGACAACCTCGGCGGCGCGCACGACCACGTGGTGATCGCACGGCCGGCGGCGGGGCGGCCCGACGAGCAGGTGCTGTCGTTCGCCCAGGAGCGCCTCTGGTTCATCGAGAGGTTCGAGGGCGGCACCACCGCGTACAACCTGCCGCTGGTCTTCCACGTCGACGATCGGGTCGATTCGGGCGTGCTGCTGGCGAGCGTCCGCGACGTGATCCGCCACCACGAGATCCTGCGGACCCTGATCAAGGAACGCGCTGACGGCTCCGGCTACCAGCTCGTCCAGGACATGTCAGCGGTCCCGGCGGAGTTCGAGACCGTCCTCGTCGCCGATCTGGCCGCGATGCACGAGGACATGCGCCGGCAACTGGACCGGCCCTTCGACCTGGCGCGGGAACATCCGCTGCGGGTCCGGCTGTACGAGGTCGATGGGCGCCGCTACCTCTCGTTCGTGATCCACCACGTGGCGTTCGACGGCTGGTCGACGGACATCCTGATGCAGGACCTGACCTCGTTCTATGCCCGCAACGAGGCCGCCCGCGACGAGGCTGCCCGCGATGAGGCCGCCCGCGGCGGGCACGAGGCGCCCGACACCGACGCCCCTAGGCCACCCCTGCGCTACCGTGACTTCGCCGCGTGGCAGCGGGAACACCTCACCGGCCAACGCGCCGCGGACCTGCTGAGCTACTGGGAGGGCAAGCTCCAGGGGTTCGAGAACCTGGATCTCGTCACGGACCGCCCGCGTCCAGAGGCCACCGACTATCTGGGCGCCGTTCTCCACCTCGACGTGGACACCGACGTGTCGGCAGGGCTGCGCGAGCTGTCCCAGGAGCTGAAGGTCAGCCTGTTCAGCCTGCTCCTCAGCGCCTACAACCTCACCCTGCGCTGCTTCAGCAACCAGGACGACCTCGTCGTGGGCACGCCCATCGCCAACCGCGACCACCCCGAGCTGGAGCGGGTCGTCGGGTTCTTCGTCAACACGCTGCCGCTGCGATCCCGCGTCGACGCGTCGATGCCGGTCGTGGAGTACGTCCGCCGCACGGCGCGCGAGGTGCTCGACGCGCTGGCCCACCAGGAACTGCCCTTCGAGCGGCTGGTCGACGCCCTCGACGTGCCGCGCGACGCGAGCAGGCATCCGATCTTCCAGGTCACCTTCGGGTTGCAGAGCTTCGGTGCGCCGACGGGCACCCCTGCCGACCAGGCGGGGCAGATCCTGCGGGTCGCGCCGGAGACCGAGGACCTGTACACGGCGGCGAGGTTCGACCTGAGCGCCGTCGTCGACGATTCGCGGGACGCCCTGCGCGTCGGCTTTACCTACTCGACCAGCCTGTTCGACGCGTCGACGATCGGCAGCTTCGCGCAGACGTACCGCGAGATCCTCCGGCAGTTCGCGGA
>Ga0184623_10001415_pt1 | contig 10369 bp, 14 predicted proteins | sample PLM1_100_b1_FD_133138 | JGI IMG/M metagenome (GOLD analysis project Ga0184623, IMG submission 133138) | Groundwater sediment microbial communities from an aquifer in East River, Colorado, USA - PLM1_100_b1 | ecosystem: Environmental > Terrestrial > Soil > Riparian zone | place: USA: East River...
AAGAAAAGACGCGAAGAAAAAGGGAAAGAAACAGTCATGAACAACGAGATGCCGAATACCTGGATCCGCCCGCCGGAATGGCTGCCAGATCAACGATCCGTGACCGATTACAGGATCGGAACGCGAGAAGAGTGGGCGGCTGCACGCGACGAACTGCTGGCCCGCGAGAAGGAGCACACGAGGCTGGGCGACGAGCTGGCGCGCCAGCGACGCGAGCTGCCGTGGGTCCGCGTCGACGAGGACTACTGCCTCGACACGGCCGAGGGCCCGCGCGCACTTGCGGAGCTCTTCGATGGCCGCAGCCAGCTCCTCATCTACCACTTCATGTTCGGCCCGAGCTACCAGGCTGGCTGCCCAATCAACTCGTCGATCGCGGACAGCGTCAACGGCCTCGTCCCGCACCTCAACGGCCATGACGTGACCATGCTCTTCGTGTCGCAGGCGCCGCTGGAGAAGTTGCAGGCGTACAAGCGGCGCATGGGCTGGGACTTCCCTGGGTGTCGTCGGCCAACAGCGAGTTCAACCTCGACCTCGGGTATTCGACGAGCGAGGAACAGGCGCGAGGGTGGGTTGCGCAGAACATCGGGTCGCTGCCGCCGATCGTTGACCGCAATGCCAGCGCGAGCGGCACCGACGTCGTCGGGTACCTGACGGAGAGCCCCGGCTTCAGCGCCTTCGTCCTGGATGACGGGGCCGTCTACCAGAGCTATTCGACCGGGTGGCGTGGGGTCGAGTTCCTGATGGGCTACTACCCGATCCTCGACCGGGCGCCGAAAGGCCGCGACGAGGGCGATGGGTTCCAGCTCTGGATCCGCCGCCACGACGAGTACGACAGCCACTGAAACCACGAACACGCAAGGGGAAGAAGATCGTCTGGGGGCCGCGCGGGTCCTACCAGGGCCACCTACACCGCCGCCCAACATCAAGCGCGATCGTCGCCCGCCAGCGCCGCCATGCGGTCGGCCGAGGGGATGACGTAGTAGGCGCCGGTCAGGGCTCGAGTAAAGCTCGTCAGCTTGTCCGGCGGTCCGTCCGCGCGGCCGATCATGCTCTCGAGCATCGCCGCGAGGATCTGCTGGTCCGCGCTGAAGCCGACGAAGATCGTGCCATGCTGGGCGATGGAGCCGTAGGCGATGCTGCGCCGGAAGATCTTGCCAACTGCTCCTGATCCGTGCGCGCGACGTGCGAGGTCGGCGGCGACGGGTCGAGTTCGGCGCTGTCGGACTTTCGACGACCGATCACGGCCTCCTGCGCTGCGACGGGTAGGCCCTCCCAGGCGATCGCGTCGTGCTCCCACTGCTGGAGCAGGAGGATCGAACCGCCCGCTCCCGGCGAATCGGCCGGGACCAGCGCCACGGCCGTGGCCTCCACGAGCGTCGGGTTCTCGGTGCCGTCCATGAACCCGGTCAGGTCGAGGTCGTGGTGGTACGGCCAGCCGACCATTTCGTGCGCGAGCACGGCATGTCTCGCGAGCGCCCCGACTACCCGGCGCGACAGGTCGAAGACGACGTCGTAGGCGGCGCCGGTCAGCCAGATCACGACGTCGTGCTGGGTCGCCGGCAGCATGTAGCCGGTCGGGCCGATCAGCGGCTCGTTGAAGCCGGTGACCCCCGGTGGGGCGGCGTCCGGCGCACGCCAGACCACAACTCCGGTCGAAAGCCGGCGATCAAGTTGACGCCTCCGATCGTCGTCCGCGGTTCGCGCAAGCCTGCGACCCGAGCCACCGCCGACGCGCCGTCCGCCGCGGGGACCAGATCGAACTCGAGATAGGAACGGGACGCCGTCCCGAGCGCGAAGATGCCGGTCTGGGGTGACGCCATCGGTCAGGTCGCGGCTCCGCCCCGCTAGGAGGACGGCTGCAGCCAGCGCAGTGAGGAGAAGTAGACCCGCGGCCTGTCCGGGCCGGGTGTTGCGACAAGGAGGACGCTCGTGCAGCCGGGACAGCGCACCACGTCGCCCGGCCCGCTCCGGTAAACGAACAGCGCGCCGACTTCGTTGACCGCTCCGCAGCTGACGCAGCAGCCCAGCGCATCCGTCATCTCTCGCCCGAACACCTCCATCAGCAGGCCGCCCAGGGCATTGCCGTCGACGTGGGTGTCGCTCGTCATGGTCAACCTCCAGTCGGGCCGAAGCGCTCGGTCCGGATTTTCTGCGGCTGATGCCCCAGGTCGACCAGGGCCGAGGCCACGGCCTCTACGAAGCCGGTCGGTCCGCAGGCGTAACAACGGGGCTCCTCGGACGCCGGCCAGGCGACGTCGGCCAACATCTCTCGGTCGACCCGCCGACCGTAGCCTGTCCAGCCGGCCGGCTGCGCGCGGGTCAGGGTCTGGACGATCGCCACGCCGGGCTGGTCATGCGAGATCGCCGCGAGCTCATCGCGATAGATCACCTCGTCGATCGAGCGCGCCGACATCAACAGTCGGACAGCGACCTCGCTGCCGGCGGTAACGCGGGCGCGAAGCATCGCCATCAGCGGGACTATCCCGCTGCCGCCGCCGGCCAACAGCAGCGGGCCACCGTCGCCCGGCGACCATACGAAGTAGCCGCCGATCGGTCCGCGCAACTCGAGTCGATCGCCGACACGCAGCTCGTCGACGAGATAGGGCGAGACTTCACCATCGTCGATTCGCTCGACGCTGATGGTGACCCGCCTGCCGTCGGCCGGCGTCCCGATCGAGTAGCTGCGCTCGGTCTGGTAGCCGTCCTCCGCCGTCAGCCGGACGTCGACGTGTTGCCCCGGCAGGTGACCGATCCAGGCGGGGCATTCGAGGACGAGGCTCCGGACGCGAGGCGTTTCGTCGATCCGGTCGACGACCTCGGCGACCTGCCAGGTCAGTCGCCCGCGTATCGCTGCTCGCGCCATGGATCTCCGTAGTTGTGGTAGCCGTAGCCCTCCCAGAAACCGGGCTTATCCTCGTCCCGCAGCTCAAACCCGCGGACCCACTTGGCGCTCTTCCAGAAGTAGAGATGCGGCACGAGCAAGCGAGCCGGACCGCCGTGCTCAGGTTCGAGGGGCGCGCCGTCGAACAGGTAGGCGATCCACGCCTTGCCGCCCGTCAGGTCCTCGAGCGGCAGGTTTGTCGTGTATCCGCCGTACGCGTGGGCCGTGACGAACTCGGCGGCCGTCGGGACGTCCTCTAGGAGCGTATCCACGGAGACGCCGCGCCAGGAGGTGTCGAGCTTGGTCCACTTCGTCACGCAGTGGATGTCGACCGTCACGTCCTCGGCCGGCAGGGCCTGCAGCTCCTGCCACGTCCACGCCCGAGGCGCGTCCACCTGACCCGTGATCTCGAACCGCCAGGCGTCGAGTCCGACGTCGGGCGTCGGGCCGGCCGATAACACCGGGAAGTCGGGGGTGACGTACTGGCCGGGCGGAATGCGCCCCTCCGGAGCGTCGACCTGCCGCCGACCGCGAAACCCCCTCGAGATGAAACCCATCGTCCTGACTCCGATTGTACGCAGGCTCGCCAATGGCGACCATTCAAATGCCGTCTGGCACCGTCGGCCCGATGGCCCTCTCCGGTCAGTGACCACGTCGATCCTTGATCAGCTGCTGGAGCTTCAGCAAGGGCAGGGAGTGTGCGCCCGACAGGATTTGAGCGCGTGGATGCCATAAATATTCGGATCCCAATCGAGGGCGCCGCTGAAGCGTCGTCGGCAGGCGAACGCGCCTGATCCACGGTCTCCTCGCCGGGTCTGAGGCAGGACCATCGGCGAGCTTGACTTCCCGCCGCGCCGCGCCATATGTTCGTTCTTCCCAAACAGTACGGGACCAACGAACCGTATGGCAGCACCAAACAAACGAGCCGCGCGACCGGCGCTCGATCGGGCCCTGGCAGCCTTCGAGGTCCTCCAGCAGCGGCTGATGGCCGTGCATGCGGCCGAGTTCACGACCCTCGACATCACGATGGCCCAGGCGAAGCTCCTTTATGTCCTCATGGCTGTCGGGGAGCTGAGCATGTCCGAGATCGCCCAGCAGCTAGGGGTCACGGTATCGACGGCGAGCGGTGCGGTCGATCGCCTCGTTGAGCTCGGCCTGCTCGCGCGATCGGACGATCCCAACAATCGTCGACAGGTCCGCGTGTCGGTCACTGCGTTGGGGATGGAGACACTGGAGCAGATCCGCGAGCTCAGCACGCGGCAGCTACGAACGCTGTTCGAGCAGGTGGGCGACGAAGACCTCGAGGTCATCACCCGTGCGATCCACATCATGGCCGACGCCGTGTCCGCAAGCGTCGCATCGACGGCATCCGCAGACGTCCCCGGGAGCAAGAAATGAGCCGCCTTAGCCAACTCGCAATCGGCAAGCGGAGCGTGACGCTTCTTCTCGCCGCGGCCCTCTTCGTCGCGGGCGTCATCGCATGGGGGAGCTTGAAGCAGGAGCTCCTACCGGACGTTTCGTTCCCGATCGTCACGGTCGTCGCGCCGTACCCGGGCTCCGGGGCCGCCGACGTCACCGAACAAGTGACGAAGCCGATCGAACGCGCCGTGTCGGGAGTCCCGGGCCTCGACCAGCTCCAATCGACCTCGGCCAATTCCTTCGCCTTCGTCGTCGCCCAGTTCGACTATGGCGCGGACCTCGACGGGGCGGTCGCTGCGATCGAAGAGAACATCCGCACGGCCAATCTGCCAGGCGGCGTCGAACCGACGGTCGCTGCGTTCAACTTCAACGCCGCGCCGATCCTCATCGCGTCGGTCTCCGCCCAGGGCGCAACCGAACTCGAAGGCGCTGCCAAGATCGCCAGGACCGAACTCATCCCTGAGCTCCTGTCGCTGCCCGGCGTCGCCACCGCGGACCTCGCCGGCGGGCTCGAAGACCGGCTGGTCGTCACGCTCGACCCTGAACGTCTCGCGCAGGCCGGCGTCTCGTCGCAGCAGGCTGTCGGGATCCTGCAGGCCAACAACCTGACCCTTCCGGGCGGCGAACTATCGGTCGACGGCGCGCGGATCCCCGTCTCGACGATCGGACGATTCGAGTCCGTCGAGCAGATCAGGAGCCTCGTCGTCGGGGTTCGGGCATCGACGCCGCTGCCGGCGGCCTCGTCGCCGATCGTTCCGGCGTCTCCCGCTCCATCTGCAAGCGGCCCACGCCCGATCACGCTCGGCGAGCTCGGCAGTGTCGAGGTCGTGAGCCTTGCGACGACCGGATACGGGCGGACCAACGGTCAGCCGCCGTCACTATCGCGATCAGCAAGGCAAGCACCGCGAATACCGTATCCGTGGCCCAGGCGGCGCAGGCGAAGCTCGATGAGATCGCTGCCCGCCATCCCGGCGAGATCGAAATCGCGACCGTCTCGGATCAGTCCGTCTTCATCCTCGAGTCGAGTGAAGGACTCCTCCGGGAGGGTGGCCTCGGTGCTGTCTTTGCCGTGCTGACGATCTTCCTGTTCCTGTTCAACCTGCGCTCGACGTTCGTGGCCGCGGTGAGCATCCCGCTGTCGATCCTCACCGCCCTCGTGGTCATGCAGGTGGCCGGCATCACCCTGAACATCCTGACCCTCGGCGGGCTCGCCGTCGCGGTCGGCCGGGTCGTAGACGACTCGATCGTCGTCCTCGAGAACATTTACCGGCATCGAGCCCTCGGGGACGATCGGCTCACGGCCGTGACCAAGGGTCCTCGCGAGGTGGCGGGCGCGATCACGGCGAGCACACTGACGACCGTCGCCGTCTTCCTGCCGCTCGGATTCGCCGGTGGGTTCGTCAGCCAGTTCTTCCTGTCGTTCTCGCTGACGATCACCTTCGCCCTGCTCGCGTCGCTGATCGTGGCGCTCACGGTCGTCCCGGTCCTGGCGTATCTCCTCGTCGGGCGAGTCGGTGGTTCGGTCGACGAGACCGGTGAGCCGAGGAATTCGTTCTGGGTCCGCATCTACGACCCGGCGATCCGCTTCGTCCTCCGGAACGGTTGGACGAAGGTCGGTACGGTCGCTGTCGCTGCGGTGCTGTTCTTCGCCTCGATCGCCATCGTGCCCCTCCTGCCTACGACGTTCATCGACTCGGGCTCGGAAAAGATCGTCCAGGTCTCCGTCTCGCCGCCGTCAGGTGCCGGCTCGGAGCAGGTCCTGGAACGAGCCGCCGAGGCTGAGGCGATTCTCCTCGCCGACCCCGATGTAGAGCTCGTCGCAACGAGCGTGCCCGGCGAAAGCGACGTTGGCTTCCAGACTGTTCTCGCCGCTCAGCAGGGCCGGGCAACCAACAGCGCACAGATCGTCGTCCGCCTCGATTCAAGTGTCGATCTCGACGCCAAGATCCAGGCGCTGAGCGAGAAGCTTGTGCCCGTCGCAGAGGACGGCTATGAGGTCGCTGTCGGTCAGCAGGGTGGGGCGGGAACGAATGGCCTCAGCGTCGTCGTCAGCGCCGCGGACCAGGCGATCGTGGCCCAGACTGCGGACGCCGTGCGCGCGGGACTCGAAGGCGAGCCCGGCCTGGCGAACCTGACGAGCGACCTCGTCAAGGCGGCGCCAGAGGTCCAGGTGCGGGTCGACCCGAATCGCGCGCTCGGCCTCGGGCTGTCGGCCGCGCAGGTCGGGGCGGAGATCCGAGGCGCCCTCACCTCACAGACGATCGGCCGCGTCCAGCTGGCCGAGAGTGACCCGGTCGCCCTCGTCGTCCGACTCGATCCGGCCCGCCTGAACTCGGTCGAGTCGCTCCGCAATCTGCCCGTCGGGACGACGGCAAAGGTGCCACTCGGGACGATCGCGACCGTCCACCAGACCGATATGCAGGGACGGATCACCCGGATTGACGAAGCGCCATCGGCCACGATCACGGCGGAGATCACGAGCGGCGACACCGGCGCCACGTCGCTGGCAGTCCAGGCCGTCATCGACCGCCTTCGCGCCAACGGGACCATCCCGCTCAGCGCCGAGGTCCGGCTGGGCGGCGTCACTGCCCAGCAGAGTGAGGCGTTCGGCGGTCTGTTCGCCGCAATGGGCATCGCGATTCTGCTCGTCTACCTGGCGATGGTCCTCGCCTTCAACTCCCTGGTGACGCCGTTCATCATCCTGTTCAGCCTGCCGCTCGCGACGATCGGCGCCTTCCCGGCGCTGCTGCTGACGGGACGGCCGATCGGCCTCAGCGCCCTGATCGGCTTCCTGATGCTCATCGGCATCGTCGTGACGAACGCCATCGTCCTGCTGGACCTTGTCGAGCGCTTACGAGCCGACGGCCACTCAACGCGCGATGCCCTGATCGAGGGCGGGCGGACGAGGATCCGGCCGATCCTGATGACCGCGATCGCGACAATGCTGGCCCTCGTCCCGCTGGCGGCCGGCTTCAACCAAGGCTCGATCATCGCCGCCGAGCTCGGCACGGTCGTCATCGGCGGCCTGCTCAGCTCGACGTTCCTGACCCTCCTTGTCGTGCCTGTGGTCTATTCCCTCGTCGATGGCCTGAGAAGCCGGCTCGTGGGCGGCAGGGCCGCACGTCCAGTCGGCTTGGCCGACGTCGGCGAACCGGCCCCAGGCGGATAGGCGGCCGTCCAGTTACGCATCAGAGCGGGTCGACGACGAACCGGCCGTAGGCGATCAGGGCAGCGATCGCGCCGAGGATCACGTTGACGACGATGTTCCTGCCCTCGTCCGGTCGTCGAAGGTGGAGCACAGCTGCCAGCACCATCAGCACGGCTAGAGCGGTTGCGGCGACGGGCGTCAGCCACGGAAGGACACCTGTGGCGGCAGGGAGGACGAGGCCGATCGCGCCGAGGATCTCGAGGATGCCAATGATCCGCATCCGGTCGCGACCGACATCGGCCATCCAACCCATGCCCTGTCTGATCGACGCCTGCTCGAACGTGAAGGTGTGGGTGTAGCCCACTCCGACGAACGCCAGCGCGAGCAGGACCTGGCCGATCCACAGCAGCAGATTCGGTTCCATCACAGAGCCTCAGGCGCCGAACGGAATGACAGCCGCCACGACACCGACGGCGACACCGATCGCGAGACTCGCGAGACCGATCAGGTTGGCCCTGGCGCGGTCACGAGCCCGGGCGTCCTCGTCCACGACCTGTTGGGTGTCTCCGACGGGCCCGAAATTGAAGATCCCGCGCGACCCGAAACCGGCGCAGAACTTCAACCAGGCCTGCAGGTAGCCTGACGCGGCGGCGGCCGCTGGCAGCACCAGGATCAGTCGGGCGAGTGGCGGCGCACCGATCGCCACCAGGGCGGCGAACGCGGCGATGGTGACAAGCAGGCCGACGTGTCCGGCTCGGCGACGGCGGGCGATCTCGGCGGGACCGATGTTGCAGACGCCCGGGCGGTACTCGACGCTGGCCAACGGCGTCCCGGACGAGCTGCTGGCTGCGTAGGTTGACAGCGTCATGTCTTGCTCCTTGTTGCCCTCGCTGGTCGGACGAGACGTCGCATCGCCCGCATCATCTGGCGGGGTGTTGGGGGAGGCGACAGCGGGCCGGCGCCCTCGGTTCGACAGCCGTCGAGCATCACGCCGAGGAACCGCCTCCACGCATCCGGCGCGGAATCGCCCGCGCCCTGGACGACGCCGGCGTTCGCCATGAGCATTAAGACGAGGTCCTCGAGGACGAAGTCCGGCCGAAGCGTTCCTTCCGCCTGCGCGCGCTCGATCAAACGAACTGAGAGGTCGTAGCCGCGCCGCCGGTGGGCCTCCAGGGCCTTAGCGTTCGGGAAGGTCCTCGTCAACACGTCCTTGAGGCCGCGGTCCGCGGCCTGCATTTCGCAGATCCGCTCGACGTAGGCCTGGAAGCCCGACCAGCCGTCGGGCGCCTCCAGGGCCTCCTCGGCCGCCCGGGCGTACTCCTCGAGGCGCCGCTCGAAGCAGGCTGCGATCAGGTCGTCGCGGCTCGGAAAGCGCCGGTAAAGGGTCGCGATGCCAACGCCGGCACCCTCCGCCACGTCCTCGAGCGGAACTTCAAGGCCGTGCTCGGCGAATGCCGCCTCGGCGGCTTCAACGATCCGAACGCGGTTGCGCTCGGCGTCGACGCGGAGCGTTCGTGCGTCCTCGCGAGATGCTGCCATGAGGGCATCATACTACAACCGGAGGACTGTCTCCACTTGTGCTAGGCTGGCACGGCTCCAACCGGAGAACCCACTCCACATGCATCCTGAGGTATGTCCATATGAGGGCGTTCGCACTCGAGAGCACTGATCAGCCTGCGGCCCTGGTGACCGTCCCCAAGCCCGAGGTCGGCGAGGCCGACGTCCTCGTCGCCGTGCGGGCCGCGAGCGTCAACGGCTTCGATGTCTACCAGGCCAATGGCTTCCTGTTCGGGATGATGGAGCATGCCCTTCCCACAGTCGTCGGGCGTGACTTCGCGGGAGTGGTGGAGGCCGTCGGGCCAGGCGTTCGTGAGTTCGCAACGGGCGACGAAGTCTTCGGCTTCATCCCCCGACACCGCCGCTCAAGAGCGGCGCCTTCGCCGAGTACGTCGCTGGCGGACCGGAGTTGGTTCTCGCCGCCAAGCCGGCCGACCTGGACTTCCATGATGCTGCCGCGTTGCCGCTCGCCGGCTCTGCCGCGCTCGACCTGCTTGAGGCGATCGATGGCCACGAGGGCGACGTACGCAAACCAGCACAACGCGTTGCGCAGCCGCTGGTCGTCGAGCGCAAGTCCTCGGATCTCGTGGGGGAGTTGGGCGCGCTGCCACTGGCACTCCAAGCGGCCAGCCGCCTCGCGCTCGTCTGCAGCCGCTGCCGCCCGCGCCGCCCTGATCGCGTATGCCGCAGCGCCGAGCTCGTGGGCCGCCACATGGCCCACCGCCGCGGCTTGGCCGGCAGCGTACGCAGCATGCCGTGCTGCCCCACTCAGGTCTCTGGCCGCGGCGTTCGCATGGCCGGCCGCCGTGCGGGCCTCTCCCCACGTGATCTCACCCCGCGCCCAGGCACGCCCGAGGTCGATCGCCCGACGTGGACGGTCGTCCTTCGGCCGTGCCTGCTCGAAGTGGTGCAGCACGTGCTGCGCGCAGTCAGCCGCCCACATCGCGAGAAGACGATGATCGTCGTCTTGGAGGGTCCCGCCGCGACGCGCGGTGATGAACCGCCGATCCCGGATCTTGGGGAGGATCACCGGTTTGCCCATCTCGCTCTTGGGTCCGCCAAGGGTAGATCCTGCGACTGATTCTGCTCAGACGAGAACCTCCGCTCGATCCGGTTTAACGGTCACTCCGACTAAAGAGTCTCGCAGGCTCGTAACCCGCCATTGACGTGTCTCCGATACCGGATCAATACTAAAGCAGATGCTTAACTCTCAACCGCAGCTGGATCTCGTCTTCCAGGCACTCTCCGACCCGACCCGGCGCGCGATCGTCGAGCGGCTCGGCCGCGGGCCGGCCTCGGTGAGCCAGCTGGCGCAGCCGTTCGCGATGTCGCTGCCGGCCGTCCTCCAGCACGTCGCCGTCCTC
>Ga0184623_10001416_pt1 | contig 10366 bp, 11 predicted proteins | sample PLM1_100_b1_FD_133138 | JGI IMG/M metagenome (GOLD analysis project Ga0184623, IMG submission 133138) | Groundwater sediment microbial communities from an aquifer in East River, Colorado, USA - PLM1_100_b1 | ecosystem: Environmental > Terrestrial > Soil > Riparian zone | place: USA: East River...
GATCGCGCTGCTGGAAGGCATGCTCCCGGCCGACGAAGACCTGCGGCCCGAGCTGCGCGAGCGGGCCGCACACTGGCGTGCCTTCGGCGCGGAGGGCCGCGGCTACCTGCAGATCCAGGGCACCAAACCGCAGACCATCGGCTACGGTCTGCACGACTCGCCGGTCGCGCAGCTGGCCTGGATGGCGGAGAAGTTCCAGAGCTGGACGAACGAGCCGATCGATCCGGACATGCTGCTCACGATCGTGAGCATCTACTGGTTCACCGGCAGCGGCGCCGCGACCGCGCACTTCCTCTACGACGCGGCCCACTCGCACGAATGGCCCAGCCCGTCCAAGACACCGCAGGGGTGGGCGGTGTTCGCCGCCGAACCGTTGCTGCGCCAGGTTTTCAACGGCGGGGGAGAGATCGCGCACTTCGCCGAGTACGAGCGTGGCGGGCATTTCCCGGCGCTAGAAGTCCCCGACCTGCTCGTCAGCGAGCTCCGCGGATACTTCCGCGACCAGCGCTGACCCGGCAACCGTCAGCGGCGGCCGTTGCGGGAGTTCGCGGGCAGATCCGCGGAGATCCGCGCGGCCGCCGCCACCAGCGGCGGGACCAGGTCACGCCGCATCCGCTCCAGCGTGGTGCGGCTGGCGTGCGCGGAGACGTTCACCGCCGCCACCACCCGCCCCGCGCGGTCACGGATCGGCGCGGCCACCGCCCGCAGGCCCTCCTCCAGCTCCTGATCGACCATCGCCCAGCCCTGTGCGCGTACCCGCTGAAGTTCCGCGCGCAACGCGGCAGCCGAGCTGACGGTCCGCGCGGTGAGGCGTTCGAGCCTGATGTCTTTGAGGTACGCCTCCAGCTCGTCGTCGGGCAGCCCGGCGAGCAGAACGCGCCCCATCGACGTGGCGTACGCGGGAAAGCGCGTCCCGACGTTGATGGCGACGGTCATGATCCGCGAGGTCGGCACCCGGGCGACGTAGACGACGTCGAACGCGTCGAGGACCGATACCGACGACGACTCGTTGACCTCGGCGACGAGCCGTTCGAGGTGGGGTTCGGCGACCTCGGGCAGCGAGAGGCTGGACAGATAGGCGTAGCCGAGTTCGAGCACGCGCGGGCTGAGCGAGAAGAACCGGCCGTCGCTGCGGACGTAGCCGAGTTCGGCGAGGGTGAGCAGGAATCGCCGGGCAGCGGCGCGGGTGACGCCGGTCGCCACCGCGACCTCGCTGAGACTCAGCTCCGGATGCGACCGGTCGAAGGCGCGGATGACGGCCAGCCCTCGTTCGAGAGACTGCACGAAATCTGACCTGTCTGCCACGCTGATTCCCCTCATTGACCGGCCGTTGGCACCTTAGTCGACTGGCTTGGGCATGGCCGCTTCCGGGACGTCCAGCTGCGCCAGCACCTGCTGGGCGACGGCGAACGCGGCGTTGGCCGCAGGCGCTCCGGCGTAGACGGATGTGTGCAGGAGCGTCTCGCGGATCTCCGTCGCCGTGACGCCGAGCCGGACCGCGGCGGCGACGTGCATCGCGAGTTCCCGTTCGGCGTGCTGGGCGGTGAGCAGCGCCAATGTGATGAGGCTGCGCGTACGCCGGTCGAGGCCGGGTCGTGACCAGACGGCTCCCCAAGCGGTCTCGGTGAGGTGCGCCTGCCAGGCGGCGGTGAACTCGGTCGCTTGCGCGGTGGCCCGGTCGACGTGCTCGTCGCCGAGAACCGCCCGCCGCGTCTGCTCTCCTGCACTCATCCTTCGCTCCTTCTCTCTGCCGGAACAGGCAAGGCGAGGGCTGCGTGGCGGGCGAGGGCGGCGTCGACGAACGCGCCCGCGTGCCCGAGTGGCGCCTGCGGATCGGCGCCGTTCTCGGCGGGCCAACCGGCGCGGTCGACGGCCGCGAGCATCGCCGCAGTGTCGATGGTGAGCCCGCTCAAACAAGCGCGTAGCCAGGCTGCGGCGGAACCGGTGCAGATCAGCAGCTCACGCAGGGGCCGCCACTCGGCGTGCCACGCTCCGGCGGCCCGTTCATGCTCGGCGATCATGGCGGCCAGCAGGGTGGCGACCAGCCCCGGCGCTTGGGTTGCGGCGGCTAGGACGCTGATCGCCGCGACCGGGTTGCGCTTGTGCGCCATCGCGGTGGAGCCGCCCGGCGCGGCCTCGGCGATCTCGGCCACCTCGGTCTGCGCCAGCAGGGTGACGTCCCGGGCGATCTTTCCCGCCGCGCCGGCGGCGATGCCGAGCGCCGCGGCCAGGTCGGCGATCCGGCTACGTTCGGCGTGCCACGGCAGGTCGGGCACGGCCAGGCCCAGCCGCTCGGCGAAGTCCCGCACGGGATTGGCAGGCAGGCCGGCGAGGGTGCCGGCCGCGCCGCCGAGTTGCACCGCCACTGTGGACCGGGCAGCGTGCAACCGCACGAGTGCCGCGTCGAGGCCGGACAGCCATCCGGCGGCCTTCAGGCCGAAGGTCATCGGCACCGCCTGTTGCAGCAGCGTCCGGCCCATCATCGGGGCGTCGCGATGCTCGTCGGCCCACCGCGCCGCCACGTCGGCCGCCGCCGTCAGGTCGTCCAGGATCGGCGCCAGGGCCCGCCGGGCGACGAGCATCGAAGCAGTGTCCATGATGTCCTGCGTGGTGGCTCCACGATGGACAAACTCGTCGTGCGGCGGGCCAACCGCGACTCGGATCGCTTCCACCAGCGGATGAACGGGGCTGGCGTGCGCTGCGGCGGCCTGGCCGAGTACGCCCGGATCGAGGTCCAGGCTCGCGCAGGCAGCCTCGATCGCCGCGGCCGCCTCCGGGGGAGCGGTGACCGCCGCGAGGGCGGCCTCGACGTCGAGCAGGGCGCGTACCCAGGAGGCGTCGCCGACCGCGCCGGCTGCGCCGCCCCTGGCCAGAATCGGGCCGAACAAGCCTGACCGAGCGCCGCCGCCCCCGGCGGCCCCGGCCTCAGAGGGCGAAGAAGACGGTCTCATCGTCGCCCTGCAACACGATGTCGAAGACGTAGCCTTCGCCCGTCGGGATGGCCAGCAGGGTGCCCCGCCGGTGCGGATCGATGGTGGCCAGCACCGGGTCGGCGGCGTTCGCGGCCTGCTCGTCGGCGAAGTAGATCCGGGTGACGAGCCGGTCGAGCAGACCCCGGCCGAAGACGGAGACGTCGATGTGCGGCGCCTGCATCAACTCGCTGCCGTCGAACGGAACCGGACCCGGCTTGAGGGTGCGGATCGCGTACCGGCCGTCGGTGTCGGTGGGGCAGCGGGCAAACCCCCGGAAGCCGGACGTGGTGACCGGGCCGCGCGGATCGTCGGGGTGGGGGAATCGCCCATCCGGATCGGCCTGCCAGATCTCGACGAGCCCTTCAGGGACCGGGTCGCCGGCGCCGTCGGTGACCCGGCCGCGCAGCCAGGTCGCGCCGGGAACGTCGGCGGCCACGGCGAATGGTCCGTCCGGCCAGAGCATGCCGACGTGGAAGAACGGGCCGACGGTCTGCGACGGGGTGGGGATCACGACTCCTCCGTGGGGGTGGCGTCACGGCCGCGCAGCACGATGTCGAACCGGTAGGCCAGCGACCATTCCGGTGTGCATCGGGCGAGGTCGAACGCGGAGATCATGCGCAGCCGCGCGGCCGGGTCGCGGACCGAGGTGAAGATCGGGTCCTGGTCGAACAGGGGGTCGTTCGGGAAGTACATCTGGGTCACCAGCCGCTGGGTGAAAGCCCGGCCGAACAGCGAGAAGTGGATGTGTGCCGGCCGCCAGGCGTTGTCGTGGTTGCGCCACGGGTAGGCGCCGGGCCGGATGGTGACGAACGAGTAATTGCCCTGATCGTCGGTGAGGCACCGGCCGAATCCGGAGAAGTTCGGATCCAGCGGCGCGGGATGGCGGTCCGCGGCATGTGCGTATCGGCCCGCGGCGTTGGCCTGCCACGCTTCCACGAGGGTGCGGGGCACCGGGCGGCCGTCGCCGTCGAGCACCCGCCCGAACACCTCGATCCGCTCACCGATCGGCTCGCCTTCGTGCTGCCGGGTCAGGTCATGGTCAAGCGGCCCGATCCTGCCCTCGCCCAGCAGCGGCCCGGTCAGCTCGGTGAGCCGCTGCGGCAGCGGCACCAGAGGCTGGCTCGGCGCGCGCAGCCTCGTCGAGCCGTAGCCGTCCCAGGCCAGTGGCGGCCATTGCGCGGGGTCCGGCGGGCGGTAGCCGGCGGTGGTCTGAGAGAGGTCAGGCATGATCGCCTCCTTCGGTTGCGGCCGTCAGCGCGCGCAGCGCGGCCAGCTCGGTCTCGGTGGGAGCGGGCGTGACCTCCAGCGGCTTGCTTACGCGCAGCGGCCAGCCGGTCTGCTCCAGCACGTACGCCAGCTCGACGCCGGGGTGAATACGGGTGAGGGTCAGCTCGCAGGTCTGCGGATCGGGTTCCAGCACGCCCAGGTCGGTGATGACCAGCACCGGTCCGCGCCCGCGCAGGCCGAGCCGGGCGCGGTGGCCAGGCCCGTCGCCGAAGCCCACGGAGGTCACGAAGTCGACGCGTTCGACCAGGATGCGCTTGCGGTGCCGGACGATCACGGCCACCTCGCGGCAGGACGCGGCGATCTCGGGTGCGCCTCCCGCGCCGGGCAAACGGACCTGCGGCCGCCGGTAGTCGCGGCCGATCACCGTCGTGTTGATGTTGCCGTGCCGGTCGAGCTGGGCGGCGCTGAGGAACCCCAGATCGATCCGGCCCGGCTGGAGCCAATAATTGAAGATCTCGGGCACGCTCACCACGGCGTCCGCGGTCAGCGCCAGCTCCCCGTCCCCGATCGACAACGGGAGGGTACGCGGACGGGCGCCGATCGTGCCGGATTCGTAGATCAGGGCGAGGTCCGGAGAGCCGGTCCGCCGGGCGAGGTTCGCCGCGACGCTGGGCAGCCCGATGCCGACGAAGCAGGAGACCCGTCCGGCCAACGCGCGCGCGGCCGTGACCGTCATCATCTCGTCAGCGCTCCACTCAGGACGGCCGGGTGTGCTCATGCCGGGCTCCGCACCGGATCGAGGATGTCACGCGCCAGCCAGTCGAGGAAGGTCTGCCGGTCGCGGCTGATCGCGTCCCACGCCCGGTAGGAGTCGTTGTCGCGCTCGTAGTAGCCCTGGGCGTAGGACGGGCGGGCGCCGCCGGGCGCGAGTGCGACCGCGGTCACCGCCCACGACGGCAGCACGACGGCGCCCGGTCGCGGGTCGAGCTCGTCGACGATCTCCTCGACGGTGACCAGCGAGCGCCGCGCGGCAAGCACCGCCTCCTTCTGCACTCCGCTGATGCCCCAGAGCTGCACGGTGCCCCGGCGGTCGGCCCGCTGCGCGTGGATGATCGTCACGTCAGGGGTGAGCGCGGCGACCGCGGTCAGCTCCTCTCCGGTGAACGGGCAGGTCACGATGGCCACGGTCGACGTGTGCCGGAGCAGGTCGGTGCCGACGTAGCCGCGCAGCACGGCGAACGGCAGCCCGGAGGCGCCCGCGGCGTAGCGGTTGGCCATCCCCGCGTGGCTGTGCTCCTCCAGCCGCAGCGGCCGCGGCCAGTCGTGCTCGACGGCGTCGCGCAGCCGGTGCAGCGAGCCGACGCCCGGGTTGCCGCCCCAGGAGAAGATCAGCGCCGCGGCGCAGCCGGCGCCGATGAGCTGGTCGTAGATGACGTCCGGGGTCATCCGGGCCAGCGTGAGGTCACGTCGCCCCTGCCGGATCAGCTCATGCCCGGCCGCGAACGGGATGAGGTGGGTGAACCCCTCCAGCGCGACGACGTCGCCGTCTTCGACAAGGGCCGCGACGCCCTCGGCCAGGCTGACGATCTCGGCCATGCGTCTCCCGAGTGTGCGCTATGCGAACGGAAGTTCTGGAAACTTACCCTAGGTAAGGCGCCAGGCAACGTCAATGCCCGGTTAGGCATTGACTCACGCCGTTTGCAGTTCTACGTTTCGCAGAGAACTTCTGTGCGGTCACCGAACACGCTCCCGGCACCTCTCCGACACAGTCCCAGGTGGACTCACCGACACCGTCCAGGGATGGAGATCCCCATGCGACGACCCCTCGTTGCGCTGTTCACCGCGGCGGCCCTGCTCACCGCCACCGCCTGCAGCTCGTCCGGCGGCGAGAAACCCGCAGCCGGCCAGCCCGACAATGTCAACGCCGGCGTGATCGCGATCGTCGACGTCGCGCCCATCTACCTCGGCAAGCAGCAGGGCTTCTTCAGCAAACGCAACATCAACCTCACCCTGACCACGGCACAAGGCGGCGCGGCGATCGTGCCCGCCGTCGTCAGCGGGCAGTACCAGTTCGGGTTCAGCAACAGCATCTCGCTGCTGCTCGCCGCGGAGAAGGGCCTGCCGCTCAAGGTCGTCTGCAATGGCAACAACTCGACCGGCAAGGACGGCGAGGACTTCGCCGGCCTGTTCGTCAAGGCCGACAGCCCGATCAAGTCCCCGAAGGACCTGGTCGGCAAGACCGTGGCCGCCAACACCCTCAAGAACATCGTCGAGGTCAGCGTGCGGGCGTCGGTCAAGAAGGACGGCGGCGACCCGGCCGGAGTCAAGTTCGCCGAGCTGCCCTTCCCCGACCAGCTGCCGGCGTTGCAGGCCGGCCGGGTCGACGCGATCTTCGTGGTCGAGCCGTTCCAGGCCGCCGCGGTCGCCGCGGGCGCCAAGAAGATCGCCTCCAGCTACGTCGACGCCGGGCCCAACCTGACGGTCGCCATGTACTTCACCTCTCAGCAGCTCGAATCCTCCAATCCGGATCTCGTCAAGCGGTTCACCGAGGCTATGAAGGAGTCCCTGGCGTACGCCGACAGCCATCCCGACGACGTCCGGGCGGTGCTGGGCACCTACACGCAGATCTCCGCCGATGTGCGGGCGAAGCTGACGCTGCCCAAGTGGCCCGCCGAGGTCGACACGGCATCCGTGCAAACCCTGGCCGACCTCGCGCAGAGCTACGGCCTGCTGACCAAGCCGGCGAACCTCACCGATCTGCTGCCCTAGGTTAGGGAAGAACTGATGAACCGGACCGTGCTGGGCCTGCTCGGCTTGGTGACGTTCGGCGGCCTGCTGGAGGTGGCGCCCCGCGTCGGTCTCGTCCCGGCGCAGTACGCCCCGCCCAGCAGTCGCATCGCCGCCGCGCTCGCCGAGCAGGCCCGCCAGCCGCAGTTCTGGGCGGCGCTCGGCGACACCGTGCAGACCTGGCTGACCGGGCTGGCGATCGCGGTGGCGGCGGGCTTGGCCGTGGGCGTGCTGCTCGGTGCGGTCCCGATGCTGTGGTCCGTCACGGCCACCACGGTGGAGTTCCTTCGCCCGATCCCGTCGGTAGCACTTATCCCGCTCGTTGTCGTGCTCTACGGCTCCACGATCCGCGCCACCGTGGTCCTCGTCGTCTACGCCGCGTTCTGGCAGGTCCTGCTGCAGGTCCTGCACGGTGTGGCCGATGTGGACCCGGTGGCGCGGGACACCGCCCGCGTCTACCGGCTGGGCAGGTGGGCGCGGCTGCGCTACCTGGTCTGGCCGTCCGCGCTGCCCTATGTGGTCACCGGCGTGAGGCTGGCCGCATCGGTGGCGCTGATCCTCGCCGTCACCGGGTCGCTGATCGTCGGCTCACCCGGGCTGGGCAAGGAGATCGAGGTGGCCCGGCAGAGCGGGGCGGCGCCGGCCGTCTACGCGCTCGTCGTCGTCACCGGCCTGCTCGGCGTCGTGGCCAACGTCGCGACACGGGCAATAGAACGCCGGGTCCTGGCCTGGCACACAGCCGTCCGGACGGAGGTGGGTGCGTGACCTTCGTCCGGCGCATCATCCTCGCGGTCGCCTTGCCGATCACATTGCTCGGCTTGTGGTGGTTCGCGAGCGAAGGCAGCACCAACTATTTGTGGCCGCCGTTGTCGCGCATCCTGACCGCGTTCGGTGACACGTGGACCGCCGAGCGACTGCGGGCCGACGTCGTGCCCAGCCTCACCCGGCTCGCCGCCGGATACGGCCTGGCCGTGATCGCCGGCATCGCGCTCGGCGTGCTCATCGGCGGCGCGCCGCGGGTGCGTGCCTTCACCGAGCCGGTGCTGGAGTTCATGCGGGCCATCCCGCCGCCGGTGCTGGTCCCGATCATCATGCTGGTCCTCGGGCTCGGCGACACCATGAAGATCGTCGTGATCGCGTCCGGGTGCGTCTGGCCGATCCTGCTCAACACCGTCGAGGGCGTGCGCGGCCGCGACGAGGTCCTCGACGACACCTGCCGGACCTACGGCATCCGCGGCGGGCTGCGGGTGCGGCATCTGGTGCTGCGCGCGGCCAGCCCGCAGATCCTCACCGGCGCCCGGCAGGCGTTGTCGATCGCCATCATCCTCATGGTGATCAGCGAGCTGTTCGCGGCCGAGAACGGCCTCGGCTTCACGGTCATGCAGTTCTCCCGGGGATTCCAGATCCCGGAGATGTGGAGCGGGGTATTCCTGCTCGGGCTGATCGGTGTCGCGCTCGCGGCCGTCTACCGGCTGGTCGAGGCGTGGCTGCTGCGCTGGTATCACGGCCAGCGTCTTTCTCGACGGGAGTGGTGATGCTCGAAGTCAGCGGGCTGCGCAAGGTCTACGACAGCCACGGCCGGCGGGTGGAGGCGATCGGCGACCTCACCTTCACCGTCCCGGACGGGTCCCTGACCTGCGTCGTCGGCCCGTCCGGCTGCGGCAAGACCACCCTGCTGCGCTGCATCGCCGGGCTCCTGCAACCCACCGCCGGCGAGGTCCGCGTGCAAGGCTCGCTCGTCTCGGGCCCGCCCGCTGGGCTCGCGGTCGTCTTCCAGGAATACGGCCGCTCCCTGTTTCACTGGCTACGAGTACGCGAAAACGTCGAGCTGCCGTTGAAGGCCGCCCGGATGCCCAAGTCCCGGCGCGGTGAGCTGGTCGCTGACGCGCTGGACGCCGTCGGGCTCGCCGACGCCCACTCCGCATACCCCTGGCAGTTGTCCGGCGGCATGCAGCAGCGGGTCGCGATCGCCCGCGCAATCGCGTACCAGCCGAAGGTCTTGTTGATGGACGAGCCATTCGCGGCCGTCGACGCGCAGACCCGCGCGGACCTGGAGGATCTCATCCGCGAGGTGTGGCGGCGGCTGGGCGTGACCCTGTTGTTCGTCACGCATGACATCGACGAGGCCGTCTACCTGGGGGAGCGGGTCATCGTGCTGTCGGCGTCGCCGACGCGGGTGGCCGACGACCTCCCGATCGACCTCCCCGACCTGCGCGACCAGCTCACCACCCGCGCCGACCCGCGCTTCACCGAGCTGCGCGGCCGGGTCTACGCCCAGATCCAGAAGGCGAAAGCCGAAAGGACGCCGACATGACCTTCTTCGACCCCAAGACCTGGGAAGGCCAGGTCTACAGCGGTGGGTGGACCACCGCGCACGGCGGCGACATGGCGATCATCGAACCCGCGACCGGCGACGAGCTGGGCCGCTCCGGACTCGCCGACGCCGACGACATCGGCCGTGCCGCCGAAAGCGCGGCCCGAGCACAGCGCGAATGGGCCGCGACCAGCTTCGAAGACCGGGCCGCGGTGTTGCGCCGGGCCGGGACGCTGATCGAGCAGAACGCCGCCGACCTGCAGCATTGGGTGATCCGCGAGACCGGCGCGGTGCCTGGTCTGGCCGGTTTCGCCGTCGGCGTCGCGACCCAGGAGTGCTATGAGGCCGCCGCGCTCGCACACCGGCCGCTGGGCGAGATCCTGCAGACCAACCAGCCCCGGCTGTCGCTGCTGCGCCGCGTCCCGGTCGGCGTCGTCGGCGTCATCTCGCCGTTCAACGTGCCGCTGATTCTGTCCATCCGGTCCGTCGCGCCGGCGCTGGCGTTGGGCAACGCCGTCGTCCTCAAACCCGACCTGCGTACGCCGGTCAGCGGTGGCTTCGCCCTGGCCCGTGTATTCGAGGAGGCTGGGCTGCCGGAGGGGCTGCTGCATGTGCTGCCCGGCGGACCCGAGGCCGGGCAGGCGCTGGTCACCGACCGGCACATCCGGGTCATCTCGTTCACCGGCGCCAGCGCCACCGGGCGCAAGGTCGCCGAGCTGGCCGCCCGCCACCTCAAGCGGGTGCATCTGGAACTCGGCGGGAACTCGGCGATGATCGTGCTCGACGACGCCGACCTGGATCGGGCGGTGTCGGCCGGGGCCTGGGGTTCCTTCCTGCACCAGGGGCAGATCTGCATGACGGCCGGCCGGCATCTCGTGCACGCGAGCATCTTCGACTCCTACGTGCAGGCGCTCGCCGAGCATGCCGAGCACCTGCCGGTCGGCGACCCGTTCACCGCGCAGGTGGCACTCGGCCCGATCATCGACGAGACCCAGCGCGACAAGGTCCACTCGCTGGTCACCTCGAGCGTCGACGCGGGCGCCCGGCTCGCCGCGGGTGGCCGCTA
>Ga0184623_10001417_pt1 | contig 10363 bp, 9 predicted proteins | sample PLM1_100_b1_FD_133138 | JGI IMG/M metagenome (GOLD analysis project Ga0184623, IMG submission 133138) | Groundwater sediment microbial communities from an aquifer in East River, Colorado, USA - PLM1_100_b1 | ecosystem: Environmental > Terrestrial > Soil > Riparian zone | place: USA: East River...
CCACTGCGACATAGGTCTTGCCGCTGCCGGTGGGGACGCTCACGATCACATCGCCTTGCTCCAACGCTTCCACCGCCTCCACTTGCCAGTCATCCGGAACGAAGGGCTGTTGCTCCGGAACGCCGATTCCCGCCAGGAACGTGGTGAGGTCGACCGGTTTGCCGGACCTGGGATCGGACGTCGTGTTCCCCGGCCCGTGGGGAATCGCGGCCACCGCTTCCTGCTCCGCCTGATGGGTCCGGATCGCCGCCTCGATTCGCTCGTGATTGGTCTCGGCCTCCGCCATGATCATATGGATCACGCGCCGTTTCCCCATGCGCAAGGCCGAAGGGCCGGCAATTGTCCGGGCCAGGCGTCGCAGCAGCCGAAAGGGGAGCTCGGCAAGCGCACGTTCCAGCTCATCGCGCGTCATGGTAATTCCTCCAGCACGCCGCGGCGGATGCGGTTCAGCGCTTCGGCCGCGACGGACGCGAGGTCGGGATGCGTGGTACGCAGCGAATGGACCTGCGAGAGGTACTCAAGGGTGCGAGACAGCAGGCGGTAAATATCGCCTTCGGCCATGGAGGTGGAGCGGCAGAGCTGTGTCCAGGTCACAGTCGTATCACCCACCCAGCGCTCGGCAAGTCCTCCGACATCGGCGCGCAACAACGGCGGATCGTCGTGAGGAGCCAGCGCCTCCGCCATCCGGCGCGTTGCGGCAATAAGATTGGCCAGGGCGGGACTGATGCGGGGGAACGAGCCGGGCCGGTCGTTCTCGTAGGAAATGCAGGCCATCAACCCCGCCCAGGCCGCGGGAGTGACACCGGCAAACGCCTGGGCGCGGATCAATTCCGTGATGAGGAGTGAGTAGTCGATCCGGATCAGCCTGGCCCACTCGCCGTCGGCCGTCAGCTTGTGCGCATGGTCCAGGTATCCCAGGTCCTGCAGGACGTCGGCGCGTTCCTGAAACTTGTGCCAGAGCCCCGTGCGGAGCGACTGGACGGTTCTCGTATGGTGCAGCCATTCCTGCTTCACCGTGTTACCGGCCTTGAACTCCTTGGCGCAGGTCGGCCGACACGGGCAGGTCGGGCAGGGAAAGAGCTCGCCGAGGCTCTTTGCCACTTCCCCAGATTCCTCATCCGCGGGGAGCGAGGGAGGCGTGACTGCGGGCACGTGCTTCGGCAGATCGCCCAGTTGCTGGGTCAGCCAGGACAGCGCCTCGGGCATCACCCACGGAAACGCAGGAGCGGGCGTAAAATCAAACGTGCGGTCGATGACTCCGGTGATATCCACGACCGCGCACTCCGCGATGATGCCGCCGGTGCGGAGGACCGTGATCATCTCATGGTGTTGGCCGCGGCTCCGGTAACGCCGCAGCACGATGCCGCGAAAACGGGGAAAGGCCACCAAACGCCCCGGCGTTAGCAACGGCAGGCGCGCCCGGACTTCCGGCGGATGATGGCGTCGAGCCTGAAGCCGCTGCGTCGTTTGGCGCGTGGCATGGTCATAGGCGTTCCATTGCGTCAACCAGTCCGAACATGCACGCGGCTGGTAGGACTCCAGCTTGGCGTGGAGCTTGTCGATGCGGTGCTCCAGCGTGGCGGCCTGGGCGTTCATTTGATACTGCGCGAAGCTCCTCGCGAGGATCGCTTGGATGTGGTCCACGGGATGGGCTTTGAGCAGATTCAGCACCATCGGGTAGCTGATGATGAATTGGCTGTCGACGGGTTCGGGCCGTCCCGTCAAACCGCGCGTGAGGACTCCGAGGTCCATGTAGGGAGACGGGGTGACAATGGCGAATCCCACGCTGTCCTTACCGCGGCGTCCGGCGCGCCCTGAGATCTGGGAGACCTCTGCCACCGTCAGGTCGGTGAAGTCCTGGTCGCGCCGCACGCCGGATTGCGTCAGCACGACGGTGCGGGCCGGGAAGTCCACGCCGGCCGCCAGGGTCGTCGTGGCAAAGACGGCATCGAGGCAGCCGCGCCGCATGAGTTCCTCGATAGCGATCTTCCAGGACGGCAAATGGCCGGCGTGATGGGCGGCCACGCCGTACGCGGTGACCGTCTTGCGCAGCGGATGGTCCTGGAGGCTGGGATAGGCGGACATGAGTTCGTCCAGCACCGCGCTGATGGCCTCCTGTCGGGCGGGAGGCAAGACGTCGGTCGTGTGCTCAAAGGCCTGCAGCGCGTCGTCGCAGGATCGTCGCGACGTCAGGAAGACGATCACAGGCGTCAGCGATTTGTGGCGCAAGACCGTGATGAGGTGAACCGGATGGATCGAAGGAGGCATAGGGCCTTAGGCGGTATTGTAGCACAGGCTACGCAGGATCGCCTTGCGACGGAGGGTTGATCGGCGCCGGCGCCTCCATGATTCCCGCCGCGATGGCAAAGACAATGAGACCGATCCCCAACCACCAGACGTAAGGCTGGATTCCACCGGTGTCCGTGATCAGACGGTCCCGCGCCGTCTCATCCAGACCGGCACGCCGCCCGATCAGGGCCAGCGACAGCTTGGTGTGCATGTAGTAGAGATAGTTGGCGGCGATGGCGGCGAAAAGATTCCAGATGACCACGCCCACCATCCCCGCGCCCAAGACCATGGGCAGGAGCCCTCCGAACAGAAAAATGGCCGCATGGAGATACATCTTGCGGTAGAGGTACCATAACCATCCGACTCCGAACGCAGGCCAATGCCACATGGGGACGAAACGCTCTTCCGTTCCTTGGTGGAACCGCTGAAACCGCTCCAGGTAATAGTCCGCCCGCGGACCGATGAACTTCCGCCAGAGCTCGACGTCGGCAAGGACAGATGCTGCCGCGGGAGCGGCCGGGGAGAGTTGGTGCCCACACTGGCTGCAGAAGGCAGCCTCCGGCGGATTCTGGTTGGCGCAACGTGGGCAGGTCATGCTCAACGGGGAATCAGGAGGCAGGAGATGGAGGCATCGATGCTGGGCCAGTGGGTGCAGAAGGAGCACGGGTACCCGGCTCGGCGGGTGATGGACCCCCTCCCGCTGAAGATGGAGCGGTTACGGGCTTCGGCGGAGCAGGCTTCTCGGCCTTGATCCCGCCGTTCCAGTAAGGTCCTTCATAGGCGCCTTCAGCCGGCGCAGCCGCCTTCAGATTCAGCTCGTAATCGCCCGCCGCTTTGTTGACGGTGGCGCCGAGGCCAACGATGTGCCGCCATTCCGGCAGCCTGGCGCTGATCCGGCATTCCCCGCTTTCCAGCTTTTCCATGAAGAGACCCACGGGATTGCCGCGCACGCCGTTGGGCCAGAATTGGACGGTCCCGACGAATTCAACTGTGGGCGCCATTACCATTGCCCCTGCGCGGACGCACGCTTTTTGCTGATGTCCTGCGTACTGAGCTCGGGGCCCGGGTTGATCAGTTTGAACAACGCGCTCCGGAACTGGCCAAGCTTGGCGGCCTGTTCCTCGGTGATGGTCACAATAGATTCTTTGCCGGCCGCTTCGAATTGTTCAATCGCACGCATCACGCACTTGCTGGCTTCCAGGATACGCCCCGCCTCGAACGCCTCCACCGATTCGACCAGCAGCACGCTGACGCCTTTAATTTCGCCAGGCAGGCGCTGATCGCGAAAGGCATACACGGCGGATTCATAGTGCCGGACCGCTACCGATGGCGGCTTGAGGGGATGCGCGCGTACAGCGGCTTGCTGGCCGTACACGTCCTTAATGGGACCGACTACTTGCTCCACCGCGGTGATCAGGGAACTAGCATCCATGCGACGTCACGCCCAAAGTTACGCTCACTAAACACCATCATCGTCGGGGTTGTCAAGACGCATGACAGGCGATGCATGTGGCGGAATGATTGGGCAAATTTAGCCACTTGCTTTATGCGAATGCCTTGACAACCCACCGCGAGTTCTCTACCATAGACTCGCGTATCCTTTGTGATTTTTAAGGAAATTGCGGTCATCGCGGTAGGGTCACGACACAAGGAGGTAGGTGGGTCATGAGCAAGATCGTGGTGGTGGACGATGTATACGCCGAATTGCAACTGATTGAAGGCATTCTCAAATCGGCGAATCATACGGTGGTGACATACATGAATGCGGATAAGCTAGAAGAGAAGCTGGCTACAGAAAAACCCGATCTTATCCTCTTGGATGTGATTATGCCCGGTCGAAATGGGTTTCAAGCCTGCCGGGACCTGAAAAACGACGAGCGGTTCAAGAACATCCCGATTGTGCTCGTGACATCCAAAGGTCAGGAAAGCGACAAGTTCTGGGGCCAGCAGCAAGGGGCGACGGCGTACGTCGTCAAACCGTTTAAACCTGAGGATCTGTTGGCCGCTGTCAAGAAAGTTCTGGGTTGACACGCGGCTCCCGAGAGGCGACTGAGGCCTGATGGATCTTCCCGGTCCCCACACGCAGATTCTGGAACAAGCCGGCGCCACACCAGCCGCAGGCTATCCAGCACGAGTGTGTCTGATCACTCTCTCAGGCGGGACCTTTGCCCTTGATCTTCGGGGCGTCCGCGAGGTGTTTCCTATCGGATCGATCACCCCGGTTCCGGGGATGCCATCCGCCCTTGTCGGGGTGACCAATCTCCGCGGGGTGGTGCTTCCCATCGTGGACGTCCGTTCCTTGCTTGGACTGACCACAGTGGGGCCACCGCCGAAATTTATAGTTGTGCTCGCACATAACGAGAACCAAGTCGGAGTGCTCGTGGATCGCGTCCCCGAAATCAGGACCGTCGAGCAGGATCAATTCCTTCCGGCCACGGAGGCGGGAGAGGCGGAGGTGCGGCCTTTTGTCTCGACCATTCTCCGTGTTGAAGACCGCCTGGGCGGTCTTCTCGAAGTCCCGACACTCCTCGCACATATGGATGCCGCAGGAGTTCCCAAGGGGAATACGTGACGCCCCCGAAGACGATTTCGATTCAAGGAGGCACGGTATGGCGTTTCTAGATAGCCCGTTCGCGGCGTTCAGGAACCTCAAGACGCTGAAAAAGATGTTGCTGGGTATCATCCTCGTGGCCATCGTCATCGTGATGGTGGGCTACTTGGGTGTGCAAGGCCTGCAGCAGCTTCGCGACAAACTCCAGATCGTGTACAACGAATCAACGCTCAACCTGGCTAACCTCGCGGCCGCCGGTAGCTCCTTGGGCCTGTACCATGACTCGATTCTGGAAGCGAGCCGGGCCAAAACCAAAACCGAATTGGATGTTGCGCTGCGGCCCCTCGCGGTCCGGAAAGCCGGGGCACTCGATCCGATCGCGCAGATCCAGAGCGGCCAACTCCGTCAGTCCCGCAGCGGGCGCCACGAGAAGGACGACCTGCAGGCGCTCACGAATGCCTTGAACGCGTATTTCAAGTCGACCGACGGCGTGATGGGTACAATTCGAGACAGCCTCAATCCCAAGCTTTCTGAAGAACAGCGCGAGTTATTCAAGAATTTGACCAACACCTCCATCGCAACCGATGTGGCCAGAGATTACACGGCGGCCACCAAAGCGGTGGATCAGATGGTGAAAACCGCACGGGAAGTTGCCAAAGACCTGAACGATGAAGGCCAGGCCGTGGCCAGGAAGCAAACCATGTACGTGGTCGCTGGGGCCTTCATTGCCATCGTCCTCGGCGTGACCTTCGTGTGGATCGTCGCCCGATTCATCGCACGCGGCGTCACCCACATCGCCGAAGTCGCCACGCTGGCCGCGTCGGGAAAGCTGAAAGCGCGCGCCAAGATCACGTCGAAAGATGAGCTCGGGCAGATGGGGCAGGCGTTCAACACCATGTTGGACCGGATCACCGGCCTCGTCCAGAGCGAGGAAGAGCGCGATCTGATGCAAAAGCGCACGATGGAATTTCTCGTGCTGGTATCCGAGGTCAGCAAAGGCGACTTGACGAAGCGCGGCAATGTGACCGCCGATATGTTCGGCAACTTGGCCGATGCGTTCAACCTCATGTTAGACCGGTTCGGCAAGCTCATCGGCCAGGTGAAGGACGCCGCCGTGCGCGTCAACGAGTCAGCGCGCGCCATGCGGGACACCGCTGGCCAAGTGGCGTTGATGTCTCAACAGCAGGAACAAGAGTCCACAAAGACGCTGGCCGCGATCGAAGGTTTGGCCACGGCCATGCGCCAGGTCGCCGCCACGGCGGAGGTGTCTTCAGACAGCGCACGGCAGGCCCTGACCGCAACCGAACGAGGCCGGCTGGCCGTGCAGGAAACCGTGCAGGGCATGCAGAGCATCAGAACGGCGGTGCAACGCATGTCGAAACAGGTGAAGGGGCTGGGGGACCGCTCCTTGGAAATTTCCCAGATCGTCTCGACGATCCGCGACATCGCCGCCCAAACCAACTTGTTGGCCCTCAATGCCGCGATCGAGGCGGCCGGTGCCGGAGAAGCGGGAGCACGGTTTGCCGTCGTGGCCGATCAGGTTCGGAAGCTCGCGGAAAACACGGCTCAAGCCGCGCGTGAGATCACCGATCTGGTCACGGTCATTCAAACAGAAACACAGGCTGCGGTCGTCGCGATGGAACACGAGACGCAGGCCGTGGAAGCGGGATCCGCTTCGGCGATCAAGACCGGTGAGGTGTTCACACAGATTTCAGAAATCGCGAAAAAATCGGCTGAACTTGCGCAGATCATCGCGAACTCCTCCACACAACAATCCGCCGCAACGGAAAGCGTCACGGAAGCGATTCACCAGTTTGCCGCGGCGGCCAGCACAACACGAAAAGCCGCCGAAGAGACGCGGCTCACGGTCGAAGACCTGGCCAAGCTGGCGGCCGGACTGACAACCTCAGTGGGCCAATTCAAACTGGCCCAGGTATAATCACATGCACCCTGACTTCGATCGACAGGGGTTGCTCAACATTTTCGCGACGGAAGCGTCGGACGGTCTCCTCAAACTTTCGACTGCCTTGGATCCGAGGGATGGGTCCACGCCGACTCCTGAAGCCCTGCATGCGCAGTATATCGTGGCGCATAGCCTGACCGGCGCCGCGTCGCTGTATGGGTTCATGGGATGTGCCAACCTCGCCAAGATCATGGCCCAGATCCTCGACCAGACCAACAATGTGCCGATGCAAGAATGGCCGAAGACCGTCACTCTTCTCCGCGATATTGTCGCCGCCCTTCGCACCCAAATCGATAACATCGGCCAGCACGGTGTTGAAGACCCGGCCGCGTTCGCTGAATTGAAAGCCCGCTACGCGCTGCCGTTGCAGGAGATGAACATCCCTGTACCGACCGAGGCTGAACCGGCGCCCAGTGCCCAGGAAGAATCCCTTCCCGACAGTTACTATTGCCCAGATATGGAAGCCGCAATCCTGGAATATTTTGTTCCTGAGGCACAGGAATACCTCGAAAATATCAGCCTGTGCCTGCTGCGTTTGGAAACGGCACCGGAGAGCAAGGACACGGTTCACCAGTTGTTCCGGGCGGCCCATACGCTCAAGGGCTCGGCCTTCACGGTCGGATTTCAGGTCATCGGGGACTTGACCCATCACATGGAAGACATCATGGGCGCAATCCGCGACGGCCGGATGCACGTCACCGCCGAGCTGACGGATGTATTCTTCCGCGCCGTGGATGAAGTCCGTCTCCTGCTGGGACGAGACCCTGCCAAGTTGTCTCAGATTCGGCGGGAGTTCGGCCCCATCATGCAGCGCCTCCGCCAGGTATCTTCCGGTACGACCGCCACACCACCTGCGACTGTCCAGCCCCGCGCCGAGTCTCCCGCAAAGGTCGGGGAAGAGATCCCCGCGGCCTCTCGGACGCCCGAAATCGCCACGAATACGGTCCGGGTCAGCCGGGACCGCCTGGAACGGCTGCTCAACCTCGTCGGCGAATTGGTCATTGGGCGTAGCCGTTTGGAGCAACGATTGGGGGGCCTTGAACAGCTTTCACGACAGGTGCTGATGTTTAAAGGGCGCATGCTGGACACGGTCCGATCGTTTGAAGACAAGTATGAGTTCACGCTACCCGCGCAGAGCACCGGGGCAAACGACTCGACGTCTCTTGCTCTTCCGGTCGATTTCGGGAGCCTTGAGTTCGATAAATACGACGACTTCAACATCCTCGCCCGCCGTATGACCGAGGTGTCGGCGGATGTCGGGGAGGCCATGGCTCAGCTTGACACATCAATCCGCCAGGCCCGTGAAGACATGGGCCTGCTGCAACACTTAACGGTTGCGATGCGCGGCGAGATCGCCAGCACCCGCATGGTCCCAATCGGCACCCTCTTCACCCGCTTTCAGAAGGCGATTCGTGAAGTGGCCCGGCAAGCCGGCAAAAACGTGACTGTGTCGTTCTCCGGAGCCGACACCGAAATTGACGCCAGCGTCGTCCAACAGTTGGCGGATCCGCTGATCCACATTATGCGGAACTCCGTGGCACACGGAATTGAGACGCCGGCCGCGCGCATCGCCTGCGGCAAGCCGGAGGGGGGGACGATCTACCTGAGCGCCATGAGCCGCGGCAGTATGGTCGTCCTCGAGATCGAGGATGACGGGGCCGGGATGAATCTCGAGAAAATCAAAGCAAAGGCCGTCTCGCTCGGTCTGGTTCGTCCGGAGTATGCAGACATGATGTCGCCGGCCGAGGTGACGAAACTGATCTATCTGCCGGGCTTCACGACGGCGGATGAAGTCGGCGGCCAGGCGGGTCGGGGCGTCGGGATGGATGTCGTCAAGCGCGTCGTGACCCAAATGAGCGGCCAAATCGAGGTTGAGACCGAACAGGGGATCGGCACCAAGTTTACCCTCAGCATCCCGCTTACCCTGCTCATCTCGAGCGCACTGATGGTGCGCGCCGGCGATCAGCAATACGCGATGTTGCTGCCCCATATTCGCGAGATTCTCCTGCCACCGTCCGGCGCAGTCGAGGATATCGGCGGCATTCCTATCTTCCAATTGAGGGCAGGCGAAGCCGTCGAGATCAGATCCCTCGCACGACTGCTGGGGACCGCGCCCATGCCACACGATGGCCCCCTTCCGGTTGTGGTCGTCAACACGCCGACCGGCACGCTGGGACTCGAGGTCGACGCCCTGCTGGGCCTGCAGGAAATCGTCGTGAAGACTCTGGGGTCGCTCAAACTCTTCCAGGGGTCCTGCTACAGCGGGGCGACCATCGATCCGGAGGGCCGCGTCGTGCTGGTCGTGGACGTGGGCAGCCTCGTCAGCGCGCAGGAGCGCAGTCCGGCCTTGCCCGACGCCACCTCCTTGCACGACGTGCTGCAATTGGGGATGGGTGACGCAACCGTGCAGAAAGCCACGGCCGATCAGGATAGCCCAGTGATTCTTTTAATTGATGATTCGTTGAGCGTCCGGAAATTCATCGGACGTATGCTTGAGACCGCAGGATACCACGTGCAGACGGCCGCGGACGGAGAAGAGGGATTGCGCAAAGCCATGACGACGCCCTACCGGCTGATCATTACGGACCTGGAAATGCCCAAGATGAACGGGTATGAACTCATTCAGGCACTCAGGGAGAGACCGCAAACTCGAACGACCCCGATCATCGTGATGACCACGCGGGCAGGCGAAAAGCATAAACAGATGGCCCAAAGCCTGGGAGTGACAGCGTACCTCACCAAGCCGGTCGAAGAACGAGCCTTGATTCGGGAGATCAGCCAATTTGTGAGCGGGCCGGCCGGCGCAAAGCTGTAAACCGATTCGTGTGCGATAAAGGAACCGCATGAGCCCACAGGAAAAGTCCAGAACCGAGGCCGCCACCGAAATCGTGGAACGGCTGCTGGTTGTGACGAGCGGTCCGATGACTGTGGCCCTGACCGCGCCGCTTATCGAGGACATTCTGCCGCCGGAAGAATCCAACGCGACGGTGGTCGTGACCGACCACGAGATCACCTACCGCGTGAGCGATCTTGCACGCCGATTAGGGCAGGCGCCGGCCACACGCGCGCCCGATTCGCGAGTGGTCCTCTGCGGATACGGCGACCGGCATCGGGGATTCAGGGTAGACCGGCTGCTCGGTCCCACCGATGTGGATCCTCGGCACATCCACCCCTTGCCTCCGCATTTTACAGGAGAGGAACGCACGTGGTTCAAAGGATTTTTTCTATTTCGGGACACCGTTGCATTGCTGGTGAATCCCGACTGGCTGCTCGGTCACGATGCCGATGTTGATGCGCCGGGGCCACCGGTGGATGAGAAGCGCGTTGCGGCGGGCCGCTCAAACCGGCAGGACAAGGTCCTAGAATTGGAAGTGGTCGATGCTGAGAGGACAGCGTAAGCAAACCGTCGCGCGAGCCATCACATGGTCGTTGATTGTATTTTCAATCGGCGGCAGGCCCTTGGCTGCCCGTACGGAGGAAGTCGGAGGCATCCGGCCCTGGGCCGATGCTATGCCGGTCCCGAGCCGCACGCCATCCGTGAACGCGCTCGTACGATACGG
>Ga0184623_10001419_pt1 | contig 10356 bp, 10 predicted proteins | sample PLM1_100_b1_FD_133138 | JGI IMG/M metagenome (GOLD analysis project Ga0184623, IMG submission 133138) | Groundwater sediment microbial communities from an aquifer in East River, Colorado, USA - PLM1_100_b1 | ecosystem: Environmental > Terrestrial > Soil > Riparian zone | place: USA: East River...
CACCTGGTACGGGCCGACCGGTGCCCGCGCCAGGGTCTCGGTGACAAGCGCCACGCCCTCGCGGATCACGTCGCGGTTCCAACGCCCCCGGTCCTGCTCGGCGAGCGGGATCAGTCTGCCGTCGGGCCCGGTGCGGGCCGAACGGCGGGCGTCGGTCAGCAGCATGAGCGCGAGCAGCCCCGCGACCTCGCCTTCGTCGGGCAGCAGTCGATGGATGTCGCGGGCCAGACGGATCGCCTCGGTCGTCAGGTCGGTGCGCTGGAGGTCTGGACCGGAGCTGGCCGTATAGCCCTCGTTGAAGATCAGGTACAGGACGTGCAGGACGACGCGCAACCGCTCGGCCCGCTCATCTTCCGGCGGCATCGAGAATCGCGCGCCGGCAGACTTGATGGTCCCCTTCGCGCGGCTGATCCGCTGGGCCATCGTTGCCTCGGGGACGAGGAACGCCCGGGCGATCTCCGCGGTCGTCAGGCCACCCACGGCACGCAGCGTGAGTGCGACCTGCGATGCCGGCGAGAGCGCCGGGTGGCAGCACAGGAAGAGGAGCCTCAGCGTGTCGTCCTCGTCCAGCGACCGATCCTCCTCCGGCGACAAGGCCCGCAGCGCCTCGGGCGGGAGGAGAGCCGCGGCCTTCGCCTCGCGCTGGCGCCGCGCCGAATCGCCGCGGATCTCGTCGGTCAGGCGACGGGACGCGACGGTGATCAGCCAGCCCCGCGGGTTGTCCGGCACACCCTGCTCCGGCCACTGGAGAGCGGCGGCCACGAGCGCCTCCTGGACCGCGTCCTCGCAGTCGCCGAACTGGCCGTAGCGCCTGATCAGCGCGCCGAGGACCTGGGGCGCGAGTTCCCGGAGCAGGCCCTCGACGCCCTGGAGCGCCGTCACATCTCGAGGCCGGAGAGGTCCATCAGCGGCCGGACTTCCACGATGTCGTATTCCGCGACCGGAGCGCTCACCTCGATGGCGCGCTCGATGCTCTCGACGTCGAGGGCCCAGACGCCGGCGAGTTGCTCCTTGGCCTCGCTGAAGGGGCCATCCGTCACGACCGGGACGCCGTCGTGGAGCCGGACGGTCTTCGTGTTGTTCGGGCGGGCCAGACCGTCGACGCGCAGCAGCTCGCCGGACTCGGTGAGCTCCTTGATGAGTCTGTTGTGGATTCCCATCACCCGGTCGCGTTCGATTGCGGGCAGGGTTTCCCAGGTGGTCGGGTTGCTGTAGATCAGCACGACGTACTTCATGAGTGGCGCTCCAGGTGCTCGGTTCCCGCATGGGTACCGCTCATCTGAAACGTCGGAGCGGAGGAGCGGGCTTCGACATCGTAGCCCGCGGTCCGATGTCGAGAAGTCGCATCCTGCTCCGACCTGTCATTGAAACGGCCCCAGATCGAACGGGCCGGCCAAATTCATGAAGAGAGCCTGAGGAGAACGAAGATGAGGAAGGTCGTGGCGGGGTTGTTCGTCTCGCTGGACGGCGTGTTCGAGGGCCCCGAAACGTGGCATTTCCCCTATTTCAACGACGAGATGGGCCAGACGGTCGCGTCCCAGATGGCCGCGGCCGACATCATGCTGCTCGGGCGGCGGACGTACGAGGAGTTCGCGGCGTACTGGTCAGACAAGGGGAGCGACGTCGAGCTGGCGGACCAGATCAACGACACTCCCAAGCTGGTCGCTTCGACGACCCTGAAGACCGTCGATTGGCGGAATTCGAGCCTAATCGAGGGTGACGTCGCGGAGCATCTGCGCCGGCTCAAGCAGGAGCCCGGCAAGGACATCTCGATCACCGGCAGTGCCACTCTTGTGCGGTCACTGCTGCGCGACGGGGTCCTCGACGAACTACGGCTTCTCGTTCACCCGATCGTCGTTGGCAGCGGCAAGCGCCTCTTCGAGGACAGCGGCGACCTCGACCGCGTGGCGCTGAAGCTCGTGGAATCGCGGACGTTCACGACGGGTGTGCTCTACCTGACCTACGCACCTGAGCGATGATCGGACACCGCATCAGCAAATGGAGGAATGAGATGCGCTTCCATACGACGATTCTGCAGGGCGACAAAACGGCCACCGGCATCCGTATTCCGGACGAGGTGGTCGAAGCCCTCGGGGCGGGCAAGCGCCCGCCGATCCGGGTGACGATCAACGGCTTCACGTACCGAAGCACCGTCGCGGTCATGGGCGGCGCGTACATGGTCGGTGTAAGCGCCGAGAATCGCGCCGGGGCCGGCGTCGCCGGGGGCGACGAAGTCGACGTCGACATCGAGCTCGACACGGCCCCGCGAGAGGTGACCGTGCCGGCCGATTTCGCGACCGCCCTCGACGCCGAGCCGGAAGCGCGGCGAACGTTCGATGACCTGTCCAACAGCAACAAGGGCTGGCATGTGTTCCAGGTCGAGGGAGCCAAGACCGATGAGACACGGCAACGCCGCATCGGCAAGTCGATCGAGGCACTGCGCGAGGGCCGCGTTCGCTGAGGGATGTCGAGAACGCGTCGCCAGCTCCGACTGTCTGATGAAAGGGGCGCCAATGAAGGCGCCGAAAGGAGATCCCGATGGACACGGTCACTTCCAAGGACGGCACCTCGATCGCGTTCGATCGGCTCGGTAATGGGCCGGCGGTCATCCTCGTCAGCGGCGGTTCGGTCGACCGATCGTCGAACGCGGGGCTAGCGGAGGTCCTGGCGAGGGACTTCACGGTCTTCAACTACGACCGTCGCGGAAGGGGCCCGAGCGGGGACACGCCGCCGTACGCGGTCCAGCGCGAGATCGAGGACATCGAAGCCGTCATCGGGGCGGCTGGCGGCGCGGCGTCCCTGTACGGGTCGTCCTCGGGCGCGGCGCTCGCATTCGAGGCGGCGGCCACTGGGCTGCCGATCACGAAGCTTGCGCTCTGGGAGCCGCCCTACATCCTCGACGAGAACGCCCGACCGCCGGCCGACACGGCGTCGATCTACCGAGATTTCGTGGCCAAGGGCGATCGCGGCGGCGCGGTCGAGTACTTCATGGCGAAGGTCGTCGGGATGCCGGCGGAGTTCGTCGCCGGCGCCCGGTCGCAGCCGTGGTGGGCGTGGACCGAGGCACTCGCCCACACTCTCGCCTACGACGCCGAGATCATGGCCGACTACTCGTTGCCCGAGGAGAAGGCCGCCCGGGTAACCATTCCGACCGTCGTCGTCGATGGTGGCGCGAGCTTCGGGTTCATGGGCCAGACGGCCAACGCGCTGGCGAAGGCTCTCCCGAACGGGCAGCGCCGGACGCTACCCGGCCAAGAGCACAACGTGGACCCAAACGTCCTCGGTCCGGCGCTGAAGGAGTTCTTCGAGAGCTGATCCGCCCGGCAAGCCTGCTACTCACGCGCCGGCGGCCGATAGGCCGCCGGCGCATCCGCTTGCCTCCGGCGCCGTACGGCGGGACCGCGGGTTCGACCGCCCTGCCGTTTCAGTCGGGGTTGGCCAGCTCCGTGGCCGCGGACAGGACGGCGACGACGATTCCGACATAGCCGGTGCAGCGGCAGAGGTTGCCGGACAGGCCGGCTCGGATCTCGTCCTCGGACGGATCGGGGTTGCCCTTCAAAAGTGCCGTCGCGCTGATCAACATGCCCGGGGTGCAGAAGCCGCACTGGACGCCGCCGTGCTCCAGGAACGCTCGCTGGAGCGGATGAAGCTCAGATCCAGAGGCCAGCCCTTCGACAGTAGTCACCTCGCGCCCGTCCGCTTGGAGCGCCAAGTACGAGCACGAGTTCACCGGCTGGCCGTCGATGAGGACCATGCATGCGCCGCACTCGGAGTCGTCGCAGCCTTCCTTGCTTCCGGTCAGACCGAGCTCGCCGCGCAGGACCGACAGCAGGGTCCGGCCGGCCTCGAGTTCCACCTTGAAGCTCGTCCCGTTCACCTGGAGCGTGGCTGGATGTCGCACGGTCACTGGGCTCCGAACAGGCTGGCGCTGGCAGGGATCGAGACGGTCTCGCCGCGGGCTCGGGCGATCGCACCCATGACGGCTCGGCGGACGACGACGGCCGCCATCGCCCGGCGATAGTCGAGCGACGCCCGGACATCCGAGATCGGGGTCGCGGCCTCGGCGGCGAGGCGGCCTGCCTCGGCTGCCGCAACGGGCCCGCCGTCGGTGCCGACGAGGGCAAACTCAGCCGCGGCCACCCGACGGACCGTCGGCGCTAGGGCGGTGATGGCGATCCGCACGTCACGCACCTCATCGCCGTCGAGACGCACGACCGCCGTGGCGCCGACGACCGCGATCTCCATCTGGCGACGGAACTCGAGCCGGACGTAGCAGCTCCCAGCGCCCGCGAGCTCCGGCAGCTCGACGGCGACGATGAGTTCGTTGGCCGCAAGGCTGGTGCGGCCGGGACCCGTGAACAGGTCGGCGAGCGCGATCCGGCGTTCCCCGGATGTCGAGCGCAGTTCCACGTGGGCGTCGAAACAGAGCAACGGTCCGCTCGTTTCGGCGGCCGGCGACGCGTTCGCCAGGTTCCCACCGAGCGTCCCGATATGCCGCGTGGCCGGCGAGCCGACGATCGAAGCAGCGTCGGCGATGGCCGTCCACCGGTCGCGGACAGCCGGATGAGCGGCGAGGTCGGCGTGGCTGGTCGTCGCGCCAATCCGCAATCCATCCGGCGTCTCGTCGATCCCCCGCAGCTCCGCGATCCGATCGAGGGCAACCAGATCCTCGGGCAGCGACCACTTGCCCTGCCGGGTGCCTACCACGAGGTCGGTCCCGCCGGCGACCGGTCGATGCCCGGCAGCCGTGGCCGTCAGCGCGTCGGCCAGCGCCGTCGGGGCCGAGAACCGTCCGCCCATTCAGGCCTCGCCGTTCTTCGTCGCGATGGCGCTCCAGATTCGCTCGGGGGTCATCGGCAACTCGTTGACCCGGACGCCAACCGCGCGGGCGATGGCATTCGCGATCGCTCCGGGTGTCGGGACGCATGGTGGCTCGGCGATGCCCTTCAGGCCCTTGGGGCCGGCGTTCGGCGATGGGGCGTCGACGAAGTCCACGTGGATCGTCGGGACGTCGGCCACCGTCTGGAGCTTGTAGTCAAGGAGGTAGGCGTTACGCTGCCGGCCGTCGTCGGTGAGCTGGACGCCCTCGGTGAGCGCCTGGCCGATGCCCATCGCGACCCCGCCGTGGATCTGCCCGGCCGCCCCGATCGGGTTGATCACGACACCCGATTCGTGGGACGCGGCGACCTCGAGGACCCTGACGACGCCGGTGTCGCGGTCGACCTTGACCCGGATGGCGTGGGTGAAGAACGTCGGCGCGGCGAACGATTCACCACCGAGGCGGCCGACGCAGCTCGCGCTGTCGACGGCCGGCGTGGGCGGCGGCTCACCCGAGCCCTTGCCGAGGAGCAGGCCCGCGTCGGCCGCCTGCGCCGCGAGTTCAACGATCGAGACCGACGAGGTGGTGCTGCCCTTGACCCGGGCCGTGCCGTCGACAAGCTCGAGGTCCGCCCGGTTGGCCTCCAGGAAGTCCGCCGCGAGGTCGAGGAGTTGCTCGCGGACTTCGGTCGCCGCGGCGATCACGGCTCGGCCGTTGTTGAACGTGGTCTGGGATCCGCTGGCTCCGCCGTCGTACGGTCCGGCGTCGGTGTCCTGGTACAGGATCCTGAACTCGTCCGGGCGCATGCCCAGGACCTCAGCGGCGAGGAGGGGCAGGGCCATGACGGCGCCGGTCCCGCACTCCTGGGCGCCGGTGACGATCGTCCCGCTGCCGTCGGCGTTGATCCTCAGGTGCGCGCCTGACGCGGCGGGAAACGACGGCCACCACCCTGTCGCGATGCCGATCGCCTCGCCGTCCGGCAGTTGCTTGCCCCAACCGATCGCGGCCGCGGCATTCTCCAACGTCTCGATCGCGCCGATCCGCTCGAAGACCTGGCCGGTCGGCCCGGTGTCGCCCTCGTGGACGAGGTTCCGGCGACGGAATTCGACCGGATCGAGGCCGACGCGCTCGGCGACGACATCGTGGTGCTGCTCGACGGCCCAGCAGGTCGTCGGGCCTGTGGGCGCGCGAACGGAGCCCGATGGCTGGGTGTTTGTATAGACGACGTCTACGGAAACGTCGACGTTCGGGACCCGATATGGACCGACGGCGAACATCGCGGCCATCTGGCCCAGGTATGGCTCGTCCATGCTGTAGGCCCCGTTGTCGATGATCAGGTGCCCGCGACGGGCCACGATCGTGCCGTCGCGCCGGACGCCGGTCTCCAGCTCGACGATCATCCGTTCGCGACGATGATCGGGCAGGAGGAACTCCTCGCGCCGCGAGAAGACGACCTTGACCGGCCGACCGGCGGCCAACGCAAGGGCCGCGACCTGCGGCTCGAAGCCGACCTCACACTTGGCCCCGAAGCCACCACCGAGGTGGGGCACGATCACCCGGATCCGGTTCTGCGGCAGGCCAAGCGTCTCGGCGACGCCGGCCCTGGCCGCGAACGGGACCTGCGTCGAGGACCAGATCGTGACGTGGTCGCCCTGCCATTCGGCGAGGATCGCCCGCGGCTCGATCGGGACCGCGTGGGAACCATCAGCGACGTAGCGATCCTTGACGACGATGTCCGCCTCGGCCATGCCGGCCGCCGCGTCGCCTTTGACGATCGTCGAGCGTGACGCGACGTTGCCGTCACGGACCACATTCTCGTCGACCTCGTACGTCCCCCAGTCGGCGTGGACGAGCGGTGAGTCCGGTCGGGTGGCAGCCTCGAGATCCGTTACCGCTGGGAGCGGCTCGAGATCGACCTCGATCAGCGCGGCCGCGCGAGCGGCGATCTCCGGCGTGGCCGCCGCGACTGCCGCGATCAGTTCGCCTTCCCAGCGCACGACATCCCGGGCGAAGAGCGTGCGGTCCCTCACGAACGCGCCATACCGGACGTCGGGCACGTCGGCGGCCGTGATGACGGCGTGGACGCCGGGCAGCGCTCGCGCGGCGGTCGTATCGATGCGACGGATGCGGGCGTGGGAGAGAGCGGATATACGGAAGGCGCCGTGGAGCATCCCGGTCACGGTCAGGTCGGCGGCATAACGACCGCTACCGGTGACCTTGTCGCGTCCGTCCTGGCGGATGAGCTTCGGGGCAGCAGCCGGGGCGGGGGTCGCGGTGGACGTCATCGACTGAGGTTAGCGCAAGATCGGGGCCTGCCGACGGCGCCGGGGTACAGGCCGCAACGCTGGGCTCGTCGAGTGGGGCTTAGACTCGTCGCGAAGACCTATGACAGACCTTCACAGGTTCCGCGGAACGATCCGTTACTGGCGAGCCGAGAAGGCAGCGGGTCTTGCCGTCGTCGACGTCCCAGCGGACATCGCGACCGCCCTCGGTGGGCTTAAGCAGATGCGCGTCGGCGGCGTCCTTGGCGGGTCCGCGTACACGTCGAGCACGATGCCGGCAGGCGGCGGTCGCCTTGCCCTGAGCGTCAGCCGGAAGATGCTCGACGCTTCGGGTCTGAGTGTCGGCGACGAGGCTGACACCGAGATCGAGCGGATCGAGGCGTAGGCCCGCGCGCTATCCACGATGCGCCTTCGATCAGCACGCTACCTGCTGCCACGACTCCGCACCATCGGCGCCCGATGACGACTGATCAGAGCACCGTGGTCCCCGAGGCGAAGCTGGTCAGGGCAGTCATACGCTCGATGCGATTGTGCCGCGCGCAGGGAGCGTCTCAAACGCCTACAGGGTCGGCCGGAGCGGTTCCGAGGCCCGGGCCAAGACGCTGAGAAACGGGCGCTCGCTACAGTCGCGCCGACGAGCATGGTCTTGCCTGCCGTCGTGGGGCAGGGCGTCATTCGACGGCCCAGGAGGCTCGACCCGAGGGGAATTGGAGGTGGGTCGTGAACAAGATCATGACCAGATTCGCGTTGATCACCGCGGCGACGCTGCTGGCACTGCTGCTCCCTCTTTCACCAGGAGTCTTCGCTGCAGGCTCCGCCGACTACATCGTGGTCCTGAAGGACGCCGCGGCGGCACCGGCGGCCGTGGCCAGCGACCACGGCAAGCGCTATGGCGCATCGGTCAACCGGATCTACGGCCACGCCCTCAAGGGCTACGCCGCGCGGCTCGACGCCCGCCAGCTTCTCGACGTGCGCGCCGACGGCGCGGTCGATTACGTCGTTCCCGACGGGATCGCAGCGATCGAGACGACCCAGACCGGGGCGACGTGGGGCCTCGACCGGATCGACCAGCGCAAGCTGCCCCTGAGCGGGACCTTCACCTACACGAACACTGGCGCCGGCGTCACGGCCTACGTCATCGACACCGGTATCCGCGTCAGCCACGCGGAGTTCGGGGGCCGCGCGACATCCGGGTGGGACTTCGTCAACAACGACGCCGACGCGTCCGACTGCAACGGCCATGGGACCCATGTCGCCGGCACGATCGGGGGCACGACCTACGGCGTCGCCAAGAATGTGGCCCTGGTCGCCGTGCGCGTCCTCGATTGCGGCGGGTCGGGCTCATGGTCCGGCATCATCGCTGGCATCGACTTCGTCACCGCCGAGCACCAGCCCGGCGAGCCGGCCGTTGCCAACATGAGCCTCGGTGGGGGCGCCAACCTGGCGGTTGATCAGGCGGTGCGGAACTCGATCGCCGACGGCGTCTCGTACGCGGTCGCCGCGGGCAACTCCAACGCGAGCGCCTGCGCATTCTCGCCGGCGCGTGTGGCGGAGGCGATGACCAGCGGGGCGAGCACGTCGACGGACCGCAAAGCCTCGTTCTCCAACTGGGGATCCTGCATGGACTGGTTCGCGCCGGGGCAGGACATCACCTCGGCGTGGAGCTCCGGGGATTCCGCGACCAACACCATCAGCGGGACGAGCATGGCCTCGCCGCACACCGCCGGGGTCGCGGCGCTCTATCTCCAGTCCTCCCCGTCAGCGTCGCCGGCCGCGGTCCACAAGGCCTTGGGGTCGGCCGCCACGCGCAAGACCATCTCGGGTCTCCACAGATTGTTGAACCCGGGTACGCCGAACCTGCTGCTCTTCACGAACCAGTGAGCGACGAGCCGCTCGTGGTGGCGGCTCAGCGTCGCCACGGGAAGGAGGGAACTACGGACGATCGATCCGGCCTTGACGCGCGCAAGGCATCAACAAAGGGTGGATCCTGCTCTGGAGGGCATCTCATGATCAGGAAGCGTCTTGTCATACTCGTCAGTCTGCTGATGGTCGGCAGCCTCGCAGCCGCCGCGCCGGTGCTGGCAGCGGCGCCCACCAACGACACCTATCCGAACCGGCAGGCGATCGCGGTCGGCTTCACCGACACGGTCGACACGACCGAGGCCACGACCGATGCGGTCGATACGGAGATCAACGCCAATTGCGGCGCGCCGGCGACCGACGCCAGCGTGTGGTACGAGCTGACACCGTCGGCCGACATGGGCATCGTCGTCGACGTCTCGGCGTCGAACTACACTGCCGGCGTCATCATCGCCAGCGGAAGCCCAGGCAGCTTCACGCTCGAGAACTGTGGTCCGGGTGCGAGTGCGTGGTTTGCGCTGAGCGGGGTGACCTACACGATCCTCGTCTTCGATGACCAGTTCGATGGTTCCGGGAACGGTGGCACGCTGGAGATCAACGTGGCGGAGGCACCGCCGCCCCCAGAGGTGACCCTGACCGTCAATCCGCGCGGGACGTTCAATTCCCAGACCGGAACGGCCACGATCGGCGGGAGCGTGACGTGCACCGGTGAGGCGGAGTTCTCGTTCATCGACGTCTTCGTGCGCCAGAAGGTCGGTCGCCTGTTCATCGATGGTGCAGGCTTCATCGAGGGCTTCGCCTGCGATGGCACGACCCAGGCCTGGAGCGTTGAGGTCTTCGCATTCAACGGGATCTTCAAGGGCGGCCGGGCGATCACGGTCACGTTCGCTCTCGCCTGTGGCCCGTTCCAGTGCGGTGAGGGCTTCGACGAATCGATCGTCATGCTGTCCGGGAAGAGGAAATGAGCTTCGCCCCGGCCTGACCGGGCTCGGGCACGCTCCCGTTCGTTCAGCGGCCGCCGAGGTGGTGCAGATGCGCTGCCTCGGCGGCTTTCGGTGCGTCGGGGCGAGTCTCGCGGCGGTGTCTATGAAGCCGTACGGGGCTCGGGATCCGGATCTCGTCCACGAGGCGCGGCGAGGAATTGCTGGTCCAGGTTGGCGCCCATGAGGCCGATCCGCTTGCCGCCGGCCGCCTCCTGCGCCTTCGCGAGCGCGCTTTCGATCCCGTCGGTGACGACTGTGAAAATCGGGTCGAGTCCCCTCAGGCGGTGGCGAGGACGTCGCGCAACTTGGCCGCGAAGGCATCCGGGTCGCCGGTCTGCCCATACTCGCCGCCGAGAAAACCGCCGTGGTCGCTCGGAAAGGTCGTCACCTCGGTGCCGAGCCGCTCGGCGAC
>Ga0184623_10001421_pt1 | contig 10348 bp, 10 predicted proteins | sample PLM1_100_b1_FD_133138 | JGI IMG/M metagenome (GOLD analysis project Ga0184623, IMG submission 133138) | Groundwater sediment microbial communities from an aquifer in East River, Colorado, USA - PLM1_100_b1 | ecosystem: Environmental > Terrestrial > Soil > Riparian zone | place: USA: East River...
CAAGATCGCGGCGGGGGAGTGGGGCGGGTGGGGCGGTCGGATTGGTGGCGCCGCGCCCATTGCTGGTAAGCCTCCACCGCTGTCGGCAGCGTGGGGAAGATCCGGCCCGGTCCGACCGCGTCGACGAAGCCGACCGCCTGCAACTGCGTGAGCAGGTCCTGCTTCACGCGGGCCAGCGCGAAGACGACGCCCCGGCCCACCAGCTCCGCCCGCAGCTCCTCGAGGGCGTCCAGCGCGGTGATGTCGACCTCGACGTTCGCTTCAGCGTTGAGGACGAACCAGTCGACGTCGCCGTCGGCGCCGGCGACCGACTCCAGTGCCCGTCGCTTGAAGTCCTGGGCATTGGCGAAGAACAGCGGCGAGTCGTAGCGGTAGACCACCAGTCCAGGGATCGTCCGCGCCTCCGGGTAGTCGGCGATGTCGTGCATCCCGGCGACGCCGGGCACCAGCCCCAAGATTGCGTCGTGTGGCCGGGCCACCCGCATGAGCAACTCGGCGACGGACAGTCCGACCGCCATGAGGACGCCGTAGAGAATGCCGAGCGTCAGCACGCCGGCGAACGCCACGATGGCCAGCAACAACTCGCTGCGGCGGAACGCGGCAAGGCGCCGGAAACCCGCGATGTCCACGAGGCGGACGGCGGCATAGATGACGATGGCGCCGAGCGCGGCCGCTGGGAATTGGGCGAGCAGCGAGCGCCCGGACAACAGGACGCCGACCACAGTGGCCACGGCGATCAGCGAGTGGAGTTGCGTCCGGCTGCCTGACGCGTTGCCGATCGCCGTCCGGCTGCCGCTGCTGCTCACCGGAAAGCCTTGCAGGAAACCGGATCCGACGTTCGCCGCGCCGAGGGCGAGCAGTTCCTGGTTGGGGGTCCACGCGGTAGCCGTGGCGCATGGCGAACGCCCGGCCGGTCAGCACGTTGTCGGTGTAGCCGACGACAAGGACGCCCATGGCGGGCAGCAGCAGGGCCGAGAGCTCGCTCAGCGGTGGCAGGTCCGGCGTCGGCAGGCCGGCGGGAATGTTTCCGACCACCGCGATGCCGCCTTTTTCCAGATCGAATGCCGCCACAGCCGCAACTGCGAGGAGCACGGCGAGCAACGGTCCGGGCAGCCGCGGGAACCGCCACTGGACGGCGAACAGGAAGAGCAGGCTGGCCAGGCCGAGCACCAGCGTCCCAGTGTGGATGTCGTCGAGGCCGCGGACGAAGGAAGCGACTTCGGCGAAGAAGGTGTCGCCATCGACAGGGACGCCGCTGATCTTCTCCAGCTGGCCGATGATCAGGATGATGGCGACGCCGGCCATGTATCCGACCAGGATCGGCTGGGAGAGCAGGTCGGCCACGAAGCCCAGCCGCAGTTTCCTGGTCCCGCGCATGTGATCTTGAGCTATTTTCGCGTGGGAGCGCTCCCACCGTGAAAATCGCTCAAGATCGCGGAGGGGTGCCGCTATACGCCGATGAGGTCGGCCATCAGCCGCAACTGGTGGTCGAAGTACGCCTCGCGGGCCTCGATCACGTTGTCGAGCTGGCCGAAGAGCTCGAAGCTGACCGCCCCGAAGAGGTGGATCCAGCCGATCGTGCCGCGAGCCAGCAGCGCCTCCGGGACGAAGGGGAAATACTGGTCGCGAACCCGGGCCATGTCGGCGTGCACGTCGGCGGGCAACTCGCCCGCGTCATGGACGGGCAACGCCCCGCTGGCGATCCCGTCCGCGAGGAGTTGGACGAGCGTCGCGGGGGTGCGGATGGCGGCGGCGAACGTGTCCTGCGGCGCGGCGTACCCAGGCACCGGGCTGCCGAAGATCAGCGCGTACTCGGCCGGATTCGCCAGCGCCCACCGCCGGACCGCGCGGCCAATGGCGAACCAGCGCCCGCGCAGGTCAGCGCGGTTGGTGACGTCCGCGTCCGCGGTCTCCGCCGTCTCGCCCAGGGCGTTGTACGCGTCCACGATCAGCGCAGTGAGCAGGGCGTCGCGGCTGGCGAAGTACCGGTATAGCGCCGAGGAGACCATGCCCATGTCGCGGGCGACGGCGCGCAGCGACAGGTTGGCGCCGTCGGTGGCCAGATGGCGGCGGGCGACCGATTTGATCTCCTCGGTCATCTCGGCACGGACCCGGGCGCGGATGGAGGCGGCCGACATGGGGGAGATTATTGCACGCTCCGGCGAGCACTGCTCTTGACAGAGATCGGGTGGGCGAGCACTATGGAGCCTGCCCAGTTGAGAGCAGTGCTCTCTAAACGGATCAGGAGACTCCGATGTCGCTGCACGTGATCGTCGGTGCCGGGCCGGTCGGCTCGGCTACGGCCCGGCTGCTCGCAGGCCGGGGAGAGCAGGTGCGGATTGTCACCCGCCACGGCGCCGGCCCGGCCGACGTCCCTGGCATCGAGCGCGTCGCCGCCGACGCCGCCGACGTTGCTCGGCTCCAGGGGCTCACCGCGGGTGCGGCCGTGCTCTACAACTGTGCCAACCCGCCCTACCATCGCTGGCCCCAGGAGTGGCCGCCGCTCGCGGCGTCGTTGCTCGCGGCCGCGGAAGCCGCCGGTCCGGTGCTCGTCACGATGAGCAACCTGTACGGCTACGGCCCGGTCGAGGTGCCGATGACCGAGGACCTGCCGTTGCGCCCGTCCAGCGTCAAAGGCGGGATCCGGGCCCGAATGTGGCAGGACGCGCTCGCGGCGCACGAGGCAGGAAGGGCGCGAGTGGCCGAGGCCCGCGCCGCCGACTACATCGGCGCCGGCGCGGCGTCGATGCTGGCGATGCTGGTGCTGCCCAAGGTGGTGGCCGGCCGGCGCGCGTTGGCGCCGGCGGACCTCGACGCGCCGCACAGCTTGACCTACATCGGCGACGTGGCCCGCACGCTGGTGGCCCTCGGCGACAGCGAGCCGGCCTGGGGACGGCCGTGGCACGTGCCAACCGGCCCGGCGGTGTCGATCAGGGAGGTCGCTGGGCGCGTGGCTGCGCTGGCCGGCATGGAGGCGCCGCGCCTGTCGCGGATGCCAGGGGCGCTGCTCTGGCTCGGCGGCCGGTTCGATCCGGTCGCACGTGAGTTCGGGGAGATGGCGTACCAGTTCGACCGGCCGTTCGTGCTCGACTCCGCTGCGGCTACGAAGGCGTTCGGCATCGAGCCCACCCCGCTCGACGAGGCCCTGCGCGAGACGGTGGCGGCGATCGGCAGCGCCCGCGCCGCCAAGTAGGCGCCCGTGGGATGTGATGAATGGTCGTTCGCTGGGCAAGCCTTCGGGTGACGCCGCCCGCCGCTGACCGGTGGGGGCCGAGCGGCGCCGTCCAACTGTCGAGCGCAGGAGGCAAGGCCATGGCAGGGACAGTCGCGCGAGTATCCGAGATCAGTGCGAAGTCCGACACCAGCTTCGAGGATGCCATCAAGGTCGGCATCGACCGGGCCACCCAGACGCTGCGGGGCGTCACGTCCGCCTGGGTGAAGGAGCAAGAGGTCGAGGTCAGCAACGGTCAGATCACGGCCTACAAGGTGAACCTGCTGATCACATTCGTCCTGGAGTGATGCGTGGGTCGGGGGTGTGACCACTTTGCCCACAGCGGTGCCCACGGAAGCCGGACAAACAGGACGGCAACGGGCTCTCATGTGGGCAAGGTGGTCACGGAGTCTCGCGGGCGAAGGCCGGCCGCCTCACGTCCCGCTGCGCGGGTTGGTCGCGATGGTCTCCTCGGTGAGCGCCCCGGCGGCGTCCTCTTTGGGATCAGGCCGGCCGGCGCGGAGCAGCTGCCGCCACTGCTGTGAGCTGTACGACGCGGGTTGGGTGGTCTTCATGAAGTCGCGCAGCACTGCCACGAAACGCTTGGGGTCGGCATGATGCGGGAAGTGCCCGGCGTTCTCGAAGATCTCCAGCCTGCTGCCCGGCATCGCCGCGTGCGCGATGCTCGCGTGCTCGACCGGGATCACGCCGTCGTGCTCACCCCAGATCAGCAACGTCGGCATTCCCTGCGTGAGATAGCAGCGATCGAGCATCGTGACCACCTGGCCGCGCTGGTCGATGACCGCTCGCAGCGTGCGAAGGAACGCGCTGCGCGAGATGCCGTCGGAAAGCGCGTCGAACGCGCGGAGCATGTCGCCCGCGTCGTGGCCGATCTTGGTGCCGAGCCGGGAGAGGGCGACGGCGGCGGCCCGGCCGGTCAGCCGCACGGGCCAGGTGGCCATCAGCGGCAGCAACAGGGCCGCGCCAGGCGTTGCCACCAACCGGAGCACGGGATTGACGTCGCGACCGACCCCGCCGCTGCTGACGAGCACCAGGCGCTGGCATCGCTCGGGGAACTGGTAGGCGAACTGCATCGCCACCCCGCCGCCCAGCGAGTGGCCCACGACGGTGACGTTCTCGATGTCGAGCACGCTGAGGAGATCCCGCATGCCGCACGCGTAGGCCGCCACGGCGTAGTCGGCACGCGGCTTGTCCGATCGGCCGTGGCCGAGCAGGTCCGGGGCGATGACGGTGTAGCGACGGGCCAGGACCGGTATCAGGTCATGCCAGGTCTGAGAGCTGTCTCCGATCCCGTGGATCAGTAGCAGGGCAGGTCCGCGGCCGGCGTGCACGAAGGCCCGGCGGTAGCCATGGATGGTCCGGAACTGCGGGTCCAATTGGCGCTGAGTGCCCATGTGCACGACAGATGACCGCTCACGATGCATCGTCGCCTCCGAAAACCGAATGACTACTGATAGTACTCAAGCCCCTCTTGATCTTGAGCTATTTGCCGCTGGGAGCGCTCCCACTCGGCTATCAGCTCAAGATCGTGGGAGAGGGACTGTCGGCGGGCACTACCGTGAGGGCGTGGCGCAGGTCTACACGGTCGAGCAGGCGCGGGCGGCGCTGGCGTCCCTGCAACCGATCATCGCCGACCTCATCGCAACCCGGGCGGACACGGCCGAGCTGGCGGCAGCCGTGCAGCACGGCGCGGAGACGTCGTTGGGCGGCCTGCCGGAGCTGAAGGCGGCGCAGGCCCGCTTCGACGAGCTGCTGTCCAAGCTCGCGGCCGCTGACCTGCAGATCAAAGGCCTCGCGCCGCTCCTGCTGGACTTCCCCGCCGACCTGGACGGCGTGCCCGTGCTGCTCTGCTGGCTCGAAGGCGATCCGGACCTGGCGTGGTACCACCGCGTCGACCTCGGTTTCCCTGGACGCCGTCGTTTGCAGATGTGACGATCCGTACGCCGGCGCAGGCGCGCCGGCGCCGGCGCCGGGCTGGTCTGCGGGGGCGGGCCGTGTTCTGATCGAGCAGTGGAGACAGCGGGGAGCCCGATCGGACGCCGGATCATCCTGGGCATGCTCGGCCTTGGTGCCCTCGGCGTCGTGGCCGGCGCCCGTGCGCAACAGGCGATCGACTCCCTGCTGGGACCACTGGGCAACAGCGACCCGACCGGCCTGACCGGGTTGCTGCCTGCCGCGGGCGGGTTCCGGTACTACTCGGTGACGGGCACGACGCCGGCTCGTGCTGACGCCGACTACCGGCTGGCGGTGACCGGCCTCGTGGCGCGGCCCGCAGTCTTGACGCTGGCCGCGTTGCGGGCCATGCCGCAGACGACGCTGGTCCGCGATTTCCAGTGCGTCACCGGGTGGCGGGTGCGCCGGGTTCCGTGGTCCGGCGTCATGCTGTCGCAGCTCATCGAATCGGTCGGGCCGCGCCCGCAGGCCCGGGCGGTGGCGTTCCGCTCGTTCGACGGCACCTATGCCGAGAGCCTCACGCTCGAGCAGGCGCGCCGTGACGACGTGCTCGTCGCGCTCACGATGTACGGCGAGCCCGTCACTCGTCCGCACGGCGGCCCGGTCCGGCTCTACGTGGCGCCGATGTACGGATACAAGTCGTGCAAGTGGCTCGGCGAGATCTCGCTGACCGACCGGGTGGCGCCCGGGTACTGGGAGCGCCGCGGCTACGACGTCGACGCCTGGATCGGAGCGTCGAACGGCCGCGACGATGAGCCGGCATGAGCGAGCGCAGCGAGCGAATCCGTGAGCGCCGCTGAGCCGCGGCTGCTGCGGTTCACCCGCGCCCAGCGGTGGGTGCACTGGAGCACTGCGCTGCTGCTGGGCGTGTGCCTGGTCACCGCGGCCTGCCTGTACGTCGGGCCGCTGGCTGTGCTCGTGGGCCGGCGCGCGCTGGTGAAGGACGTGCATGTCTACGCCGGGCTGTTGCTTCCAGCGCCGTTGCTGCTCGGCTGGCTGTCCGCCGCGATGCGGGCCGACCTGCGGACGCTGAACCGCTTCTCGCCGGCCGATTGGGACTGGCTGCGTTCGTCGGACCGGCGCAGCGGGCGGGTGCCGGTGGGCAAGTTCAACGCCGGCCAGAAGCTCAACGCCGCGTTCACCGCTGGCTCGATCCTGGTGATGCTCGGCACCGGTTTGATCATGCGCTTCCCATCGCCGTGGCCGTTGCCCTGGCGCACGGGCGCCACCTTCGTCCATGACTGGCTGGCGCTCGCGGTGCTCGTGGTCACGCTCGGCCACCTGACGAAGGCCGGCAAGGACCCGATCGCGCGCGCCGGGATGCGCACGGGCGTCGTCCCGCTGGACTGGGCACGCCGCGAGCACGGTACGTGGGCCGACGAGCGTTCGCGGCCTCCCGCCCAACCGCCGCGATCTTGAGCTATTTTTCATTGGGAGCGCTCCCATCCGAAAAAAAGCTCAAGATCGCGGACTCGGGAGCGGCCTAGTGTCGGCCTCCCTGACGGGCAGGGCAAAGCCCGTGCCGAGACGCCCGGTGAACATCCTCTACACACCCGGCCGCCACACCGTTCGCCAGCTCGCAGACCTCGGTGTGCGGCGCGTCAGCTGCGGATCGCTGCTGTTCCGCGCCGCCCTCCACGCCGCGGTTCAGACAGCGCTGGCAGTTGCCCGCGACGAGCCGGTCGCCGGCGACATCCCGGGCTACGCCGAGATCCAACGGCTGGCTCTCTTTTCCGGCCAGTCCTGCTAGGACAGCGGGGCGTGGCCGAAGACCTCTTGGATGCGGCGCAGGTCGCGTAGACGCGGCTCGGTCTGGCCGCGGAGCCACCTGCCCACGGTACGCACGGAGACGCCGAGCTGTCGTGCCGCCGCCTCCTGGGACAGCCCGTCCCGCCGCAGGACGTCGGTGAGCCACTCGGCGAAGGACGCGTCGGCTGCCACCCGCGACGGCAGCGACTTCAGCGATGCGTCCTCGGGCGCCGCGCAGAGAACCTCGACCTCCGCCTCGTCGGGGAACAGCCGCACAACAATTTGAAAAGTGCCAATGTCTGGGCTGGCGGCCGCCAGTATCGCCTCGTTGATGGCCGTGGAAATGGACCGGGCGTCTGCCTGGTCGATCTGAACCCCGGACAAGGCGTCGCGGACGAAGTCCTGGGCATCCGGGAGCGACGACGGGCGCGCCCGAAACGCCCGGGTCACGACGACGACCGGCGAAACAATCGTGGTCGACTCGGTGTCGGGTGCAGCCGGCCCTGGCGACGGCTCAGACGACATCAAGCTAACCCTTCCCACCCACCTCGGCGTGACAGGGCGTGATCGACCCTAGATGGCGGGCCGTCTCCAGCGGAAGACCGCGGCGCCATCGATGGGTCTCGTCATCAGAAAATCTCGGAATTACTCACAACACCCCGACAGAAGTGTCTAGGCAAAAACGCACCGTAATCTTTAGGCTACAGTCGTACTTGCCGGGCGAGGCCCAGGCACCCGTCATAAGTGTCAGGACAGACCTCCTTCGACGCCGCGAAGCGGGGACCCCACACCAAGGGCGGTGGGCACGATGTCAATAGCGGCAACCGACGCTCAGGCTGCCGGCGAGGCGACCGAGCCTCCGGTGCACATCTTGTGGATCAACGGTGGGCTGAGCTGCGACGGCGATTCCGTCGCGTTGACCGCCGCCACCCAGCCCAGCATCGAGGAGATCGTGCTCGGCGCGTTGCCGGGCCTGCCACGCGTCCAGGTGCATTGGCCACTGCTCGACTTCGAATGCGGCCCGGAACAAGGCGCCGACAATTTCATGGAGTGGTGGTGGAAGGCCGACCGCGACGAGCTCGAGCCGTTCGTGCTCGTGATCGAGGGATCGATCCCGAACGAGGCGATCAAAGCTGAGGGCTACTGGTGCGGGTTCGGCAACGACCCCGCGACCGGCCAGCCGATGACGACGTCGGCGTGGCTCGACCGGCTGGCGCCGAAGGCCACCGCGATAGTGGCGGTGGGCACGTGCGCGACCTACGGCGGCATCCACGCGATGGCAGGCAATCCCACCGGCGCGATGGGCGTGCCCGACTATCTCGGTTGGTCGTGGCAGTCGAAGGCCGGCGTGCCCATCGTGTGCGTGCCAGGCTGCCCGATCCACCCGGACAACCTGTCCGAGACGCTCGTCTACCTGCTCTACCAGGTCGCGGGCCAGGCGCCGATGATCCCGCTCGACGAGGCGCTGCGGCCGCAGTGGCTGTTCGGCCAGACCGTGCACGAGGGGTGCGACCGTGCTGGCTATTACGAGCAAGGCGATTTCGCCACGGCGTACGGCTCCCCGAAGTGCCTGGTGAAGCTCGGCTGCTGGGGACCGGTCGTCAAGTGCAACGTGCCGAAGCGTGGCTGGATCAACGGCGTGGGCGGATGCCCGAATGTCGGCGGGATCTGCATCGCATGCACGATGCCCGGGTTCCCCGACAAGTTCATGCCGTTCATGGACGAGCCGCCAGGCGCCAGGGTGTCGACCGCCGCGAGCGCGATGGTCGGCACCGTGATTCGCCGGTTGCGGCGGATCACGATCAAGACACTCGACAAGGAACCCAAGTGGCGCCAGAAGGGAACCGAACTGCGCACGGGCTACGAGCGGTCCTGGTAGCGCGCGCCGAATACGCGCGACGGTTCAGCGGGCACGACCGAGGGGCAGACATGACCACCCAGAAAGCGGTGCCGTCCCACGCATCGGAGTCGGACGCATCGCCTGACGTCGTCGAGATGGCCTGGGATCCGATCACCAGGATCGTGGGCAGCCTTGGCATCTACGCCAAAGTCGACTTCAAGCAGAAGAAAGTGCATGAGTGCCACAGCACGTCGTCGATCTTTCGCGGCTACAGCATCTTCATGAAGGGCAAGGATCCCCGCGACGCGCATTTCATCACCAGCCGGATCTGCGGCATCTGCGGCGACAACCACGCCACCTGCTCGGTCTATGCGCAGAACATGGCCTACGGCGTCGCGCCGCCGCACCTGGGCGAGTGGATCATCAACCTCGGTGAGGCCGCCGAGTACATGTTCGACCACAACATCTTCCAGGAGAACCTGGTCGGGGTCGACTACTGCGAGCGGATGGTCCGCGAGACCAACCCCGGAGTCCTCGAGCTCGCGAATCGCACCGAGTCTCCACACGCCGGCGACCACGGCTACCGGACGATCGGCGACATCATGCGTTCGCTGAACCCGCTCGAGGGCGACTTCTACCGCGAGGCGCTGCAGGTCAGCCGTATGACGCGGGAGATGTTCTGCCTGATGGAAGGCAGGCACGTCCACCCGTCGACGCTGTACCCCGGCGGCGTCGGCACGGTGCCGACCCTGCAGTTGTTCACGGACTACCTCACCAGGCTGATGCGCTACGTGGAGTTCATGAAGAAGGTCGTGCCCCTCCACGACGACCTCTTCGACTTCTTCTACGAGGCGCTGCCCGGCTACGAGCACGTCGGCGAGCGTCGGGTGATGCTCGGCTGCTGGGGCAGCCTCAACGATCCCACGGTCTGCGACTTCAAATACGAGAACATGACCGAGTGGGGACGGCGGATGTTCGTCACGCCGGGCATCGTCATCGACGGCAAGCTTCTGACCACGGACCTGGTCGAGATCAACCTGGGCATGCGGATCCTGCTCGGCCACTCCTTCTACGACGACTGGGCGAGCGACGGCCACGAGGTGTTCGTCAAACACGACCCGCTGGGCAACCCGGTCGACCAGCGGCACCCGTGGAACCAGCACACGATTCCCAAGCCGCAGAAGCGCGACTTCGACCGGGCCTACAGCTGGACCATGTCGCCACGGTGGTTCGACGGAACCGACCACCTCGCGCTCGACACCGGCGGCGGCCCGATCGCCCGGCTCTGGGTGACAGCGCTGGCCGGCCTGGTCGACGTCGGCTACGTGCGAGCGACCGGCAGCAGCGTCGTCATCAGCCTGCCGCGGACAGCGCTCAAGCCCGCCGCCACCTTCGAGTGGAAGATCCCCAGATGGAGCAACGCGCTGGAGCGCAACCGAGCCCGCACCTATTTCCAGGCGTACTCCGCTGCCGTCGCGCTGCACTTCGCCGAGAAGGCGCTCGCGGAGGTCCGCGCCGGGCGCACTGACACGGGGACACCGTTCAAGGTGCCGGACGAGGCGATCAGCGTCGGC
>Ga0184623_10001422_pt1 | contig 10347 bp, 12 predicted proteins | sample PLM1_100_b1_FD_133138 | JGI IMG/M metagenome (GOLD analysis project Ga0184623, IMG submission 133138) | Groundwater sediment microbial communities from an aquifer in East River, Colorado, USA - PLM1_100_b1 | ecosystem: Environmental > Terrestrial > Soil > Riparian zone | place: USA: East River...
GACCGATCTGGGCTTCCTTGATTCGACCCGCTCTTCCTATGACGCCGTGGCTGCCGGCTATTCGGCCCTCACTGCGGACCAGTTGCCCGGGGAGCCGGTGCTGCGGAGCATGCTGACGCTGTTCGCCGAGCTGGCGCACGGGCGCACGGCTGACGTGGGATGCGGGCCGGGGCATGTGACAGGGTTTCTGCACGGGCGGGGGCTGGACGTGTTCGGGATCGATCTGTCGCCCGGCATGGTCGAGCAGGCCCGGACCAACTACCCGGAGTTGCATTTCGAGGTCGGCTCGATGACCAGCCTCGACCATCCCGACGGGAGCCTGGCCGGCCTAAACGCCTGGTTCTCGACCATCCACATCCCGGACCGGGAGCTGCCGGGTGTGCTGGCCGAGTTCCATCGGGTATTGACCCCGGGAGGACCGCTGATGCTGGCCTTCCAGGTCGGCGACGGCCCGCAGCATTTCGCCGAGGCGTGGGGGTACGAGGTCGACTTGATCCTCCACCGGCGTCGTCCGGAGGCGGTGACGGCCATGCTCGCCGAGGCCGGATTCCATCTCCTGGTGACGATGGTTCACGACCGGACAAGTTCGCCGCCGAAGAAGCAAGGGGCATTTCTGATCGCCCGAAAGCCGGAGGAGATGTCCGGTGGCGCCGCGGACTGAGCCACGCGGTCAACTTCGAGCGGCAAGGTAGGCCGCCCAGCGGTTCGCCGAGGCCGGCTTCCACACCGTGGTCATCGACTTCTACGGGCGTACGGCCGGAATCTCGCCGCGCGATGACTCCTTCGACGGGATGAAGCACCTGCCGCTGCTGGAGGCCGGCCACGTCGACGCCGATGTCGCGGCGGCCGCCGCACTGCTGCGCGAGGAGAACCCGGGCCCAGTGTTCACCGTCGGGTTCTGCTTGGGCGGCGGCCACTCGTGGCGACAGGCGTCACGGAATCTCGGCCTGGCCGGCGCGATCGGGTTCTACGGCCCGCCGCGTTTCTTCGGCGACGCGACCGCCGATCTGTCCGCGCCGCTGCTGATGCTGCTGGCCGGTGACGACGTCGCTACCCCGCAGGAGGAGTTCCAGGCGCTGGTGGCCGGCTTCAAGGAGGCCGGCAAGGAGTACGAGGTGCACGTCTACGACGGAGCCCCACACTCCTTCTTCGACGTGATCTTCGGCAACTGGGAGCAGCAACCCGCACGTATCGACAAGCAGAACAGCCAAAACCTCCGCGACTCTCTTGAGGACCAGTTCGCGATCATGGTCGAGCCGCCGGAAAGAACCCACCACCAGATAGGACTCACGTGGGGACCTCAAGTTCCACGAGGTCCGAGACAACCTCGAGCCGCCGATCCACAACTCTTGACAATTGCTCCGCTCGGCGACCTGATCGGCCCATACCCGCAGCTTGATGCGTTCACACTGGGCCAGCTTGCCGAGCGCGAGGGTGTCGAGGCCGGGCCAACCGTCAAGGCTGGTCCGCATGGTCGGAGAGCAGTGAGACGAACTCGTCTTGGTGGTAACCGCTGTCACGAAGAAGACCGGCCGCCTCCGGCAGCGGCCAGAAGCGGCAGTTGACAGGCTGGCCGGTATCCCATGCCTCGGGGTCGCCAATCATGGTGTGGGTCCATCGATCGCGAGTCTCGTCGGTTGCGCAGTGGAAGTACACGCTGATGTACGACCACCTGTGGAAACGCTTCGGCGACCAGCTGCCCTGGGTCGCCGTGCACGGCATCTCCACCCACTGGCTGCGCCACACCACCCTGACCTGGGTCGAACGCCACTTCGGAGTCGGTGTGGCCCGCGCCTACGCCGGCCACACCGACTCCACCGGACCAGCCACCACCACCTACATCAAAGCCGACCTGCACGCCGTCGCCACCGGCCTGCAAGCGATGACCGGACAGCCGTACCCACTCGCGATGCGGACCGACCCGGCGAGCCCGTTCGGCGTCCCCACGCCACGGTGACGTGACTCGCGGCCAGGAGGGCGACGTCACGACGGCCGCCAGGGTGCGCAAGGATGGCTGGGTGCTGGTCGTACGCGCAACGGCGAAGCTGCTCAACCTCGTCGGCCCACCCACCGTGCCGGCCGGCGGGCGTGGCACGACGCTGCTCGGCCCGTGGTACGCCACCGTCCTGTTCTGGCGACCCCGCGTCGTACTGCTGGTCAGCGAGGCGACGCTGCTGCCGGTGCTGATGCCCGCGGCGCCCGCCGCCACGCTGGCGTCCCGGATCGCCGTTCAGGTCGCCACCGTCCTGGCCGCGCATCAGGCACCGCCCGCGATCATCGCGGAAGAGCTGCTGCGGATGCGCGATGCCCGCTTCGGCACCACCGCCAATCGCAGCGTCGTCGGCGTCATGACCGAATTCGTACGGCTGGCCACGGTCTATCGCGAAGACCAGCCCGAGCTGGATCTGCTCGATCTGTCGATGCGGCTGGCCACGACGCCGTGCGGTCCGTTGTATCGCCGCAACATCAGTCCGGACCGTGAACTGGCGGCGGTCCTGCGGTCCGTCAGCATCTGAAAGCCGCACGCTGAGCTTGCTGGACGTCGAAGCCAGTTGCGACCTGCCGCCGGCCGTCGGCCGATCATGTGCCGGCGACTGGTTCACGGCAGTTTCGGCTTGACCGCGATCCACTGACGCACCTTGATCGCCCTTGAAGGTCTCGGCCCCATTTGCTGAACGGGGTTGGGTGCGAGGGCGATGGCACTCGCCATCAGCCCGCCAGAGTGCTGTCCAAGTCCGCATAGGCAAGCCGGTCGCGACACCGGACAGCGGGTTCAACAGCGGCTCAACGGCGACCTCTCGCGTCGAACAGTCCTGCAGTGGGAAGAGTCAGCATCGGCCGGCCCGCTGGTGATCGAACTGGAGGGTTCGCTCTACCCAGACGCGCCGTCGATTCGAGACTACTTTACTACTTTCGCCGTGAGTGGGACTCGTGGCGCGAGCGCCAGGAGCGCGACGCCGCGGCCGGTCTGTTCGTGCTCCCGGTCGCACCGGATCGGCTTCACAAGGAGAATGTGAGCGGTGGCGGGCCGTACGGGTTCGTTGTTCCTGACGGTTGCGCCGATGCGCTGTTCGTCGGGGAGACGATCACACCGTTCGTGTCGTATCTCAATCAGGTGTTTCGCAACGGCGGCTTCCCGTGGCGTGCTGGCGACCCGCGACGCCAGTGGATGGTGCGGCTCGAACTGGCCAAGGATCTGCTTCCACTCTGAGCCGGGCTCTGCGGCCACCAGCTGCGGGCCCGCGTAGACACCGTGCCGGCGACGGTAGACGTAGGCTGGGTTCCGCCTCGCGTGCTGTCGGCATGCCAGCATCAGCGGTAGCGTGCGTCGCTGCAAAGGGATCAGCTCGGCGCTGCGGAACGGGTTCCGACGCGATGGCTATGACAGCCACTTACAACCACCCCAATCAATTGATCATTAAAGATTGACATATGTAGAAAACGAACCTTCGGGATGGCCCGAGGCGGCAAAAGGACACCTCCGGCGTGTGCCACCGGAGGTGCCCGTGGCGATCAGACTCGTCGGCCTCAGACTCGGGTCACGCGGATGGCGTCAGCGATGACGTATCCGGTGCCGGTGGTCCAGCGGCTCACCCCGACCTTGTCGCTGTCGCCGGCGCTCAAGGTGAACACGCCGAGCGACACCCATTGCCCGCCGGTCGCTTGCTGGTTGACCTGAACGGTCTGGTTGCCGCTGCTGGTGACCACGATGTAGGGGGTCGCGTTGTTGTAGCCGGCGTTCGCCGGGTACCAGACGGAGACCTCATAGGTGGCGGTCTCCGGGATGTCGACCTTGTACCAGGCGGGATCGCTGGCGGCGACTGGGTTCGCGAACCGGTAGTCGGCGCCGTAGCGCTGAGTGGAGTAGCTGGACGTGCCCCAGTTGGCGCTGGCTGTGAAGCGGCCTGCGGTGCTGTTGTCGACGATGGCGCTGAACGTGGGCGGCGGCTCCTGAGTGGAGCTGGAAACGTCGAGATAGTTGCGGTCGATGCGCATCTGCACGCCACCCCACGTCTCGGTGACATCCCCGGCATACTGGTGCAGACGCTGGTGGTTGGCGTAGTAGGAGTCGTCGCAGTACTGGCCGGCGTCGGTGTCGGCGACGCCGTTCCACCAGGCGATCCAGAGGTGGTCCAGGCGGGTGTACGCGGTGTTGTTGTACGCGCCGCAGACGTCGGTCACCCCGGAGGAGCCGCTGGAGTACATGCCCGACAGGTAGCCGAGCGCGTGCAGCCGGTCGGTCCACCCGGACAGATAGGACAGCACCGCGGCGCGGCAGGAGGCGTTGGTCGGGTACTGCTCGATGTCGTTGTAGATCGCGCTGCCGGCGGGCAGGCCGAGCGCCGTCGCGGCGTTGACCGCGGCCGTCGCCCGGGTCGAGCCTTGCGATCGCGCGGTCGCCGGGTCGCTGGACATCTTCGGCGTACGCGTGCCGCACGACGCCTGGTAGTCAAGCTCGATCGGGATCAGCCGCCAGCCGTTGGCGACCTGGTTGGACACCCAGGTCGCGGTGAGGTTCGGCTGGGAGCAGGAGCGGCTGGAACCGCTGATGTAGATGCCGACCGCCCGGTAGGGCGAGCTGGTGCGCCAGGCGTTCATCGTCGACTGCGACGGGGCGGCGCAGGTGTCGAAGCCCTTGCCGGTGTAGGTGCCCGGCTGTGGGGCGATCGCCGCCAAGGGCGCGACGGCATTCGCGGTGGGGTTGGGTGCCGCGTTCGCCGGCAAGGCCGCTGCTGATGGGCCTGCCAGGACGGCGATGAGGGCGGCAGCGGTTGCCATCACCCTTCTCATGCGCGCCTCCGGGGGTGAAGGATTCTCACTACATGGAAGAAAATTGAAAGTTGTTTACCACACATCGACAGCAACCGCTAGTGCGCGCTGCGGGCGAAGACGGTGGCCGTCTGGGAGACTGCACCACGTTCCACGCGTGGTACGGGACCGATCGAGCACGTCGGCAAGGCTGATCGCATGCAGCGCCCACCGCAGCGCGGGTGGCTGTGGCCGCTGCTGACCGTCCTCGCTGCGCTCGGTTACTTCGTCGGCATGGGGGTCTTCGGGTCGGCCGCACGGGCGGCGATCCTCGGGTTTGCCTGCGACGTGACGATGTGCTGGGCGGCTCTGGAACGTAGTGCGGGCATTACGGTGGGGGCATGACTCGAATCATTGCGGACATCTCGGTCTCGCTGCACGGCTTCGTCACCGGGCCCACCCCGGCCCGGATAGCGGTCTGGGCATCGGAGGGGGGCCCTGCACACCTGGGCGTTTTCCAACGACCCCGACGATCGCCAAGTCTTGCGCGAGGCGACCGCCCGTTCGGGCGCCGTCGTCGTCGGACAGCGGCGAGGACCTCGACGTCGTCCTCATGGGTGGCGGTGCCACCATCGGCTCGGCGCTCGCCGCCGGGCTGATCGACGCGCTGACGCTGCACCTCGCGCCCGTCGTGCTGAGCGCCGGGACGCCGCTGTTCACCGGCGGAGCGCCGCGCACGCTGGTGCAGCGGAGCGTGACCTCGACATCGACGGCGACCACCTGACCTACGACGTCGTCTGACGTCGTCCACGCCGCCGTATCACAGATGCGCGCGCCTCCACTACCGTGAAGGCAACGAGTAGGAGCAGGCCCGCCACGGCCGGCGTGGTCGAACGCGCCGGTGGCGGCCTCGGCCTGGGCCAGGCGTTCCAGCGTGATGCACCGCCCGGACACAACTGTGGTGCGCACTGGCGGAGGAAACCGTGACCGGCCTGCCCGCCCAGACCGTGGCAGAACTGCCCGGCATCCTCAACACCCTGATCGTCAACGTCGACAGAGTCGTCGTAGGTGTTACGTCCGGCCACGATCGCACCCACGCGGCTCGCGAGGGCGTCAAAGACCGAGGCGCCGGGCTGGCCTGGCTCAGGCGGAACCCGTCGAAGACCTGGCTGGGCGTGTCGCTGTCGATGTACCAGTCGAAGAGCATCGGGAGTACGCGGCCTGGGTCGAAGAGGCCGCCGTCCGCGAACTGCTTGGCTAACCCCTCCTCGGCGAGCTCTATGTCCGTCACGAAGGCTTACCTGGCTCTATCAGGGATTCGCTGATAGCCTATTAGGCATGGCTGAGAACAAGGTCAAGAGCTTCTACCTTCCGCCGGACGTCCTGGAATACCTGGCCACGCACGAGAACGCGTCGGCGACGGTGACCAAGCTCGTGCGCAGGGAGAGGCTTCGCGAGGCGGAGGCGCAAGCCTACGAGCGCATCCACGGCCGTCCCCTCAGCGATCTGGCGCGCGAGCGAGCTCGGCGGTGGTCGCGCGAGCAACTGGATGCGGCCGCCGAGCACGCGGCCGAGCACCGTAAGCAGACTGACGAGTTGCGCCGCCGGATGGGCTGGGCCGCGTGAGCGAGGCGCCTGAGGAAGGGCTATCGCCGATCCGGCTGATCCTGGACGCCTCCGCGATCGCCGCCTTCGGCGCGAACGAGACCGTCGGGCAGATCATCGGCGACATCCAGGATGAGGACGAGTGCTTCGCCGTGCCGACCGCCTGCCTGGCCGAGGCCCTGGCCCTCGGCGCCGACCCGGACCTGGTCGGGCTCCTGCAGTCGCATGCCGGGTGCGTGGTCCTCACCTCGACCGCCGACTGGGCAGAGCTGGGACGGTTCCTCGACCTCACCCGGCCAGGGCGCAACGCTCTGCACGACGTGGCCGACTCCGACGTGGCAATGCTCGCCGTGCGCAGCGAGGCGTATATCCTGACCGACCAACCGGCGCAGTACGTCGACATATATGGCGGCGTGCCCACGATCCTGCTGGAAAAGCCGTGGCAGGATTAGCGTCCGCGGCCGTCCGCTCCACGCCCCATCCACTGCTAATCGGGAGAAACGGGCAACCTAGACGGCGCGCGTTTAGTCGGTAAACGAACCACCGGGGCCTAACGCGCGGAACTCCAGGAACACATCGCTGCCGCCACGAACAGCGAGGAGGTCACCCGGGCCGCCGTCGGGCGTTTGCTCCGGTCGCGCAGGTCCAGACCGTGATCCCGGGTCCATCCCAGCCAGGCCTCACCGCGGTTCCAACGGTCCGGCAAAGCTGGTGTCACACGTCGCGAATGTTGGGTCGCCCGTCGCCGGCGAGCCGCCTTCTGCCTGCGACTGGTACGGCAGTCACGGTTCACCGCGAAACCGGGAGGATGGTGCGGTCGCCGTCGATCGGGCAGATCCATTCACCACTGTGGACACCACGCACCCTGGCTCCGTAGACTGGTCTAGACCGGAATTGTGGCCGACGTGCCATCAAGCCGAATGGAGAAGACATGGTCAGACGACGGATATTACGTGCGGGGATCGCGATCGCCCTGGTCGCGGTTTCCATCTTCGGGTTGGGTGCTCCCGCCAACGCCTCGCCGAGCAGTTTCGTCGCCAAGGCTGTGCACGCCAACGGGGCAGGCGCGCTCGGGGTCGAAGTCATCGGCGGCATCACCTGGTACAACCGATCGGTAACGTTGACCGATGTCCGGTTCTACGCAAACGCCGGTGAGTCCGGCAACGTCTCGTTTCATGGCTACCAGGGCACTCCGAACACGTACGATCCGCCACTGATCGATTACGTCTTCTATCCGGGGGACGGCGTGTACTACCACAGCGGGCTTACCGGCACGTGGTTCCCGATCGGTGACGTGCTCCTCGACGGAAGTGCGGTCTCCGGCGGGATCACCCTGGTCATCATCTACATAACGGACCACACGCACAACATCGCCCAAGAGGTGATCTGCTACCGGTTCTACGCGTCGTGCTATGTCAACTGACCCTGATCCGTAACGGATGATTCGCGGAGGCGGCCGGATGTCCGGATGTCCGACGTCCGGCCGACTCCGCACTTATCGGTCGCTGAGCCGCACCGCGTATGCGGCGTCGCGGACATCGGCGACCGGATGGGTTCGCAGACTTCGGACCAGGCCTCGATAGGGCTCGGCGAACCCGACCGAGGTCCCCAGCCGGGTGAGCGCCACGGCCGTCAGCCCGCCCGAGTGATCTCCCCGGTCTCGCAGCCGTGCGGCGACGCCGGGTGCCACTTCGCGGGTCCAGTCGCGGCGCTGGGCCGCCGCGCGTACGAGGTCGGCGGCTGCTGCGGCGGCGACGGGGCGGTCGGCCAACCGGTCGCATGCCTCGTCCGGTCCGTCCTCGCCGGTGACCTCTACGAGCAGCTTCACCGCTTCGACCAGCAGCGGGTCGTGGTTTGCGGCGTACCGGGCCGTTCCGGCGAGCGCATCGAGGTCGAAGCCAGACTCGTCGGTGCGGACTGCGGCGGCAACGGCCGACAACACCGAGTCCGCACGGCGCAGCGGGACGCGGTCACGTTCGGGGTTGTCGTCCGGGTCCGCTAGGTCCAGGTTGACAAGGCGGCGCAGCGCAGTGTCGAGAGTCGCGTATCCGGTGCCGGAACGCAGCAGCGTCACAAGGGCGGCGACGGCGTAGCGAGCCGGGCCGGTCGGCGACAGGTCGGTCAGCCCCGTCATGATCGTTGCGTCGAGATCGTCGGCCCACGGCGCCCATACCGGCACGCGTGCCCACGCGTGCTCGGCCGCCTTCGGGTCGGTGCTGCGGCAGCCGGCCAGGATCAGGGACGCGTACCGGGTCCGGGTGCTATCCGGCAACAGCATCGGCTGTGCCGCGGCGATCGCGACGATCGACGCGTACTCGCCGGACTCTGCGGCCTCGGTGAGGATCCGCCACGCGTACGGCTGCTGCAGCCGAAGGCGCGCCACGCCGATCAGAGCTGCTCGCACGTCACGATGCGCGTCCGGTCGGCTCCACTCGGCGTACACGATGGAGGCGGCCTGCGGCGCCGAGAAGTCGGCGGCGAGCCGCGCGATCTCCTTGCGGCTCGTGACCTTGAGCGGGCCGGCCAGCGCAGTTGCGACGACCGCGCCGAGCCGGCTCGGCGCGACGAACCGCGCGGCCCGGCGTACGGCGTAGACGGCGACCCGCGCGCGGTCGTCGCCGGTGTGATCTAGCAGGAGCGGCAGCGCTTCGGAAGGCCGGTCGGTCCACGGCAGCGCGCCCAGCGCGGCCTCGGCCAGTGCCACGTTGCTCGAGTTGTGCCATCGCCGCACCGTGTCCCAGCCGAGATCCGGCACCGTGGCCGCAGACCGGATGGCTGCGCACCGGGCGCTCACAGTCGCCCCGGCATCGGCCGCCACGGTGCTCAGCAGCTCGACATACCGTTCGCGATGCCGCGGCAGCCAGCGCCGTGGATGACTCGCGTAGCTCGGGACCCAGCGCAAGCCCTTCGCGATGAACGCGCCGGACGGCGCCTTCTTCCCGAAGACCAGGTCCAGCAGGTCGGTGCGCCGAGCCTCCACGATCCCCCAGACGGAAGGCAACGCGATCGTGGACAGGTCGCCGCGCAGCATGTACCGCCGAATTCTGTGGAATCAGATTTGTCAAGCTCCTCCGCGTTTCGGCTGGTTGACGGCAGGGATCGGCAGCAGGGTCGCCGTGGCGGGGATGCCGATCTCGGGGGGGTGTGGGACCAGCGGGCGTAGGGACGTCGACGAGCCGTTCCAGGAGGCCGGGTCCGGGGTGGGCACGTCCATTCCGTGATCGCGCATGCATTTCGCCCAGTTTCCGCATGCCTGTCATCGGATCGACCTGGCCCGGCGCGCTCGACGCGCCGCCCGCTGGTGCCGCGTCGGGGCTTGGCGCCGTGGCCACGCCGGTCGCCGCCGTGCCACCCGTTCTTGCGTGCGGCCGATACCTAGAGCTACTATGCATCACGCTTCTACGTATCGGACGGAAGGGGAGCTGGCCGATGGTCGACGATGCTATCGCTGTCAGTGGACTGACCAAGCTGTACAAGAACGTGCGCGCGGTCGACAACCTGTCGTTTACCGTCAGTCCCGGCCGGGTCACCGGTTTCCTGGGGCCAAACGGCGCGGGGAAGACGACCACGCTGCGCATGGTGTTGAACCTGGTCCGTCCCACGGCGGGAACCACGACTATCGGGGGACGGCGCTACGCCGACCTCACAGATCCCATCCGCAAGGTCGGCGCGCTCCTGGAGGCGTCGGGCGCGCACCGCGGCCGCACCGGCCGCAACCACCTGCGCATGCTGTGCGACGCGGCTGGGATCCCCGTCAGCCGGGCCGACGATGTGCTGGCCACGGTCGGGCTGACGCCGGCCGCGGACCGCAAGTTCAAGGGGTACTCGCTGGGCATGCGCCAGCGGCTGGGCATCGCCGCAGCGCTCCTAGGCGACCCGGACGTGCTCATCCTGGACGAGCCCGCCAACGGTCTGGACCCGGAAGGCATCCGGTGGATGCGGGACCTGCTCAAGTCGCTCGCCGATGAGGGCCGTACGGTCCTCGTGTCGAGC